>Ga0075434_100001598_pt1 | contig 19216 bp, 17 predicted proteins | sample RhiMethybrSRZTD3_FD_75298 | JGI IMG/M metagenome (GOLD analysis project Ga0075434, IMG submission 75298) | Populus rhizosphere microbial communities from Tennessee, USA - Rhizosphere MetaG P. TD hybrid SRZTD3 | ecosystem: Host-associated > Plants > Roots > Rhizosphere > Soil | place: USA... | reverse complement strand
GCCGCGCACGCGCAGCCGTTCCCGAGCCGTCCCGTGACCCTGATCGTGCCGTTCTCGCCCGGCACCGGCATCGACATCCTCGCGCGCGTCATCGGCCCGAAGCTCTCCGAGAAATGGGGCCAGCCGGTGGTCGTGGAGAACAAGGCCGGCGCGAGCGGCAACCTCGGCACGGACGTGGTCGCGAAGAGCGCGCCCGACGGCTACACGCTGATGGTGACGGTCAATACCTTCACCATCACCCCTTCGCTGATCAGGAACACGCCCTACGACGTGACGCAGGACTTCTCGCCGATCAGCAAGATCGCGACCGCCACCTACTGCTTCGAGGTGAATCCGAAGGTCTTCCCGGCGAAGGACATGCAGGAAGCCATCCGGCTGATGAAAGAGAATCCCGGCAAGTACTTCTTCGCCTCGCCCGGCAACGGCACGCCGCACCACATCGGCATGGAGCTGATGAAGCTCCGGCTCGGGCTGAACGCGACCCACGTGCCTTACAAGGGCTTCGCCGGCGCGATGCAGGACCTGATCGCCGGCCAGGTGCACATGATGTTCACGCTGGTGCATTCCTCCATCCCGCACGCGCGCGCCGGCCGCATCCGCATCCTCGGCGTCACCGGCGCGCAGCGCTCGCCGCAGTTCCCCGAGGCGCCGACCTTCCGCGAGCAGGGCATCGACTTCATGGACGACGTCGACGCCTGGTACGCAGTGATCGGGCCGGCGAAGCTGCCGCCCGAGCTCGTCGCGAAGCTCAACGCCGACGTGAACGCGGTCATGGCGCTGCCCGACGTGCGCGAGACCCTGCTCAGGCAGGGACTGATCCCGACGACGAGCACGCCGCAGGCGCTCTCGACGCTGATCAGGTCAGACGAGCAGCGCTGGGCGAAGGTGATCGCCGACGCGAAGATTACGGCCGATTGACCGGCTCGAGCACCATGTGAATCAGGGCGAGGCGGCCCTGTGCCACCGCCTCGAGGCCGCGCCCTAGCGCCGCGCGCACGTCCGACGGCTTCTCGACGCGCTCGCCGTGGCCGCCGAAGGCGCGCGCGAGCATGGCGTAGTCGGGGCACGGCGTGATCGAGGTGCCGATGAACCTGTTGGTGCGCACCGCCCAGCCGTCGGGATATTCGCGCACCACGTCGTTCTTCTGCGAGAAATAGCCCGCGTTGTCGAACAGCACGATCAGGAGCGGCAGCGCGAGCTCCTGGCAGGCGCCGAACGCCGCGACCACCGGGTTGTAGTAGAACGAGCCGTCGCCGATCGTCAGCACCACCGGCCGGTGCGGCTGCGCGTTCTTCACCCCGAGCGCGGTGCCCAGGCCCATGCCCAGGCCGCCGTAGCTCGCCTCGAAGAAGCTGCCGGGGGCGAGCCGCAACTGGCGACGCATCAGGTCGCCGCGATGCGAGATGGTCTCGTTCACCACGATCGCGTCGTGCGGCAGCACCTCGTTCAGCTCCTGCCCGATCCAGGCCGCGGTGATTTTCTGGCCTTCGCTGACCGCGGGAAGCTGCGCCGAGACGGAACGCCAGGGCTTGCGCGGCTTCACCTGGTCGGCCAGGCGCGCGAGCGACTGCTCGGCGTCGCCCGGGAGCACGTAGTCGGCGCGGAAGCCCCAGAACGGCAGGTGGCGGTGCAGCGGATCTTCGCCGAGCGTCGCGACCTTCGTGTCGCGCAGCGCGGAGGGCGGGTGCCACGGCGCGACCGCTTCGGCGAGCAGCACGAAATCCGCTTCCTTGAGGAGATCGTTCAGCGGCTCGACCGCGATGCCGGCGTAGAGCGGATGGTCGCGCGGGAAGTTCACGTAGTCGGCGTGCCAGCCGTCGAGCACCGGCGCGCCGAGCGCGTCGGCCAGGCGCACGAGCTGGCCCACGGCGCCGATGCTGCGCCCGAGCTCTTCGGTCACGATCAGGGGCTTCTTCGCCGCATTGAGTGCCGCGGCGACCTGCGAGAGCGCGGCGGGATCGGCGCCGGGCGATGCGGGCAGGGCGGCCACGGCAGGCGGCTCGGCGCTCATCGTCTCCATCAGGTGCTCGGTCGGCACCGAGACGAACACCGGCCCGCGCGGCGCGCTCATGGCGAGCTGGCAGGCGCGCTGCATGGTGTGCGGCAGGATCAGGCTCGAGTTGAGGCCGAAGCTCCACTTCACCGCCGGCTCGACCAGGCGCGCGGGCCCGCCGAGGTCGGTGAGCACGCGCAGCCACTGGCGCCCGGCGGGCGGCGCCGGCGCTTCGGCGAAGGAAATCGATTCACCCGCGAGCACCACCATCGGGATGCGCTCGTGCAGCGCGGCGCGCAAGCCCATGGTGGCGTGCAGCGCGCCGACCGTGGTGTGAAGCACGAGCGCGGGCAGCTTGCCCGTCGCCTTGAAATACCCGGTCGCCATGCCGACCGCGGTTTCCTCGTGGCGCGAGGAGATGTACTCGGGCACCTCGCCCGCGGCATAGGGGCGCGCAAGCGCTTCCCAGAGCGGCGCCCAGTCGGAGCCGGGCGAGGCGAAGATGCGCTCGACGCCCTGCGCGCGCAGCACGCGCAGGACGGCTTCGGCGCCGGTCTGAAGCCTACTGTCCAATCTTCAGCTCGGGCAGCAGTCTTGCGTAGCGGTTGTATTCCGAGCGCACGTAGGAAGCGAACTGCTCGGGCGTCATCGGCGCGGCGAGGTTCACCGCCAGCGCCTTGAAGCGCTCGAGCACCAGCGGATCCTTCATGGCGCGCAGCACCTCGCGGTTGATGCGCTCGACTACGTCGCGCGGCGTGCCCGAGGGCGCGTAGAAGGCGAAGTGCGGGCCGCCGTCGACGCCCTTGATGCCGTTCTCCTCGAGGGTCGGAACGCCCGGAAAGTCGGGATGGCGCGTCGGTCCGGCGACGGCGACCATGCGCAGCTTGCCGGCTCGCGCCTGAGGCAGGCCGATGCCCGGGTCGAACGCGAGGTCGATCACCCCGCCGAGCAGGTCCTTCAGCGCCGGACCCGCGCCCTTGTAGGGCACGTGGTTCATCTTGACGCCGGCCTCGCGGTTGAACACCTCGGTGGCGATGTGCGGGCTGGTGCCGTTGCCGGGCGTGCCGTAGTTCAGCTTGCCGGGATTCGCCTTGGCGTAGGCGAGGAACTCCTTGAAGTTCTGCGCCGGCAGGTCGGGCTTGAGCAGCACGTAGAGCGAGACCGCGCCCGTGGCCGCGACCGGGGTGAGCGCCTTGGTCGGATCGAGGTCGGGCCGGTTCACGATGTGCGGCGCGATCATCATGCTCGAGCCGGGCGAGTAGCACAGCGTATGGCCGTCGGCCTCGGCGCGCGCCACCGACGCGAAGCCGATGTAGCCGTCGCCGCCCGCCTGGTTCTCGACCAGGAAGGGCTGGCCGAGCGTCTCGCCGAGCTTCGCGCCGAGCACTCGCGCCGTGACGTCGGCGACGCCGCCGGGCGCGACGTTGACGATCACCCGCACGGGCTTCGACGGCCACTGCTGCGCGTGCGCGGCGAGCGCCGCGAGCGCCGCGGCAACCGCTAGAATGAACTTGGTCATTCTTTTATCGTAAGTCACCGCCTCCATGGCGTCCAGAAAAGCCGCGCTCGTCACCGGCGCCGCCACCGGCATCGGCAGGGCCGCCGTCCTCGCGCTGGCGCGCGCGGGCTACGACGTCGCGGTCAACTACAGCTCGAGCGAGAAGGCGGCGCGCGACACCGCCGCGGCCGCCGAGAAGCTGGGCGCGCAGACGCTGGCCATCAAGTGCGACGTGGCCGACGAGCCCGGCGTGCGCAGGATGGTTGCCTCGGTCAAGGAGAAGTTCGGGCGCCTCGATGTCCTGATCAACAACGCCGGCACCACGGCGGCATGGACGCCGAAGGACCTGGAAACCCTGTCGCTCGAGGAGTGGGACCGCGTGTTCGCGGTGAACGTGCGCGGCCTCTTCCAGGTCACGCGCGCCGCCCTGCCGCTCTTGCGCGAGGCGAAGGGCTGCGTGGTCAACACCGCGTCGATCGTCGGGCTGCGCCCGGGCCCGCAGCCGCTGCCTTACGCGGCGAGCAAGGCGGCCGTGGTCAACCTCACCAAGACGCTCGCCTGGAACCTCGGCCCCGACGTGCGCGTCAACGCCGTCGCGCCCGGCTGGATGGAAGGCGACTGGATGAAGCGCATGCTGAAGGACAAGTACGACGACCTGATGGGCAAGCGCGCCAAGGCAACGCCACTCAAGCGCGTCGTCACCGCGGAAGACGTCGCCGAGACCATGATGACTCTGGTCGAGGCGAACCGCTTCGTCACCGGCGAGGTGATCGTGATCGACGGCGGCTTCACGAGCTCGACGTAATGCTGCCCGGCGTCGTTCCCTTCCCGCCCGAATTCGCGCGCCGCTACCGCGAGAAGGGCTACTGGCGCGACAAGTCGCTGGCGCAGGAGTTTGCGGCCGTCTTCAAGGCCCATGGGCCGAGGACCGCGCTGATCGACGGCGAGCGCCGCTACACCTACGGCGACGTCGACCACCTGAGCGACAACCTGGCGCTCAACCTGCTCGAGCTCGGCCTGAAGCCCCTCGACCGCGTGGTGCCGACGCTGCCGAACGTCGCCGAGTTCGTGATCCTCTACTTCGCGCTGCAGAAGATCGGCGCCATCCCGATCGCAGCGCTCGTCAGCCACCGCTTCGCCGAGGTGCGCCAGTTCGTGCAGCTTTCGGGCGCCGCGGCGTGCGTCTACCCCGAGCGGCACGGCGAGTTCGAGTTCGAGCCGATGATCCGGCGCGTTCAGGCCGAGAGCCCGAGCCTCAAGCACTGCATTGCGCTGGCCATCCTCAGGGAGCTGATCTCGCGCCCGGCGAAGGGCGAGCGGAGCGAGCTGGCGAAAATCAGGATCGATCCCACCGACCCGTGCATCTTCCAGCTCTCGGGCGGGACGACCGGCATCCCGAAGCTGATCCCGCGCTCGCACAACGACTACGCCTACAACTCGCGCACAGCGGTGCCGGTGTGCGGCGTGACGCGCGACTCGGTGCTGCTGCTCGCGCTGCCCATCGCGCACAACCTGCCGCTCGCCTGCCCCGGCATCCAGGGCTACTTCTTCGCCGGCGGCAAGGTGGTGCTCTCGCCCAGCACGCGCCCCGAAGACATGTTCGCGCTGATCCAGAAGCACAAGGTGACGCACATCAAGGTCGTGCCGGCGCTGCTGATCCGGCTCATCAACGACCCGGCGATCGGCCGGTTCGACCTGTCTTCCGTGAAAATCATTCAGAGCGGCGGCCAGCGGATGCAGCCCGAAGTGCGGCAGAGGACGCACCAGCTGATTCCGAGCTGCTTCGTGCAGGAGAACTTCGGCATGTCGGAGGGGATGCTGTTCTTCGTGCGGCTCGACGATCCCGAGCAGGTGAAGCTCGAGACCTGCGGCCGGCCGGTCTCGCCCGACGACGAGGTGCGCCTGGTCGACGACGAGGGCCGCGAGGTGGCGCCCGGGGAGGTGGGCGAGCTCACCTGCCGCGGGCCTTATACGCTGCGCGGCTACTTCGGCGTGCCGGAGTACAACGCCAAGCAGTTCACGGCCGCCGGCTTCTACTGCTCGGGCGATCTGATGCGCAGGCATCCTTCCGGCAACTACGTGGTCGAGGGGCGCAAGAAGGACCTCATCAACCGCGGCGGCGAGAAGATCAGCGCCGAGGAGATCGAGAACCTGATCCTGTCGCATCCCGCGGTGCAGAACGTCGCCTGCGTGCCGGTGCCCGACCCGAACCTCGGCGAGAAGATGTGCGCATGTCTGGTCCTGAAACCCGGCGCCAAGCTGGCCTTCCCCGAGCTCGTTGAGTTCCTCAAGGGCAAGGAGATCGCCAAGTTCAAGCTGCCCGAGCGCATGGAGGTGTTCGACGACTTCCCGGTGTCGAGCTTCGGCAAGGTGTCGAAGAAGACGCTGGTCGAGATCCTCAATGCGTATCGCTGAACGCCTGGCGCCGCCGCCGGGGTGGGCAGCCGGCTGCCGGAACTCGCCTCGCGAACGGCGCCGATCCGGCCAGGCTCACGGACGAGGAGCCGACCGAGTTTCGAGCTTGTCATCAATCTCCGGGCCGCCAGGCGGCTGGGCATTACCATCCCGCCGGGCGCTGCTGCTGCGTGCCGACCACGTAATTGCCGAATGAGGATCATCGACCTCCACTGCTACCCCGGCACCAAGGAGTGGATCGCCTGCCAGGGGCCCTACGTCGAAGCGCTGGCGAAATACTGGAAGCGCGAGTGGGTCGGCAAGCCTGAATCCGAAGTCCTGAAGGAATTTGCGGAAGCGGGAGTGCAGGCCTGCCTGGTGGCGCTCGACCTCGAGCTGACGATCAAGACCAAGCCGGTCGGCAACGACTACGTGCACGCCATGTGGAAGCGCCATCCGGAGCGCATCATCCAGTGCTGGGGGGCGCTCGATCCGTCCAGGAACAACGTCGTGGAGGAAGCGCACAAGGCGGTGAAGCAGCTCGGGTTCCTCGGCTTCCACTTCCACCCGATCATGCAGCACTTCGCCGTGGATGACCCGCGGGCCCGGCCCATGTTCGAAGCTATCGCTGAACTGGATGCGGCTGTGATGATCGACGTCGGCACGACCGGCATGGGCGCGGGCATGCCCGGCGGCCACGGCGCGATCATCCGCCACGCCCATCCCGAATCGATCGATCGGCTCGCCGCCGCCTTTCCCAGGCTGAAGATCGTCATGGCGCATCCGGGCTGGCCGTGGGTGGAGGAGACTACCGCCGTCGCCCTGCACAAGGGCAACGTCTACTGGGAAATGTCCGGCTGGGCGCCGAAGTACTTTCCCGGCAACCTCAAGGTCGACATGCGCGGCCGCCTGCAGGACAAGATCATGTTCGGCAGCGACTACCCGAGCATGCCCTACTCGCGCATCCTCAAGGAATGGCAGGAGCTCGGCTACTCGGACGCGGTGATGGAGAAGATCTTCCACCAGAACGCAGAGCGCATCCTTGGGCTTTAATTCGAGGTCAGGTTCGTAATTCGAGGAACTTGACTGGAGACAGCTAACGCCACTATGGCCACCGACATTTCGCGAGGCAAGGTCAGCGCCTGGATGATGTACGACCGCACGTATCTCAAGCCGACGAAAGCCATCGGAGACAACAAGGACGCCGTCGGTTCAACGGCCGAATAATTACGAACCTGACCCCGAATTCAATGCGTGATTACTGGCTTTCGAAGCTGTTCTTCGACCTGCAGTCGCCGCAGGTCGCGGCCGAGTTCCGCGCCGAGCGCGACAGGGTATTGGCGAAATATCCGTTGGAAGCCCGGGTAAAGCAGGCGCTCGCCGAGAACGACGCGCCGTTCCTGGCGAAGCGGACGAATGCCTACCTGCTGCGCTACTACTTCTTCACCATCGGCATGAAGGACGCCGAGTTCGTGCGCAGGCTGAACGGTGGCTAGCTTCGCCGGCGCGTTCGCATCTAGCCACGGGCCGCTCCTGGTCCGTGAATGGGAGGCGGTGCCCGCGGCGCAGAAGGAGCGCCTGACGAAGGCGTTTCGCAAGCTCGGCCGGCGGCTCGATGCCGCAAAGCCCGATGTGCTGGTGGTGGTCTCGCCCGACCACTGGTCGAACTTCTTCCTCGACAACTACCCCGCGATCTGCATCGGCGTCGGGGCGATGAACGAGGGTCCGCCCGAGCCCTGGATGAAGGCTTTCCCGCACCGGGAAATCCCGGGGCATCCCGGCTTTGCGCTTCATCTCGCCAATCAATCCATGCAGCAGGGCTTCGAGCCGGCGCTGTCGCATCGCCTCAGGCTCGACCACGGCAGCTGCATTCCGCTCTGGCGGATGGAGCTGGAACGGCTCCCCGCGCTGGTGCCGATGCTGGTCAACAGCATCGAGCCGCCCATGCCGAGCCTCGCTCGCTGCTACGAATGGGGTTCCTTGCTCAGAAAAGCCATCGAAAGCTTTCCCGGCACTGCGCGCATCGGCATCCTCGCCACCGGCGGCCTGTCGCACTCGATCGGCGAGCCGACGATGGGCGCGATCCACGAGGACTTCGACCGCGAAACCCTCCGCCTTTTCGGCTCCTCCGAGAAGGATCTGGTCCATTATCTCGAGCGTGAACTGCCCGCCCGCGGCAACGGCTCCGAGGAAGTGCGCAACTGGCTGGTGGCGCACGGCGCCGCCGGCGGGCGCGGCTTCGAGCTGGTCGACTACCTGCCGGTGCCCGCGGTGATCGTCGGCTGCGGCTTCGCGGCCTGGAGGGCGCAGTGACCCGGCCGATCACCCCGTCGGGGTTCTATGCGGGCACGTTCGCGCTGGTCGTGCTGGCGGTGCTCGGCTTCGTTCTCTACCAGATGCTGCTGCCGTTCTTCTCGCCGATCGCCTGGGCGCTGTTCATTGCCTTCCTCATCCAGCCGATCCACATCGGGCTCACCGCCAAGCTGCGCAACAGCCCGCGCCTGTCGGCGGCGCTGCTGACCTTGGCGACGTTCGTCATCATCGTCGGACCCCTGGCCGCGCTCGGCACGGCGTTCGTGACCCAGGTCGGCGAGCTGCTGAAGTATGTGCAGCAGCTCGCGGCCGACCGCGCGCCCGACGGGCTGGCCGACCTCACGCAGCTGCCGGTGGTGGGCACGGTGCTGGCGTGGCTGCAGGACACGCTCGGCGTGTCCTTCGAGCAGGCGCGCGGCTGGGCGATCGAGACCGCGCGCAACGTGCTCGGCTTCTTCGGTTCGCTCGGGCGCCAGATCTTCGTCGGCGCGCTCGGCGCGGCGGTCGGCTTCGCGCTGATGATCTTCATCCTGTTCTTCGCCATCCTCGACGGGCACGAGATGCTCGAGGTCGCGAGGGCGCTGATCCCGATGTCGGCGCACGACAAGAAGCGGCTCTTCGACCATCTCGCCGCGGTGACGCGCGCGATGGTCTACGGCACCGGCGTCACGGCGCTGGTGCAGGGCGCGCTGGTGGCGATCGGCTTCGCGCTGGTCGGCCTGCCCTCGCCGATCGTCTTCGGCGTGCTGGCGGCCTTCTTTGCTCTCGTGCCGATGCTCGGCACGCCGGTGGTCTGGGTGCCCGCCGTGCTCTGGCTCGGAGCGCAGCAGCGCTGGGGCGCGGCGGCGTTCCTGCTCGCGTGGAGCATCTTCGTGGTGACGATCGACAACTTCCTGCGCCCGTGGCTCGTCTCCGGGCGCGCGGAAGTGCGCGCGCTCACCGTATTCATCGGCGTGCTTGGCGGCGTCACCGCCTTCGGCCCGATCGGGGTCATCGCCGGGCCGCTGGTGCTCGCCCTCGGTCTCGCCCTGGTGCGTTACGCCGTGGAGGTGCGCAAGGACCGGCCGGAGTGAGGATTCTCGCCGCGGCGCTGGCGCTTGCGCTGGCGCCGGATGCGGCGGCGCAGGTCAGCGACGCTTCCGGCCTTCGCCTCGACGCCCGGGTCACCGCGCACGACCAGGCCGAGGCACCGCGACCGGGCATCGACTGGAAGCTGACCGCTGGCGTCGCCGCGATCGACGCGGAGAGCGGAGAGCGGCGCTGGGCGACGCCGTTCCAGCTGCGCGCCCGGTTCAACGAAGGGCGCACGGCGATCAAGATCTCCGGCGACGGCTATTCGCGCCTGCGCTCCGAGGACGGCACCCTCTCGGGCTTCAACGACGTCACCGTCGCCGTCAATCAGGCGCTGACCCGCTCGCTCATCGCCGAGGCCGGGGTGACGGTGCCGGCCGGGGGCGAAGTGGGCAGCGAAGAGGGGCGCGAGCGCTTCGGGCTGATCTACAACCGGGCGCTCACCTCGCGCTGGGAGGCGCAGGCGCGCGGCCGGCTCACCCACTACGAAGCCAACCCGGCGCCCGGGGTGAGCCACTTCCGCCGCCAAGGGCTGCTGCAGCTCGCCTACAACCTGGACACGCCGCGCAGCGACGTGCTGCTCCAGGTGATACGCAGCTACCGGCCCGGCTCCTGGCAGGCGACGGCGGCCGGGATGGCGTACGAGCGCCCGCTGCGCGAGGGAAGCCGGCCGCCAATGGCCGCGCTCGGATTCACCCGCGGCCTCACGACCGGCGCGCACGACAACACCTACGAGGTCGCCTTCTCGCTGCGCTTCTGAGCGGCTACTCGGGCTTCACGCCCGCCATTCGCGCCTGCTCGGCGTAGGCCTTGATCTCGGCGAGGTAGAACTTCCGGAATTCGGCCGGCGAGTCGGCCACCGGGAAGACGCCGATCTTCTGCATGCGATCGCGCACGCCCGGGTCCTGCATCGCCTTGCGCACTTCGCTCGCCAGCTTCTCGGCGATGTCCGAAGGCAGGCCGGCCGGGCCGAAGAGCGCGAACCAGCCGCCGTCATGGCGATATTGGGGAAGCCCCGCCTCGGCCGTGGTCGGCACTTCCGGAAAGCCGGGGTGGCGCTTCTCGCCCGTCCAGGCCAGCACGCGAACCCGGCCGCTCTTGTAGTGCGGCATGAGCGGCGCGGGAGAGGCGAACATCGCCTGCACCTCGCCGCCGGCGAGCGCGGCCGTCGCCGGCCCGCCGCCCTTGTACGGAATGTGCGTCGACTTGATGCCGGTCATGCCGTTGAACACCTCCATGGCGAGGTGCCAGGTGTTGCCGACGCCCGGCGTGCTGTAGGCGATGCGGGTATCCGGCTTCCTGGCGTAGTCGATGAACTCCTTCAGGGTCTTGGCCGGCACGTCGTTCGCCACGGCGAAGAACAGGCCGCCATTGCTCACCAGGTTGGTGATCGGCGTGAAGTCCTTCTCCGTGTCGTAGGGCAGGCTCTTGTGCATCGCCGGGTTGATGGCGATGCCCGAGGAGTAGACGAGCAGGGTATAGCCGTCGGGCGCGCTCTTTGCGACCGTGGTCGCGCCGACGATGCCGTTCGCCCCGCCCTGGTTCTCGACCACGAACGGCTGGCCGAGCTGCTGCTGCAGCTGCGCCGCCACCACGCGCGCCACCGTGTCGGGGCCGCCGGTCTGCGCCGCCACGACCACGCGCACCGGCCGGTTGGGATAGCCCTGCGCCCATGCCGGCAGGCAGGCGAGCGCGAGCAGCAGGCTGACGATGCTTTTCATGCCGACTCCTCCATCAGTGTTTTGACCTTCGGCCACGGATCGGGCTCGAGCTTCTCGAACGGCGCGCGGTCCTGCGGCGTCATCCGCTCGAGCATTTCCCTCCTTACCGAAGGCCGCGCGCGCATGCGTACATACCAGTCTCCGACCTGCGGACTGAACAGCGCCTTCAGCCTGAGCAGATCCAGGCGAAGAATATAGGGAATCACCGCCGCATCGGCGAGCGAAAACTGCGCGCCGGCGAGCCATGCGCCGCGCGCGAGCGCCTCGTCCATCATCTTCAGCAGCTTGAGGTGATAGTCCAGCGCCTGCCGCACGTACGGCGAGTCCAGGCCCTTGAGCGCGACGTCGCGCTTGTACTCGGTGCGCTGCTTGCTCGGCGATTTCGCCAGGCGCTGCTCGATCTCCTCGCCGGTGAGGCCGGCGAACCACGGGCGGAAGGCGGTGGCGAAGGTGAGGATGGTGCACGAGTTGTGCACGTATTCGTCGATCAGCTTGTTGAACTGGCGCACCGCGGCGCGCTGGTGCAGGTCTTGCGGCATGAGCGCCGGTTTCGGGAACGCTTCCTCCAGGTAGTAGAGGATTACCGAGGACTCGATCACCGGCCGGCCGTCGTGGACGAGGGTGGGGACCACTGCGTTGGGATTGAGCTTCATGTACGCGGGGTCGAACTGGCCGCCCCGCAGGTCGATCAGGTGCTCCTTGTAGTCCAGCCCCTTCTCCGCCAGCGCCACGCGCACCTTCTGCGCGCAGACCGAATTGACATTGTGGTAGAGCTCAAGCATTGATCGCCTCGGCGATGCGTTCCGGCGTGAGCGGCAGGCTGCGGCAGCGCACGCCGAGCGCGTCGTGGAGCGCGTTGGCGATCGCCGCCGCGGTCGGGCCCATGGTGCACTCGCCGGCGCCGACCGAAGGCAGCTGATTCTTCAGTAGATGGACTTCGACCTTCGGCACCTCGCTGAAGCGCAGGATCGGGTAGTCCTCCCAGCCCGCCACGCCCGGCTTCCACGCCTCCTTGAGCGTCCAGCTCGCCGCCTGGATGCAGCCGCCTTCGATCTGGTTGATCACGCCGTCGGGATTCACGGGCAACCCCACGTCGACCGCGGCGACCAGGCGCGTGACGCGCAGCTCGTGCCCCGCCTCGACTTCGGCCACCACCGCGCAGTAGGCTCCGAGGTTCTTGTACTTGGCGACGCCCAGGCCCTGGCCTTTCCCCTCGCTTTTCCTGAAGTCGCGAGAACGACGAACCGCCTCTTCGATCACCGCCCGGCCACGCGGATCCTTGAGATGAGCGAGCCGGAATGCGACCGGGTCCTTGCCCGCGGCATGCGCCAGCTCGTCCATGAACGACTCGATGGCGAACACGTTGCCGAAGCCGCCGAGGGAGCGCAGCGACGAGCCGCGCACGACCGAGTCGCGCACGTAGTGCCGCGTGACGAGCAGGTCCGGGAAGTCGTAGGCGGGAATCGCGTTGCGGTGCGCGCCGCCCGCGGGCAGCGCGGGATCGGTCGCCGGCGCGCGCTCGAAAGGCTGCTCGATCTCGCCCGCGGCGAGCAGCACCGGCTTGTCGGCGCGCCCTGGGCGGTGCGTGTGGCCGTTGCTCCACAGGTCGTGGCGCCAGGAGACGATGCTGCCGCCCGAGTCGAGCCGCGCGTCGAGCGCGACCAGCATCGCCGGCCCGTACGGCTCCCAGGCGAACTCGTCCTCGCGCGTCCATTGCAGGCGCACTGGCCTGCCATTTGAAAACCTGGAAAGCAAGGCCGCATCGAGCGCCACGTCATCGGCGCCGTTGTGGCCGTAGCAGCCCGCGCCCTCGAGGTGATGAACCACCACGTGCTCTTCGCGCAGGCGCATCACCATCGCGATTTCGCGGCGCAGGCCGAAGATGCCCTGCGTGTGCGACCAGACCTCGAGCTTGTCGCCGTGCATGCGCGCCACGGCGCACGACGGGCCGATCGAGCCATGCGCGATGAACGGCTTGCGGTATTCGGCCTGCAGCCGCTTGACGCCGCGTGCCTTGGCTGCCGCGTCCGCGCTCTCCTTGCAGACGTTGTTCTCGACCGCGTGCGACTGGAGCCAGGCGTGGATGTCGGCCGGCACCTCGGGCACCGCGCTCCAGCGCGATTTCGCGCGCAGCTTCTTCGCCGCCTCGATTGCATCGGCCTCGCGCTCGGCGAGCAAGCCGACGAAGCTGCCGTCCCTCACCACCTGGACGCCGGGGGGCGCGTCGCCGAGCCTCTGCAGCTTGCCTGCGGAGCGCACCATGCGCGCGTGCAGCATGCCGGGCAGCACCAGGTCGTGCACATAGCTCGGCCGGCCGGCAAACTTGGCCGGCAGATCGCTGCGCGGGGCGTTCGTGCCGACGATCCGGTATTCCGCAGCCGGCCTCTCCGGCGCGTCGCCGGGAATATCTTTCGCGAGCTCCAGGTCCCAGTAAGATGCCGCGCCGCTCTTCTTCAGCAGCGCGCGAAGCTCGGCGCACGCCTTGCGCAGCCCCTTGCCGCCGTCCTGGATCGACAGGCTGCCCGAGGTCACGCCCTCGTCCGGCGAATAAGCGGTGCTCGCCGGGAGTATTCTGATTTTGGATAAATCAACTCCCAACTCATCGGCGGCGATCTGCGCCAATGCCGTCGAGATCCCCTGCCCCAGCTCGACCTTGCCGGCCGCGACCGACACCGTGCCGTCGCGCTCGAAGTGCACGCGCTGCGTCAGGCGCCGCGCGTCCGAGAGCGGCAGCGGATGCTCGGGCTTATTCATGCGCCGCCCGCATCACGGCCTTAATCACGCGATTGTGCGAGCCGCAGCGGCACAGGTTCTTGTCCAGCGCCGAACGGATCTCTTCCTCAGTCGGCCTCGAATTCGCATTCAAGAGGGCAACGGCCGCGACGGCGATGCCGCTCATGCAGTAGCCACACTGCGCCGCCTGCTCAGCGATCAGCGCCTTCTGCACCGGGTGGAGCTCGCCCTCCTTGCCGAGCCCCTCGATGGTGGTGACCTTCTTGCCTTCGACCGACCAGAGCGGCAGATCACAGGAGGCGATCGGCTTGCCGTCGAGGAGCACGAAGCACGCGCCGCACTGGCCGCTGCCGCAGCCGAAGCGGCTGCCGACCAGGCCGAGCTCGTTGCGCAGCACGTAAAGGAGCGGCGTGTCGCCGTCGCTCTTGACCTCGGCCGCCTTGCCGTTCAGCGTGAATTTCACTTCAAGCCCAACAGGCGCGCGGCATTGCCGAAGTAGATCTTGCGCTTGTCTCCCTCGGGGAGGCCGAGCTCCTCGATCGAGCGGATGCCCTCGCGGATGAACATCGGCCCGCCCTCGGGATCGAACGGGCAGTCGCTCGCGAACACGACGCGGTCGACGCCGAAGAAGGCGATGCCGCACGCGAGCGGCGCCGCGGCGCCGCCCAGCACCGTGTCGCCGTAGAACATCTTGAAGTATTCGATCGGCGGCTTCGACAGGCGCTTCAGCACCTCGGCTTCGTCGCCCTCTACGGAGCGGGAGCCGAGCTGCGCCCACAGCGTCTCGGCGCGGCCTGCGAAGTAGGGAATCATGCCGCCGCAGTGGTGCGTGATGATGCGCAGCTTGGGCAGCTTCTCGAGCAGGCCGGAGAACACCATGCGCGCCATGGCGACGCTGGTCTCGAACGGCCAGCCGAGCACCTGCCAGATCTCGTATTTGGACCTGGGCTCGCCGGCATAGTCGGCGCGGCTCGCCGGCCGCGCCGGGTGCATCCAGATCGGCACGCCATGGTGGTTGGCGGCGCGCTCGAAAATGGGGAAGAACTCGGGCTCGTCGAGCGGCTTGCCGGCGGCGTGGGTGAGGATCTGGACGCCCTTCGCGCCGAGCTGGTTGATCGCGCGGTCCATCTCCTCCAGCGCTGCGCCGGGATTGTTCATCGGCAGCGAGGCGACGAAGGCGGGAAACTGCTTGGGCCATCGTCGGCACATCTCGGCCATGCCGTCGTTGGCGATGCGTGCGTAGCCCGGCGAGTGCGCGCCGTCGCCGAGCAGCTCGGGGGCGGGCAAGCCAAGCGTCAGGACCTGCTGCACGTCGGCAAACTTCTCGCGCAGCATCGCCACGCGGTGCTCGATGTCCCACAGCATGCGCAGGCTCGACATCCGCTTCACCATCCCGGGCTCCTTCGAGTGGGCCTTGACCAGCTCGAGGTAGGCCTGCGGCAATACGTGGTTGTAAATGTCGATCTTCAAGGCAGCCGATTCTAAATAGAATCCACGGCATGAAAGCCATCTCGTTTCGTCGCTTCGGCGGCCCCGAAGTCCTCGAGTACGGCGAAGTTCCCGATCCGGCCCCCGCGCCCGGCGAAGTGCTCGTCGAGGTGCACGCGGCGAGCATCAACGCCGCCGACTGGAAAATGCGTGCCGGGCAGTACGGCGCCTCGGTCACCTTTCCGCATATTCCCGGACGCGACTTCTCCGGGGTGGTGCTGAAGGACTCGCGCGATTTCAAGCGCGGCGATGCGGTGTTCGCCGTATGCGAGGTGCCGCGCGAAGGCGCCTACGCCGAGAAGCTCGCCATTCGCGAGGAGATCGTGGCGCGCAAGCCGGACAAGCTCACCCATGTCCAGAGCGCGGCGATCGGGCTGGCGGGCCTGACCGCGGTCGTCTCGATCGAGGAGACGATCAAGCTCAAGCGCGGCGAGACGATCCTGATCCAGGGCGGCGCCGGCGGCGTCGCCGGCTTCGCCATCGCGCTCGCCAGGCACCTCGGCGCGCGCGTCATCACCACCGCGAGCGCGGCAAACCACGACTACGTGCGCAAGCTCGGCGCGGACGAGGTGATCGACTACCGGTCCGAGGATTTCGCGAAGCGGGTAAAAAACGTCGATGCCGTGTTCGATACCGTCGGCGGCGACGTGACCCAGCGCAGCTTCGCGGTGCTCAAGCCCGGCGGACGCCTGGCGTCGATCGCAGTGGGTATGACTGCCCCAGCCTCACCCCGGACGGATGTCCAATCGCTGCGGCCGAAGGTCGACCGCACCCGCGCGCGCCTCGACCGGGTCGCGAAGCTCGTCGCCGACGGCATAGTGCCGCTGCCGGAGATCACTGAATATCCGCTCGCGAAAACCGCCGAGGCGCATCGCGTCAGCGAGGCGCGCCACCTGCGGGGCAAGCTGGTGCTGCGCGTGCGCTAGCCGGCGCCGGGCGTCGACAGGAAGCGCACCACCCACACCGCGATGAGATTCGCAGCATAGACCGCGTCCGCGCGCGCGGTCAGGAGATGATCGGCCGTGTCGAGCGAGACGAAGCTCTTCGGATGCCTCGCGGCGGTGAAGATGCGCGTCGCGTTCGAGATCTCGACGGTCGTGTCGCGCGGCGAATGCATGACCAGCAGCGCACGGCGCAGCTCGCCGATCTTCGCCGCGAGGTTCTGCTCTGCGGCGTCGGTCAGGAACTGGCGCTTGACCCTGAACCGCCGGCCGGCGAGCACCACGTCGGCTTCGCCGGCCGCCTCGATCGTCGGCAGGTGCTCGCCGAAGAGGTGGGCCACGTGGCGCACATCACTTGGTGCGCCGATCGTGACCACCGCCTTGCACTCCGCAATGCTGCCCGCCGCGGCGAGCACCGCCGCGCCGCCCAGGCTGTGGCCGATCAGGAGCGCAGGGGCAGCGTAGGCCGCGCGCAGATGTGCCGCGGCGGCGAGCAGGTCGGCGACGTTGGACGAGAAGTTGGTGTTGGCGAACTCGCCTTCGCTCGCGCCGAGCCCGGTGAAATCGAAGCGCAGCACGGCGATGCCGTGCGCGGTGAGCTGCTGGGCGATGCGCGCGGCGGCGAACACGTCCTTGCCGCAGGTGAAGCAGTGCGCGAAGAGCGCGTAGGCAGCGGGGGCACCGTCCGGCGCATCGAGGCGCGCAGCGAGCTGCTGGCCGCCGCTTCCCGGAAAGGTGACGCGCTCGATCTTCAGAAAATAATTACTACCCCGACCCCGAATTCTGCAGCGCCTCCCAGACCCGCCGCGGCGTCGCCGGCATGTCGAGGTGCTTGACGCCGCGCGGGCGCAGCGCGTCGAGGATCGCGTTCATCACCGCCGGTGGCGCGCCGACGCAGCCCGCCTCGCCCACGCCTTTCACGCCCAGCGGATTGGTCTTCGCCGGCACGTCGACGAAGTCGAGCTCGTAGTGCAGCGGCAGGTCGGAGGCGCGCGGCATGGCGTAGTCGGTGAAGCTCGCCGAGAGCATCTGGCCCGACTCGCGGTCGAAGGCGATGTTCTCCATCAGCGCCTGGCCGATGCCCTGCGCCAGCGCGCCCTCGATCTGCCCGTGGCAGATGAGCGGGTTGATCACCCGGCCGACGTCGTCGACCACCGCGTAGCGGTCGATGAACACTTCGCCCGTGTCGGGATCGATCTCCAGCTCGCAGGCATGCGCGCCGTTGGGAAAGGTCGGCGGCGCCGCCGATGAGCCGCTCGCGTCGAGGCCGGTGCCGAACCGGGTGGTCGGCCCGGCCGGGCGATGGAAGGCCCGCGCAACGTCGACCAGCGAGATCGAGCGGTCGGTGCCGACCACCGTGAATTTCCCTTCCTTGAACTCGAGGTCGGCCCCGGCAGCTTCGAGGAGATGTTCCGCGAGCGGCTTCGCCTTCTGGATGATCACGTCCGCCGCGGCGCGCAGCGCCGAGCCGCCGAGCATCGCGCTCCTCGAGGCATAGGTGCCGCGGCCGAACGAGACCGCGTCGGTGTCGCCCTGCACCAGGCGGATGTTCTCGAACGGCACGCCGAGCCAGTCCGAGACCATCTGCGCGTAGGTGGTCGCATGGCCCTGGCCGTGCGAGAAGGTGCCGGCGACAATGGTCGCCATGCCGCTCGGGTCGAAGCGGATCTCCATGCGCTCGTTGAACACGCCGGAGTCCTCGAGGTAGTAGATCAGCGCCCTGCCCCGCAGGCGCCCCTTGGCCTCACTCTGCTGTTTTCTTTTTTGAAAACCATTCCAGTCGGCGAGCTCCAGACAGCGATCGGTGAGCTTCGCGAAGTCGCCCGAGTCGTAGGTCCAGCCCACCGGCGCGCCGACGGTCCAGTTCGCCGTCGTGTTGTGCGGCATCGCGCTGGGCGGAATGTAGTTGCGCCGGCGCAGCTCGACCGGATCGATGCCGATCTTGCACGCCGCCTCGTCCATCAGGCGCTCGGTGACGTAGGCCGCTTCGGGCCGGCCGGCGCCGCGATAAGGCCCGAGCGGCGTGGTATGCGTGAACGTCGCCTTCGCCGCGACGAGCATTGCGGGAACGACGTAGACGCCGGGGATGTTGCGCAGCGCGCAGAGGACCGGGACCACGCCGGCGTTGGTGACGTAGGCGCCGACCGCATGCAGCGCTTGCATCCTTATTGCGAGGATTTTGCCTTGCTCGTCCAAGGCCATCTCGGCGTTGACGAGCTGGTCGCGGCCGTGGTTGTCGCCGAGCATCGACTCGGTGCGCGTCGCCACCCACTTCACCGGCCGGCCGAGGCGCCGCGACGCCATGAGCACCAGCCCGTCCTCGGGGTAGATGTCGCCCTTCATGCCGAAGCCGCCGCCCACGTCCAGCGCGACGACGCGGATCCTCGTCTCCGGCACCTTGAACACTGCCCCGGCGAGGATCGAGCGAACCCCGTGCGGGTTCTGCGTGCTCGTATGCAGCGTGAAGGAGTCATCGGCGAAGTCGCCGATGCAGGCGCGCGGCTCCATCGCGTTGGCGGTGATGCGGTTGTTGTAGAGCCGCAGCGAGACGGTGTGCTTCGCCCTGGCGAAAGCGGCGTCGGTCGCGTCCTTGTTGCCCATCATCAGCGGGAACGCGAGGTTGCCCATCGCGTTGTCGTCCCAGACCTTCTGCGCGCCCTCCTTGGCCGCGTCCTCGACGCCGACCACCGCCGGCAACGGCTCGTAGTCGACCTCGACGCGCTCGGCGGCGATGCGCGCCTGCTCGGGCGTGTCGGCGACGACGAAGGCGATGCGATCGCCGACGTAGCGCGCTTTCGCCGGCTCGAGCAGAGGCCGGAAGGTGCGGTAGCCCTTCGGCCCGCCCATGTCCTCGGGCATGAAAAGCGGCGGGATGCCGCCGAGGTTCTCGCTCTTCACGTCGGCGCCGGTCAGGACCAGGTGGACGCCCGGCATGGCCAGGGCCGCTGACGCGTCGATGCCTTTGATCTTCGCGTGCGCATGCGGCGACATGACTACCGCGCCGTGCAGCATCTGCGGCAGCTGCAGGTCGTCGACGTAACGAGAACGTCCGGTCAGGAAGCGC
>Ga0075434_100001596_pt1 | contig 19222 bp, 23 predicted proteins | sample RhiMethybrSRZTD3_FD_75298 | JGI IMG/M metagenome (GOLD analysis project Ga0075434, IMG submission 75298) | Populus rhizosphere microbial communities from Tennessee, USA - Rhizosphere MetaG P. TD hybrid SRZTD3 | ecosystem: Host-associated > Plants > Roots > Rhizosphere > Soil | place: USA... | reverse complement strand
TGGCACCACTCCGTTCCCTGGGAAGTTTCTTCCGCCGTGTACGGGCTCGATGTAAGCGCGGTCGACGGTGAGCTCGGTCAAATCTACGCGTCGCTGCGGAAAGACTCCGAGGCGGAGCTGGTAGAGCTCCTGATCAGCGGTCGCGCAGGCGGGCGAGCACCTGCTGCTTGAAGCGCTCCTCCTTGGCGTGGTCGCCGATCTCGCGAGCAATGGCGTCCACGAGCGCGGGCCAGTCGAAGGGCGGGCCGGCGCTGGCTGCGCGCGCGATGTGCTCGCGGCAGAGCACGGAGGCGATGGGTCCCACGAACTCGGTAAGCTCCGCCTCGATGGTCGACTGCGCCCGACTGAGCGCGGCCTGGGCGGCGGCAGGAACTGATGCGGAAGGTGTCCGCGCGGCCTCGGGGGCAGCGGGACGAGGCGGGCTCGGCGGGGCCGCGGGCGGGCGCGGGGGCAGCGGGAAGGCCTCGCCCGCGAGCAGCGCGAGGAGCTCCGCCGTCGGGGGCAGATCGTCGGACGACCCGCGATCGACGACAGTGTCGGAGAAGCTGAAGCGGCCGGCCGTGATCTTCCGCAGGTGGTCGGCGGCCTCGAGCCCGCGGCGGGTGCGGAAGACCACGGAGACGATCTCGCCGTCGCGCAGCCCGATCCTGGCCGACTGGTTGTCGGTGGTGGCGATGAACATGGTGCCCGTGCGATGAGCCGAGCAGAGCGCGCCCAGCTCCCTCACGAGCTCGCCGTAGGAGATGGGCGCCGGCTCGGGGCTCACCGCAGGCCCGAAGGGCTACCGCGCGGTGCCGAGCCGGTCGACGGCGAGCTTGACGCTGGCGCGCAGCCGCTCGATGGCGCGCGCGAGGCTGCCGATCTCGTCGGAGCGCCGCACCTCGGCGATGGTGGCGGCGAGATTGCCGCGGCTGATGCCGTCGGAGATCTGGGTCAGCCGGCGGATGGGACGGGTGAGCGCGCCCGCCAGCAAGTAGGAGGCGACGAGGACGAAGAGGACGGTGATGCCGAGGAGGATGAGGGCGTTGGTGTTCGCCTCGGCGAGTGGCTGATAGGCCTCGTCGTAGTCCTGCTGGGCGACGAGGGTCCAGCCGTACTTGGTCTTCTCCGCGAAAGCGATGACACGCTTGCCCTCGGCATCGGTGTACACGAGCTGCTTCCGCTGATCGCCCCCGAGAGCGACCACGGCGGGATGCGCCTTGAGGCTCTCCCGCGCCGTGGGATGGGCAATGATCTTGCCCCCGTCGTCGACGAGGAACACGAAGCCCGTCTGACCGATCTTGGCGTTGGCGAGGGTGGTGGTGACGTCGCTGATGCTCGTGCCCACCGCGAGCACGCCCAGCACCTTGTCGAGCCGCCAGATGGGCACGGAGAGGATGACCGCGGGCTGCCCCGTGGTGCGGCTGATGACCACTTCCTGGCCCATCTGCCGACCCTCGATGGCCTGCTTGAAGTAGCCGCGATCCCCGTAGAAGCGCGGCGGCTCCTCGTCGTTGCGACCCACGTTGTTGCCGTCGGGCCCGATGGTGAAGGCGAGGTAGACCCACTTGTATTCGGCGGCGATGGCGCGGAGCAGCGGCTTCTGCTTCTTGGCGTCCATGGAGGCGATGTCCTCCAGGGCCGCGTTCTGCCGCAGCATGCGTAGGTGCATGTCGACCCAGGCGTCGACATAGCCCGTCATGGTGTCGGCCTGGCCGCTCAGCCGCTGCTCGATCTGGCCCGACAGCTTCTCCGATTCCGAGCGGTAGTCGAGATACCAGATGGCGCCGAGCGGGATCAGGGTGACCACGAGCATGGTGAGGAGCAGCTTGGGGAAGATGCCGAAGCGGAGCCGGAGTTTCATGGAGGTCTCCCCTCGAAATGAGTAGAGGATTTCAGGATAGCCTCCGCCCTCCGGACCCACCAAGAAAAGAGCGCACCCACGGCCCCGGCCTGCCCCTGGGGCCGTGCTATGCTCCCCGCCAGGGGGTGCCGACATGTTCAGGGACATCGTGACCTCGAAGCAGGAGCTTCGGACCATCTTCGGCCAGCCGAGCGAGCGCGCCGTGCTGAAATGCCAGTCGTCCTTGGACGAGCACGCCCGGGCCTTCATCGCCGCCTCGCCTTTCCTGCTTCTCGCCACCTCGAACGCCGCCGGCCAGTGCGACGTTTCCCCTAAGGGTGATGCCCCCGGCTTCGTGCTGGTTCTTGACGACACGCACCTCGTGGTGCCGGACCGGCCCGGCAACAACCGCATCGATGGCCTGAGCAACATCATCGAGAACCCTCACGTGGGCATGATCTTCCTCGTGCCGGGCCGAGGCGACACCCTGCGCGTCAACGGCCGGGCCGCCATCATCCGTGACCGCGAGGTGCTGAGCCGCCTCGCCGCCCGCGGCAAGGAGCCTCGCATCGCCATGGGCGTGGCGGTGGAGGAGGCGTACCTGCACTGCCCCAAGGCCTTCATCCGCTCGAGCCTGTGGGATCCCTCGACCTGGTCCGATCCGAAGCAGCTCCCCTCCTTCGCCCAGATGCTGTGGGACCAGATTCCCAGCGCGCACGGCGGCGCGGACACCGTGCAGCAGTACGAGCGCGAGCTGGACCAGCGGGTGCGCGACACGCTCTACTGAGAGGAGTCCGCCATGCCCGTCATCGATCCCATCCCGCCGGAGAAGGCCTCCGACGATCTCCGCGCGACGTACGAGAGCCTGACCAAGCGGGCCGGCCGCGTCCCGGACTTCTACGGGGTGATGGCGCATCACCCGGCCGCCCTGAAGAACTTCCTCCCCCTCTACGCCTCGGTGATGAACGACGGGACGCTGGAGCGTCGCTACCGGGAGCTCGCGTACCTCAAGACCTCACATCTCAACGGCTGCGAGTACTGCACGCGCGCGCACACCCCGGGGGCGAAGCGGGCCGGCGTCACGCCGGAGCAGATCGAGGCCCTCGCCTTCTACGAGCGGAGCCCGCACTTCGACGAGAAGGACAAGGCCGTCCTCCTCTACACGGAGCGGATGACGCGGGCGGCGGGCGCGGGCCTGCGCGACATGGCCGTGGGCGAGCTCAAGCGCCACTTCACCGACGATCAGATCGTGGAGCTGGCTCTCGTCATCTGCATGGCCAACTTCACCAACCGCTTCAACAACGGCCTTCGCATCCAGCCCGACCTGGGCTAGCCACTTCCCCCGGCCGCGGTGGGCGAGCCCGCCGCGGAAGATTCAGCCCCGACGGTCAGACGGGCTCGACGGGACCGGGCGGCATGGGCGGTCTAGGCATGATCGGGCCGCTCCACGAAATGGATGAGGATGCCGCCCGTGGACTTCGGGTGGATGAAGGCGATCTTCGATCCGCGCGCGCCGGGCCGAGGCTCCTTGTCGATGACGTGAAGCCCCGCCGCCCGCGCGTCCCGCATCGCCTCCTCGATGTCGGCCACCCGCAGGGCGATGTGATGCAGGCCGGGGCCGCGTCGCGCCACGAACGTGGCGATGTCGCGCTGGTCGATCACCTTCTGATCGCCGTCGGGCACGCGGTCCTCCAGGATCTCGAGGTCGGTATCGCCCACCCGGGCGAAGGCCGCGCGCAGGCCGCCATAGGGATCCTTCTCCTCGAAGCCGTGGATCTCGAGGCCGAGCTTGCCGCCGAAGATCTCGATGTGCTTGCCCAGGTCCGCGGAGGCGATGCCGACGTGATCGATGCCGAGGATGCGCATGCTCAGGCCTCCGGCTGCTGCGGGTTCTCGAGGTCGAGGGCGGCGACGAGCCGTCCGAAACCGATGAACTGCCCGGTGACGAGGCCGAGCTCGATGATCTCCGGATCGGTGAAGTGGGCGCGGAGCTCCGTGAAGAGGCGGTCGTCGAGCTTGTGGTGATCCTGGGCCATGAGCGTGGCGAAGCGGAGCGCCATCGTCTCGCGCGGCGTGAAATCGGCTTTCTCGAAATCCGCGAGGGCCGCGACCATCTCTTCCGTCATGCCCTGCCGCACCGCCGGCGCGGCCCGAGACTTCTGTCAGGTCGCGCAGTCGTTGAGGGCGGCGATCTTGAGCCGCACCAGCTCCTTCAGCTTGGCGTCGAGCACGCCCTTGAGACGGAGCGGCGCGTAGAAGTCCCAGTAGGCCTTGAAGGCCTCGGGCAGATTGCCCATGGCCTGGAAGATGGCGGGATTCTGCCCGTGCCGGAGCGCCTGCTCCGTGAGATCGCGGAGGGCGGGATCGAGCCGCTCGGTGGGAACCAGCTTCACGCGGGCCATGGCGTGGCTCCTTTCTTCGTGGCTCGCACGGCCATTCAGATCGACGCGGTCTCGCCCTGCCAGTGGAGCAGGCGCTTCTCGAGCCGCGCCATGAGGTTATAGGTGCCGATGGCGAGAAGGGCCAGGATGATCAGCACCATGAAGATGCCGGTGGTGTCGAACGTACGGGAGGCGCGAGCGAGCAAAAAGCCGAGCCCGTATTGCGCGGCGAGCATCTCGCCCCCCACGGAGGCGGTGAGGGCCAGCGCCATGGAGATACGCAGGCCCGAGAAGATCCAGGGGATGCAGGAGGGCAGCCTCGGCGCCGCCCTCGAAAGTCCACGAACTGAGCAGTGATGCCCTCGCCCTTGAAGTAGCCGAGCCGCTCCGCCGCGTAGAGCGGGAGAAAGATGAACGAGGGCGTGGTTCCGATGCGGATTGTCTGCTGGGCGTGAGCGGCCGGCGCGACCATGCTCAGCATGGAGCGACGAGCGCGGCGACGATGACGTGCGGCTGCCTCATGATGTGGCCTCCTGGAGGGGCGAGAGGCGTGGATATTAGCACGCGAGATCGATCGTCGGCATCCGTATACTAGGCGCCGCCATGGCCGACGAGATGGAAATCTGGTTCGAGCGCGGCGTCACCGACGGCCTGCCCGTCGTCCCGCCCACTCGCGAGCGCGTGGAGCGCGTGCTGCAAGCCACGTCGCGCTCCCGCGAGACGCTCGTGGCCGAGGTGCCGCCCAATTTTGGTCGCGCCACCGTGGAGAAGCTGGCGGTGAACGCGGTCATGGCGGGCTGCCGTCCCGAATATCTTCCCGTGCTGCTGGCCGTGGTGGAGGCCGCCTGCGATCCCCGGTTCAACCTGCACGGGCAGTCGGGCACCACCAACGCCACCTCGCCCCTCATCATCGTCAACGGTCCCGTGCGCCGGCGCATCGGCATCAACTGCGCCGCCGGCGTGTTCGGGCCGGGGTTCCGCGCCAACGCCACCATCGGCCGCGCCCTCCGCCTCGTCATGATCAACCTCGGCGGCACCCGCGCGGGCGAAATCTCCATGTCGACCCTCGGCCATCCCGGCCGCTACACCTACTGCATCGGCGAGCACGAAGAGGTCTCCCCGTGGGAGCCGCTCCACGTCGAGCGGGGGCGGGCGCCCGAGGAGAGCACGGTGACGGTGTTCCCCGGCGAAGGGCCCTTCATCATCAACGATCACCTGAGCCGCGAGGCGCCGCAGCTCGCCGCCTCGCTGGGCTGGTCGGCGGCCGGCGTGTGGAACCACAAGAGCTTTCCTCTCTACGGCCACACCCTGTGGGTTATCGGGCCCGAGCACGCGAAGACCATCGGCGCCGGAGGCTGGAGCAAGCAGGACCTCAAGCGGCATTTCTTCGAGACGGTGCGCCGCCGCGCCCGCGATCTCGAGCCGGGACCCGATGGGGCGGAGACGGGAAGGCTGAAGAACCTCGGCGAATCGAACCCAGAGGCGCTCGTCCCCAAGTTTCCCTCGGTCGAGGAAATCATGATCGTGGTGGCGGGCGGCACCGCTGGACGCTTCTCGGCGGTCGTGCCCGGCTGGATGGGCGGCGAGATCGGGGCGCACCCGGTGACGCGGGTCATCGAGACATGAGCGCGCTGCCCTCGGCGCGTTCCCTCCGATTCTTCTTCGCATGACCGACGCCGACTACCTGGATCTGGCGTTGCGTGATGCCGGGCAGGCCTTCACCCGCGGCGACTGGCCCGTGGCGGCCCTGATCGTCCGCGACGGGAACATCCTCGGCGCGGGACAGAACCGGCAGAACTCCGAAGGCGACGTTCTGTGGCATGCGGAGACCGACGCCCTCCGCAACGCGACGCGCGCCCACGGGGCGGCCGCCGTCGCCGGCGCCGTGCTGTACAGCACCATGGAGCCGTGCCCGATGTGCGCGTGGGCGATGAAGCTCACGGGCATTCGCCGCCTCGTGCTCGGCCTGCGCAACACCACGCTCCGCCGCACCGATCTCGGCGCCTACACGATCGAGTCGTTCTGCGCTCTCACCGCCTATTCGCTGGATCTGACCACGGGCGTCCGCGAGGCCGAATGCCTTGCCCTCCGGCAACGGTGGGGCAAGGACCCCGTGGCGCGCCCCTGACTAATGCTCATCCAGTGCCTGGTGGTCGCCGTCGCGCTCGTCCTGTCACTCGCGACGGATGCTCACGCGCAGTCGCCGAAGACTGCGCGGGTCGGCGTCCTTGCATCGAGCACCGAGGGCAATTTCGGACCAAACGTCAAGGTGTTTCGCGAGGCGCTGGGCGCCGCGGGCTGGGTGGAGGGACGAAACCTCACGCTCCACGTTCGATACGCCGGTGAGCAATACGGACGGCTCCCGGAGCTGGCCAGCGAGCTGGTCGGGCTCGAGGTCGACGTCCTCGTCAGTCTCGGCACTCCGGCGACCCTGGCTGCCCAGCGCGCGACGACGACGATTCCGATCGTGATGGAGTCGCTCTCCGACGTCGTGAGCACCGGGCTGGTGCCGAATCTGGCCCGGCCCGGAGGTAATCTCACGGGAGTATCCGGCTTCGCGCCCGAGCTGAGCGGCAAGCGACTCGAGCTGATTCGCGAGATGCTCCCTCGGGCGGAGCGGATCGCGGTTCTGGCCAACCGGGCCAATCCGGTTAGCGTTCCCGTCCTGCGCGCGACCGAATCGGCGGCCCAGAAGATGCGGATGAAGCTTCGTGTTCTCGACGTTCGTCGACCGGCCGAGCTGGAGCCAGCATTCGGGACGATGCATCGGGAGCGTGCGGATGCCCTGATCCTGGTGGCTGACCCCTTGCTCTTCGCCGAACGGCTGACGATCGTCCAGCTCGCGGCTCGCCATCGCGTGCCGGCCGTCTACGAAACGCGGCGCTTCGCCGAGAACGGCGGATTGCTCTCGTACGGGCCCCTCGAGCAGGAGCGGTTCCAGCGCCTGGCGCTCTATGTTGACCGCATCCTGCGCGGCGCCCGACCGGGGGACTTGCCCATCGAGCAGCCGACCACATTCGAGCTGGTCGTCAACCTCAAGACCGCCACGGCGCTGGGCCTGACGATCCCGCAAGCGCTGCTGCGTCGGGCGGACGAGGTGATTCGGTAGGCGCGAGCCGTCACGTCCGGCTCAACCATACTGGTTCCTGCCGCCGCACGGATAGTCGCAGCGGCAGGAGCTGCTGTCAGCGCGGCTGCATGCGGATGGCGCCGTCGAGCCTGATCGTCTCGCCGTTGAGCATCGCGTTCTCCACGATGTGGGCGGCGAGCGCGCCGTACTCCGCGGGACGACCGAGGCGCGGCGGGAACGGTACCTGTTTGCCGAGCGATACGCGCGCCGGCTCGGGTAGCCCGGCGAGGAGCGGCGTGTCGAAGAGCCCCGGGGCGATCGTGCACACGCGGATGCCCAGCTCGGCCAGATCGCGCGCGATGGGCAGCGTCATCCCCACGATGCCACCCTTGGAGGCCGAGTAGGCCGCCTGGCCGATCTGGCCGTCGAAAGCCGCCACCGACGCCGTGTTGATCACGACGCCGCGCTCGCCCTCCTCGTTGGGCTGGTTCTTCGCCATGTGGGCGGCGGCCAGGCGGATGCAGTTGAACGTGCCGATGAGGTTGACCTGGATCACCCGTGAGAAGCCGGCGAGCTCGGCCGATCCTCGCTTGCCGAAGGTCTTGTCGGCCTTGCCGATCCCCGCGCAATTGACCAGGACGTGGATGCCACCGAACTTCGCGGTCGCCGCGTCCAGCGCTTCCGTCACCTGATCGGCGTTCGTCACGTCGCCCGGTGCGAAGAGGGCATTTGCGCCCAGGGTCTTCGCCACGTCGACGCCCGCCGAGGTGGGCAGGTCGAGGAGAACCACCTTGCCTCCGCTCCCCAGGAGCCGTTCGGCGGTGGCGCGGCCCAAACCGGAGGCGCCGCCGGTGATCACTGCCACGCATCCTGCGATCTTCATTGATGAACCTCCCGAGGATTGAGAACCTCCCGAGGGATGTCCGGCCACTTGGCCCGACGGTGGGTCAGCCTGACGCGGTAGTATAACCGAGGCTCATGAGCGCACCGCTGTGGATCAAGACTGCTGCGGACATCGACGCGCTGGTGACCTCTCTCAAGGGGGCCAAGGCGCTCAGCATCGACACCGAGGCGGACGGCCTCCATCACTATCCGGTCAAGCTCTGCCTCGTCCAGATCGCCGACGACCGCGGCCGAGGGCATCTTGCCGATCCGCTGGCCCTGCCCACGCTGAGCCCTCTCGCCCCGTTCTTCGCCGACCCCGGCGTGATCAAGGTGCTCCACGCCGCCGACAACGACCTCGGCTATCTCAAGCGGCTCTATGGCTTCACGGTGGAGAACATCTTCGACACGGCCATCGCCGCCCGCTTCCTGGGAGTCACGTCGCTGTCGCTCGACGGGCTGCTGCGCGACTTCCTCGGCGTCGACCCCGGCCCCTCGCGCCAGAAGGACGACTGGTCCAAGCGGCCACTTTCCAAGGCGCAGGAGACGTATGCCCTCAACGATGTGCTGCACCTGATCCCGCTGCGCGATCGCCTGCTGGAGGCCCTGCGCGCCAAGGGACGCGATCTCTGGGTCGAGGAGGAATGCGCGGCGGTCGCCGCCATGCCGGCTCCGGAGCGGGTGGTCGACCCCGATGCCTACATGAGGCTCAAGGGCGCCAAGGACCTGGACGGCCGCGGTCTCGCCGTCCTGCGCGAGCTCGCCAATGCCCGCGAGACGCTGGCGGTCAAGGCCGACCGGCCGCCCTTCATGATCCTGGGCAACGAAGTGCTCGTGGCCCTGGCCGTGCTCAAGCCGCGCGACACCGCCAGCATCCTGACCGTCAAGGGCTGCACGCCGCACGTCGTGCGGCGGACGGGCGAGGCCATCCTCGCCGCCGTCGAGCGCGGGCTCGCCGTGCCGGAGGCTGAGCTGCCCGTGCGCCGGCCGAACCCGCGTCCCCGCATTCCCGGAGTGGTGCAGCGGCGCAGCGAGGCGCTCCGGGCGTGGCGGGTCGAGGCGGCCAAGCGGGTGGAGCTCGATCCTGGCGTCATCTTCCCGCAGCGGCTCATCGATCGGCTCGCCCACGATCCGCCCACGAGCGTCCAGGCGCTCGCCCAGGTGGAGGGCGTGGGCCGCTGGCGCGCCGAGCTCTTCGGCGCCGAGCTCATGAGGAGACTCGCATGACGGCATCCGCCAACCGCCAGGTCATCCTAGCCGCCCGTCCCGTGGGACTGCCGAAGGCCGCCGACTTCAGGATCGAAGCGGCCCCCGTGCCCGAGCCGGGCGCGGGCCAGGTGCTCGTGCGCAACCTCTGGATGTCCGTGGACCCGTACATGCGCGGACGCATGAGCGACCGCAAGTCCTACGCCCCGTCCTTCCAGGTCGGCCAGCCCATGGAAGGGCGCGCGGTCGGTCAGGTCGTGAAGTCGAACCATCCACAGGTGAAGGAAGGCGCCGCCGTGAGCAGCATGCTGGGCTGGCGCGAGTACTTCGTCGCGCCCGGCGAGTCGCTGAACGTGCTCGATCCGTCGCTGCCGCTCTCGTCCTACCTGGGCGTGCTTGGCATCCCGGGCTTCACGGGCTGGTACGGGCTCAAGCACATCGGCCGGCCCAGGAGCGGGGAGACGCTGGTGGTGTCGGGAGCGGCGGGCGCCACCGGCTCCCTCGTCATGCAGCTCGGAAAGATCCTCGGCTGCCGCGTGGTCGGCACCGCGGGCAGCGACGACAAGTGCGCCTATCTCACGCGCGAGCTGGGGGCGGACGTGGCCATCAATTACAAGAAGTCGGACGAGCTCCTGCCCTCCCTGCGCGCGGCCTGTCCCAAGGGTATCGACGTGTACTTCGAGAACGTGGGTGGCCCGCTCCTCGACATGGTGCTGAGCCTGGTCAATCCCTTCGCCCGCATCCCCCTCTGCGGCATGATCTCGCAGTACAACCTCGATCCGCCCGATCCCGGCCCGCGCTATCTCTTCTCCATGATCGGCAATCGCGTCCTCATGCAGGGTTTCATCATCTCCGACCACCTGAGCCTCTACCCGGAGTTCCTCGCCGAGGTGGGCGGCTGGCTCCAGTCCGGGCGCATCAAGCGGGACGAGACCATCGTGGAGGGTATCGAGAACGCCCCCAAGGCCTTTCTCGGCCTCTTCGCCGGCGACAACGTGGGCAAGATGATCGTGCGCTTGGCCCCGGAGGCGCGTTAGTCTCTTCGTGAGGGCTGGCGCACCCGCGCAGGGCTCGTTTGCCCTGGCCCGGGGGTGGTGGTACACCAAAGAGCCTCTAGGATCCGCCGAGCGGCGGCCAGACGAAGGCGTACTGGAGAGGAGGTCTCGCATGGACTCCCGATCCCGGTATCTCCGCGAAGGCATCATCGCAGGGCTCATCGCCGCAGCCATCGTCGCCGTGTGGTTCCTCATCTACGACGCGGCCCGCGGCCAGCCCTTCCGCACGCCCGCGCTGCTCGGCGCCGCCGCCATGCAGGGCGTGCGCGACCCGAGCGTGGTCACGGTGACGCCGGGGCTGGTCGCCCAGTACACCGTGCTCCACGGGGCCATCTTCGCGATGGTGGGCGTGCTCATCGCCTTCCTCATCGCCACCGCCCAGCGCCAACCGAGCCGTCTCCTCGTGATGTTCGTGGCCCTCATGTGCTTCGAAGTCGCCTTCCTCGCCCTGCTGACCTGGTGGGCGCATCCCGTGGTCACCGCGCTCCGCTGGTGGGCGATCCTCATCGCCAACGCGCTGGCCGCGGGCGGCATGCTCGTCTATTTCTTCGTGGGCTACCGATCGCTCGGAGGCATGCTCTTCGGGCCGTGGACGCGCATCGTGCGCGAGGGCCTCGCCGCCGGGCTCCTGGGCGCGGTGGCCGTCGCCCTCTGGTTCCTCCTCTACGACTCCGCGGCGGGGATGCCCTTGCGCACGCCCGCCCTGCTGGGCGCGGCGCTCTTCCACGGCCTCCGCGATCCCTCCCTCCTCGTCATCACGTGGCCGCTCGTGCTGGAGTACACCCTCGTCCATGGCGCCGCCTTCATCGCCTTCGGCTGGATGGCCGCGGGGCTGCTCGCCATGGCCGACCGAGAGCCGCGACTCCTCTTCGTGTTCATCATGCTGTTCTGCTGCTTCGAGGTGTTCTCCTTCGCCATGATCAGCGTGATCGCCCACTGGCTCCTGGAGACCATCGCGTGGTGGACGATCCTCGCGGGCAACCTCCTCGCCTCCGCGCTGATGCTGGGGTATTTCCTGCGCGGCCATCGCGTGACGTGGCGTGAGTTCCTCCACGCCTCCCTGTGAGGGACGCGCCGTGATACGCTCGCCGCGCGGCGCATCCTGATTCGCGAGGAGACGAGAGCGTGAGCACCGAGGGCTACGACTGGGAGGCCATCATCGACGGTCTCACGCAGTATCTGCGGCTGCGCAGCATCCCCATCGGCATGAAGCTCTTCGAGACGGTGGCGGAGATGGAGGCCATCCCCAAGATCCGCCGGCCGCGCGCCAAGCACACCACGGACCAGATCGTGGCCCAGGCGCGTCAGCTCGGGTGGACGGTGGGGATCACCATGCAGGACTTGGTGGGCGCGCAGTGCGGCGCGGTGATCGGCCTCCATCCCCAGGACGAGGAGTGGCTCTCCGGCAAGCGCATGGCCGGCGTGTGGTTCAAGACGCAGGAGGACGCGAGCCTCCACCAGCACGCCATGGATTGCGTCCCCTACGGACGTTACCAGGCCATGGTGGTGGCCCCCCTCGCCTCCCGCCGCCTCGATCCGCCCGACATCTGCCTGCTCTACGGGACTCCCGGCCAGATGATCTTCATGATCAACGGGCTGCAGTGGGCGGGCTACAAGAAGATGGCGTTCACCTCGGTGGGGGAGTCGGCCTGCGCGGATTCCTGGGGCAAGGCGCTCAAGACCGGTGAGCCCGCACTGACCATTCCCTGCTACGCCGAGCGACGCTACGGCGGAGTGGCCGACGACGAGATGCTCATGGCGTTGCCGCCGCGCTACCTGCCCAAGATGATCGAGGGTCTCGCCGCTCTCTCCAAGAACGGCCTGCGCTATCCCGTGCCGCCCTACGGCATCCAGGGCGACGCGGCGGCCGGGCTCGCCGTGAGCTATTCGGACAAGGACAAGAAGTCGTAGCGGTCGTTTCGCCGTCCACTTTTCAGGATTCCGTCGAGCGGTTACACTGCCCGTCACGCTGAGCCTGTCTGGCACACCCAAAGGGGGAACCGGCGCGTGGGAGCATTCGATCTGAAGGGGCGGGTGGCCGTGGTCACGGGAGGCAACGGCGGCATCGGGCTCGGCATGGCGCGCGGCCTCGCCGAGGCGGGGGCGGCGGTGGTGGTGGCCGCACGCAATCGCGAGAAGAGCTCGAAGGCGGTGGCCGAGCTGCGTGGCCTGGGCGCGCAGGCGGAGGCCGTCGAGGTGAACGTGGACGACGAGGCCTCGGTGGAGGCGCTCGTCAAGGCGACGCTGGACCGCTTCGGCCGCCTCGACGTGCTCGTCAACAACGCCGGCATGAACATCCGCAAGCCGGTGGAGAGCCTCGCTCTCAAGGAGTGGCACCAAGTCCTCGAGACGAACCTCACCAGCGCCTTCCTGACCAGCCGGGCCTGCCATCCCGTGATGAAGCGGCAGGGCGGAGGCAAGATCATCAACATCGGCTCCATGATGTCGATCTTCGGCGCCTCCTTCGCGCCTGCCTACGCGGCGTCCAAGGGCGGCATCGTCCAGCTCACCCGGGCCATGGCCTCGGGGTGGGCGGGGGACAACATTCAGGTCAACGCGGTGCTGCCGGGCTGGATCGACACCGAGCTCACTCGCAAGGCGCGCGAGCAGGTCGCCGGGCTCCACGACAGCGTCCTCCGGCGCACCCCCGCGAAGCGCTGGGGCGTGGAGCAGGACATGGCGGGCGTGGCGGTGTTCCTGGCGAGCCCCGCCTCCGACTTCGTGACGGGCGCGGCCATTCCGGTCGATGGAGGCTATTCCATCCAGGGTTGACGGCGGGGTAGAATCGTTTCTCGAGCGATGGCGCGCACGGCCTGGCTTCCGCTCCTCCTAGTGCTCCTGCTCGCGGGCTGCGCGTCGGCCCCGCCCCTCGAAGGCTACGCCGCCCGCCCGGCCTCCGGTGCCTCCATCCGCTTCGGCGTCGACACCTTCGCCTTCCCCAACGACATCCGATCGCGCAATCCCGACAAGCCGGATCTCTACGCCAACTACTGCTTCGTCATGGCGCGGGGCGTGACGCAGTTCCACCGCTTCGCGCGTTTCGCTCCCGCAGAGCCCCGCGTGCAGCCGGGTGATTACGTCGAGCTCGTGCGCGAGGTGGTCGCGCACGCGCCGTGGGAGCCTCCGCTGTCTCCCGAGAACCGGGTGGTCATCCCGGGCTATGCCTCCCTCTACGAGTTCTCCGCCGACCAGGAGCAGGCCGTGAAGGAGGGGCTGGGTGGACGGTTCTGGACCATGGTGCACTGGACCAACTGGCGCGTCTTCCTGCCGTGGTCGCGGGAGCAGCAGCAGCGGGTGGCCGCCGAGACGCTGGCCGAGCTCGACCAGGGCAATCCCGTGCAGCTCCTCGTCACCAACCTGCCCAAGGTTGAGCTGAACCACACCGTGATCGCCTACGACTACCGCGTCTATGACGGGCGCTTCCTCGAGTTCCTCGTCTACGATCCCAACGACCCGGCGGCGCCGGGGTGGGTCGCGTTCGATCGGACGGACCGCCGCTTCTTCGCCTCCGGCGTCTACGACACGGAGCCGGGCCTGATTCGCGCCTTCCGCATGTACTACTCCCCTTTGCTCTGATCCGACATGGCACCTGCTGCGGACGCCGGGGGAATGGTGGTGAAACCGCGGTGGTACTCGCATGGGCTCAACCGCCTCGCGTACTATCGGCTGGCCGCGGGGGCGGCCGCGCTCCTGCCGAGACCCGCCCGCCTCGCTGCCGCCCGCGCGGTGGGACGAGGCATGGGCCGGCGGCTCCCCGCGGAGTGGCGCGCCGTGCGCGGCAATCTCGCCCGCGTGCTCCCGGAGGCCAGGCCCAGTGAGCTCGAGCGGGCGGTGAGCGACACCTTCGCGAACTTCGGCGCCTTCTTCGCCGACCTGCTCATCGTCAACCGCGCCGCCCACGCCACCCTCGCTCGCTACGTTGCCCGGCGTCCGGGTGACGAGCATCTCGGCGCGGCCTTCACGGTGGGGCGGGGCGCCGTGCTGGTGACCGCGCATCTCGGCAACTGGGATCTGGGCGGCCGGCTTCTCGCGGGCCGCGGCGGCGTGCCGCGCACACACGTGGTCCTCTCGCCCGAGGAGGACGCCGCACTGGAGCGACACCTGCGGGTCAACGCGCCCGAGCTCCGCTTCGTGACGCGCAGCCATCCCACCTCCACCCTCGGTCTCCTGGCCGCCCTGCGGCGCGGCGAGGCGGTGGCGATGCAGGGCGACCGGCCCACGGGAGAGCGCGGCGATCGGCTGGTGCCCTTTTTCGGCGCGCCGGCCGCCTTTCCCATCGGTCCCTTCGTACTGGCCCGCGCCGCCGGCTCTCCCGTGCTTCACGCTTTCTGCACCATGGAGCGCGACGGGCGCTATCGCGTCGACGTGGGCACGCCCATCTGGGTCAAGTCGGGGGAGGAAATGGCCGGGCTCGAGGCGATGGTCGCCGCCCTCGAGGACGCGGTGCGCGCGCATCCCACGCAGTGGTTCAACTTCTTCGACGTCTGGGCCCCGCCCGTTGCCGCGCCCTGAGCGCATCGCCGTCACCGCCGCCGGCGTCGTCACGCCGATCGGCCAGGACCTCGACACCTTCTGGTCCGCGTTGCTCACCGGCGCCGACGGCATCTCGCCGATCGAGCGCTTTCCCGTTCAGGATCTGCGGGTGGGGCAGGGCGGCGAGATCAAGAAGCTCACGCGCGCCGTCGACTGGCGGCGCGTGCCCGACTCGCGGGCGACGCGCCTGCTCGTGTCCGCCGCCGACGATCTCTGCGTGCAGGCCGGCGAGCGGCCGCTCAACGTGGACCCTGAGCGGCTGGCCGTGGTGGTCGGGACCGCGCTCGGCGGCGTCGAGGAAGGCGAGCGCGCCCTGGCGGGATCGCCGCGCCGCTTTCCCGGCGCCCTCTACGACGCGCCGGGCCACGGGCTCGGTCGCTGGCTGGGCGCCCGGGGACCGGTGATCACCGTGTCCACCGCCTGTGCCTCCGGGGCGACCGCCCTCGGCCTGGGTGCCGAGCTGCTCCGACGCGGCGAGGCCGACGCGGTGGTCGCGGGCGGCTACGACATCCTGTGCCGGTTCGTGCTGCGCGGCTTCGACAGTCTCCGCTCGCTGACGCGCGAGCGCGTGCGCCCGTTCGACCGGCGGCGGAGCGGTCTCCTCCTGGGTGAGGCGGCGGCCCTCGTGCTCCTGCGGCGCGAAGCGGAGGCGGGAGGCCGGCGGCTCGGCACGCTCCTCGGCTGCGGGAGCGCGAGCGACGCCTTTCACATCGCCGCTCCCGATCCCGAAGGGCGCGGCATCGAGCGGGCCATGCGCGCGGCGCTCGCCGAGGCCCACGTCGACGCCGCCGACGTGGATTTCGTGAGCGCGCACGGCACGGCCACGCCGCTCAACGACACCATCGAGGCGGCGGCCCTCCGCCGCGTCCTTGGCTCTCGCGCATCCGTGGTCCCCGTCAACTCCATGAAGGGCGCCTTCGGCCACGCCATGGGCGCGGCGGCCACCCTCGAGGCGATCCTGTGTCTTCTCGCCGGTCGACACGGCCAGATCCCGGCTACCCTGGGTCTCGAGGAGCTGGATCCGGCGTGCGACCTCGATTGTGTCCAGGGCGTGCCCCGTGCGGCGAGGCCGCGCGTCAGCCTCTCGACCTCCCTCGGCTTCGGCGGCTGCAATGCCGCCCTTGTGATCGAGAGCGCCTGATGCGGGCACCAGCGATCAGGGCGGTGGGGCTCTTGTCCGGCTGGGGCGAAGGCGCCGCCTCCGTGCCCCTCGACGCGAAGGCGGCCGCGGCGGGACGCGCGGTGCTCGAGGTCGAGCGCCCGGCTCTCGATCCTGAGCGCTTCCGCCGGTCTCGACGGGAATGTCTCATGGGGGTTGCGGCGGTGAACGTCATGCTGGAAGATGCGGAGCAGGGACCGGCAGCCATCGCGGGCGAGCGGACCGCGTTGCTTTTCGCGACCACCGCGGCGTACGCGCCCTCCAATCGCGCCTTCATCGAGTCGCGGGGCGGGAGCACGTATTTCCCCTACACCGCGGCGGCGGCCGTGCCCGCCGAGGTCGCCATCGCGTTCGGCCTCACCGGGCCTTACGAGATCCTGATCGGGGGCGCGCCCGCCACCATGCGGGCCATCTCCCGCGCGGCGGCGCTGCTCGAAGCGGGCGCCTGCGATCGCGCGATCGTCCTCGCCGTCGAGGTGTTCGCGGAATGCGCGGACGTCTTCGCGCGCATGCGACGGGCTCCGCGCGGGCCGCTGGTGGAGACGGCGGCGTGTCTTTGGCTCGAGCGCGGCGAGGGGACCTTGGCGTTCGATCGCCGCCGCGGGGCGGGGGGCAGAGATGGAGCGCGGCGTCGGCTCGGCGAGATGCTCTCGTGCGAGCCGCTGGCCACGCTGGCCCTCGCCCGCGAAGCGGAGGGCGAGGGGCCGGTGACGGTGACGGGAACCTGGCGAGGAGAGTCGGCGCGCCTCGAGTGGAGCGGGCGCCCATACCGGACGCGCCCTCGCGCGGCCTGAGTGGAGACGGGACGGATGACCCAGAAGGAAATCCTGGACGAGCTCAAGGCGCTCATCGTCGAGCGCCTCAAGTTCGATCCCCGCCGCGCGGCGGACATGACGGCGGAGACCACGCTGCCCAAGGGGCTGGAGGGCTCCCTTGGCCTCGACTCCCTCGACTTCATCGAGCTCTCGGTGGCCATGGAAGAGCGCTTCGGCATCGTCATCGACGAGACCGAGAGCCTCACCGACGAGTTCTTATCCCTCGATTCGCTCTCCCGCTTCGTCCTCAGCAAGGTGAAATGACCCGCGTCGTCGTGAGCGGGCTGGGCGTGGTCAGCCCCTACGGCGTCGGGGCCAAGACGTTCTGGGCGGGCCTCGCGCGAGGCGACTGCGCCATCCGTCCCCTCACCGTCATCGACACCGAGGGTTTTCGCTCGCGCATCGCCGCCGAGGTTCCCGCCGAGGTGCTGCCGACGCTCGGCGTCTCCCGGCGACGCTCCCGCGCCGATCGCATCGCCCTCGCCGCCGCGCGCGAGGCGCTCGCCGAGGCCGACCTTACCCCGGCCGACCGCGCGAACACGGGGCTCTTCGTGGGCGCGGTGGGCGGCGGCATGCTCGAGGGAGAGGAGTGGTACTGCGAGGAGGCCCGGACCGGCCGCCTCTCGCCGCGCCTGCGCGCGCTGCGCTCGATCCTTCCCGTGAGCCACGCGGAGTCGCTGGCGTGGCGGCTCCGCCTGGGCGGCCCGCGGGAGACGGTGGTGATGGCCTGCGCGTCGGGCGCGGCCTCCATCGCCCTCGGGGCCGACATGATCCGCTCCGGCGGGACACCACTCGTGCTGGCGGGCGGGGTCGACGCCATCACGCGCATCTGCTTCATGGGCTTCAACGCGCTCAAGCTCCTCGATCCCGAACCCTGCCGCCCCTTCGATCGTGGCCGCCGCGGCATGTCCATCGGCGAGGCGGCGGCCTTCCTCGTCCTGGAGGACGCGGAGCACTGCCGCGCCCGCGGCGCGCGCGTGCTCGGCGAGCTCCTCGGCGCGGGCATGACCACGGACGCGCATCACGTGACGGCGCCGCATCCGGAAGGGGAGGGGATGATCCGCGCCATGGCCGAGGCGCTCGCGGCGGGTGACCGTGATCCGGCCGACATCGGATACGTCAACGCCCACGGCACCGGCACGCCCCAGAACGATCGCGTGGAGGCCCTCGCCCTCGCGCGCGTGTTCGGGGAGGGGCGCGTCCTGGTCAGCTCCACGAAATCGCTGGTCGGCCACACCATGGCCGCCGCGGGCAGCGTGGAGGCGGCGGCCACGCTCCTTACTCTCCAGCACGGACTCGTCCCGCCCACCGCCAATCTGCGCGAGCCCGATCCGGACGTGCCCTTCGACTGCGTGCCGGGCTGCGCCCGCCCCGTCGAGCTGCGAACCGCTCTGTCCAACTCCTTCGGCTTCGGCGGTCAGAACGTGAGCCTCGTTTTCGGCCGATGATCAGGTCCCGCCGCGTGGCGATCACGGGTATCGGCTCGGTCAACGCGGCCGAGCAGGGCGGATCGTCCGCGGTCGCCGCCGCGCTCGCCCGTCCTCCCCACGCCATTGCCGCGGTCAAGATCATGGCCGTCGAGGGGAGCGGAAGCGGGCTCGCCGCCCAGATCGATGACGCCCGGCTCATGGCGCTCCTCGACGCGGCCGACGTGCGGAGGCTCTCGCGCATCTGCCGCATGGCCCTCGCCGCCTGCCGCCTCGCGTCGGCGGAAGCCGGGCTCGAGGGCGGGTCCCGGGTCGGCCTGGCCATGGGGAGCGAGTACGGCGACTTCCGCTCGGGGGCGGAGTTCTTCAACGGCTTCCTCCGCCGCGGGCCGTCTGGGCTCTCGCCGATGATCTTCCCGAATACGGTGATGAACAGCATGGCCGCGGTGGTGGCCATCGCCGTGGGCGCGAAGGCGCCGTCGATCACGCTCAATCAGGCGACGGTGGCCGGTGATCTCGCGGTGGCGCGCGGCGCTGCCCTCATCGCCGACGGCCGCGCCGATGCCGTCCTCGCGGGCGGCGTGGACGAGATCTTCCTCGACGTCTATCGCGGCCTCGCCGCTCTCGGCGCGCTCTCGCCCATGCGCGGGCAGGGGCCTGAGGGCTGCCGTCCCTATGCCCGCGATCACAACGGCCCCGTGGTCGGTGAGGGCGCGACGTTCGTCGTGCTGGAGAGCCTGGGGCGGGCACGCGCACGGGGGGCGGCCATCATCGCGGAAGTGCGAGGCACGGCGTGGGCGAGCCTTCCCGTCGCCCCTCACGCGGCGCCGGTGCGCCGTCGCGACGCGTCGGGAACAGTGCGGCGGGCCCTC
>Ga0075434_100001595_pt1 | contig 19228 bp, 17 predicted proteins | sample RhiMethybrSRZTD3_FD_75298 | JGI IMG/M metagenome (GOLD analysis project Ga0075434, IMG submission 75298) | Populus rhizosphere microbial communities from Tennessee, USA - Rhizosphere MetaG P. TD hybrid SRZTD3 | ecosystem: Host-associated > Plants > Roots > Rhizosphere > Soil | place: USA... | reverse complement strand
GAACGCGAGCGTGAAATGCCCGAGCGCGATGATCGTGCCGCCCAGCAGCACGCTGCGGTACTGCCCGAGAAACCGGTCGGCGATCAATCCGCCGAGAATCGGCGTCAGCCACACACTTCCGACGTAATTCCCGTACACCGATGCCGCATGCCGATCGTCGAACCCCAGCCCGCCGTTCGCGACGGAGGCGGTCATGTACAGAATGAGGAAGGCCCGCATGCCGTAGTAGCTGAACCGCTCCCACATCTCGGTGAAGAAGAGCGTCGAAAGGCCACGCGGATGGCCGAACCAACGGGCGCCGTCCGGGGTGGGGGTGGGGGTGGGTGTGGTCATGGCCGGCGTCTCCGACGCGCCAGGATGTCGTCCAGTGCCACGCGATCGATCTTGCCGTCGTTGCGCACGCGCACGTCGTAGTTCTCCCAGTACATGAAATTCTCGAGCGCCTGCAGAAACTTGGCGTTGGCGGTTCCCTGCGGCGCGTCGAGCCACTTCTCGCGCTGGTTCACGGGCTCGGCCAGGAGAATCGGCTCCAGCTGGCGGACGATGTCCGCCGTAATGGGCACGAGGTCCTGCGGACGGCTCTGGAAGAAATACAGCTGGTGCAACCGGTACAGCCGCTGCAGCTCGCGGATCGGGTTGGTGTCGTCGTACACGCGAATGTCGATGTAGCGGTCGTTGGCGCCTAGATAGCCGCCGTTGGCGCGGACCACGAGCAGGGCCGCCGATTCCATGCCGCGCTTGTCGCCGCCGCCCGCCTGTCCCGCGACCAGGGCGGCCATCAGACGATCCGCCAGCGGGCCGGTCGCGCCCGCGAACGCGTCCGCCATGTTCTTCACCGTCTGGTCCGACACCATGATGTTGGCCTGGGCGGCGAAGCCACGGCCCACGATCATCGCCCCCTTGCCGCCCAGGACGATCTGGCCGTCCGCGCCCAGCGTGCGGCCGCCCGCCCAGTCGAAGCAGGAGTCGCCGGTCCAGCTCGCGGCGTTGCCGTGCGCGTCGATCATGCCGACCTGCCGTTGCGAGGGGCGCTGGTCGGCGCGCATCACGATGCGCATCGCTTCCGGCGCCGTGGCCCCCATCGCCATCAACCGCAGCCCGTCGTCGCCGTAGGCGGTGTTGCCCAGCGACTGCGTCGCCACCGCGCCCACGCCGGCCTTGGCCCACGGCACGATGCCGCCGACATTGGGGAATTTCGACTGCACGGCGATGCCGAGATCGCCGCTGGCCGAGTCGTACGCGACGATGCTGTAGGTGTGGGCACGCTTCAGGAGGTCGGGGGGCGCCGCGGTGGGTTGTTGCAGCGCCACGATCAGGGGCAGCAGCATCGGGTCACTCCTTCTTGCCGAGCTTTTTCTTCAAGAGATCGAGCTGTTCGTCCGCCGCGCGCTCGCGGGCGACCCGGTCCATGTCGGCCCGGAGCAGTTCGTCCTGCAGGTCCACGCCGGGGCGGGTCCCGCCGGCCGCCTGAACCTCGCGCCAGGCCTGTTCCGTGCTCGCCTCCGCGGCCCCGCGCGGTCCTTCGGCCAATTTGAGCTGCTCGTGCATTTCCCCCAGATCACGCTCCGCCAGCGCCAGCTCCTCGCGTTGCGCGGCGAGCTTGCGCTCCAACACCGCCACGCGCTCGCCGTGCCGCTCGGCAAACCGCTGGGCGATCTGCACCGTCTCCTGATCCTGGATCTCCGCGGCCAGCCGCCCGCGCCGTTCGGAATCCGACAGACGCTGCCGCTCGGCGCCCAGCTCCATATCGGTCCGCTTCAGCGCCTCGCGCATTTCCTGCACGCCTACCTTGGCGTCGATCACCGCCTCGCGCATCTGGCGCGTCAGCTCGCGCAAGTCACCGGGCGGAGTCGCCGCTTGCAGCGCGGCCCGCAGCGCGTCGCGCAGGCGATCGAACACGGGCGCTCAGCTCTTCCGGATGGTCTTGGCGTAGAACGTCGACAATACCGTCTCGACCGATCGAGACCCGCACTTGGGGCACGCCGGCCGCTTGCGGCCGTGCTCGCTGATCGGCATGGAGTGACTGAAGGACCGGCGGCATTGGGTACAGCGGAATTCGTAAATAGGCATGGCGTAGTCTACGCTATTCCGGGCCTTTGAGCAGGTCAAGTTGACGCACGACGCGCTCCCCGCAGATTGGGTTCCGTGAACGCGACCCGCTCCATCCTCGCCGTGTCGCTGCTGCTCGGCGTCCGGCTCGCCGCGCAGGGAACGGGAATCGTGTACGGCGCGGTCACGGATTCGTCGGGCAGCGGCCTGCCCCGGGCCATGGTGCGAGCGACGACCCGCGACCAGCCCTCGCGCGTGATTGCGAGCGCACTGACCGACGAGAGCGGGCGATACCGGCTCGCCGCTCTTCCCGCGGGCTGGTTGGCGCTGGATGCGGCGGCGATCGGGTATCGATCGGTGCTCGACTCGGTGCGCCTGGCGGCGGGAGACTCCGCACGACTGGATTTCCGGCTGGCGCCACGGGCGATTCTTCTCATGCCGACGATCGTCACCGCCGCCAAGCGCTCCCAGCTGCTGGATCAGGCCGTGACCAGCGTCGCCCTGGTCGATCAGTTGCAAGTCACCCAGCAGGCCGTCAACCGGATCGACGAAGCCGTCGACCGGGCGCCGGGCGTCCAGTTCATCAGCGGACAGGTCAATATCCGGGGGTCGTCCGGCTTCGCCGAAGGGTTAGGCAGTCGCGTCCTGCTGCTGATCGACGGCGTGCCCGCCAATCAGGGCGACCGCGGCGGCATCAACTGGGACGTGATTCCGGTCGACCGCGTGGAGCGTGTAGAGGTCGTCAAAGGCGCGGGGTCCGCGTTGTACGGGTCGTCGGCGTTCGGCGGCGTCGTCAACGTGATCACGCGGGACCTGCCCGAAGGATGGCACGGCCACCTGCGCGCCACGCTCGGGACGTTCGCCAATCCACCGCACGACGTGTGGAAGTTCAGGGATTTCACGGGCATTCAAGACGGCCTCGACATCGCGGGGTCCTACGGGCGCGACCCGGTGCGCGCCGGATTCTCGATTGGCGCACGCCATTCTGACGGGTACCGGCAGCAGGATCGCGCCGACCACTGGCAGGTCACTGGCAAGACCGACTGGCGACCAGAACCCGTCACGCAGGTGAGTATGTCGGGAGCCTGGGCCAGCGACCAGTACGGCGTGCCCTGGCCCTGGTGCACCGCCGGCGAATGCGCCGATAGCGGAGAGCCGATCCAGCCGTTCAAGATCAACACCGCAAACCTCGACTACCGCACGCGCTCAGACAAAGGGTACGTGACCACGCTCATCACACGTACGCCGTCGGCCTCGATCACGTGGCTGGCTCGGGGCAGCTGGCTCCGGACACGTTTCACCGATTGGTATCCCAATCGCCAGCCGCCATACACCACATCGGATTACGCGATCGCCGATCGCTACGGTATTGAAGGAAGGCTGGTGAGCCAACGCGGGACCTCACGTACGGTCACCGTCGGCGTCGAGGGGGCCATCTCCGACGTGTGGAGCAACGTGTTCTCCGGCGCGAGCCCCGGGGCGACAGGGAGTCATTCGCAGGGGGAGTACGCCGCTTACGGCGAGGCGGAGCAGTCGATGGGACCCACGCGTGTCACGCTGGGCGCCCGGAGCGATTTCCTGGCCGTCGACGGCGCCGGGCTCAGCGCGTTCGTGAGTCCGCGCGTGGGCGTCGTGTGGCCGACGGAAACCGGCAGCTGGCGGGCGTCAGTGGGCCGGGCCTACCGAGCCGCGAGCCTCGGCGAGCGGTTCGTGACGACCTACTACTCGGGATTTCAGGTGATTCCCAATCCCGCGCTCGTTCCCGAAGACGGCTGGTCGAGCGAGCTGGGCCGCTCCTGGACCGGCGTGCCGTGGCTGCGGGCGGACGCGGCCGTCTTTTGGACCGAGGCGCGCCGTCTGATCGAGCCACAAGCCAACTTGCAAGGTCAGCTCCAGTTTCAAAACCTCGAGCGGGCGCGGCTCGTCGGACTCGACCTGTCAGTCACCGGGACCCCCTTCACGTCACGATTGTCGACGACCGTGGCCTACCAGTACCTCTATGCGCAGCAGCTTGCGAGCGCCACCACGCCGCAACTGCCGTTGCCATTTCGCCCGAAGCATCTGGTCACATTGTCCGCCGATTACACGATCCGCCATCTCGGCCTGGGAGCGGACTATCGCTACTCCAGCCGCTATGAGCGGGAATACCCGATCTACCCGAACGACCGGCGCTACACGGTTCGCGTGCTGGATCTGCGTGCCGGCTGGTCGACGGGGAGCCTCGATGTCCGGCTCAAAGCCGCTAACGTCTTCAACTACATCTACAACCTGGCCCCCCGCACGCTCGAGCCCGTTCGAACCGTGACGCTCGTCGTCACCGTTTCAAGTTAGATTGACCGCATGAGGTCATTCGGAGCCGCCCTCGCGCTGGCACTGGCCGCCTGCCGGGTCGATCCGCATCGATCCCCGGTCTGTGGTCTCCAGATGCTGGTCGGTCCACGATTGATCCAGGATCAGATGACCAACGCGCTGGCGTTGTTGACCGATGCACCGCGCGGGCTGTCGGATGTGCTGCCGGCGCGCGTCGTCGGGAAGCCCGATACGACGCGCGTGATCCGGGGAACGGCCGAGGGACAACTCGCGCTGATCTATCAAGACACGACGTTCCCCAAGGTCGACAACGATTCTTCAGTGTACGGCCTGCTCGTGGTCGACGACTCGACCGACCGCGTGCTCGGACTGCTGGTGTACGAGAGCCCCCGGCCGCCCAAGAATTTCCCGACCATCGGCCTCGTCTCCCACGACGCCGTGCTCATCCCGCTGTACGGCGTGCGCGTCAACTGGGCCGGCGTGTCAAATCCCCGGTGTCCGTTGTTCGGGAGCCCCACGTCGTGAGTCGCTGGGTGGCCGTGTCCGCCACCCGCCGCACCGATCTCGGACGCGAACGGGTGGCGCTCAACTCGAGCTACGTCCGCTCCCTCATCAACGCCGGGCTCACCCCGCTGCTCGTCCCGCCACTGATCGATGTCGACAAGGCCGGCGACGCGCTCGCTGGGGCGGCGGGGCTCGTGCTGACGGGTGGCGAAGACATCCATCCCGCGAGCTACGGCGAAGCGCCGCACGCCAAGCTCGAGGAAACGGACCAATCGCGCGACGCCGTCGAGCTGGCGTTGTACCGGGCCGCCCGTGAGCGGCAGCTGCCGGTGCTAGCGATCTGCCGCGGCATTCAGCTGGTGAACGTCGCCATGGGCGGGACGTTGTATCAGGACTTGCCGAGTGAGCACCCGTCAACGGTCGATCATATCGACCCGAAGGGGCGACATGCGCTGCGGGTCGAGTCCGGCTCGAGTCTCGCGCAGGCCGTCGGTTCTCCGTCCAGCGTCAACAGCCGTCATCACCAGGCGGTGAAGCGGCTCGGCGAAGGCCTCAGGGCCGTGGCGTGGGCGGAAGACGGAGTGATCGAAGGCGCGGAGCTCGCCAACGGCGACCGATCGTGGCTGCTCGCCGTTCAATGGCACCCGGAGGACGACGTCGAGGCGGGGTTGTTCGCAGCCTTCGCGCGCGCGGTCGCGCGCGACTAGCGGTTTACACCGCCCGCAGCAGACGATCCTCGGTCGCGACGTTCGGAAACAACAGCCGATCGGACATGCGATTCAATGCGTGACGCACCGCCGGGAACCGCTCCGCCGCCGCGCGGTAGATCTCGGCCACGCCATAGCGCTCGGCCAGGGAGTGCTGCGCCGCCGCGCCGTAGCCCTGCCGCCCCAGGGCGTCGTAATAGGGGAGGTCCGGGCCGCCCCGGCGACGCCGCCGCACCGCGATGAAATCCGGAAACAGCCCGGCCAGCCATAAACTGTAGTTGCCCAGATGCACCTGGAGATGGAACCGCCGCTCGGCGCTGGCCTCCTCGGCCAAATCGTGCACAATTTCCGCCAGATAGTGGTAGGTTTGGTCATCGACCGCTCGCGGCCGGGTGCTCCGCTCCGCCCGGCCGAACTCGAGCAGCAGGGCGGCGAGGTAGTCCGCCAGCGGCCGGTCGTCGATCCCGGCGGCGAGCAAGGCATGTCGCACGGCGACATAGGCGAACAGCGCCGCCGACGGCACGGCGAGGGACCGGATCGCGAGCAGGGCGTCCAGCAGGCCGGGGTCGTCCAGCAGGGCGTCCGGGCCTTCCTGCGCGAGGCGCCGCTCGATGCGGGCCCGCGCCCCCGGATCCCGGCGCGCCAGCGCGACGAGCACCAGGCGGCAATCGGACCCACGTAAGCGGGCACGAACGTTCGCGAGGATCATGCGACGCGGCTCATCGACTTCTACACCTCCGGCTCATTCTGAGTCTCCTCCGCCCGACGTCTTGCGCCGGCTCACCGATCTGTCGCGGGAGCTGGCTGGGGCGTATCGCCCGACGACCGTCATCGACCGGCTGGCCGGCGCGCTCACCGAGCTGCTCCCGTCCGACCGCCTGACCATCGGCGCCCTGGACGTCGATACTAATAGGTTGCAGATCGCGTACCATCGGGGTGGTGATCGACCGCACATCGACGATCCCCTGCTCCAGCTGCCGCTGCGCCGGGGCCCGTTGGTGTTCACGCGTCACGTGCTGGAGGAGGCCGCCCGCCACGGCGCGTTGGTGACGCAAGACCTCGCCGCCTGCATGGGCGCCCCCATCGTGGCCGTGGGACGCAGTATCGGCGTGGTCGTGGTCGGGTCGCAGCGGCCGGACGCGTACGGACCGCGAGACCTCGCTGTCCTCACCGCCGTCGTCGCCCAGGCCGCCATCGCGCTCGAGAATGCCCGTCTGTTGCAGCTCCTGTCCTCCGGGAAACGGCAGTGGGAGTCCACGGTCGATGCCATCAATCAGGCGATTTGCATCGTGGATGAGCAGGGGGTGGTGCGGCGCGCCAACCGCGTTTTCGCCGATCTGGTGCAGACGCAGGTGACGGCCATCCCCGGACAGCCCTGGATCAGTCTCCTGCCCCCGGCGTGGGCCGCGGTCGTCTCCCAGGCCATGGTCGAGCCCGGGACGCACGAGATTCGGTCGGGCGACCGGCTGTACACCGTGAACGTGGTGCGGATGGAGGGCAGCGACGACGAAGCCGCGGTGCTGTCGTTCGAAGACCATACCGAAAAGCGCCGGCTCCAGGAACAGTTGATACAGTCTGAGAAAATGTCGGCGATTGGTCAACTCATCGCCGGCATCGCCCACGACTTGAACAACCCCCTGGCCTCGGTGGTCGGCTTCGCCGACTTCCTCGCCGAGTCCGGTGACGTCCCGCCGGCGCTGGCGGAGCCGTTACGTGTGATCCGCCAGGAAGCCGAGCGGGCGGCGACCATCGTGAAGAACCTGCTGTCGTTCGCGCGCCGGCAGGAAGGTGAGCACGTCGCCCAGCCGATCCAGCCCGTGCTGGAGTCTGTTCTGGCGTTGCTCCGCAACGAGCTGATGGGGCGCAATGTCGAGGTCTCGCTCGAGGTCGAAGACGGCATTCCCGACATCGCGATCAATCCCAATCAGCTGAAACAGGTGTTCGTCAACCTGTTGACCAACGCCGCGCAGGCGATCGCCGCCACCGGCAAGCCGGGCCGGATTTCGATTACCGCCAAGCGTTGGCTCGACGGCGTCGCGGTGAGCGTGGCGGACGACGGCCCGGGCATTCCCGAAGAGCTGCTCCCGAAGGTGTTCGAGCCGTTCTTCACGACCAAAACCCAGGGGGAGGGGACCGGACTGGGATTGTCTATCTGCCAGGGCATCGTGAAGGAGCACGGCGGCCGCATCACTCTGGAATCGAGCCCGGGCGCCGGCGCGACGTTTACCGTGGAGCTGCTCGGCGGTGGACGGCCGTCGCGTCCCTCGCAGCCCGTCGTGGTGCACGAAACGGCCGGCGGGCTCCGGATTCTGGTCGTGGACGACGAGCCGCACATCCTGCACTACATGCATGCCACGCTCGAGAGCTGGGGCCACCACGTGGAGCTGGCGAGCGACGGCACCGAAGCCGTCGAGCGGGCCCTCGTCGTGCCGTTCGACGTCATCATCTGCGATCTGCGCATGCCGCGTCTCGGCGGCCGCGAGATGTACAACAACCTTGCCCGGGCGCATCCGGACATCGCCCAGAAGGTCATTTTCGCGACCGGCGACACGGTGCGTGGCGACACGCTCCAGTTCCTCGAAACCCTCGGTCGACCCTTCCTGCACAAGCCGTTCACGCTGGGCGAGCTGCGCACCGTGCTCGGCGCCGTCGCCGCCACCCAGACGCCCTAGCGCGTGCGCGTCCTGCAAGTGGACGCGGGCCGCGAGTGGCGCGGTGGGCAGAACCAGGTCAGGCTGCTGTGCCGCGAATTACAGCGCGATGGCGTCCAGGTCCAGCTCGCCACGCAACGCGACGGCCCGCTGGCGCGCCGCGCCCGGACGGAAGGCATCCCGACGACCGGCATTCGCTGGCGCATCTCGCTCGATCCCGGAGCCGTGCTCGATCTGGTGGCCACCCTGGTGGAATTTTCCCCCGAAGTCGTGCACGTGCACGACAGTCACGCTCTGACGGTGGTCCGCTGGGCGATGGATTTCGGTTATTGGTCCACCGAGCCACCGCCGCTCGTCGCATCGCGCCGGGTCGATTTTCACGTGCGCCGTCGCAGTGGCTGGTTCAAAGCCGACCGCGTCATCGCGGTGTCGCGCGCCGTGCAAGCCGTGTTGATCGCCGACGGCCTCCCGGCGACGGCAATCACGGTGATCCCCGACGGCATCGATCCGGATGAGGTGCGGGTCAACGCCGCGGTGCCGGCCGACGTCCGGTCCCGGCTCGGAGTCGCCCCGGATACGCCCCTGGCCGTGAATGTGGCTGCGCTCGTGGATCACAAGGATCATCGCACGCTGATTCGGGCGGCCGCGGCCGCGCGCGCCGGCGCTCCCCGCCTGCATTGGGTCATCGCGGGAGATGGTGAGCTTCGTCACGCCCTGGAGCGGGACATCGCCCAACGCGGCCTGGGCGACATCGTTCACCTCTTGGGGTATGTCACCGAGGTAGACGCGTTGATTCGGGAGGCCAGCGTGTTCGTGATGTCTTCCAAAGAAGAAGGGCTCGGCAGCGTCATTCTGCATGCCCTGGCACTCGGCACGCCGGTCGTGGCAACGGCCGCGGGCGGCATCCCCGAGGTTCTTCCCGGCAGCTGTCTCGTGCCCGTCGGCGATGCAGCCGCGCTCGGGGAGAAGGTGGTCTCGGTTCTCACTCGTCCCCCTTCCCCCTTCCCACTTCCCCCGCAGTTCACCGCCAAGTCCATGTCCCAGGCGACCTTGGCCCTCTATCGCGCACTCGTCTAGATTGCTACGCCATGATCTACGTGTGTGTCCCGGTTCATAACGAGGCGAAGACTGCCGGACTCGTGCTCTGGAAAGTGCGCCAAGTATTCACGGCGTTTCAACGCGAGTACCAGCTGCTGGTGTGCGACGACGGCTCTACGGACGGCACCGGGGAAGTTCTGGGACGCTACGATCGCGTCCTGCCGATGACGGTCGTCACCCATCGTGAACGGCAGGGATACGCACGCAGTCTCGAGGAGCTGCTGCGGCTGGCGTTGCAGCGAACCGATCGCCCCAAACGTGACTGCGCCATCACGCTGCACGCCGATTTCGTGTATTCGCCCGAGGCGATGGACGAGATGGTGAAGTCGATCGAATCAGGCGCCGACCTGGTTGCGGCGGAAGAAGTCGCCTCGTCCGGGGTCACCTCCCGCGTGCAACGGCTGGTACGGCGCTGGGCGCCGCAGCTGCTGCGTGTGCGCGGCGTGCGGGACACCGTCTCCGGCTTCCTCGCGCTGCGACTTATCACGCTGCGTCAGGCGCTGCGCCAGGAGGGCGAGCGGCCCTCCCCCAAGCCGCTGTTGCAGACCGACGGCTGGTCCGCGAGCGCCGAGCTGTTGGCGCGCCTGGTTCCCCATGCGCGCCGGGTGGAGACGTTGCCGGTGACGGGACGCTACGACTTGCGGCAGCGACCCTCGCGACGGCGCCCGTGGCCTACGCTCATCGGAGTATGGCGCGCGCGCCCGGTGATTCGGGGGGTCGGTATCGCCACGGCGGTCCTGCTGCTCCTGCATCGGATCGCGGCCGGCCAGGAGACCACGCCCGCCGTGAGTCAGACTCCCGCCGTAGCGGCGAACTCCACTGCCACCCCGATGCCGTTCCCGATCGGGGAGCGGATGCGTTACGCGGCGCGCTACGGGCCGTTCAGCGTGGGCGAGGCCACCATGGAGGTGGCGGGTCTCGACACCGTGCGCGGCGTCGAGACCGTGCGGCTGCAGTTTCATATCAAGGGCGGCGCCCTCTGGTATCATCTCGACCAGCTGCTGGAGTCTTGGGTGGGACGGGCCGATTTCCGCTCCCGCCGTTATGTCAACGACTCGGAGGAGCGGGGCCGCAAGCGCCACAACCGCTGGGAGATCTTTCCCGATTCCGGCTACTACCGCGAAGAGGGAACCGACTCGAACCGGACCACCGTGGCGGACCCGCTCGACGACGCCGCGTTCATGTACTGGATCCGGACCGTCCCGCTCGAAGTGGGCAAACGCTACGAGTACCGGCGCTATTTCCGGCCGGACCGCAACCCGGTGATCATCGTCGTGGAGAAGAAGGAGCGGATCAGCGTCGCGGGACAGAAGTTCAACGCCATTGTGGTGCGTCCCATCATTCCGAAGGGGCGCGGCATCTTCGCCGAGCAGGCGGAGGCCCACATCTGGCTCTCGGACGATCCGCGCCGCCTCATGCTGGCGCTGCAATCGAATTTCTCGTTCGGTACGGTCACACTGAAGCTGAAGGAGTTCGTCATACCGGGGCAGCCATGACCGACTACCGCGAGGCGGACTTCAGCCGGTTGAAGACGGTCCCCATCTCGCAGCGTCACAACAAGGTCGACCCCTCCCTCCTCGCCCATCCCCCGGGCGCCGATGGGAGCTTTGCGGCGTTTTGGAGCTCCCTCCCCGACATCCTCGCGGCCCGCGACCTGCGCTACGTCGTCGAGCAGATCGCCCATGCGACGGGCCGGCGCGGCGTCGTCCTCATGCTGGGCGGCCACGTCATCAAGGTTGGGCTGGGCCCCCTGCTCGTGCGACTGATCGAGCGCGGCGTGATCACCCATGTCGCGATGAACGGCAGCGCGGCGATTCACGATTTCGAGCTCGCCGCCTTCGGCGGAACCAGCGAAGACGTGGCGGCCGGACTCGGCGACGGCAGCTTCGGCATGGCCGAAGAAACGGGGCGCGACATGAACGCGGCGCTGACGGCGGGCGCCGCCGCGCAGCGAGGCGCCGGCGAGGCGCTCGCGCAGTCGTTATGCGCCCGGACGGCGTTGCCGGGACGGGCCGTGTCGGTGCTCGTGGCCTGCGTCGAGCACCACGTCCCGGTCACGGTCCACGCCGCGGTGGGCGCGGAGATCCACCACCAGCATCCGACGGCCGATGGCGCCGCGATCGGTGCGACCAGTCACCGGGACTTCAAGCGGCTGGCCGCGAGCCTTCCCGCGCTGCACGATGGCGGCGTCGTACTGAACGTGGGGAGCGCCGTGGTGATGCCGGAGGTATTCCTGAAAGCCCTCACCATCGCCCGGAACCTGCACCAGGGGCAGCCGACCGGGTTCACGGCCTGCGATTGCGACATGCAGCGGCATTACCGTCCACGCGTCAACGTGGTGGAGCGTCCGACCCTGGGTGGCGGCCGGGGGGTCCAGCTGACCGGCCACCACGAAATCCTGGTGCCGCTTCTGTGTTGGGGGGTGCTCGCCCAGCTCCCGGAAAACACGCCGGGGTCACCATCGCGAGGATGATGACCCCGTGGACACGAGGTTGGGAGGTGGGGATGGTCAGGCCGACGAGTCGCGTCTTCCTTTGATGGCGTCACGAACCCGGTCCGCCGTGCGCGGGCTGATCACCCGTAGCGCCAGGTACAGGAAGAACCCGATCGCCGCGATCCAGAGCACCCACATCGCCATGCCGAACACCCAGCCCAGCATCCCGAAGAGCAACTTCAGGCCCAGCCAAACGACTACTGCGAACAGCGCGAAACCGATTATGCTCCGAAACATGCTGCCTCCCGGGTTACCCCACAGTTCAGAGCGCTGTACGCCCTGATGGCCATGAGAGTTTCACCGATCCAGCTCGCCGTCATCGGGGGCGGCGTCATCGGGGCCGCGTGCGCTCGGGCCGCGGCCGCGCGGGGTCTCCAGGTCACACTGTTTGCCCCGGGACCCGACCCGGCCGCGGCGTCAGCGGCGTCGGCGGGAATGCTCGCCGCTCAAATCGAGCCGACGGATGCCGCGATGCTGCCCCTCGCCGTCCGTGGGCGAGACCTGTACGAAGACCTCGCCGCCAGCCTGAAAGATACCACGGGATTGGACATCGGTTTCCGGCACACGGGGATCCTCACGGTGGCGTATGAAGATCCCGAGCTCGCGGCCCTGTTCGATCGCGTCGCCGAGCAGCGCCAGGCCGGATTACGGTGCGATTGGCTCGATGCGGCGGAGCTGCACGAACGCTGGCCCGGCATCGCCCCCGGGGCCTGGGGAGCGTTGTTCGCGCCGGAAGATGGGTCCCTCGACCCCAAGCAGCTGCACGCCGCTCTGCTCGCCGATGCCCAGCGACTCGGCGCGACGGTGAACACCGGGAAGATCGGCAACGTAACGATCACAGCGGGTCGAGTGTCGAGTGTGGGCGTGGCGGGAAGCCGCTCCCGCATCCCGGTCGAGCACGTCGTGATCGCGGCCGGCGTGTGGTCGGCTCGAATCGCCGGGTTGCCGCGCCCCCTGCCCGTCGAGCCGGTGCGAGGACAGCTCGTCGCTACCGCGTGGCCCGTGGGCGTGCCGGCGGCCATTGTCTACCACGGGGAAGGCTATGTGCTGCCGCGCGGAGACGAGGCGATCCTCGGAAGCACCATGGAGCGGGTCGGATTCGATGCCCGCACGACGGCCAGTGCCGTGGACCAGATCCGAAGCGCCACCGCCCGGCTCTGCCCCGCTCTGGCATCGCTCCCCGCCCATCGCGCATGGGCCGGCCTGCGGCCCGTCACACCCGATGGACGGCCCGTGATCGGACCCGACCCCGACGTCGGCGGCCTCTGGTATGCCACTGGCCACGGCCGCAATGGAATTCTCCTGGCCGCCATCACCGGAGAAATCATCGGCGACCTGCTGGCCGCCGGCCGGACTGAGGTAGATATCAGTCAGTTCGCGGTAGAGCGATTCGACACGGAGCGGCAGACCGCTGACGGCTGACCGAGAGCTGAGAGCCGATGTACACCACCTGTGCCTTCTGCGGTGCGGCGTTCGACGGAGACGGCGGCCCGAGTGAATTGGGCGTCGGACGCCGGATCGCGTTCGACGAATGGAAGGGCCGGCTGTGGGTGGTTTGCCCGAAGTGCTCGCGCTGGAACCTCACCCCGCTGGACGACCGCCTCGAGCGGATCGAGGCGCTGGCCCGCGTCGCGCGCGATAGCCGGCTCCTGGCCAGCACCGAGCAGGTCTCCCTCCTGCGGTGGCAACACTACGACCTGGTGCGCGTCGGCAAGCCGCTGCGTGTGGAGCTCGCGGGATGGCGCTATGGCGAGCGGCTTCGGGCCCGTGACCGTGAGCGCGCCAAGGTGGTCGTCCCGCTCACGCTCGCCGCCGTGGGGCTTGGCGTCGCCGCCAACGTGGCCGTCGGAGGCTCTTTCGGTTTTCTCATCTGGAACGTCGGCCGCTGGTCGGACAACCTGTATGTCTGGATGGTGGGGGGGCGGCGGGTCACTCTCACCGAGCCGCCGATCTGCAATCACTGTGGGACCCTGCTCACCGTCAAAGCCAGACACATCCAACACGCCCGGTTGCTTCCCGACGCGCATCACGACTTGTCGGTGCTGTTGAGCTGTCCCCGGTGCCACCACGAGGCCGCGCTGCTCACCGGCACGGATGCGCAGAGCGCCATCCGGCAGGGACTGACCTTCCTCAACGTGCGGCGCTCCAGCCGCCGCAAGGCGGACGTCGCCGCGCGCGTGGTGGACGAGGCGGGAGGTCCGGAACGGCTGATTCGAGACGTCGCGCGGCGCGAGCTCACACTTCGGTCCCTCCGACCCGAGCGACAACTGGCGCTCGAGATGGCGGTCGATGAGCATGCCGAAGTGCTCGAGCTGGAGCGGCGGTGGCGCGAGGCCGAGGAACAGGCCGAGATCGCTGATGGAACGCTCAGTACCGACGCCGCGCTGGAAGAAGAGCTGCAGCGGCTCAAGCGGCGGGCCGATCAACCGCCCGGTTGAAAACGCCTACCGACGGCTCAATTCCACCACTATCTTCGTGGGTCCTCACGAGTCACACGGAGCCGCATGGCCGCTTCCCTGTACCACATAGCGCCACGTTCCACCGCGACGCCCGTACGCAAACCGGCCTGGCTCAAAGTCAAAGCGCCGGGCGGACCGACCTATCTCGCGTTGCAGCGCATGATGCGGGATCTCCGTCTGCACACCGTGTGTGAAGAAGCGCACTGCCCCAACATCGGGGAGTGCTGGGAGCACAAGGCCGCGACTTTCATGATCCTGGGTGACGTGTGCACCAGGAACTGCGCCTACTGTGCTGTGGCCCACGGCACGCCCGCAGCCCTCGATCTCGAAGAGCCGTCCCGGCTCGCCGACGCGGTCGCTCAGATGGGATTGCGTCACGTCGTGATCACGAGCGTCGATCGCGATGACCTGCCCAACGGGGGCGCCGAGATGTTCGCGGCCTGCATCCGAGAAATCCGCCAGCGCCTCCCCGACACGTCGGTGGAAGTCCTGATCCCGGACTTCAAGGGCAGCGACGTCGCCCTCCGCCTCGTCGTCGACGCGCAACCCGACATCCTGAATCACAACCTGGAAACGATCGAGCGGTTGTACCGCATCGCCCGTCCCGGCGGCCGCTACCCCCGTGCGCTGGCGTTGCTGCGCCACGCCAAGGAGCTGAACCCGGACGCGCTCACCAAGTCCGGCATCATGTGCGGTCTGGGCGAGGAATGGGACGAGCTGCTCATCGCCATGGGAGATGTCCGGGCGCAGGACGTGGACATCCTCACGCTCGGGCAGTACCTGCGGCCGTCCACCGACCATCTCCCCGTGGCCCGGTGGTACACACCCGCCGAATTCGACGAGCTGAAGCAGCGCGGCATCGAGATGGGATTCCGCCACGTCGAAGCCGGCCCGCTGGTGCGTTCGAGCTATCACGCCTGGGAGCAAGTCACGGCCGCCGCCACCCGGTAATCCCAACTATGACCACGACCGCCACGCCCCCCGCCAAGTCGCCCGTCGACACCGAGCTGCAGCGCCGCATGCTGCGCGAGATGCTCCTGATCCGGCGGTTCGAAGAGAAGGCCGCCGAGGCCTACGCGCTGGGCAAGATCGGCGGGTTCTGCCACCTCTACATCGGGCAGGAGGCCGTCGGCGTCGGCGTCTCGGCCGCCTTGAAGCCCGAAGACTACGTGATCTGCTCGTATAGAGAGCACGGGCAGGCGCTGGTGCGCGGAATGTCGGCGCGGACCGTCATGGCCGAGCTGTTTGGCAAGGCGACCGGATGCTCCGGCGGCAAGGGCGGCTCGATGCACCTGTTCGACGCCGAAAAGCGGTTCATGGGCGGCCACGGCATCGTGGGGGGGCATCTGCCGCTCGCCGCCGGCCTCGCGTTCGCGATCAAGTACCGCGGCGGCGACGAGGTGTGCGTGTGCTTTTTCGGCGAAGCCGCCGTGAACATCGGCGCGTTTCACGAAACGCTCAACATGGCTTCGGTGTGGAAGCTGCCGGTGATCTTCCTGTGCGAGAACAATCAGTACGGCATGGGCACGGCCTTCGAGCGCGTCGCCGCAGTCACGGACGTGGTGGAGCATGCGTGCAGCTACGACATCGCGGGCGAGACCGTGAACGGCATGGACGTCCTCGAGGTCCATAAGGCGGCCGAGCGCGCCGTGCAGCGTGCCCGGAAAGGGCACCCCACGTTGCTCGAGGTGCGCACCTACCGGTTCATGGGCCACTCCATGTCCGACCCGTTGCACGGCGTGTATCGCACCAAGGAAGAGGTCGAGGACCAGAAGAAGAAGGACCCGATCACCCAAATGGCCCACCGGCTCAGGGACGAGGGCGCGATGGATCAGGCGGCCATTGACGCACTCGACGCCGAAGTGCAGGCCGAGGTCCAGGACGCGGTGACGTTCGCGGACGAGAGCCCCGACCCCGCGCCCGACGAGCTGGGCCGCCACGTACTGGCCGACTGACGATGCCCACCATCACCTATCGCGATGCGTTGAATCAGGCGCTGCGGGAAGAGATGCAGCGTGACGACAAGGTGTTCCTGATGGGCGAGGAAGTCGGTTTGTATCAGGGCGCCTACAAGGTGAGCCGCGGCCTGCTGGAGGAATTCGGCGCCAAGCGCGTGGTCGATACCCCGATCGCCGAGCTGGGCTTTGCCGGGATCGGGGTCGGGGCCGCCATGGGGGGCCTGCGCCCGGTGATCGAGTTCATGACCTGGAACTTCGCCTTGCTGGCGCTGGATCAGATCGTCAACTCGGCCGCCAAGATGCTGTACATGTCCGGCGGTCAGATCCCGATGCCGATCGTGTTTCGCGGACCCAACGGCGCCGCCCTGCAGCTCTCCTCGCAACATTCTCAGGCCTGGGAATCGTGGCTGTCGCACATTCCCGGCCTCAAGGTCGTGGCGCCCGCCACGCCGGCCGACGCCAAGGGATTGCTGAAATCCGCGATCCGCGACAACAACCCCGTCCTCGTGCTCGAGGGCGAGATGCTGTACAACAACAAGGGCGAGGTACCCGAAGGCGAGCTCCTCGTCCCCATCGGCCAGGCGGACGTGAAACGCGCCGGCGGCGACGTGACCCTGATTTGCCACTCCAAAACGGTGTCGGTTGCCCTCAAGGCGGCGGAGCAGCTCGCCGGTCAGAACGTGTCGGCCGAAGTGGTCGATCTCCGGTCGCTGCGCCCTCTCGACGAGGCGGCCATTCTCACCTCCGTGGCCAAGACGCATCGGGCCGTAGTGGTCGAAGAGGGGTGGCCGCACGGCGGCATTGGCGCCCAGGTGGTCGACGTCATCCAGCGCGATGCGTTCGATCAGCTCGATGCCCCCGTGCTGCGGGTCACCCAGGCCGATGTGCCCATGCCCTACAACAAGCAGCTCGAGCGACTGGCCAAGGCCTCACCCGAGAAGGTGGTCGCGGCCGCCCGACGGGTGCTGTACCTCGACTGATCATGGCAACCAAGGTCGTGATGGAGGCACTCTCGCCCACCATGGAGGAGGGCCGCCTCGTCAAATGGACCAAGCCCGTGGGCGCGGCCGTGAAGTCCGGTGAGACGCTGGCCGAGGTCGAGACCGACAAGGCTGTCATGGAGCTGGTGGCGCGCGCCGACGGTCAGCTGGTGCAACAAGTCGTCGCCGAAGGGGCCACGGTGCCGGTGGGTGAAGTCGTCGCCTACATCGGCGCTCCCGGTGAAAAGGTCACCGCGGCCACGGCACCGGCACCGCCCGCTCCCGCGCCCACCCCGGCGCCGGCGGCGACGAGGCCCACGCCTGCGCCTCCCGCTCCCGCTCCCGCTCCCGCTCCCGCGGCTACCCCAGTCCCGAACATCGCCGTGGTCGCCGATGCGACGCGGGTCGTCAAAGCCTCTCCCCTGGCCAAGCGCATCGCCAAGGAAAAGGGCTTCGACTTGAAACTGGTTCAGGGCTCGGGGCCTGGCGGGCGCGTGATCCTGCGCGACCTCACGTCCGCCGTGGCGGTAGCCGCCGCACCCCTCCCTCGTCCCTCGTCCCCCGTCCCTGTCACGAGCGGCGCCCCCTACGACGACGTCCCTCTGACCCAGATTCGCAAGACGATCGCCAAGCGGCTCGCCACCTCGCTCGGTCCAATCCCGCACTTCTTCCTCACCTCCGAGGTCGATATGGAGCGGGCCGCGGAAGCGCGTGAGGCGTTGAACAAGTCGCTGGGTGATGCCGGCAAGGTCAGCTTCAACGACATCATCCTGAAGAGCGTGGCGCTGGCACTCGTGAAACACCGCGCCTGCAACGCCTGGTGGCAGGACGACCACATCCGCTACTGGAACGAGGTCCACCTGGGCATGGCGGTGGCGGTCGAGGACGGCCTGATCACCCCGGTGATCCGGAACGCCGACCTGAAGCCGCTGTCGGGAATCGGCGCCGAAGCGAAAGCGCTGGCGCAGCGGGCACGCGAGCGGCACCTCAAGCCCGAGGAGTACACGGGCGCCACGTTCTCGGTCTCGAACCTGGGCATGTTCGACATCGACGAGTTCACCGCGGTCATCAACCCGCCCGAAGCCGGCATCGTGGCCGTCGGGGCGATTGTGGCGAAGCCCGTGGTGCAGGACGGCCAGGTCACCGTCCGGCGCCGGCTGCGGCTCACGATGAGCTGCGACCATCGAGTGATCGACGGCGCCACGGGAGCCGCGTTCATGAAAACCTTGAAGCAGATGTTGGAGAACCCGCTGGCGATGCTTTTGTAATGCGGAGTGCGGAGTGCGGAATACCTCGGGTTGGCTCTTGACTCGCGCGGTGCTCCAGCGACGCGGTTCCATTCCGCATTCCGAACTTCGCATTCCGCATTCGTGAGGCATTCGTGGCTAATCAATTCGACGTGATCGTTCTTGGCGGCGGGCCTGCCGGCTACGTGTGCGCCATCCGCGCGGCCCAGCTGGGGTTCGCCACCGCCGTCGTCGAGCGCGAGAAACTCGGCGGCGTGTGCGTCAATATCGGCTGTATCCCCACCAAAGCCCTGCTGCACTCGGCCTATATCGCGCACCTGCTCAAGGGATCGGCGGAATTCGGCGTCGAAGCCGGACCGGTCAAGACCAACTACGGCACGGCCATGCAACGCAGCCGGAAAGTCGCCGACCAGAACTCCCGCGGCGTTGACTTCCTGATGAAGAAACACAAGATCGCGGTCTTCAAGGGCACCGGCACGCTGCTCCCCGGCCGGAAAGTGAAAGTGGGCAACGATACGCTGGAGGCGAAGAAAGCGGTCGTGATCGCCACCGGCTCCCGCGTGAAGGGGATCCCCCAGATCGGGCTCGAGATCAACAAGACCACGGTGATCTCGTCGGACGAAGCGCTCGTGATGGAGAAAGCGCCGGCTTCGCTCGCCATCATCGGCGCCGGCGCCGTGGGGATGGAATTTGCCGACATCTTCAACGCGTTCGGCGTCGCCGTCACGCTGATCGAGGCGCTCCCGCGCATCCTGCCGATCGAGGACGCCG
>Ga0075434_100001593_pt1 | contig 19239 bp, 20 predicted proteins | sample RhiMethybrSRZTD3_FD_75298 | JGI IMG/M metagenome (GOLD analysis project Ga0075434, IMG submission 75298) | Populus rhizosphere microbial communities from Tennessee, USA - Rhizosphere MetaG P. TD hybrid SRZTD3 | ecosystem: Host-associated > Plants > Roots > Rhizosphere > Soil | place: USA... | reverse complement strand
GGGTCGCCCAGTTCACCAATGTGGGTGCTACGGGTCAGATCGGGTCGCGGACCGACCTTCCGCACTGCACGTCGAGGCACCATTTCGACGTGGCTAGGGCAACGCGACTGGCCCCAGCTGGCCGACCCGGCGAGTTCACTCCCGGATCAACGAGCGCCTGAGCCCTTGGTTGCATCGGCGCCCTCCCCGGAATTTCCGTTCGGCCCCGTCTTGAAGGCGTTGTTGAGACGCCAGGTCCCAACCCTTCCCTCCAAGCCGCGTGGCATCAATATAGGGGCACCGGAAAAACGCGCAAGTGCCGATGTTTCTTCGGGTTAGCTCACGTCGATGTGAATCCGATGTGGACAGTAAAATCTGTTAAAACAACTTGTTCCGGCGATCGTCCACACAATGTGGAGTTGTGAATCCACATATCTACCCCTCGATTGCCACTTCGCAGTACGCAAACGGCTCGCTCGAATCGACGGGAATGAACAGAAATCCCGCGCCACTCGTCGCGAACCATCCGGCCAGCAGCTGTGTCGAGCGTCCGACTGCAGGTTCCGCAAACAGCGCTTGCGTCCAACGGCGAATGTGACGCAACTCAGGCGCGCGACGTGACAACAAACTCAGCGCGGCACCCAAACCATGCGTAGCTCTTAGGAAATGCGCGATCGCGTGGCCGCGTTGCGCAAAAATGTAAGAACGGACTCCCGGCTCGTCGTAGAGCAAGGTACCTTCGTAAGGGTCGGCCGGCGGCGCGTCCATGCGTGGACCGAAATAGACGAACACGCGGTCTTCGCCATCGCGTCGCTCGACGACGATCGCCGCGGAATCGGGGCTGAGTCGCGCCGCGTGAACTAGATCCTCAGCGGCGAGTATACCGACCTGTGCGGTCCATTCGAGCGCGGCGAGCGCCTGGTCTAACGGCAACCCGACTGCGTCGTCATACGCAATGAGACGCGGCGCTTCCCCGGCACGCTGGAAGAAATGCGCGAGCGCGTCGGCACGATCTTCAAAAGTCCGAAGGATGCGCGAGGTTGCGGGAGCGGCCATCTGAGGATAATAACCAGGGATTCAATAGTTAGAGGAGTCGGTGGGATGCTGAGTGCAATAGTGACGGCGATCACGCTGGTGGTCCTGCCCCTGCAGGCGCAGGATACGACGACGGCCCACAGAGACACGGTGCCGGCGCCGGCGCCGCCGGGCACGCCCAGCATCGAGCAGATCCAATACATGGATGGGCTGAAGACTGTCACGCGCGGCGTCGCGCAGCTGCACGACGGTCTCAATCGCGTAACTCGCACCCAGCAAGCCGACTCCGCGACGCGGCATCGCGCCGCAAAGCGCCTCGGCGGCCTGTGCGGATCGGCGCGCTCTTTCATCGCCAGCGGCCGGCCCCGGATGAAGCCAACCGCCTACACCGACTCGCTGCGAATCCTCGCCAAGCAGCTTACCTTGCGGCTCGATAGCCTGACGAGCGCCCTACCGACCTGTGAGAAGACCGCCGGCCGCGACCCGACAGTGGCCACGGCCCTGACTACGAAACTCAAGAACTACGACGACGCGTTGCTCGCCTTCAAAACCAGTCAGGCGGCGCTGTATAAGCCTGATAGCGCTAAGACACAACCGCAAACACCACAATAACTTAGCTTCCGGTCTGCCAGCTCTTTAGCACCTCGGCGACCGCCTCTTTGGTGTCGGCATACTTCAGTGTACCGCTGACCGCCTGGAGCTTGGGTTGCGCGATGGGTCGCGGTAGCGAGTAATGGAACGCTTCCACCGTCCAGTTCCTCACATAAGACCGTTGGTCGTCCAGATGACGCGTGAGCAGATCTAGCGCGCGCGAGCTCCCCCGCGCGGCGAGTGCCGCGAGGACATGTACGGCAAAGTGGTCCTGCCCGGTTCGCGCTTCTACTGTATCGACCATGCTGGTATCGCCGGTCTGCGCAATCACTCGATACGCACCGATCTGAATGGCGTCGCGGTAGGACGGCGTTCGCAACGCTTCGAGCACGATGGCGCGTCGGTTCGCCGAGTCTGTGAGCGCCATCGCGGTCACCGCGGCCGCACGCACAGCGGGGCTCGAATCGCGCGCCCATGCCGCTTTAGCCAGCGCGGCGGCCTCGGCACCCCCGACGCTTCCCAATGCTTCCACCGCTGCGGCGCGGACCTGTGCAGAAGTATCGGTCGCGGCTTTCTGCAATGCGGGCGACGCGACTGCCGCTGGAAATTCCCCCAGCGCGGCTATGGCCGCGCTGCGAACCAGGAAGTAGTCGGCGCTGGTCGCGGCCTTGGCGAGCGCCGCCCCGGCCGCCGGCTCCTTGGTCCGCTCGCTCAGTTGCGCGATGACCCAGTGACGGTTCCACAAGTTGGGATCGCGCTCGAGCTGTGTCGCGAGCCATGCGGTCGGCTCATCGAAGGTCAGCCGTTTGAGAATCGCGTTGCCATCGTCGAAGATCACCATCGTGGGCGCGCTCTTCACGTCGCGCACGAGAATCGTGTCCTGGCGATGGGAGAGCAGGGCGCGTGCTGTGACATCCCCACGCGCGGTCCCGACGCGAATCGTGACGGGCATGCGAAACGCGGTCGGAGTGGTGTACCGGAGGCCCGTGCTGTCGGCTTTCGCGCTGTCCTGCTGTATCTGCTGCACGGCGACGCTCAGCGTGGCGGTGCTCGAGTCATACTTTGTGGCGACGGTCAGCTCGGGATAGCCCGCCTGATAGATCCATTGGTCCCAGAACCAGTCGAGGTTCTCACCTGTTGCTTCGAGCACTGCCTGGCGGAAGTCGTCGGTGGTCGCGTTGCCAAACGCATGCGCTTTCAAGTAGACATTGACCGACGTCCAGAAGCGCCGCTCGCCGAGGTACTGCTTGAGCATCTGGAGTACGAGTGCGCCCTTCGGATAGATGTTGTTCGAGCCGAGTGACGCGAGCGGCATGCGCCGATCGCGGTCGATCTGCATGAACTGGTTGTACTCGTCCATGTAGTAATCTTCTTCCGCGCGCGCCCCGAGCTTCTGCGCCCAGTACTGACCGGGCATGAATTCCGCAAAGCCTTCGTTGAGCCACATATTGGCCCAGTTCTCGGTCGTGACGTAATCGCCGAACCACTGGTGCGACAACTCGTGCGGGATCAGGATCCACAAATACCACGGCCGATCCTGGTAATCGCGCGACCCCGGCAGCCAGTCGACCAGCGTCGTGGCGCTGACGTTTTCCATGCCGCCAAAGAAGTCGGCGACCGTGGTCTGCGCATACTTGGCCCACGGATAGTTGACGCCGGTCAGCCGCGAGTACGTCTCGATCATGTCGGGTGTGGCTTTGAACAGCGGACGCGCCAACGCTGAGTCGTCGTGATAGACGTAGTAGTCCACCGGAATCGTGCGCCACGTGTCGTGGACTTTCGCGAGCGGCGCCACGACGAGCGACACCAGATACGTCGCGGACGGCTTGTCTTGCCGCCAGCTGACGGTGCGCGCGCCGTCGCGGGCCGTGACATCGGAGACGAGATGGCCGTTCGAAACCGCGAACATGCCCTTGGGGACGGTCGCGACCAGATCCCACGTCATCTTGTCATTCGGAAAATCGTAAGTCGGGAACCAGTAGTGATTGTCGTGATCTTCGCCCTGGCTCCAGATCTGCTGCGGCCGGTGGGGCCGACCCTCGGGATTGATAAAAGTCAGACCTTTGCCGTTGGTCACTGACCCGTGGTAGGAAATCGTGAAGCGGGCCGTGTCACCGTAGCCAATGGCTTTCGAGAGATAGACTACCAGCGTATCACCGTGCCGCGTTGTTCGTAGCGCACTGGTGATCTGCAGCTTCGCGCCGGCATCCAGGATGACGGAATCGAGTCCGGGACGCAGCGACACCAGCGTGGTCGTCACGCGACCGTCGAAGGACGTTGAATCCCAGTTGAACCGAGAGACCTCGATGGTCTGATGGATGAGGTCGAAGTCGTGGGACCGTGTGTATCGATCGTTGGCCATGCGCTCGGCGTTGGACTGCGCGGCAAGAGGACCGACGGCGGATGCGATGACGACAGCGAGGAGCAGAAGAGGGCGCATGGACTTTTCCTTATAACGAGAGGCTATTGATGTGATGCTGCTATAATGCTGTCGTTATGCTGTTTGCGCGACTTTAAGGCAGTCCTGATTGACAGTCCTCTAAGGGCTTAATACTTTTGCCCCCGGTTCAAGCATAACGTGGCACCGTCACCGGCTGTCTGCGCTTCCGCGAGGACCACACTGTCTCGCGGTTTTTGCTTTGAGCCCGCCCCCGCCGCGGTGGCGTGGGTCGTTCCAGTCCGGGGCAGTGCCCCATTGCAGAGGTTAGAACAGTTATGGCTAAGGGTAAAGTGAAGTGGTTCAACGACGCGAAGGGCTTTGGCTTTATCGCGCAGGAGTCGGGTCCAGACGTGTTCGTCCACTTCACGGCGATCCAGGCGGAGGGCTTCCGCAGCCTCGCCGAGGGTGACAGCGTGGAATTCGACGTCGCCCAGGGTCCGAAGGGGCTGCAAGCGCAGAACGTCCGGAAAGTCTGAGGCGCAAAGCGGCACGGCGACGGGCCCGGGTCACACCGGGCCCGTTTGCTTTTCATATATTGGCGCATGACTCCGCTGCTCATCCCCCTTATGCTGCTCCAAGCTGTGCCCGCGGCGCCCGCCCCACCCCCCGCAGCGCCGGCGGCCACCCGTCCCTTTGCCTATCGCGGATTCACGCCGGGCATGATCTATCGCGATTTCGCTGCGCAGGCCCGCGGCATGGCGCCGACGAGCAATGACATCCTGGCATGCCAGACGATGCATCAGACCGCCCAGGTCATGGATTGCGGCGTCCGGATGCGCGACCCGGTGGATAGCGCGCGTTTCTATCTCAGCGCCAACGTGATCGAAGGACGCACCTCCGTCATTTCATTCGTCGACTCGGGAAAAGTCGAGCTCGTGCGCCGAACCCAGGACGACATCCGCAAGCGCCTTGGTGCGCCGCAACGCAAAGAGCGCAGCATGTGGGAATGGACCAAGGGACGGCGCTTCATCCGCCTCAACTGGCGTGGCGCGAGTGATTGGCGCGTGATCTCGATTACGCTGAACGACCGCGACGTCATGGATCGCATCGCGCATTATCGCCCGGCACCCCCGCCGCCGAAGCCAAAACCCAAGCCATAAGCTCAGAGCGCCGTTGCCAAACGCTCGGCGAGCTTCGCGATTCCTTCGACGCCGGTAATCTGATCCATCCAGCGCGGCGGCAAGGCGACCTCTCCATGGCGCGCGCCGAGCAGCGCCCCGGCCACGGCGGCATTCGTGTCGGTGTCGCCGCCGGCCTGGGCGAGGTAGATGAGCGACTCCTCGAGCGAGCGATCGTGCGTGGCGAACCAGAACGCGATTTCGACGCAGTGCACGACATAACCAGCCTCGCCGGCGCGCGAAATCGGGAGGTCGGACTCGGACTCGCGGGGCACGCGGTGGATCGCGTCGCGCAGCACGCGCGGGGCGCGATCTCCCATGCGGTGCAGGACTTCGTCCACGAAATAGATGTTGCCGTGCAGCAGCTCGCGGGCGGCGAGGTTCACCGCCACAGCACCCCACGTGCACCGCTCGTCCGCGTGCGTAATCGCCGCCTGCTGAGTCGACACGCGGATCAACCGGTCGGGATCGTTATGATAGAGCAGCGCGACCGGCACACACCGCATCACGCTGCCGTTGCCCGCCGACCGGCCGGGGTTCTCCTGGTTGGCAAGCCGGCCGGCTTCGAACGGCTCCTTGCCGCGGTCGATGAGGGTGAGCGCGCGTCTGGTGGTCACGCCGATGCCGCGGCCATCCACCTTCATCCATTTCACCCAACGCCGGGCGACGTCATTCGCATCGAACCCTTGCGACGCCATCAGCGACTCGCCGAGCAGCAGCGCCATCGCGGCATCGTCGTCGTAGGGCGAGTTCTTGGGCGGAGCCGCAAGATCTGTCACGCCGTTGGGATAGGCCTGGCGAATCGCGTCCGGCGTGCCGAGGTGTTCGGTCGGCACGCCGAGCTGGTTCCCGGCGACAAGGCCGAGCATTGCGCCGCGCGCGCGCGAAACGAGCTGCGGATCTCCCCGGTCCATTGCGCCACAAATTAACACCACTCATGGTCATCGTCGCCGGGCTCGCCGGGATCTACGTGATTGTCGCCGGACTGTTATGGGTCCTGCAGGAGAGGATCACTTTTCCGGCGCCGCGTTCGCCACTCCCGGATCCGATCCAGGCCATCGGATATGGTGAGCGCGTCGAAGTACGGATGCGGGACGGGACGCGGCTGGTGGGCTGGTATCTGCCGGCGGTCGAGAAGCGACCGCGACGGGCGGGCGGTCAAGAAGCCAGTGCGGCGGTCAAAGAACCTGGGATGCTGTGGTTCTACGGCAATGGTGAGACCATTGGCGCCATCTGGCCGATAATCCGAGACTTTCGCCCGCAAAATGCCGGTCTTCTCGTGCTCGATTACCCCGGCTACGGCGCCAGTGAGGGTCGTGCGACCGAAGCGGGGATGTACGAGGCAGCTGATCTCGCCTATACGACACTCGCCGGCCGTTCGGACATCGATCCCCATCGCATCTACGTCTATGGCCGTTCCCTCGGCACCGCGGCAGCGACCCATGTCGCCGCAAGCCGTGAGGTGGCGGGCCTGATTCTCGAGTCGCCGTTCACGAGCGCGCGCGCGATGGCCGCGCGCCACTACCGCATCTTTCCGAGGTTTCTGGTGCGGCTCGGCCTCGACAACATCGGCCGGATGCCCCGGATCCACTGCCCTGCTCTCGTCTTCCACGGCACCGCCGACATGCTGGTCCCGATGGAGATGGGCCGCGAGGTCGCCCAAGCGGCCGGCGGTCCAGTCGAATTCGTGATGATCGATGGGGCGGGACATAACGACACCTACGACATGGGCGGGAAGGCCTACCGCGACAAGCTGGCGGCCTTCGTCAAATAACTACGACCGGTTCGAGCCGGTCCTTCTCCTCTTCAAAGATCCGTTGGGCTTCGTCAAGCGCCCGAATGACGCCGGGTTCTGCGGGATCGGGATATTTGCTGCTGGCTGCCAGCCGCCCGGTCAGCTTGCGTACCCCAACCAGGGCGCGGGTGACCTCGCAGCGTTCCACGTCGCGGTTCGTGTGACCCGCGACGAGAAGCTCCTCATATAGAGGAAGGGCCGCTGGATCGCCGAGGACATAGAGTGACTCGAGGATCTTGGGGGCAAGGAAACGCCGCAGCATCTCGTCACCGCGAATGCGCTGAAAGAGCGCGATGACGTCGGGGGCCTGCCCTGGATAGTACCGTGCCGCCTCGACTGCGGCGGCCACGAACGCGTGATGAGCCCCCGGCGTCGAGAGATACTTGGCGAACAACGGCCACGCGTCTTTTGGGTGGCGCTCGGCGAGCGCCAGAAAGGCGAAGTAGCGGCGGGCGAGCGGCGCCTTCGTGTCCGCGATGACCGTTCGTAGCCCAGCAACGCCCCAGCGCGCGCCGACGAGCGCCGCCGCGGCAGCGTGTTGCCACCGCTCGAGCTCGGGCACCCGGAACGTGACGATGTGGGGATCTAGGAACGCGCGGCAGCGTTCCAACGCGGCAAGCAAGCGGCGGTCCACTTCAGCAAGTGCGGGCTCGAGTGCTTCGGTATTCGCGCGGCGGGCGAGAGCGAGCGCTTCCCAACCAACTTGACCGAGATTCAACTCGTCCCACATCGTTTCGAGCTTCGCAGCATCCTCGGCGACGAGAAGGCGTTCGAGTGCCGCCGCAAATCCGCACAGTCGCCGAATTGTTTCCATACCGGTAATGTGGAAAGCGCGTGGATATTGCGCTATCCCATTCGCAGGCTTAACCTTGCCCGCTCATGCGCAGGTTTGCAGTCCTCGCGGCGCTTCTCTCGCTCATCGCTTGCTCCCCAAGAGGCCGGGGAACAGCCCCGATTGTCCTCGGGATTGCCGGACCGTTCTCGCAGCCCCGCGGCATCTCAATGCGTCATGCGGCGGAAATGGCCGTGAAGGAGGTCAATGCACGCGGCGGCATCAAGGGCCGGCCGCTCGTACTTCGGGTCATGGACGATTCGGGTCGAGCGGACATCGCGATCGGAATAGCGCAACAACTCGTGAACGACCCGGCCGTCGTGGCCGTCATCGGTCACCTCAATTCGACGGCGTCGCTGGCGGCCGGCCGCATTTACGGCGAGGCTCGCCGTCCTGTTGTTATGATCTCGCCCTCCGCCTCAAGCCCCGATCTCTCGGGGGTCAATCCTTACATTTTTCGCGTCTGCCCGAGCGATTTGAGTCACGGCACGCAGCTCGCGCGCTACGCGCGCCAAGTCCTCGGCGCCAAGCGTGTCGGCGTGATTTTCCTGGACGACGACTACGGACGCGGTTTGCGCCTCAGCTTCACTGCCGAATTCAGACGTGTGGCCGGCGCGGGAGCCCAGATCGTCGAGGAAGATCCGATGCTCTCGACGACATCGAGTCTCGAGCCGTATCTGTCGCGACTGGCCCAAAGAGGCGGCGTGGATGCCCTGATGCTCGCTACTGATCGTCCCGGCGCCGAGATCGCGCTGCACGAAATGCGGCGTCTTGGGGTGCACTGGACGACGCTCGGCGGGGATGCGCTCAGCGGTATCGAAACCACGGGAGCATTGGCGGAAGGCGTCCGGATGTCCGCGGCCTGGCTCGTCGACCAGCCCGGTGATCGCAACGCACAGTTCGTGAGCGGGTACGCGCGCGCGTATCCCGGAGAGCGGCCGGATCATCGCGGCGCGGCGGCATACGACATCGTCCATCTGCTGGCGGACATTCTGATGACGACTACGGATCGCACGGAGATCCGCGATCGCCTGAGCCGCACGTCCTACGAGGGCGTGACGGGCAAGATTGCGTTCGACGCGAACGGCGATGTGCCGGCGAAGCCCGTAGTGATCGGCACGGTGCGTGACGGGCAGCTCATCGCCGAGCCCGGTCAATGACGTCATTCGACACGATCCGGTGGCGCATCATTCTTGGCCTGTCCGGGTTGCTCGCCGGGCTGATCATCGCGGCCCTGGTGGGCGTCACTTCCCTCGGCACGTTGCGGCGTTCGCTCGCAACTCAAATTGACCAGCTGCGCGCGTCGAGCGAGGTCGGCAACGGGCTCGTCACGGCGGTGTTCGACGAGATCCGCGCGGCCGAGCAATACCTGAGCGAGCGCAGCGACTCGGTCGGTGATCACTTCCAGAGCGCGGTGGACTCGGCGTTCAGCTACCAGAAGCGTCTCGACGGACTTCCGGGCTTGACCGAGGCGGATCGGATCACGGTCAATCGCATCAAGCAGCTCGAGGCCGAGATCCACGTCAACTATGCGCTGGCTCACGCGAACCTCGATCTCGGACGGACACACGAAGCCCAGACACTTGCGGCGGGCGTCCGGCCACAGGTCACCGAGCTCACGCGACTGGTGCGCGATCTCTCCGGGCGTCAGTCCGACAAAGCCGCGGTGGTGGGCGAGCGACTGGCGTCGATGGCGCGCCAGCGCGAGATCCTGCTCTGGCTGGTGCTCATCGCGACGGCGTTCGTCGGCGCCGTCGTGGGCGTGTTCACGCTGCGCTGGGTCGAAGGGCCGCTGGTGCGGCTCGTAACAGCCGCGGAGCGGTTCGGCAGCGGCGACTTGCGTCCCGTGACGACCGGCCGGATGCCGCGTGAATTCCAGGTTCTCGCCGACGCGATGCGGCAGATGGGTGAGCGGCTGCGGGGAATCGTGTCGGAAGTAGTCGGCTCGGCCGACAAAATCGCCACGTCGGCGAGCGATCTCTCCGCCGTGAGCGAGGAGCTGGCGGCGTCGTCCAGCCAGGTGTCGAGTGCCATGCAAGAGATCTCGAGCGGCGCAGAGCATCAGCGCAACGAGCTGAATGCGACTCAGGGCGCACTGGAGCAGCAGCGCAAAGCGACCACCGAGATGGCGGACGCCGCCGCGCGGGTGGCGCGACTCGGCGAAGAGATCCGATCTGTGGCCGACCGGCACCGCGGCGACATCGCCGCCGCCGGGAACACGCTGCTCGATGTCCGAGAGGTCGTTCGGACGACCGGCACGGAGGTCACGCAGCTCGCCGAGCAGAGCGCCGCGATCGACGACTTCGTCGACTTGATCAAACGGATCTCGTCGCAGACGAATCTGCTCGCGTTGAATGCGGCAATCGAAGCAGCGCGCGCCGGTGAGCATGGCCGGGGCTTCGCGGTCGTCGCTGAAGAGGTGCGACAGCTTGCCGACGAATCGGCGCGCGCCGCCGAAGAGGTCGCGCGCACCACGCGCGTGATTCGGGAGCAAGTCGAAGAAGTCACCGCGACGATGGCGGTCGGCCAAGCGAAAGTGCGCGGGATCGAATCGGTGGCCGAGGGCGCTGCGCGCGGACTGACGGAGATCGTCGCTGCCGTGGAGCAGGTCGAGCAGGCAGCCTCACGCGTCACGCGCGCCGCACAGGAGAACCGAGGCGTTACCGAGCAGCTCGGCGCCCAGGCGCAGCTGGTGGTGAATCGCGCCGTGTCGCACGCGTCGAGCGCGGAGCAGGTCACTGCCGCGACTCAACAGCAGGGCGCGTCGACCCAGGAAATGGCCGCGTCCGCCGGAGAGCTGCTCCAGGCGGCCGAGAAGCTGCGTGGATTAGTGCGCGGCTTTCGGATCTAGCGTTTCTTGGGCTTCTTGGCGGGCGCCTTCTTCACCGCGACCGGCTTTTTCTTCCGCAGTCCTTCCTGCACTTCCGCGAGCACGCGATCGCCCTCGTCGGGACCGATCAGGCCGCGCCGCACCGCATAGCGTACAAGCTCTTCGGCGTCTTCCGGCGTGAAGTCGGCAATGCCCGCCGCGCCGCGCATCGCCTTGATGAGGGCGTCCGCCACGGGACTGCGCAGCACGCTGGCGATGCCGGGAAGGGCCTCGAGCAGCGACGAAATCTGCGAACCACCAAGCTCGGCTGGCATAAAGGTGTTTTAGGGTCCGGCAAGCTACATACCCCCCGCGGAGGCGTCAAGGAATTATGGGGGGCCTCCCGGGGGTGTGTCGCTCCGGTACACCGTGAGGTCGGACTGCGACAGTAGCTCGCCCAGTACGGTCCGCGTTCGCGGATCGAGCGGCAGATCGAAGTGGACGTCCAGGCGGTAGCCCGCCCGGTCGGCGCCTTGTCCCCTGAGCGTGAATCCGCGTGCTGACGGCGTGACCGAGTCGATTTCGATCATCGCCAGTGGCTCGACAGCGTCCATGACCAACTCCTGTTGACGGAGAAATACCTCCTGGGAGAAGTGCGTCAAGACAGGGGTAGTATAGATTTCACCTCCCAGGGGAGCGGGCCGTGGCGAGACGCGGGATCAAGGAGTACCGGGCGCCGGAGGCGCTGGCGCTGATTTCAGCCGATCGAGCGCATCAACCACTGGTATGTCCTTCGTGCGGGACCCGCACGATCCAGCGAGCGCCGAGGCGGCGCGCCTTCCAGCCGGGCGAGCTGTTTCCGCCGGAGCGGGTCAGTTTGAGGTGCGCGGCGTGTAGCCGCCACGCATTTTACATCACGCGGGGGTTGGAGCCGCCGCGCGATGCCACCATGGATCCAAGGAGTTTATGAGCGAGAGTGCACGTGGCTGGTGACGCCATCCAAATGATGGGGACCGTCACCGAAGTCCTGCCGAACACGACGTTCCGCGTAAAACTCGAAAATGGTCATGAAGTGCTTGCCTACGTGAGCGGCAAGATGCGGAAGAACTATATCCGCATTCTGCAAGGGGATCGCGTGGCTGTGGATCTTTCCCCCTATGATCTGACGAGGGGTCGAATCACCTATCGCTACAAATAACCGTCAGTGTCTGCCATCAGCCACCTGAGGGCATGCTACTGACGGCAGATGGCCGATGGCTAGGACGGATGCCGCAACAACCGATTCCAACGAACCCGGAACGGGTGGCTCGCGACGCTCATGTAAATGAATAGCGGGCGACCGCGGACGTGGTCGAGCGGCAGGAAACCCCAGTAGCGGCTGTCATACGACTCGTCCCGGTTGTCACCCATGACCCAGTAGTGCTGCGGCGGCACTACGACCGGTCCCCAGTCGTGTGTGGTCGGATGGTAATGGTCGGGATCGCGTCCGACGTACTGCGGCAGTTGTAGCGTCCGCATCTGCGCGCGGTACTGATCGTCGGGTGCCGGCATCAGCGCCGTATGGAGCGCGTACGGCTCGTCGAGGCGCTTGCCGTTGCGGATCACCGTGTCGTGCACCATCTGCAGCGTGTCGCCCGCTTCCCCGATGACGCGTTTCACGATGTTCAGGTCAGGCGTCGAGTCTTCCACCGAGCGGAACACGACGATCTCGTCGCGATGCGGCATCCCGAATGATGGCAGGCGACAGCAGTGGAATCCGGTAAGCGGGATCTCGAGCTCGCCTCCCATCACCAGCTTGTTGACGAACAGAAAATCTCCAACCAGCAGGGTGTTCTCCATGCTCGCCGAAGGGATTCGGAACGCTTCAACGAGGAATGACCGGATCACGACCCAGATCAGCAGCGCCCAGCCGATGGCCTTGGCCCACGCGATCGCCTCCTCGCGCGCGGTTTTCGCGCGTGGAGGTTCTGCAGGTTTGGTCGAGGTTGGTGAAGGCTTTGCAGGTTGTGCAGGCTTGCTGGGACGCGGAACGGTCACGGTTTCTCTACCCAATCAGCGATGAAAATGTTCGTCTCGCCCTGGACTTTTCCGTGGCGGTTGGAGGCCCAGACTAGTTGCTGGCCGTCGGGCGAGAACATCGGAAAGGCATCGAACTCGGGGCTGGTCGTGATCTGTTCGAGCCCGGTACCGTCGGCGTTGATCAGGTAGAGGTCGAAATTGCGGGAGCGGGGGTTCTTGTAGTTCGACGCGAAGATGATGCGCTTGCCGTCCGGATGAAAATACGGAGCGAAGCTCGCGCCACCCAGGTTCGTGATCTGGCGCTGGTGCGATCCGTCGGCGTTCATCACCCACAGCTCCATGCGCAGTGGCTGCACCTGATTCAACGCGATGAGCCTCCGGTAATCCGCGGAGTCGGTGGCGGTCTGCGGGTGCCAGGCGCGATAGACGATCTGCTTCCCGTCGGGTGAGAAGAACGGACCACCGTCATAGCCAAGCGTGTGCGTGAGCCGCTTCAGGTGCCCGCCGTTCGTGTCCATCGTGTAGATGTCGAGATCGCCGTTGCGGAGCGACGTGAACACGATCGTCTTGCCATCGGGTGACAGGGTGCCCTCGGCGTCGTAGCGCGGATTTCGCGTGATCCGGTGCGCGTCCTTCCCGTCGGCATCGGCGACATAGATGTCGTAGTCGTACAGCGCCCAGACATAACCCTTGGAGTAGTCGGGCCGCGGCGGGCAGGCGGCGCCGGCATGCTGGGTCGAGCCGTAGAAAATCCGGGTATCGCGGTCAAAGAAGTAACCGCAGGTCGTACGGCCTCTGCCGTTGGACACGCGATGAAGATTCGAGCCATCGACGTTCATCACAAACTGCTGATCGCATCCCGTGTCCGCTGCCTGACGCTGGAAAATGAGTTGCCGGCCCGAGCGGGAGAAATAGGCTTCGGCATTCTGACCACCGAATGTCAGTTGCCGAATGTTGCGGAGATGCACTTCGCCCGAATCGGCGGGGATGGTCTGCAAGCTGATGGCGAACAGGATGTGGATCATCGGACTGGCAAGCTAGATGTGATAAGAACGGGATGCAATGTTAGATTTTTGACTCCGATGAACGACCCGAAAGCTCGCCGCCCATCTCGTCAACCGCTGATGGATGCCCTCGGCCAGATGTGTGCCGACGGGAAACAGACGGCCGAATACCTGTGGCAGGTGCCGAAGGATGCCGCGGCGCGGCAGAAGATTCTGGACCTGTTGAATCAGATCGGAACGGAGAGCGCGAAGCAGGGTCGCAAGGAGATGCCCAAGCTGGTCGAGGAGCTCAAGATCGCGGCGCAGGCCACGCCGTCACCGCAACAGGTCGAGCTGTTGGTCGATGGCTTCGACCGCCTCACGAAACTCTGGCAAGCCGCCAAATCCGGACTGCTATGACCGAGACCGTCGCTCGCGTGAGCAAGGAGTTGGATCAGCTTTGCATCAACACCGTCCGCACCCTCGCGATGGACGCGGTGCAGCAGGCCGATTCGGGCCACCCCGGTACGGCGATGGCGCTCGCGCCCCTCGCGTATGTGCTGTGGCAGCGACACCTGCGCTACAACCCGGCGAATCCGGAATGGCTGGACCGCGACCGCTTCGTTCTGTCGGCCGGCCACGCGTGCATGCTGCTGTACTCCGTGCTCTATCTGACCGGCTACGATCTCACGCTCGACGACATCAAGCAGTTTCGGCAGTGGGGCAGCCGAACGCCGGGACATTCCGAGCACGGCGTGACGCCCGGCGTCGAAGCGACGACGGGCCCACTGGGCCAGGGCGTCGGCAACTCGGTAGGCATGGCGATCGCCGAGGCGCAGCTGGCGGCGCTGTTCAACCGACCGGGCCACGCGATCATGGACCATTACACCTATTTCCTGGCCTCCGATGGCGACCTCATGGAAGGCATCTCCCACGAGGCCGCGTCGCTCGCCGGTCACTTGAAGCTCGGCAAGCTGATCGGGTTCTACGACGACAACCGGATCACGATCGACGGCTCTACAGATCTCGCGTTCTCCGACGATACGGGGAAGCGCTTTGAGGCGTACGGCTGGCATGTTCAGCACGTCGCCGACGGCAACGATCTCAATGCCATCGACAAGGCGATAGCGCAGGCCAAGCGCGTCACCGATCGTCCCTCGCTGATCATCGTCAGAACGCACATCGGATTTGGAAGCCCGCACAAACAAGACACGGCCGAAGCACACGGCGCGCCGCTCGGCGTAGACGAGATCAAAGCAACCAAGCAAAACCTGGGCTGGCCGTCGCTCGATCCGTTCTACGTTCCTGACGAAGCGCTGGAGCAATGGCGCACCGCGACTGCTCGTGGCGCGCAGCTCGAGGCCTCCTGGAAAAAGAAGTGGGATGGCTACCGTGTGGCGCACCCCGATCTCGCAGCAGAGCTGGAGCGGCGGATTGCCGGACGACTCCCGGAAGGCTGGGATTCTGCCTTGCCGGTGTTCGGGCCAAAGGATGCACAGGCCACGCGCGCGGCCTCCGGCAAGGTCCTGAATGCGGTCGCGGGAAAACTGCCGGAGTTGATCGGCGGTTCGGCCGACCTGACTGGCTCGAACAACACTGAGATGAAGGGCGGCGGCGTGTTCGCGGCGGCGTCGCGCGCGGGCCGCAATTTTCATTTCGGCATTCGTGAGCACGCGATGGGTGCGGCGCTCAACGGAATCGTGCTGCATCGCGGCTTCATCCCTTTCGGCGGCACCTTTCTGATTTTCTCCGACTACATGCGCCCGTCGATCCGCCTGGCGGCATTGACGCACCTGAAGCCGATCTACGTGTTCACGCACGATTCGATCGGATTGGGCGAAGACGGTCCCACGCATCAGCCAGTCGAGCAGCTGGCGGCACTTCGCGCGATTCCGAACATGACGGTGATCCGGCCATCGGATCCCACCGAAGTCGTCGAAGCATGGCGCGCGGCGATTACGCACCAGAACGGGCCGGTCGCGCTCGTGCTCACGCGGCAAAAGGTCGCCGTGGTTGATCGCACGAAGTACGCGCCTGCGTCGGGACTGCATAAGGGCGGTTATGTGCTCGCAGACTCCCCGGATCCGGATGTCGTGCTCATGGCAACGGGCTCGGAGGTCGAGCTGATTCTTGGCGCGTACGAAAGGCTGAAGGCCAGCGGCAGACGGCCGAGGGCTGTTTCGATGCCGTGCCTCGAGTATTTCGCGAAGCAGTCTCGCGAGTACCAGGATTCGGTGCTGCCGCCATCAGTGCGGCGAGTGGCCGTGGAGGCTGCGGCGAGTCAGTCCTGGTATCGGTGGGTGAATGACAACGACGTGATCATGGGCATCGATCGCTTCGGTGAATCGGCGCCGTATCAGCGGGTATACACAGAGCTCGGCTTGACTGTGGAGGATGTCGTCAACGCCGCTTCATGATCTCTGCTGCTGCATTTCTGCCCGAACGAACGCACGCAGACACGCCTGCTCCATCGTAGCCCGCTCCTGCGATCGCGAGCGGCGGCAAGCGCTCGAGCCTATGCCGCACGTCCTCGACATGCTCTCGATGTGAACCTCGGTAGCGCGGCAATCCGCGCGACCAGTAGAACGTCCGCGACCACAATGGATCGCCGCGAATACCGAGGATCGCTGCAAGCTGCGTGTGCGCCGCTGTGCCGGGATCGCCGTCTCCAAAAGCGAGAAACACGCGCACGAGGAGATGCCCGGCAGGAGCTCGGCCGGGGAATTTTTGAGACGCGTAGGTGCACGCACGCAATTGGAGGGATGTAGCGTAGTCTCCGGATGCGTTCGGATCGACCACAAAGCCCGTGCCATTCAGCCCGCCCGTCACTTGTTCCGCTCGATACGCGAGCGAGACTGTGACGCTCGCCGCATATACCACATCCTCGAGCACGCGCGCATGCGTCACGCCGACACCTTCCAGCAGACGTCCCGCCCGATACGCCGGCAGCGCCAGGATTACTGCATCGGCATCGTGCGTCGAGCCGCCGGTGATCGCGAGATGCCAGCCAGCGCCGGCGCGCCTGAGTCCCGCCACACCTTGTGCGAAGCGGATGAGGCCGTCGAGGCGCTGCGCAAGCGCAACCACTGGTTCCGCCATGCCCGCGGCGAAGCTCTTGAAGCCTGCAGAGACCTCTTCACGCCGGGCGTCGATGCCGAGGAGAGTTGCGGCGCGGCCTTCGTCGATTGGCTGCAGCTCCTTCCCTGTCCATACCGACGTGCCGCGCGCCTGCTGGCTGACCACGCGAGCGCCGATCCCGAGCTCGCGGGCGAGATCGGGGAGCTCAGGCTCGCCCGCGAGAAAGCCGTCGGGACCACCTTCCACGACGAACTCGCCTACGGTTTCCGACACGATCACGCCGCCGGCTCGGCGCTCGCTTTCGAGCACGACGACCTCGACGCCGGCCCGCGTCAGCGCCCAGGCGGCTGCTAACCCGGCGATCCCCGCGCCGACGACGACGACTTTCATGTCCAGCCGCGCGTCGCCGCGGCGTCGCGAACGACGTCGGCAACAGCGGCGGCCAAGCCGGGATCGTCGTTCAGTGACTCCGTGCGCTCGAGCTGGACGCCCAGCCGCTTGGCCAATGCCTGGGATTCGACGTCGATGTCGTATAGAATCTCGACATGGTCGCAGACGAACCCGATCGGGACGATGAGAATGGCCCGCGCGCCCTTGCGCGCGAGATCTCGCATAACATCATCCACATCGGGGCCGAGCCAGGGGTCTGCCGTCGCACCGGCGCTCTGGTAGGCAAAATGCCAACCCTCGAGGCCGAGGCGCTGCGCGACGGCGGTGGCGCTGGCGGAGAGCTCCTCGGGATACGGATCCCCGCTCTCGCGAATGCGCTCGGGCAGGCTGTGCGCGGTGAAGATCACCTGAACGTCTTCGGGCCGCGGAAATCGCCGTAACGCCTGTGTGACATGTGCGGCAACCGTATCAAGAAAATGCGGATTCGCCCACCAGCTCCGGACCAGCGTGGTCTCGATGTCGCTTCCCGTAGCCTCGAGCAGTTTCTTTTCGTACGCGCCGATGGACATACTGGAATCGTGCGGAGCCATCACGACGCCGACAAGCCGACGATGACCTGCGCGTTTGATCTCTGCGACGGTGTCCCGAATGTATGGGTGCCAATGCCGCATCCCCACGTACACGCGGAACCCTGTGCCGAGCTCGCGGCCGATCGCGGTGGCCTGCGCGCGTGTGAGCTCGAGAATCGGGGACCGTCCCCCGATGCGCGCGTAGCGCGCCCGAATCTCCTCGACGAGCTGTGGCTTGGTGGGACGACCGCCGCGGATGTCCTGCAGATAGGGTTCCACATCATCGATTTTGTCGGGCCCGCCGTACGCCATAACCAGGACCGCTACCGCTTCAGCCATGCACGAGATCCACTACCGCGCGCACCGCGGCGACATCGGTCTCGGGCAGCACACCGTGGCCAAGATTGAAGATGTGGCCGGGCCGGCCGGCGGCGCGCTTCAACACGTCGCGGACCTGACGCGTTCGTTCCGCATCGGGCGCGAGCAGCGCGGCCGGCTCGAGATTGCCCTGGATCGCGCGATCGCCGATGCGCGACCACGCCGCATCGAGCGGGATACGCCAGTCGATGCTGATCACGTCGCCACCAGCAGCTGCGAAGTCCTCGAGAAACGTCGCGGTGCCGGTGCCAAAATGAATGAGGGGCACGCCACCCTCGCGGGCGAGCGCCAGCGCCTTGCGGCTGTACGGCGCGACGTACGTGCGATAGTCATCGGGAGACAAAGACCCAACCCAACTGTCGAACAGCTGTAAGGCGTGCGCGCCTGCACGCGCCTGCGCCGCCAAAAACTTGCCCACCATGTCTGCCAGCTTGCTCAGCAGCAGGTGCCAGGTGTCGGGTGTCTGGTACATGAACTGTTTCGTCTTGGTGAACGTGCGACTCGCGCCGCCTTCGATTGCATAGCTCGCGAGTGTGAAGGGCGCGCCGGCAAACCCGATCAATGCGACCTCGTCGGTGAGCTCGCGGCGCACCAACCGCAAGGTGTCGAGCACGAACCCCAGCTCGGCTTCCACGTTGAAGGTGGGCATCCGTTCGACATCGGCGGCATCCCGAATGGGACGCTCGATCCGCGGTCCTTCGCCTGGCGTAAAGCTCAGGCCCAGCCGCAGCGGCTCGAACGGAAGCAGGATGTCGGCAAACACGATCGCGGCGTCGACACCGAGGCGGTGGACCGGCTCCAGCGTGACTTTGGTTGCGAGCTCCGAATTGCGGCACAGCTCGAGGATGGAATACTTCTGGCGAAGCTTGCGGTACTGCGGCATGTACCGGCCCGCCTGCCGCATGAACCAGACTGGAGTGACGTCGGTCCGTTCCCGACGGCAGGCTTTAAGAAACCGCAGGCTCCCTGGCTCCTCCCTCGTGCGCGATGAGGATCGTATCGCCGTCGAGCTTGACCTGGTATGTCCCCACAGGGTGCACCGGCGGCCCGCCGAGCACGCTTCCCGTCTCGAGGGAGAAGATGCCTTCGTGCCAGGGGCAGGTCACGGCGCAGCGGGCGGGATCGACGGTCCCTTCCGACAAGCTGGCGCGGGCGTGCGTGCAGCGGTTCGCGATCGCGTACACCGTGCCGTTCACATTGAAGAGCGCGACCGCTTCGTTCGC
>Ga0075434_100001591_pt1 | contig 19245 bp, 14 predicted proteins | sample RhiMethybrSRZTD3_FD_75298 | JGI IMG/M metagenome (GOLD analysis project Ga0075434, IMG submission 75298) | Populus rhizosphere microbial communities from Tennessee, USA - Rhizosphere MetaG P. TD hybrid SRZTD3 | ecosystem: Host-associated > Plants > Roots > Rhizosphere > Soil | place: USA... | reverse complement strand
CCACCAGCCTGTTTAATGGCGTTCGACCCTCAACCACCAGGCGAGGCCAAGGCGAACGTCACTGCTTAATTAAGCAGCGAGAGCGTACTGAGAATCCGCAGTTAACGGATGTTCCATCAGATTAACGAGTTAATGGTGCTCGGCATGCATCCCGCGATCTCGCACCCCCGTCGAAGCCAAATTCGCCCCCTTCGGTGAGATCCGGCCTACCGAATACGGCTGACCCGCTCCGGCAGGTAGATAGTGCGCCGGACGCTCCTTCCGGCGCACTTTATATTGTACGTGCTCATCAGGCGAACCTGCCGCCTTCGCCACAGCTTACGACTGAGGCGGGAAGATCGGCTCTGCGCGTCAGAACCGCAGGCCGACCGCCATTCTGAACAGCCGTCCGCCATTCTGTCCCGGAATGGGCTGCGGGAACTGATTGTCGTTCGTCGCCTGGCCGAAACGCGGCCCCTGGATGTAATTCAACGGGAGTCCGTTGGCATCTTTCGGCCCGTTGTTGTCAGGCGTGACCGTCTTGTCCCACGCAATCTGCTTCTGGTTGTTCAGCAGGTTGTAGAACTCGACCTTGATCCATGGGCGCGCGGCCTTCCACACCGGCACCCCATATCCAAGCGCGAGGTCGAGCAACGCATAGCCCTTGAAGTTGCCGACGCCGCGCGGACCGAAGAAGACGCGGTCCGCCGTGCTGGCGTTGATGTCGTTGGCTGGGTACCCCGGATTGCGCGCCAGCTCGATTGCTGTCAACGGCACGCCATCCGCGTAGATGCTGTACACCTGCCCGGAATTCACGCGCCAGATCGGTGAGATATCGAGCGAGCCGAATCGCGCGGCGCTGTCGCCGACGGTGTAGGTGCCGTAGAGCCGAAGCTTGTGACGCTGGTAATCCGCGAGTCTGCCTTCCGGCAGCAGACGACCGAGTGCGGGCCCTTTGATTTCCGGATAGTCGCCAAACACCGATGGGATGCCCGGCTGGTTCGCGGCTTCGCCGTCGAAGTTGCCCTGGTTGCGGATCTGCAGCGTGTAGTCGCCACTGAGCCTGATGTTTCGTCGCGCTCGATACGTGCTTTGGAAGATCAGCCCCTGATAGTTGCGATCGATGTCGTCCGCGCCGGCGTTGTCGTAGATCACCTTCGTCAGGTCGCCGATGTTCGCGCCGTTGCGATTGACGTTGACCGTCCCGTTCGACAGCGAGATGAAGTCATCGAGGAACCCGTACCACTTCCGCCACTGATATGTGGCCTTCGCATAGCCGCTCGAGCCCAGCTGCCGACCGAGGCCCAGCGTGAACTCGTGCACCGTCGGCGACTGCACGCCGTCGGCGACGAAGATGTTCGCCGTCGGGAACGACGCGCTGATGATCTGCGAGTAGTTGCGCAGATCGAACCCCGGCGCGAAGTCGAGTCCCTGGCCTGCGGGTCCCGTATAACCGTAGGTCACGCGGCTCGGATTGCCGACGTCCGTGTTGTTCGCATACTGCCCCTCGCCGTACTTGCCCGAATAGTGGCCGTAGGTGGCCAGAACTGTCGTCCGGCCGTCGCCGCTGATGTCGTACGCCAGGCCGAGTCGAGGCACGGTCTTCGTCGTGTCGACCGTGATGATGTCGCCCGTCGCCTTTGCCCGGACCGCCTCGAACCGTGTCCCGAGATCGAAGGTCACGTGCGGCCCCGCGACCCAGTGGTCCTGCACGTACAGCGACGTGGTGTCGATGTTGACCACGGCACCTTTGGTTGGAATCCAGTTCTGGACTCGCGACACGCCAGGCGCGAACACCGGTATCGGAACGTTTTTCGCGTCGACGACGGGCTTGCCGTTGGCGACGAGGTAATCCGATTGGAATACGTAGTTCGTGGAGCTCTGCGAGTTTCCACCCGTATGCGTTGCTCGATAGAACTCGCCGCCACCTTTCAGATCGTGCGTCCCGGTCTTCGTCGTCGAAAGCGTGTACGACAGGCTTCCCGTGAACTGCTTGTTGTTGCGCTGTTCCGGATCGAGCGCGCTGAAAAATGGCGCTGCGTAGTGGAGCGACGGCGGAACGCCCGGCAGAACACCGCGCGTGCGGAACGGCGACGCGGCGATCTCCGTCTTCGATCCGCCCGCGTTCACGAACTCGAATGTCTTCTGTGAGTACTGCAGGGTACCGAAGTACCTGCGCGCAAACACGCCGTTGTAGGTCGTCACGAACAGCTTGTTGGGGATGGTTTCGGTGACGAGCACCGACGGGTCGAGCGATGAGGCGGCATTCAGGCTCGGCCGATCCTTCTGGACGGTCGAGTTCGTGGTGAAGTCACCCGAGAGCGTCTGCGATGGCGCGAACGTGCCGGTCAGCTTGACTTCCCCGCGTTTGTTCGTGTCGCGCCGCGTGTAGGCGCCACCCGTCTGCACGAACGTGTTCGGCGTGGCGCTGTTCTCGTACCGCCCGGCGGTGAAGAACCACAGCCGGTCCCGCATCAGCGGTCCGCCAAACGTGCCTTCGGATACCTTTGCGAGCACGTCCTGATGAACGATGTTGTTCTCGCGCTCGCGCGGCGTTTCGTCGATCCATTTCGGGTTGCTGAAGCTTTCGCGAAAGCTGCCGGTAAAGATGTTGCCCCCGCTCTTGGTAATCATGTTGACGACGCCGCCGGCAAAGCGCCCCCATTCGGCGGAGATGGCGCCGGTGAGGACGTTGGTTTCCTGGATGGCGTCCTCGATGAACAAGTTGTTGGGCGAACCGAACAGGTTATCGTTGATGTCGACGCCGTTCAGCATGAAGACGTTGTCGAACGCTGTGGAACCGCCAATCGTGACCTGACTTGCATTCGGCGTGTTGTTGGTAAGACCCGGCGCGAGCTCCGCGATGTCCTGCGGACGCCGGCCGATCGGAAGCAGGTCGACATCCTGTTTTGTGAACGCCTTGCTCAACGTGACGCTGGACACCGGCGACGGCGCTTCAGCGGTGACGTTCACTGTCTCAGTGCGGCCGGCCACCATCAGGGTCTTGTCGACTTGAGCGACGCCGCCAACCGTCAGGAAGACGTCATCTGTGTTCGCGGTCTGAAAGCTCGGGATGTCGAACTTGAGCACATACGTTCCCGCCGGCAGACCTTTGATGAAATACACGCCGTTCACGTCGGTGACAGCGGTCCGCTGTCCCTGAAGTGAAGGTGATGTTGCGGTGACGGTGACACCCGGGAGTGAAAGTCCGTCGGACGATTGGACGATACCTGTGATGGTGCCTGTCTGGACGCCTTGCGCGTTGACCAATGACGAGAGCGCAAGAACGGCACCGATGCTGAGGGCGAGCAGTCGCTTCATGCGCATGACTCCTTGGATAGTTACTGCAGACTCCGAGCGAGTATACGATCCGGGCAGGCGGGCGAAGCGCAACAGCTACAGCAATTTAGCGAACCGCGTCTTATAATCGACTGACCCATCTTGTCCTTCGACGAACAGATCCGCGCGGCGCTCGACAGCACGGCGGCCAGCCTGCGGCAGCATTTCGAGGCCGAAATGCTCGCTTTTTCGCGCGAGGCCGCTCGCCTTGCGGGCGAGGACCGTCAGCAGGCGGCGAAGGCGGCGGAAGCTGCGGCGGCGGAAGTTCGAGCGCAAGCAGAGTCGCAAATCGCGCAATTACGCGCGGCCGCGCAGAAGCACGCGGAAGAGGTGAAGCGTGCCGCCGAGACGCAAATTGCCGAGCTTCGCAAGACGCTCGAAGAGCTGCGTTCGCAGGCGCAAAAGCAGCTCGATACGACGCGGCGTATGGCACAGGCGGAAATAGAAAAGGCACAGGCCGAGGTAGAAAAGGTGCACGCCGAGATCGCCGGGACGCAGGCGGAGGTCGCTACCGCGCAGGCGGAGATCGAAAAGGCGCGCAGGGAGAGTGCCGAGGCGCGTTCGGAGACTGAAAAGGCGAGCGCGGAGACGCAGAAGGCGAGAGCGGAGACGGAAAAGGCGAGAGCGGAGACGGAAAGGGCGAGGGCTGAAGCAGACGCTGCGCGAGCGGAAAGCGAGACGGTTCGCCAGAACGCGAGGCGGGAAATTGCGCAGGCTGAGGCCACCCATTCCGCCAGCGAACGTCACATCGCTGACGCAATCGAGCGCGCGAATGCCGACAACCGTCAGGCGGAGGTCTCGCGTGCCGCCCGGCTGGTGAGTGCAATTCGTACTCTTGACGAGGCGCGTGGCCTGTCGGAAGTACTCGAACGTCTCGTCGAGCGCGCTGGAGACGAAGTGGATCGCGCCGCGGTGCTGCTGGTCAAGGGCGATCGGCTGACGGGATGGCGTCTTACCGGTTTCGCGCCCGAGGCAGCGTCTGCGACCTCGATCGATCTCAGTGTTGACGACGCCGGACTTGCCGGCGATGTCTTGCGGACCGATGCCGCCGTTTCGTCATCGTCGGACTCCGAGGACGGCGCTCGACTCCCGTCGTTTGCCGGCAATTCAGACGGGCTTCACGCCATCGCGCTGCCTGTCCGCGTTGGCGGCGAAATCGTTGCGGTGTTGTACGCAGATGCGCCGCGGGTCGAGGATCCCACTGGCGACGGGCGGTGGCCGGCTGTACTCGAAGTGCTTGCTCGTCATGCGAGCCGCGTACTCGAGGCGATGACGGTGCAGAAAGCGGCTGGTTTGGCGCCGCGTCCAATGGCACACGGTTCGCACGTAGCGGTGCCCGGCCAGGTGGATCGCACGTCACCGGGGATCGCTCAATGAAATGGTTCGTCTCGATTGCCGCGCTCACCGTTCTGACGGCTGTCGCGCTCGATGCGCGCGGCCAGGATCTCGAAACGGTTGCTCCGTCCGTTGCGGCCTCCGTCGTCACACTGACGCCGACGGCGCATCCCGCGCTGCCGCAGCGCACCACTGACTTCTGGTTCGTCCCCGAAACGTTTTCTCGTGCGGGCAACGGCCGCGCAGAAACGCCCGCGCAGAAGTTCGCACGCGGCGCACGGTTGATCGACAGCGGCGATTTCGCGGCCGGTTTGCTGCTGGTCAGCACGGCCGATCTCGCCACCACGCCGCTGGCGTCCTACGCGCGTTTCTACCGCGCGGTTGCGCTGACCGGTCTCAATCGTCTTCCGGAAGCGCTGGCGTTGCTCGACGGTCTCGCGACGGAAAGCGGGTCGATGTCGAGCGGCTATCTGTTCGCAGAGCGTGTTCCGCTTCGCCGTGCGGAGATCGAGGTTGCGCGACAGGATGCAAAAGAAGCGGTGGAGGCGCTCGACGCTCTCAGTAAGGAGCGCTCGCTGAGTTCGCCGGAGGACGTATGGCTTCGGCTCGGACGCGCCGCCGAAGCTGCCGGCGATCGCGAAAAGGCAATCGATGCCTACCGCAAGGTCTATTACGAATTCCCTCTGAGCCCCCAGGCAATCGACGCGCAGAATCTGCTGTCGCGCCTCGACACAGCGTCGCTGGGAGACAAGTTCAAGCTGGAGCTCGCCCGTGCCGAGCGCATTTTCATTGCACGCCGGTGGGCCCAGGCGCGCGCCGGGTTCGAGCCGCTCGCCGGCTTCGTCACTGGCGATGACAAGGAGCTCGTCGCCCTTCGCGTGGCCGAGTGCGATTATTATCTCGATCGGTTCCGCGCGTCGCGCGACGCCTTGCGTCCGTTTCTGAAGAGCGCGTCGCGCAAAGCGGAAGCGCGCTTTTTCTATCTGACGGCGACCCGCGCGCTTGGCGACAACGACACCTACGTCGAAGAAGCGCGCGCGCTCGTCGACGAATTCCCGGACAGCACATGGGCCGCCGAGACGTTGAACAACCTCGCTTCGCATTACGTCATCCTCGACGACGATGCGATGGCCGATGAGGTGTTCAGGGAATTGTGGCGGCGCTTCCCCCAGAGCCGGTACGCGGAACGCGCCGCGTGGAAGATCGGCTGGTGGGCCTACAAGAACGGCCGTTTCGCCGACGCCGCGCAGGCGTTTGACGCTGGTGCTGCGGCGTTCCCGCGTGGCGACACCCGCCCGGCGTGGCTGTACTGGTCGGGACGTGCGCATGATCAAACGGGCGAGACCGCGATTGCCATCGATCGATATCGGCTCGAGGTAACCGACTACGAGAACTCGTACTACGGGCGGCTGGCGGCGAAGCTTCTCGATGCTCGTGGCGAGCCTGCCGCCGGAACGACCATGGTGATCGCGCCCACCTCCGGCACCGTACAGATTCCGACCGCGGCGGTTATTCGCCAGCTTGTCGGCATCGAGATGTACGACGCGGCGCTCAACGAGCTGCAGTACGCGCAACGGGCGTGGGGCGACAGCCCCGCCATCGAGGCGACCATCGCGTGGATTCGCCATGAGCAGGCGCAGAACGAAACCGCGCCGGAGCGCTTCGATCATCTGCGGGGCGCCATCAACACCATGAAGCGCGCCTACCCGCAGTACCTTGCGGCCGGCGGCGAGGACCTGCCGCCGGCGGTGCTCGAAGTCATCTTCCCGCTCGATTACTGGCCGCTCATCGAGAAGTACTCGAAGGCCAACGATCTGGATCCGTACCTGATGGCGGCGCTCATTGCGCAGGAGTCCACGTTCACGGCCGACGTCCGTTCTCCCGCGAATGCGTACGGCCTGATGCAGTTGCTGCCGTCAACCGGCCGCCTCCTCGCCCGGCGCCTCCGGATTCGTCCCTTCTCCACGAACTCGCTGACCGTACCCGAGACGAACATCCGGCTCGGCATGACCTACTTCAAGGATCTGGTGGACCGCTTTGGCGCGGCGCACTATGCGCTTGCGAGCTACAACGCGGGCGACAGCCGTGTCTCACAGTGGCTGTCCGAGCGTCCCGGCCTGCCGGAAGACGAGTTCATCGACGACATCCCATATCCGGAAACGCAGGCCTACGTGAAGCGCATCCTCGGCACCGCCGAAGACTACCGGCGCCTGTACGGCGGCGGCTTGCTCGAGCCGGGAAGCCTGAAGAATGCGCCGCCCGCGAAACGGCTTCGCGCAAAACCGAGCACGAAGGTCACGAAGAAGGCGCCTGTCCGAAAGGCGTCCACGAAGAAATCCAGGACCACCAGCCGCACGAACAAGACGCGCTGATCGATGGACGCTTTCCTCGAGCTGTTCTAATCGATGGACGATCTCCTCGACCTGACCAGCCGCGTCGAGGCGACGCATTTCTGGTTTCGAGGATTCCGCCGGTTCGTCGCGCCCGCGCTCGGCGAGATCGCCGGCTCGCGTCGCGATCTCGTCCTGCTCGATTGCGGCTGCGGCACGGGGTATAACCTGACGACACTGCTTCGTCCCTACGGCCGCGCATTCGGGTTCGATCTGACGGCCGGTGGCCTCGTGCGCGCGCGCAGAACGGGCGCGCCGGTGGCGCGCGCCAGCATGTCGGCGATTCCATTTCAATCGAGCCGCTTCGACCTGGTGACCTCCTTCGACGTCATGCAGTACGTCGAAGATGACGGCGCGGCGATCAACGAGATGGCGCGTGTGCTGAAGCCGGGCGGTGGGCTTGTCGTGACCGCGGCCGCAATGAACGTGCTGCGCGGTGGCCACGCCGGAACCTGGCCCGAGGTGCGCCGTTATACGACCGCACGTATGCGATCGGTTGTCGAAGGAGCAGGGCTGGAGGTGCAGCGTCTGACGTACCTGTTCGCCACATTGTTTCCCGCGATGCTGGCCGTCAGGGCGCTGAACCGCGACACGCCGGCGTCAGATTGGGAGATGCGCGTGCCCGCCGCACCCATCAACGTCGCGCTCACCTGGATGCTGAGTGGTGAGGCGGCAATCTCGCGCCGTGTCCCGATGCCGGCCGGAAGCTCCGTGCTGGTCGTCGCCAGGAAGATCTAGAACCGCACGAGAGCGCCGATATACGGTCCCTTCAATTTCAAATCGCCGGTGTCGGTGTCGCTGTCGTATTCCGCTGTCACCGATCGGTATCCGAACTGCACGCCGGCATGGCGTCCGAAATTCGCGGTCCCATAAAGGTCAAGGTCGTAGAACTTCGCATTCAGGTCGCCATGGTCGAACTTGAGCCCGGTGAACTCCGCGGTAATCGCGAAGCTCTTCGTGAAGTAGCCGCGCCAGATGCCGCCAATCGTCGGGACTGGGACCTTCCGTTCGTAGATCTGTGTCACCAGTGGCGCCGACAGCTCTGCATTCAGTTTGTTGTATTTGAGATCAAAGAACAGTCCCGCGAAGCCGCTTTCCGTAACAATCGGATCCCACTCGTAACCGGCGCGCATCAGCGTCCACTTCAAGCTCGCGGTCGTCGGGATTCCAATGGCGTACGTCTGACCGCGGAACCGGATGGTCTGTGTCAGCGTTTCCGTTGCTTCGTATTTGATCGGCGTCGCACTGAAGCGCAGCTTGTGCTTCCGCGCCGGTTTGAGGACGAGGCGGACGTCAGCCAACCACTTGTCCTCAACGGCGAAGGTACTGACGAAATCGACCGGCGTGCCAAGAGTGCCGCTGGTGATAACGATGGCAGGCGACGGCTTCCACAGCAGGACGCCTGCCTCGAGATGGAAGTTCTCCGGCGAGCTCTGAGCGCTCGCCGGCGCGGCCAGGCAGAACGCTGCCAGGCCGAACGCAGTAATTTTCATTTACGCGTCGGCCAGTTCCATCTGCGGCACACGTCCGGTCAGCACCTGTATCCATCGCCATGTGGCGGACGCCATGATGACGAGACAGCAGACCATCATCACGGTTGTGCTGATCGACAGCACATATCCCTGCACGTGCATCGCCGGATCGGCGTTGGTCGTGAGGGGCCAGAAATTGTCCCTGATGCTCATGAACCCCGCCGTCATCGTCGTGACCGACAGGAAACAGAGCGGCAGGAACGTGACCCACGCATAACGCGTGCGGCCCATGTTGATCAGCACGGTCGTCGCCACGGCGAGGGCGACCGCCCCGAGCAGCTGGTTCGCTATGCCGAACAGTGGCCAGATCGTATTGATACTGCCGTTCCAGATGAAATAGCCCCAGGCCAGCACCATGAACGCGGTTGCGCCGAGCGAGCCCGGCAGCCACTCGGCGTCGCCCAGCTTCTTCCACGCACGGCCGCCGAACTCCTGAACGAGGAAGCGGCCGACGCGGGTGCCCGAGTCGACGGTCGTGAGGATGAAGAGCGCCTCGAACATGATGGCGAAGTGGTACCAGTACGCCATCAGGCCCCGCATCCCGGGCAGTGCCGCAAAGATCTGCGCCATGCCGACGGCCAGCGACACCGCGCCACCGGGACGCGCGGTCACGTTCTCACCGACGGCGGCCTGCAGGGCCGGGAGATTCACAACCGGGATGTGGAGATTGGCGAACACGGTCGATGACGTATTGATGGCGAAGTAGTCGCCCGGGTGCAGCGCGGTCGCCGCGATGAGCGCCATCACGCCGACGAAACCCTCACACAGCATTCCCGCGTAGCCGATCGGCCTGATGTCGCTTTCCCTGTCCACCATCTTCGGCGTGGTGCCGGTCGAGATGAGGGAGTGGAAGCCGGAGATCGCGCCGCACGCGATCGTGATGAAGACGAACGGATACCACGGTCCCGGAATCACCGGACCGCCGCCGTGCATGAACTGCGAGAACGCCGGTGCCTGCAGGGTCGGGTTCACGAGAACCACGCCGAGCGCGAGAAACGCGATGGTGCCGATCTTCATGAACGTGCTGAGGTAGCCGCGCGGGGTCAGCAGCATCCACATCGGCAGGATCGAGGCCACGAACGCGTAGATCGCCATCGCCGCCGTCACCTGATGCCGCGAGAGCACCAGGTAGTGCCCGTATGACGACTCGGCGAATGTCCGTCCGAAGATCACGGCTCCGAGCAGCAGGAGGATGCCGAAGACCGTCGCCTCCCGGATCTTGCCTTTCCGGAAGACGAACATGTGGAAGCCCATGAGGACGCCGATCGGAATGGTGACGCCGATCGTGAACGTGCTCCACGCGCTTTCCGCAAGCGCGTTGACGACCGCGATGCCGAGTCCGGCGAGCGCGACGATGAGAATGAAGAGGATCGAGAGGGCGCCAACCGTTCCGGCCACGGTTCCGATCTCGGCGCGCGCGATGTTGGCGAGCGACTTGCCCCCGCGGCGCGTCGACATCCACAGGCACATCGAATCGTGCACGGCGCCGCACAGTGTGCAGCCGGCGACGAGCCACAGCAGCCCAGGCGCGAAGCCGAACTGCGCGGCGAGCACCGGGCCGACCAGCGGGCCGGCGCCGGCAATCGCGGCGAAGTGATGCCCGAACAGCACCCAGCGGCTCATCGGGTGAAAATTAGACCCGTCGTACTTCGTGTGCGCGGGCGTGATACGCGCGTCGTCGAGCGCCATCACCTTCGCCGCTATGAAGGCGCTGTAATAGCGGTAGGCAATCATGAAGATGCCCACGACCGGAATCACGATGTAAAGAGCCTGCATGGCCGGAGATTATACTCGGCGGATGAGCCCTTCCCGGCGCCTGCTTGCCTATGTCGGGCGGTACCGCGGCGCCTTCATTCTCGGCTTCTGCTGCATTGTGGCCACCACCGGCATTACGCTCGCCGGGCCATGGGTGCTGAAGTACGCGATTGATGATCTGACGAAGACGGGTGTTACGGCCGCCAAGCTGCGGTTCTACGGCGGCGCGATTCTAGGGCTCTCGGCTTTCGGCGGGGTGTTCCGATTCCTGCAGCGCCGGATCATCGTCGGCGCCTCGCGCGACATCGAGTTCGACCTGCGCAACGACTTCTTCGCGCGCCTGCAGCTGTTCGAGCCGGCGTACTTCCACCGCAACCGGACGGGCGACCTGATGTCGCGCGCCACCAACGATCTGAATGCCGTGCGCATGATGATCGGCCCGGCGATCATGTATCTGTCGAACACCGTGCTGACGTTCATCGCAGTCATCATCCTGATGCTGTCGTTGAACCGGCGGCTGACGCTGCTGTCACTCATCCCGCTGCCGATTCTGTCGGTGGCGGTGTATTTCTTCGGCGCCGCCATTCACCGGCGCTTCGACAAGATCCAGGAGCAGTTGTCCACGATCAGCGCGGTCACGCAGGAAGCGCTGGCAGGCGTGCGCGTCGTACGCGCGTATCGCCAGGAGCGCTTTGAAATCGGCCGGTTCCGTCAGACGAACGACGAATACGTCCGCCGCAACCGCAAGCTCATTCGAGTCCAGGGTGCCTTCTTCCCGATCATGGGGCTGCTCATGGGCGTCGGCGCGTTGCTGGTGTTGTGGCTCGGCGCGCAGGATGTCATCGGCGGCCGGATGACCGTGGGGGAGCTGGTCGCATTCAACTCGTATCTGATGATGCTCGCGTGGCCGATGATTGCATTCGGCTGGGTGACGAACCTGCTCCAGCGCGGCACCGCATCGTGGAAGCGGATGCTGGAGGTGTTGACGGCGGAGCCGGCAATTACCGACGCCGGCGCAATCTCGCAGGTGACGTCACGGGATCAGGTCCGCGGCGATGTCGAATTCCGTGACCTCACGTTCGCCTATGGCGACACCGTCGTGCTGCGCAACATTTCGGCCACGCTGCCGGCCGGCACGACAACGGCCATCGTGGGCGCGACGGGATCGGGAAAATCGACGCTGCTGAATCTGCTGCCGCGGCTGAGCGACCCTCCACCCGGGACCGTTTTCGTTGACGGCATCGACGTGCGTCAGCTTCCGCTCGCCGTTCTGCGCGGCGCGACAGGCTTTGTTCCCCAGGAGCCGTTCCTCTTCAGTGCGACGATCGCCGACAACATCGCCTTCGGCGTTGCCGACGTGCGGCGCGAAGCGGTCGAGCACGCGGCGCATGTGGCGCGTCTGGACAAGGACCTCACGGATTTCCCGAAAGGCTACGACACAGTCGTCGGCGAACGGGGCATCACGCTGTCGGGTGGGCAGAAACAGCGCACCGCGATTGCCCGCGCCGTGATGACAGACCCGAAGATTCTCGTGCTCGACGATGCGCTGTCGGCGGTCGACACGTACACCGAGGAGGAGATCCTTTCACGCCTCGCCGGCGTCATGCGTTCGCGAACGACGATCATCGTTTCGCACCGGGTCTCCACGGTCCGTACGGCGGATCAGATCCTCGTGCTCGACGAGGGAGCGATTGTCGAACGCGGTACGCACGATCAACTTGTCGCACGCAACGGTGTGTACGCGGAGCTGTATCGGAAACAGTTGCTGGAAGAGGAGCTGGCGGCCTCGTAGAGGCGGACCTTCAGGCCTTGTAGAGGCGGACCTTCAGGCCTTGTAGAGGCGGACCTTCAGGTCCGCTAAGGCGGGCTTTCAGGCGTCGTAGAGGCGGACCTTCAGGTCCGCTAAGGAAGAAATGTCCATTCACGAAGAAGACGTACTCGGCAAAGCCTACGATGCGCGGCTGATGCGCCGGCTGATCACCTACCTGCGGCCGTACAAGCTGCATGTTGCGCTCGCGACCGCCGCCATCATCGGCCACTCCGCCCTGGAGCTGGTACCGCCGTACCTGGTGAAGCTCGTGATCGACCGCTACATTCCCGCCCGTGACATCGGCGGCCTGTCGGTCATCGCCGTGCTGTACCTTGCGACGCTGCTCGGCTCGTTCGCGCTCGATTACGCCCAGACGTGGCTCCTGCAGCTGACAGGGCAGCGCATCATGTTCGACATGCGCATGCAGATCTACGAACACCTGCAGCGCCTGGACTTGAAGTTCTACGATCGCAATCCCGTCGGCCGGTTGATGACACGGGTCACCACGGACGTCGACGTGCTGAACGATCTTTTCACCTCCGGCGTCGTGTCCATCTTCGGCGATCTGTTCACGCTGGTCGGCATCATGGCGATGATGGTCTGGATCGACTGGCGTCTCGCGATCGTCGCGTTTTCGGTGCTGCCGCTCATCTGGCTCGTCACCCAGTGGTTCCGCAGGAACGTGCGCGAGTCGTACCGGACCGTGCGCATCTGGATCGCGCGCATCAACGCATACCTGCAGGAGCGCATTACCGGGATGGCGACGGTGCAGCTGTTTCGCCGGGAAGCGCGCGACTTCGAGGAGTTCGACCGCATCGACCGCACGTATCGCGACGCCAATGTCCAGTCGATCTTCTATTACGCGGTGTTCTATCCGGCGATCGAGCTGATCAGCGCGCTGGCCGCGGCACTGATCATCTGGTTCGGCGGCGGCTGGGTGATGGCAGGCATGCTGACGCTTGGGTCGCTCGTTGCCTCGCTGCAATACTCATCACGCTTCTTCCGTCCCATCAGCGACATGTCCGAGAAGTTCAATGTGCTCCAGGGAGCGATGGCCTCGTCGGAGCGAATCTTTCAGTTGCTCGACACGAAGGTGGAGATAGCCTCGGGATCAGGGCCCGATCCCGGATCCCGGCGTGAGCTCGGGCGCATCGCCTTTGAGAATGTGACGTTCTCCTATGTTCCCGGCGAGCCGGTACTGCGTCACGTGTCGTTCACCGTCGAGCCGGGTCAGCGCGTTGCCATTGTCGGCGCCACCGGCTCCGGCAAGACCACGATCGCCAGCCTGTTGCTGCGCTTCTACGACGTGCAGGAGGGACGAATCACGATTGGCGGTACCGACATCCGCGACATGGACCTGCACGAGCTCCGGTCGATGTTCGGTCTCGTGCTGCAGGATGTTCATCTCTTCTCCGGGACCATTGGCGGGAACGTCCGGCTCGGCAACGAGGCAATCGACGATGACGCGGTCAGACGGGCGGTGGATGCCGTTCACGCGGGACCGTTCATCGACCGCCTGCCAGCGGGCCTTGACACGCCCGTGGCGGAGCGAGGCGCAACACTCTCCGTCGGGCAGAAGCAGCTGCTCTCGTTTGCGCGTGCGCTCGCCTTCGATCCGCCGGTGCTCGTGCTCGATGAGGCAACGTCGAGCGTCGACACCGAAACCGAACTGCTGATTCGTGACGCAGTGAGGGTCGTAATGCGGGGACGCACGACGATCGCCATCGCCCACCGGCTCTCGACGATCCAGGACATGGATCGCATACTCGTCCTTCACAAGGGTGAGCTTCGCGAGTCCGGCACCCATCAGGAGCTGCTCGCGCATCGCGGCATCTACCATCGCCTCTACCAGCTGCAGTTCAAGGACCGCGAGCTCGTCAACGCACGGTAAAGCGTGGGCGCCGAAGCGCTCAGCCGCGACGGAGCGAGTAGGCGGCCAAATTGCACCTTTCTGGTGCGTTCATGACCAACCGCCACGCGGTCGAAGCGGTGCGTGACGCTGCGCTGTGGTTTCCGCCAACTGAAGACGGCCTCGCGCCGCTCCTCGATCTCATCGGTGACGCCCGGATTGTGCTGATTGGCGAGGCCACGCACGGCACCGCCGACTTCTATCGCATCCGCGCCAATCTCACGAATGCACTGATTCGGACCAAACAATTCAATCTGGTCGCTGTCGAGGCGGATTGGCCCGATGCGTACCGGGTGAACAGGTGGGTCAGGCTTGCGAGCGACGAAACCGGGTCAGCGGCTGCGCTCGACGATTTCGTCCGCTTCCCACGATGGATGTGGCGCAACACGGTCGTCGTCGATTTCATCGAGTGGTTACGCGCGTACAACTCTCGACGAATGGCGAGCGATCGCGTGGGCTTCTATGGGCTCGACCTCTACAGCCTGCATTCGTCGATTGACGCGGTGCTCAAGTACCTCGGCAAAGTCGACCCCGACGCTGCTGCGCGCGCACGCCGCCGGTACAGCTGCTTCGAAGCGTTCGGCACGGATGCGGCGCAAAGCTACGGGTATGCGGCAACCCTCGGCCTCTCGCGCTCATGCGAAGACGATGTCGTCGCGCAGCTCATGGAAATGAGAAAGGCAGCCGCCGCCTATGCCGGGCGGGATGGCCGCGTCGCGGAAGACGAACATTTCTATGCCGAGCAGAACGCGCGTCTCGTTCTCAACGCCGAGCGCTACTACAGGACCATGTTTGCCGGTCACGTCGAGTCGTGGAATTTGCGCGACACGCACATGATGGAAACGCTCGATTCGCTGCTCGCCTGGACCACCGCGCGGTCCGGTTACGCACGCGCCGTGGTGTGGGCGCACAACTCGCATCTCGGGGACGCCCGGGCGACTCAGATGGGCGAGTGGGGCGAATTGAACCTCGGCCAGCTGTCACGCCAGCGCCATGGCGACGCCGTGTTCGTCCTCGGGTTCACGACACACACCGGGACCGTCACTGCCGCGCGTGAATGGGACGAGCCTGCCGAGCGGCGGCGCGTCCGGCCCTCAATGGCGGGAAGTTACGAACGCCTGTTCCACGAGACGGGGCTCGAACGCTTCATCCTGCCGACCGCGGAGTCGCGGGAAGCGCTTGCCTCGAGGCTCGAGCGGGCGATCGGCGTGGTCTACAAGCCCGAAACCGAACGTGCCAGCCATTACTTCCGAGCCCGCATGGGCGACCAGTTCGATGCTGTCATTCACGTCGATACCAGCTCCGCGCTCGTCCCGCTGGAGCGGTGGTCGCGCGAAAACTCGGACCTTCCCGAAACCTACCCGACAGGAGTGTGACATGCAGAGCGGGATGGTCGTGGATTCCGTGCGGATCGCCGATAGCGCCGACATGCTTGATGCGGATCTGCACCTGCCTGAGAACGCACTGGGGCTTGTTATCTTCGCGCACGGCAGCGGGAGCAGCCGCTTCAGCAGCCGCAACCGTCAGGTGGCCGAGTCGCTCAATCGGGCACATGTCGCGACGCTCCTGCTCGATCTGTTGACACAGGCGGAAGAGCGTATCGACGTCCGCACGGCCGAGTATCGATTCGATATTCCGCTGCTTGGTCGTCGAGTCGTGGCGGCCAGCGACTGGGCGGGCGCGCATCCGCTCCTCCAGGATCTGCCCATCGGATACTTCGGCGCGAGCACGGGCGCGGCTGCGGCGTTGATTGCAGCAGCGGAGCGGCCGGGCGCTGCAGCGGTTGTGTCGCGTGGTGGACGGCCGGATCTGGCCGGCGAGGTGCTTCCGCTCGTCCGGACGCCGACTCTGCTAATCGTCGGCGGTGATGATGGTCCCGTAATCGAGATGAATGAAGCCGCGATGCGGCGCATGCGTGCCCCGGTGGAACTCGCGATCGTGCCGCACGCGACGCATCTGTTCGAGGAACCTGGCACGCTCGAGGAAGTCCAGCGGCTCGCGCTCGACTGGTTCAGCCGCCATATGCGACGTTGACAAATGTGAGGTATCAGGTGTCAGGTGTCAGCATGGATGATCAACAGCCCTTCAACGATCGCCGCGATGCGGGCCGGATACTCGCGTCACATCTTCAGAAATACGCGGGCCGTAGCGATGTGATCGTGCTCGCCCTGCCGCGCGGCGGTGTTCCCGTCGCCTACGAGGTCGCTTCCGCGCTCGACGCGCCGCTCGACGTGTTCCTCGTACGCAAGCTGGGCACACCGGGTCATCGCGAGCTGGCGATGGGCGCCATTGCTTCGGGTGGCGTTCGCGTCCTCAACGATGACGTCGTGCGCTGGTACGGTATCCCGGACGCCGCAATCGAAACCGTCGCGCGCGAAGAAGCCGCGGAACTGGTGCGCCGTGAACGTGCGTACCGCGACGATCGACCTGCGCCGGATCTCACCAACCGCGTGGTGATCCTCGTTGACGACGGCCTCGCGACGGGATCGACGATGCGCGCCGCCGCTCGGGCAGTACGGGCCCGTCACCCGTCGCGCGTCGTCATTGCCGTACCTGTCGGCGCGCGACAGACGTGCAGTGAGGTCGCCGCCGTCGCGGACGAATTGATTTGCGCCCGAATGCCCGAACCGTTCTCAGCCGTTGGTCAGTGGTATCTCGACTTCGATCAGACCGATGACGACGAAGTCAGGGAACTGCTACAGAAGAGCATCCCCGCACCTCAGGCGTAGTTCCGATCCCCACGTCGGCCCCGACGTTGCTTTCCACTCCGTGTACTGCGCGTCTGTCTATGGATGCAGGAGGAGAGGGACCAATGTCAGCAGTGAAAAAATTTGTCGCGCTCGTCGGCGTGATTGGCACAGTCGCGTGTGGAGCAACGTCCAGCGGAACCTCGGGCAGCACGAGTGCGCCCGTGTACGTGCCGCCGACATCCAACACGCCGTCCACGACTGCGAATACGACGCCTACCGAAGTGAACAGCAGCGCATACGGCGTCGTCCCGGCTGGTCAGGAGCTCGACGTTCGTCTTGGAACGACGCTGAGCTCGAAGACGGCCAAGGTCGAGCAGCGCTTCGAGTCGACGACGGTCGCCGACTTGATGCAGAACGGGAACGTGCTGATTCCAGCCGGATCGATGGTCCGCGGAGTGGTTTCGGCCGTGGACCCGGCTGACCGTCTGCATCGCGCCGGGAGCCTGACGCTGTCGTTCGATGAGCTCAACGTTCGCGGCCGCACGTATCGGTTGCGCGCGATGGCGACCAACGTCTTCGAGAGCGGCGGCATTCGTGAGGAAACCGGAACGGCTGGCATCGGCGCAGGCGCCGGCGCAGTTGTCGGTGGAATCCTGGGCGGCCTGAAGGGCGCCATTCTCGGCGCGGTAATCGGCGCGGGCGGCGCCATTGCGGCAACAGAAGGCAAGGACATCGAGCTGCCGGCGGGATCGATCATCCGCATCCGCCTCGATCAGCCGGTAACTGTCAGATAGAAGGAGGACGGTTATGGCAAACCAGGGTTCTGCGCGGCAGGACCGTTCGACGGATCAGTCCGTCCCGATGCGTCGCGCGAAGGAGGGTACCAGCGACATGAGCCGGTGGAATGCCGGCAGCTACGGTCCGTTCGCATGGATGCGGCAGATGCAGGACCAGCTCGATCGGGCGTTCGGCAGCCTCTGGACCGGAGGCGGGACGACGTCCTCGTGGGCCCCAGGCAACGTGTTCAGCCCGTCGGACTGGGCACCGGCGATCGACGTCTTCCAGCGCGGCAACGATCTCGTCGTCCGCGCCGACGTCCCCGGGTTGTCGAAGGACGACATCACGGTGGACATCGCGGACGATGAGCTGACGATCCGCGGCGAGCGCCGGTACGATCACGAAGAGGAGCGCGACGGCGTGTTCCGCAGCGAGCGGAGCTACGGCAGCTTCTCCCGCGTCGTGCCGCTGCCGCAGGGCGCCATTGCGGACAGCGCGAAGGCGACGTTCAACAACGGCGTGCTCGAGATCGTGGTGCAGGCCCCTTCATTTGACGTACGGCGGGGCCGCCGCGTCGAGATCAAGGAAGGGGAGGAGAAGAAACAGGGGCAGCAACAGCACCCGAAAGGCTAGTGGATTCGTCCTCGGACGACGTTTCTTCGATCAGTGGGTGAACGGCCGCCGGCGGCGGGTCCGCCGGCGGCGGCACCTCGACACGCGCGCGCTCACGCCGGCGGAACAGTCGATCGATGAAGCTTGGCGTACTCGCCTGCGGATTCCATCCCAGGCGAAGCACCGTCACCTGGATTGGCTTGCGCCCGAAGGCGAGCGCCTCCGTGCAACTCCACATGTAGAGATCGAGGACGCGGCCCTGCACGCGCGGGCCCGTGTCCATGATCGTGTAGACGCCGTTGTACCGAACCTTGTCGGTGGAGACGTTTACGACGCTGCCGACGGGCAGGATCGCCTCGTCCGCCGCCGCGATGCCGGTCCGCACCTCGGTGCCCGATGCCGTCGTCGTTCCCTTGCAGTATGCAGTGGCGGAAAAGTCGAGACGCGAACCGGGAACGGGCGCGCTCGGATTTACCGCGCCAGGCATCCCGCCCCAGGGAAGCAGGTCAAAAGTCGTCGCTTCGTAGAACAGCATCAGTCCGCCGATGACGACGAGCATCACCAGAAGACGTCGTGTGTTGGACCGGGAAAGCAATCTATTCATCGGAAGTGCTCGAAACCCGCCGGCAGCTCGCGATCGCCTGACGGCGTGCGGACGATGACGCCGCCGCCCTTCGTCACGATGCCAATCCGGGTTATCGGCAGATCGCCGGCCTGGCTCTTCACGGCCCGGAGACGCCCTTTCCACGACGGCGGAACCGTAAACAGCAGCTCGTAATCGTCACTGTGAAAGTTCATTGTTGCCGCCGAGCCCGGAATCGATGCCTCGTCGACGATGATGCCGGCGCCCGAAGCGGCGGCAATCTGACGCAGCCCGTCCGCAAGTCCATCGCTCAGATCAATGCATGCGGTCGCGGCACGATTGCGGCCAAGCAGCATACCGACCCGGACACGCGGGTCCGGCCGCAGATACTTCTCTTCGTCCTCAACCCGCGCTCCACCGTCGATCAATGACTTCAAACCCGCGGCCGCTCCTCCGATCGTTCCAGTCACGAACACTTCGTCGCCGGGCCTCGCACCTCCACGCGTCAGGATCCGCCGGCGCCTCACCGATCCA
>Ga0075434_100001589_pt1 | contig 19253 bp, 16 predicted proteins | sample RhiMethybrSRZTD3_FD_75298 | JGI IMG/M metagenome (GOLD analysis project Ga0075434, IMG submission 75298) | Populus rhizosphere microbial communities from Tennessee, USA - Rhizosphere MetaG P. TD hybrid SRZTD3 | ecosystem: Host-associated > Plants > Roots > Rhizosphere > Soil | place: USA... | reverse complement strand
CACGCTGCCGTTCGTGGTCGACGTCTACAAGCGCGACCTCGCCATCGAGCGCTACGCGATCGGCTATCTGCTGCACCCCTACGTGTCGCTGTACACCGGCCGAGGCTGCCGTTCGAAGTGTACGTTCTGCCTGTGGCCGCAGACGGTGGGGGGCCATCGATATCGCACGCGCAGCGTCGAGCACGTGGCGGCGGAGATCGAGCGTGCGATCCGCTACTTCCCGCAGGTCCGGGAGTACTTCTTCGACGACGACACGCTCACCGACGATCTGCCCAGGGTGGAGGCGCTCGCCCGTCGCCTGGGCAAGCTGGGCGTGACGTGGTCCTGTAACGCCAAGGCGAACGTCCCGTACGAGACCCTCGCGGTGCTAAAGGACAACGGGCTACGCCTGCTGCTGGTCGGGTACGAGTCGGGAAACCAGACGATCCTGAACAATGTCCGCAAGGGCATCCGGCTGGACACCGCCCGGCGGTTCACCCGCGACGCGAAGGCGCTGGGCATCAAGATCCACGGGACGTTCATCCTGGGCCTGCCGGGAGAGACTCGCGAGACGATCCAGGAGACGATCCGATTCGCCGGGGACATCGATCCCCACACCATCCAGGTCTCCATCGCGGCGCCCTACCCGGGAACGGAGCTGTTTCGTCAGGCGACCGCCAACGGCTGGCTCTCGGGACAGGCGCTCGTCGACGCGCGCGGCGCGCAGGTGAGCGCGTTGTCATATCCCCATCTCTTCAGCGGCGAGATCTCGCGAAGCACCGAAGAGTTCTATCGACGCTTCTATTTCCGGCCCCGGAAGATCGTCGCGCTCGCCAAAGAGATGGTCGCCGATCGCCGGGTCATGCGGCGGCGCCTGCGCGAGGGACGCGAATTCGTCCGATTCCTGACGTCTCGCCGGGGCGGCGAGCCCGCGCGGGTCGACCGTGAGCTCGATCGGCGAGCCGCGCGCGTTCAGGTCGTCGTCCCCGTGCCTGCCGAGCCGACCACGATCCTGTCCGTCCCGGCGGCGGTCAGGGCGGCGGCCATACTCGCGCGACAGGAGCGTGTCGAGCGAATCGTCTTCTGGAGCGAATCGAGAAGGCTACCGAAGTCGTGGTCCCGGCACCTGGCGGCGCTGTCCCGTCCCTGGACCCACGTGCCCTGCTCCGGTGGATCGGCGTCGCTCGCCGGGGCGCTCGACACTGGATCGCCGGCGCTCGTGATCGCGCCGGATAGCGTGCCGGAGCCCCAGGCTCTCGCAGATCTGTTGGCCCGATCGAAAGGGGACCAACCGCGGACGGCCTGGATTTGCCGCGGAGCTCCGGTGGCGGCCTACTACGGTGAGGCGCTGACCTTGCTTGCGCAGATGGACCGGGACTCCGAAGTCTTTTCCCGCCCACGGCTCGTCGACCCTGGAACGCCGCACATCGAAGTGCCGTCCGATCTCTGGAGCGATGCCAGCGGGAAGGCCGCGGCGCAAGCCGCCGAGCGGCGGCTTCTCGGCGCGTTGCGCCGGGCGAGCGACGGCTACCTCGCGCGCTTCGACCGTCTACTCTCCGTCGCGCTGTCGCGACGGCTGGTGCGGACACCGATCACGCCGAACGTCATCACGGCCCTGAGCCTCCTCGTCGGGCTGGCCGGCGCGACACTGCTCGCGAACACGGGCATGTGGGTGGCCGAGCTCGGCGCGCTCTTCCTGTGGGCGAGCGCGATCCTCGACGGCTGCGACGGCGAGGTCGCCAGGCTCAACCTTCTCACGTCCACCTTCGGCGCGCGGTTCGACGTGGCCACCGACGACGTCGTGCATCTCGCGACGTTCGGCGCCATCGTCATCCACGTGCACCGCGCACGGCCCGATCTGAGTCTCGCCGGGCCGGCGGCGGCGCTCCTCGTCGGAGTCATGGTCAGCATGGCGTCGGCGTGGTGGCTGATCGACCGCCTTCCTCCCGAGAGGCGGCTCGGCTTCAAGCGTGTCTACGAGCGACTCGCGAGCCGGGACTACGTCTATTTCATCTTGATCTTCACCGCGATGTCGCGCCTGGAATGGTTCCTGTGGGTGGTGATCGCGGGCGCGAACCTCTACTGGCTCAGCCTGTGGATCTGGGCCCGCGCCATTCGTTCGCGATGACGCGTCGCTCGACGCTCCTGGTGGCGCTGGGCGCGCTCGGCCTGGTCCTGCTGCTCTGGCGAATCGACATGGACGGGGTGAAGCTCTCGCTACGCCACGTCGGATGGGGGATGGCGCTCGTGCTGAGCCAGGAAGTCGTCGCGCACGCGCTGAACGCCTTGGCGTGGCGATTCACGTTCACGCCGGAGTCCGCCCGGCGCGTCTCGCTCTCCGAGCTGATCCGGCTCCGGGTGGCCGGGGACGCGATCAACTACCTGACGCCGACCGCGACCATCGGCGGAGAGATCGCGCGGACGATGTTGCTGAGCGACGCGAGCGGGGTCGAGGCCCGTGCCGTCTCCGTGGTCACCGCCAAGGCCACGCAGACTCTGGCGCAGGCGTTCTTCGTCACCGGTGGGCTGGTCTTCGTCGCGCAGTCATGGCGATTCGGGAGCCGCTGGGCGCCGGCGGCAGCGGGGGGCATCCTCCTGGCGGTCGCGCTCGCCGCATGGTGTGCCAGGGCGCGCAGCGTCAGAGTCGAGGCGTTGTGGCGGCGCATCGTGGGAGCCGGGCTCGTCGACTTCGTGCGAAATCACCCTGAACGGGTCGCGGCATCGACGCTGCTGTTCGCGCTGGCCTACGCATGGGGAACCGTGGAGGCGTACTGGATCTGCCGCTTCTTGGGACACCCGGTGACGGCGGTCACGGCGTTCGCCATCGAAGCGCTGTCGATCACCATCGACGGGCTCCTGTTCGTGGTGCCCGCGAAGATCGGCACGCAGGAAGGGGGCAAGGTCGTCGCCTTCATTACTCTCGGGCTTCCCGGCAGCCTCGGCTTTGCCTTCGGTGTCGTCCGCCACGTCCGAGAGCTGGTCTGGGCGGCCCTCGGGATCCTGCTCTACGGTATGGCGGCTCGTCGCGTCGCCTCCCCGGCGCGCGAGCTGGTCGACGGCGCTGCCACGCCGGCGGGGCCGTGCGCGTGATTCGCGCGGGTCGCGCTCTACGACGCCTCGTCGGATCGTGCGGCCGGCATCCGCGTGTGACCATCGGCGTCGCCATCGGTCTCGCGGTCGTCAGCGTCTGGGTGGCGTGGGCACGCCTCAGCTTCGAGACGTCGCCGCTTCACCTCTTGCCGCGCGGCCAGTCGTACGTGGCCCGCTATCGCGACTACTCGAAGGACTTCGGCGAGCTCGACGAGCTCATCATCGTAGTGCGCGGCCGGTCCCTGCCGGAGTCGCAGGCGTTCGCGGCACGACTCGTCGCCGAGCTCGGCGCCGGGCCGATCGCGTTCAACCACCTCGCGTATCGGGTCAGTGGCGACAGCCTGGCCGGGCGTGCGCTGCTCTATCTGTCGGTCTCCGAGCTGCGAGACCTCCGCGAGCAGCTCTTCGATCATCAGGCATTCGTGGAGTCGTTCGTCGCCGCCCCGGGCCTCGTGAACCTGCTCGAGGGCACGAACCGGCAGCTCGCGGAAACCCTGGTCGGCCGCTTCTTCGACCTCGGCCTTCAAGACGGCGCGACGACGAAGGCCGACCTGCGGTTCCTGACCACGCTGTTGACCGAGCTTCGCGCCGCCATCACCCGATCGAGGATCGCGGACACGCCGTGGTCCGCGATGCTGCCGATCGGAGACTCGGATCCGGACGCCGGGTATTTCCTGTCCGACGACAAACGGCTCCTGTTCATCCTGGCCGACCCGGTGGGCGGCAGCGGCGGATTCACGAACGATCGCGCGGCCATCCAGGAAATCCGTGAGCGGATCGCGGGGCTGCGCGCCGCGTTTCCCGGAGTCGAGGCTGGCGTGACCGGAGGGCCCGCGCTTTCCAACGACGAAATGCTGATCGCCTTCCAGGACAGCCGCCTCGCCACGGTCCTCGCCTTCGCGCTCACCTTGGGGCTGTTGCTGGTCGCGTTCCGACGGCTTCGCGAGCCGCTGGTCATGCTGGCCGTCCTAGCGCTGAGCCTGGTGTGGTCGCTCGGAGTGATCGCCTTGACCGTGGGCCATCTCACCGTCTTCTCGGTGATGTTCATCTCGATCGTCATCGGTCTCGGCATCGACTACGGCATCTACGTGCTGTTCCGTTGGGACGAGGAAGTCGCGCTCGGCGCAGCCCCGATCGAGGCGCTCGAGGTGATGGCGGCGCGCACGGGGCCGGGGGTGCTCCTGGGGGCTCTCACGGCCGCCGCGACGTTCTACGCGCTGATCGCCACGGATTTTCACGGGGTGCAGGAGCTCGGGTTCATCGCGGGCTCGGCGCTGATCGCCTCGTTCGTCGCCATGGTGACCGTGTTTCCGGCCTTGCTGGTGTTGTTGCCGCCGAGACCGCCGGCCGCGACCCCGTCTCGCGAGGCCGCGATCGTCGCGCTCTTCGCGCGCCGCCCCGCGGTGCTTCTGGTGGGAGCCGGTGTGCTGACCCTGTTCTCGCTCTGGTCCGCGTGCACAGTCGGTTTCGACTACAACCTCCTCCACCTTCAGGCCGACGGTACCGAATCAGTCGTATGGGAGCGCCGGATCATCGAGAGCCAGGGCCGGTCGAGCTTCGCGGGACTGGACAGCGCGACTTCGTTGCCCGAGCTCGAGCGCAAGCACCTGGCCTTCAAGCGCCTGCCGTCCGTGTCCAGTGTCGACAGCGCGCTGCTGTTCATTCCGGACGATCAAGCCGAGAAATTGAAGATCGTCGGCGACATCGAGCCGCTGCTGGCGCCACTACGCCTCGGCCCGGCGCCGGCGCTCAGTGTGCAGGCGCTCACGGATGCGCTCGAACGGCTCGAGCGTCGGCTCCGCCTCGCCTCGGTCGACACGAGCCGGGAAGCGCCGGGCTCACCGCTGGCGGCACTTCAGGCTCAGCTCGCCCAGCTGCTCGGCATCCTACGGACGGCCGATCCCCGCGAAGCTCAGGCGAGCCTCGACAGCTACCAGTCGCAGCTGGCGCGTGACTTCGGTGAGAAACTGGGACTCCTGCAAAAGAATCTACAGACACGACTCGTCACGGTCGCGGACGTTCCGGTCGAGCTGCGGCGCAAGTTCGTCAGCGCGGGCGGCCGGCTGCTCATCCGCGTCAATCCGAAGGTCGACGTATGGGATCGTGAGGGCGCGGCCCGGTTCGTGAACGAGCTCCGATCAGTGGACGCCGGCGTGACCGGCACGCCGGTCATCAGCTACGAATCCATCCGCCGGATGGAAGACGCCTACCGGCTCGGTACCCTCTACGCGCTCGTCCTCGTGAGCGTGATCAGCGTCGCCATGATCCGACGGCTGCGCGAGACCCTGCTCGCGCTCACGCCGCTCGTGCTGGGTCCGCTGTGGGCGCTGGGCCTCATGAATCTCTTCGGCTTCCAGCTGAACCTGGCCAACGTGTGGGGCGTCCCGCTGATCATCGGCGCCTCGGCTGAGTACGGCCTGAACATCGTCACGCGCGCCATGGAGGCGAGAGCCTATGGCGGCCCGGTGCTGGCGCGGAGCACGATCCTGGCGGTCGCGTTCAACGGTCTCAGCACGATCACCGGGTTCGGGAGCCTCCTGGTCGCCCACCATCGAGGTATCTGGAGCCTCGGACTGCTCCTCACCTGCGGAAGCGTCGCGAGCCTGATCGCGGCGCTCGTCGTGCTGCCCGCGCTCATGCGAGTCTGCGGCGCCGCGCCGCGTGGAGCACCGCGACGATCGTCATCGAATCCTTGATCTCGTCGCGCTCGACCATTCTGAGGACTTCGTCGAAGGGAAAGGCGCGCACCTCGATGAACTCCGTCTCGTCGCCCGCGCGCTGGATCGCCCGGAGCCCTTCGGCGAGGTAGATGTTCGCGGTCTCGTCCACCACGCTCTTGGACGTGTGGTAGGCGCAGAGCTTGACGAGCCGGTCGGCCTCGTAGCCGGCTTCCTCGCCGAGCTCGCGCTGGACGGCGGCTTCCTCGCTCTCGCCCGGCTTCATGGCGCCGGTCGGCATCTCCCAGTAGAACCCGCCCGCGACGTAGCGGTACTGGCCGACCATCACGACCGTGTTCGCGTCGAGGAACGGCAGCACACCGACGCAGCCGGCGCACTCGACGACGCCGTAAATGGTCGTCGCGCCGTCCGGCATCGCCACCTGATCCTCGCGGACGCGGATCCAGCGATTCTCGTAGACCGGCCGCGTGCTCAGCTTTCGCCACGGAATCCGTGCCAGCTGCCGACGATCCGTCACGATGTGACGACCTCCTTCGCCCGAGCGGCGGCAGGACTCTAGCACGCACGGTCGGTGACAGGAACGGAGGTATACTCGTCGCCATGCCATTTCCCAAGCCCGTCGAGGTGCTGTGGGCCCAGCTGCAATCGGTGCGGGCCGAAGTGCTCAAGGAGGCCGAGGGCCTGTCGCAGGCCCAGGCCAACTGGAAACCGGGGGAGAAGGACTGGTCGGTCGGCGAGGTGATCCACCATCTCACCATCGCCGAGATCGCGACGGGCAAGCTCACGACCAAGCTCACCCGGGAGGCAGAAGCGGCCGGAAGTTCGGCCGGCTTCCCGAGCGATCTGGAGGCATTCACGCCGCTGCCGCCGGTGCAGGTGGGCCAGGCCGAGGCGCCCGCCGCGGTGTGGCCGGAGCACGGCAAGCCGATCGCCGAGCTGATCGCGACGATGCGCGTCACGCGCGATCGCAGCCGCCAGTCCATCGAGAAGCTCGCGTCGATCGATCCGCGACCACTCCGGTTCAAGCACTTCCGCTTCGGCGAGCTCGATCTCTCCCAGTGGTGGCAGCTGCAGGCCCATCACGATCGCATCCACCTCGCGCAGATCTTCGAGATCAAGGCAGCGGCCGGATTCCCGCACGCGTGAGGGTCGGACGACCATGAAGGTGATCCTGAGAAACCCGCGGCGCGAGGTCGACGTGCCCGGCAACCGCCGCGTGAAGGACATCCTGCGCGAGCTCGACATCATTCCCGAGACCGTTCTGGTGATCTGCGGCGACGATCTGATCACCGCCGATCAGGTGGTGCGCGACGGCGACACGATCGAGCTCAGACCCGTGATGTCCGGCGGCAGCGCGAGCGGGCGATGAAGTGCCGGAAGTGCGGCGAGACAGCCGTCCTCGAGCTCCGACGCCACAACGCCGCGTTCTGCGCGCCCGACTTTCTCGAGTTCTTCCGCAACCAGGTTCGCGAGGCCATCCGCAAGCACCGGATGTTCACGCGCGACGAGACGGTGCTGGTGGCGGTCTCCGGCGGCAAGGACTCGCTGGCGCTCTGGGACGTACTGATCGACGAGGGCTACCGCACGACCGGCCTCTATCTGGACCTCGGGATCTTCGAGTATTCGGTCGAGTCGAAGGCCAAGTGCGAGAAGTTTGCGGCCGCGCGTGGCGTGTCGCTGATCGTCAGCGCCGTCGCCGACGAGGTCGGCGCGCCCGTGCCGATCATCAAGGACGTCACGCGGCGACCGCCGTGCTCGGGGTGCGGGCTCTCCAAGCGCTATCTGATGAACCGCGTGGCGCTCGAGCACGGGATGCCGGTGGTGGCCACCGGGCACAACCTCGACGACGAGGCGGCGACCTTGTTCGGCTCGGTCATGCACTGGCAGACCGACGCGCTGCCGCGGCAGTCGCCGGCGCTGCCGTCGACGCATGCCAAGCTGGTGCGCCGGGTGAAGCCGCTCTACCGGCTCTCCGAGCGCGAGACGGCGGCCTTCGCGTTTTTGAGGAAGATCGACTACATCGTCGAGGAATGTCCCTTCGCCAAGGGCGCGACCTCGATCACGCACAAGGAGATCCTGAGCCGGATGGAGGACGCGTCGCCTGGCGCGAAGCACAACTTCCTGTTCGGCTTTCTCGATCGGGCCCGGCCGGCGTTCGAGCGTGCCGAGTCGGTTCTTCTGAACGAGTGCGCGCGATGCGGCCAGGTCACGACCGGGACCATTTGCGCGTTCTGCAAGCTGGCGGATCAGGTCAAGCGTCGGGTGGCGCCGTAGCGACAGGGCCACGGCTCGACGGGCGAGGAGAGGACCATGCCAACTATTCAGCGTGACGGCGCGACGATCTACTTCGAAGAGCACGGGCGTGGATTTCCGATCCTCACGTTCGCGCCGGCAGGCCTGCAGTCGGTGATCGACGTGTGGAACCGTCCGGCCGCCCCGATCAATCCGATCACCGAGCTCGCCGGGAGCTTCCGGGTGATCGTCATGGATCAGCGCAACGCCGGTGGCCGTTCGCGTGGCCCCATCAGCGCGCAGGACGGTTGGCATACCTACCGCGACGACCACGTGGCCGTGCTCGACCACCTCGGGATCGATCGGTGCCACCTGTACGGCCAGTGCATCGGCGGATCGTTCATCATGAGCATGCTGAAGGTCCAGCCCCAGCGCATCGCCAGCGCCGTGCTCGCGCAGCCCATCGGCCGCGTCGGCGCGATGGCGCCCGGGCGCTCCGCGCGTTTCAACGCGTGGGCCGAGACGCTCTCGGATCACCCCGAGGCCACCGAGAAGGTGCTGGATCAGTTCCACCAGAACCTCTACGGCCCGGGCTTCGTCTACAGCGTCGAGCGCGCGTTCGTGCCGACCGTTCAGACGCCCTGCCTGGTGCTGGCCGGCAACGACGAGGCGCATCCGCTGCCGATCTCGGAGGAGGTCGCCAAGCTCTTGCCCAAGTGCGAGTTCATCCGCGAGTGGAAGCAAGGCCAGGCGCTGGCCGACGCCAAGCCGCGCGTGAAGGACTTCCTGACGCGGAACACGCCGCGATGAGCGCCAAGGTCGAGACCGCGTTCCGCGGCGACACCAGCCAGCTCGAGCGCCGGATTTCGATGCGGGAGAAGCTCACGCCGGCCTATTTCGAGCTCGAGCGCGAGAAGATCTTCCGCCGCGCGTGGCTGCCGATCGGCCACGCCTCGCATCTGCCCGAGCCCGGCAGCTACTTCGTGCGCGAGATGCCGGTGCTCAAGACGTCCCTGCTGGTCGTGCGCGGGCAGGACGGCAAGATCCGCGCGTTCCACAACGCGTGCACGCACCGCGGCAACAAGCTCGTGCGCGGCGGAGACGGCTGCCGGAAGAATTTCGCCTGCGGCTTCCACGGCTGGGTGTTCTCGTGCGAGGGCGACCTGCGGCTGGTCACCGACGAGCACCAGTTCAGGGATCTCGACAAGGCGGCGCTCGGGCTCAGACCGATCCATACCCAGGTGTGGGAGGATCTGATCTTCGTCAACGCCGCCGACGAGCCCCACGAGTCGCTGCGCGAGTGGCTCGGCGACATGTTCGATGAATACGGGGGCTACTTCGATCAGCATCAGCGGGTGGCGAGCGTCCGCATCAACGTGAACAGCAACTGGAACCTGGCGGTGAACTCGTTCACCGAGGGCTATCACACGCTCTACCTGCATCGGAATTCGGTGCCCGACTACCAGGGCGGCAAGATCAACCCCGACCGGCATCGGCCGTTCATGCAGCTGTTCAAGCGCCACCATCGCTACTCGGCGCCGGCCAACCCCGATCACCGGCTCACGCCGGCCGAGGCGCTCGCCGTCAAGTACGGCAAGCGGATCATCCCGGCGTTCGGCGGCGAGACGCCGCCGCTGCCGCCCGGCGTCAATCCCTCGCGCTACGAGCACTGGGCGTTCGACGTCGTGCAGCTCTATCCCAACGCGGTCTTTCTCTTCGGCAACAACTGGCACATCGAGATCTTCTTCGGGCCGATCGACGTGGACCACACCGAGGTCGTGCAGGATCTGTACTACTACAAGCCCAGGAATGCCGGCGAGCGACTGAGCCATCAATTCTTCCTGAGCCGCGGGCGCCAGGTGTTCCTGGAGGACATGAACACACTCGAGGCGCAGCACGCGGTGCTGTCGTCCGGCGTGCTGAGTCATCTCCAGCTCTCGCAGCAGGAGATGAGCCTCATGCATCACTACAAGGTCTCGAGGGAAATGCTCGATGAGTGACGCGCCGCTGCCGAAGGGTTTCGAGGATCTGCGCCACCTCGGCGAGTGGATCGTGCCCACCGAGGAAGGACGCCACAAGAAGAAGATCTCGGCGGACATCGAGACGGCGCGGAGCTTCTATCAGACGGTCTTCCCGCGGATGGACGCCATCATCGAGCATCTCAACGAGGTCACGTGGGGGGCGATGAGCCCGGCCGACCGCAACCTCTTCCTACTGGCCAGCATGTGCATGGAGGTCAGCCATCCGGTCGAGCTCGGGTGGCAGACCACCGACATCGCCGACGCGTTTCCGACGAGCCGCGTCCAGTTCCTGTCGGAGTCGGCCGGCTACTAGCGCTCGACCGCGTCGATCAATGCCGGCGCGCGTACCGCGGCGGTCGCGCTCAGCGCGGCGCGTGCTCCAGCCACCACGGGTCCTTCGCCTCCGGGATGGTCTGCACCAGCACGTTCTGGACCTCGCCGCCGACCTTCTCGGCCCGCGTGATGTAGATATTGGCGAGGACGTTCTGGCTCTGCGGATCGAACTTGAACGGCCCCAGGGTCGAATCGAACTGCACTTTGCGGAGCGCCTGCAGGAATCCGGCGGTGTCCTCGACGTTCCCGTTCACGGACTCGAGCGCGCGCGCGATCACGTCGCCGCCGATGTGTCCCATCTGGACGAGCGGATCCATGTAGCCGAGCTTCTGCTTCGTCGCCTCGACGAAGCGGCGGTTGGCGGGGAAGTCGAGGGCCGGGATGTAGGTGGCGATCTGATAGGCACCGATCGCGGCGTCACCCATCCCGCCGAGCCCGCTCTTGCCGTCGAGCGTCGCGCCCCAGTTGGCCAAGGTGAGCTTGTCCTTCAAGCCGTATTCCGCGTAGGTCTTCACGAAGCGGATCGCGTCGATGCCGGAGTAGACGATGTAGACCACGTCGGCATCGCTGCCGGCCCGGCCGATCTGGGTCACGTACGTGCCGAAGTCGGCGGTGCCGAGCGGCGCGAACACCTCGGCGATCACTTTGCCGCCGGCCGCCTCGAAGCCCTTCTTGAACATCTCGGCGTGCTCGCGGCCGTAGGCGTAGTCGCTGCCGGAGAAGATCGCCTTCTTCTTGCCGAGCTTGTCGTGCAGCCACTTGCCCATGTAGTACGAGCCGGTGCCGCCCGGCTGGAAGGTGCGGAAGATGTACGGGCTCCGCTGATCGCGCGTGAGCCCGCCCGAGTTCGCCATCGTGATCACGAGCGGCACCTTCGCGTCGTGGACGGCGCCGCGGACGGCATAGGCGACGGCGCTGCTGACGATGCCGGTGAGCACGGCCACCTTCTCCTGCTCGATCAGCTTGCGGATCTTCGTCAGCCCGACGTCGGGCTTGGCCTCGTCGTCCTCGACGATCAGTTGCACGTCGCGCCCGGCGATGCGGTTGCCGCGCTGATCGAACGCGAGCTTCATACCGACCAGCTGCAGTTCGCCGAGGACCGCGAACGGTCCCTTGAAGGGATACATGACGCCGACCTTGATCGGCGTCTTCGCGGCCGGGGTCTGCGTCCAGCCGGTTGCGATCCACGTCACGGCGACGAGGACCATTCCGATGGCGACGGATATCGAGAGCTTACGCATGCGTCCTCCTGGGGAATCGCACTGGGCGCGCTGCTCGGTCGGGCGCGCGAGGCGAGTCGGCGACCCGCCCCGCGCGCCGGCCTTGATGCTGTTACGTCGTGGAAACGCTACGAGCCGGCACCGCGACGACCGGGCAGTCTTCCAGCACGCCGCGCTGATCGGCCTCGGCGAGCACGGCCTGGATCGTCTGCACGAGCTGGCGCGCCGCCTCCACGCTGAGCTCGACCGCCACCCGCGCCCCCGGCCCCATCGCCTCGTTCACGAAGTCGATGTTGAGCGCGTGCTCGAGCGGCAGATCGTACGGGTGATCGTACGAGACATTGGCTTCACGAACGTCGAACCACTCCGGTCCGCTCTTACCGCGGCCGAAGATTCTGACCTGCTGAGCGATCATCGTGCACATGCACCGGGCTCCCGTCGGCTCAGCGCAGGGTCCGGTCGGTGAAGGCGAAGAGCTTCTTCCAGCCGTCGACCGCCTGCTCCTGCCGGTAAGCGCCGCGGTCGTAATAGAAGAAGCCGTGACCGGCGCCGTCGTAGCGATGGAACTCGTAGTTCTTGCTGTGCTTCTTGAGCTCCGCCTCGTGCTGGTTCACCTGCTCCGGCGTCGGCGCCTTGTCGTCGTTGCCGAAGAGCCCGAGAATCGGGGCCGAGAGGTCCTTGGTGTACTCGATCGGCGCGACCGGCTGGTTCGGCGTCAGCTCTTCCTTGGACATGACCACGCGGCCGCCCCAGCAATCGATCACGGCGTCGAAGCCTTTGAGCCGCGAGCCGGCGAGGACCGCCTGTCGTCCGCCCGAGCAGGTGCCGAAGACGCCGATCTTCCGGCTGACGTACGGCAGCGAACGCAGCACCGCGTTCGCGCCCTCTAGATCACCGAGCACGCGGGCGTCCGGCGCCCCGCCGGCCGCGCGCACCTTGGCTCCGACGTCCTCGGGCGTGCCGTGGCCGTCGCGGAAGTAGAGGTTCGGCGAGATCGCCACGAAGCCGTGATGCGCGAACTTGCGGGTGCACTCGCGGTACCACTCGTCCCAGCCGGGCGCATGATGGATGACGACCATGCCCGGGAACGGACCGGCGCCGAGCGGCCGCGCCACGTAGGCGTTGATGGTGTCGCCGTTGTGCCCCTTCATCGTCACGGTCTCGGCGATCATGCCTTCGTACTGATCGGTCTGGTACGCGTGAGCCATGTGAACCTTCCCTCCGTGTGAGGTGTTGTAGGACCCGGTTACGCGGAGATGCCGCTGATGTTGTAGAGGCGCGCGCAATTCTCCCACAGGATCTTGCGACGAACCTCGTCGCCGAACGGAAGCCCGAAGAACTGCTCCATCGCCTCGGGAAACGCGCCGTCGGAGTGCGGGTAGTCCGTGGACACGACGAAGTAGTCGGCCCCCATCTTGTTGACGACGTCGACGGCCGGCTCCTCGTCCACGTCGAGCGCGATGTAGCACTGGCGCTTGAAGTACTCGCTGGGCAGCAGCGAGAGCTGGTGCTCGCAGCCCGGGCCGAACTTCTCCCACTGATCGTCGAGCCGCCAGAGCCACCAGTGGAGCCAGCCGGCGGTGCCTTCGAGGAACGCGCAGCGCAGGCGCGGATGGCGCTCGAGGATGCCGCCGGTCGTCATGCTGGCGATGGCACCCATGAGCTCGACGGGGTTGCGGATCGCATGCGCGATCGGGTGGAAGTTGGCGTGGCCGACGTAGCGCCGCCCGGCGTCGTCCTTCAACGACGTGTTGCCCGTCGGATGGAACCCGATCGGCACGTCGAGCTCCTCGAGCGCGCTCCACAAGGGATCGCAGGTCTCGTCGTGCAGGTGCTGGCCGTTGACCGGGTTCGGCGTGCCGATGATGCCGACGGCGCCGAGCTCCCGGACGCATCGGCGCGCCTCTTCGATCGCCAGCGGAATATTGTGCATCGCGATCTGCGCGGCGAACTTGAGGCGCGACGGCTTGGTCTGGCAGTAGTCGTACGCCCAGTTGTTGTAGGCGCGCGCCAGCGCCGCGGCGTAGTCGGGCGCGAGGTCGTCGTGCATCAGGATCTGGCGCCCGCGCGTGCCGTACATCACCGCGACGTCGACGCCCTCGATGTCCATGGCGGTCAGCGTCGACTCCGGGTCGAAGCCGCGGCCGCGCGCGACCTGGAAGTGCGGATGCCGGGCGCGACTCCGCCGGCGCAGTTCGCGGCTCGACGTGGTTGCCCCGATCGCGGTCGCGTGCGCGGGGATCGCGAGCCCCTGCACCTCCATGCCCATGATCGTATCGGCGTTACCCTTGTCTTCCGCGTTCTGTGCGCTGAGCGTTCGCTGCTGTCCCCCGAAGAACTTCGGCGGGTTTGCCCGGTGTGGCCCTTCGAGGTAGCGCGTCCAGAGATCGTCCGGCTCCATCATGTGAAGGTCGCTGTCCAGGATGAGATAGCCATCGCGCGCCATATCGCACCTCCCCCAGGGCGCCGATTATCTCCAGAAGCGTACTCGAGATAAAGGGGCGCCAGATAAAGGGGCTGGACAACAGGTCTCCCAGCGGCTCGCTTTAGAGTGTTCACCCGATTGTTCGCATCGAGGCCGCCACGGCACAGTTCTCGATGAGCTCTGTACAAGGCTCCGCTGATCGAAATTTGGGGGACTGGTCATGACCCGCCTGCTACGCGCCTCACGTTCGTTCGTGGTCTTCCTCGCGCTCGTCCTTCTTGCCGCACCCGTCATCACTGCGTTGCAGCTCGCCTCCGACGTCGGCCCAGCGTTCGCGAAGGGCCCAGGTGGAGCTGGCGGCAGCGGCGGGCCAGGCGGCGGAGGGGCGGGTGGGGGCAGCGGGGGTAGTAGCGGCAGTGGCGGGGGCAGCGGGAGTGGAGGCGCGGCTGGCGCCGCGGCCGGGGGTGCGGGTGTCAGCGGAGCCGCCGGTGGCGGTGCCGCGGCCGGGTCCGGCGCTGGCGTAGGCGGAGCCGGCGTCAGCGGCTCAGCCGGAGCAGGGGCTGGCGGCGCGTCCGCGGGCGCTGGCGTAGGTGGTGTCGGTGTCAGCGGCTCCGCCGGTGCTGGCAGTGCTGGCGCTGCGGCCGGCGCCGGGGGGGCAGGCGTCAGTGGCGCGGCCGGTTCGGGCGGCGGGCACGGTGGCGCGCCGGGTGGAGGCGCCGGTGCTGCCGGCGCTGCCGGCGCGGGTGGCGCCGCCGGAGCCGGAAACGGTAACAGCGGGGCGGCCGCAGCCGCTGCGGGAGCTCCCGCTGCATCGGGGGTTAGCGGTAACGCCGCAGGCGGCGTCGGCGCCGCCGGCAATGCCGGCACGGCGGGCGCGAGCACCGGCGCCGGAGCCCCTGGCCCGAGCGGTAGCCCCAGCGCCGACGGCGTGAGCGCGGGAAGCCCGGCAGGTACCGGGAGCAGCGGAATCGCCGGCAACAAGCTTTTCGACGTGACGGAGCCGGAGAGTGCGGCTCAGGCCGCGGCCAAGGGTGCTGCCGAAGCGGCGCGACTCGCGGCGGCCGCAGCGGACGCCGCGCGGCGGGCCGGCGAAGGGCAACCCGGCGGACAGTCCTTGCCGCGCGCGGATGCGCTCGTTGCGGTAGCGGAGGCGTCGAAGGACGCCGCGCGGGTGGCGACGGATGCCGCCCGCGAATCCTCGCGGGCCGCCGAGGCGGCCGTCCGGGCGGCGAATTCCTCGTCGCCCGACGCCGCGACGATCGCAAGGAAGGAAACGAGTCGCGCCCGCGAAGCGGCGGAGCGCGCGTGGGAGGCTGCCGACGAAGCGCGCGATCGCCAGACTCAGGTAATGTCGGGTCCATCGGTCGTGCTGACGTCGTCTACAGGGATCTTCCAGAGGTTCCGCTACAGCATGCAGGCGGAGGCGAGCTTCCAGCGGGGCAGCACGCTTCTCGAGGAGCACAACTACAAAGAGGCGCGCGATGCGTTCGCCGAGGCGGTCCTGCTCTATCCCGAGCACGATCAGGCGCGGTCGCTGCTGGGATGGTCCGAATACTTCCTCGGCGACTACCGCAGCGCCGTCGTCACGTTCAAGACAGCACTGCGGCGGCAGCCGAGGTGGGAAGGCCTGTACAATGGGCTGGGATGGAGCCGTCTTCGCGCCGGCCGGTATCAGCTGGCCGCCGCTTCGTTCAAATCCGCGCTGGATCGCAGTCCCGACTACGTCGACGCCGCGAACGGCCTTGGCTCGGCGCTGTTCGAGCGTGGCCAGTACGAGGCTGCGCTTCCCCAGCTCGAGAAGGCGCTCAACGGATCGCGCCGCGCCCTGGGCGCGGAGCCTGCCGAGGTGACCACGCTCAGGGGCAAGATCGCGTGGAGCCTCTACTACCTCGAGCGGCCTCGCGAGGCGCTCGCGATGTTCATTCGCGCCAGCCTCGCCGCGCCCGACTCGTATCAGTACCAGGTCGGGATGGGCTGGAGTTACCTCAAGCTCGGCCAGAAAGACGACGCGCTGGCGGCGTTTCAGCGTGCAATGAAGCTGCGACCGACCGACGAAGCCGCTCGTGAGGGGCTCCGTCGCGCGGGGGCCTGACGTGGTCTCCGAGCCACGCGCAGAGCATCCGCACCGGTGCACCGCCGGACATCGCTGGCAGCACACTGGTGCGGCCGCGATCAAGTGCGAGATCCCGCCTTATGACCCGGTCACCGGTGATCTGCCATTCGTCGCCGCGACCGAGTGCCCGGTCTGCTGTGGCCGTCAGGACTTGCTGGTCAGAGAGCTTCATCCCCACTACTGCAACCTCTGCGACGGCGAGTGGGACCATGAAGGCGTTTGCGTCGACAGTCTGGCGGCCTACTGTCCGTGGTGCTTTCCCAAGCCGGATGTCGAGCCGGTGCCGGGCGCTCGGCGCGGCCCGCATTTCCACTACTGCTCGGAGTGTGGGCAGAACTGGCAGCACGAGGGCGGGTGCTCGGCGCCGCTTCGGGCTGCGCTTCCGGAGTGTACGGGATGCCGGCCGAAACCGTCCGAGATGGACGACGACCCGCGACCCGAGCTCGTACCCCCGGTACCAGTGCGCCCCGCGAAAAGCCCGCGCGGGCGTGTCCGACCGCTCGCGGTTCCGGTAGGCATTGCGGCCGCCGTGCTCCTGGCGCTTCCGCTCCTCTATAAGGGCTATACGGCCCTCCGGAGCCCGGCGATCATGGGTACGGCGTCGGTGAAGGCGACTTCGCCGCCGGAGCAATCGCCGGCTCCGCGCGTGGTCGCACCGTCGACGCCACCCGACGCGAGTACGCCCACCGCAGCGGTGACGAAGCCGACCATACCGACTCCGAGCACCGCGATCCGGGGCGCGACACCACCCTCGCCAATCGCGACGGCGCCGGCTCCGCCGCCACCCGCGGCAAAGGCGCAGTCGGTAGCGCCGGTCGAACCGGCCAAACCGAAAGAGGAGCCGCGGCCTCCGAAGACCATGACGGCCCGCGACGTGCCGCCCTCGCCGCAGCCGCGAATTTCGCCTCCCAAGCCCGAGGCGCGGCGCGTACCCGCGGCGGAGCAGCCGAGCAGCCAACGCGCGCGCGACACGCAACCGAAGGTGGACACGGCCCCCGCCGCTCGATCCGCCGAACCGCCATCGAGCAGGGATGATCTCGCACGCGTCACTCCGGGGCCGGTTTCCCCGCCGCCGGTCGCTCCGCCGGCGCCCGCTCCGGCGCCGCTGCCGGCTCGGTCGGAGGTCGCCGTCGAGTCGCCAAAGCCCACGCCGGATTCTTCTCAAGCGCCGAGCGAGAGCGCGGTGCGTGCGACATCCGTCGCAGCCACGCTGCCATCGATCCCGGGCGCGCCGCCGTTTGGTGGACTCAGCGGCAGTAGCGGTCGAGACACCTCGCTCGACGGACATCCTCGACGCGTCATGCGATAGCGTCGAGCGCGCCTTGGCGTTGTCCCGGGCGCTGGCGTTTGCGCCACCCCCCGGGAGCGCGTCGTTTGCGCCGCCCCGGGGCCGCCCGGTAAGATGAATCATTGTTCGTCTTACCCTGGGAGGTCGTTATGCGCGATGCGGTGATCGTGGGTGCGGTTCGCACGGCCGTTGGCCGAAAGGGTGGCAAGCTCTCGGGCATTCGCCCGGATGATCTGGCGGCGCTGGTCCTGAAGGACCTCGTCGCTCGGCTCAAGGTCGATCCCGCCGAAATCGAAGACGTCATCCTCGGCTGTGTCGATCAGCTCGGCGAGCAAGGATTCAACATCGCGCGGAACGCGGCGCTGATCGCCGGCCTTCCGGTGGAAGTCTGCGGTACCACCCTCGACCGGATGTGCGGATCGGGCCAGCAGGCCGCCAACTTCGCCGCGATGGGCGTGATGGCCGGCCAGTACGACGTGGTCATCGCGGGCGGCATCGAGCACATGACCCGCGTGCCGATGGGCTCGAACGCGATGGGGCCAGGCGACGGCCCGCTCTCGCCCAAGCTCCAGGAGCGCTTCAACATCGTCCCGCAAGGGATCTCCGCCGAGATGATCGCCGAGAAGTGGGGCCTCAAGCGGGAGGAGCTCGACGAGTTCTCCGCGCAGAGTCACGAGAAAGCCGGCCGGGCCATCGCCGAGGGGCGCTTCAAGCGCGAGATCGCCCCGGTCGCCCTGCCCGACGGCTCGACGTTCGATACTGACGAGGGCGTCCGGGTTCCGGTGAACCGCGAGAAGATGGCGGCTCTTACGCCCTCGTTCAAACCGGACGGCGTGGTGACCGCCGCCAATTCCTCGCAGATCTCCGACGGCGCCGCGGCGCTGATGTTCATGTCGGCCGATCGCGCCAAGGCGCTCGGCCTCAAGCCGCGCGCCCGCGTGGTGGCGACCGCGCTGGCGGGCGTCGACCCGACGATCATGCTCACTGGGCCGATCCCGGCCACGCAGCGCGTGCTGCGCAAGGCGGGAATGACGCTCGATCAGATCGATCTGATCGAGATCAACGAGGCGTTCGCGTCAGTGGTGCTCGCGTGGGAGCGGGAGTACCACCCGGACATGCGCCGGGTGAACGTCAACGGCGGCGCGATCGCGCTCGGCCATCCGCTCGGCTGCTCGGGCGCCAAGCTCATGACGACCTTGCTGCACGAGCTGGAGCGGACGGGCAAGCGCTACGGGCTGCAGACGATGTGCATCGGCTTTGGGCAGGGTATCGCGACCATTATCGAACGGCTCTAACAGGCTGCAGGGGGAGATATGCCCGGATTTCGGTGTGCGAAGTGCGGGAAAGTCGCGATGGCCCAGAGGATCTGCTGTGGCCGTCCGATGAAGCGCGCCTGAGCTCAGAGAGGGGCGATCGCGTCCTGGATCGCTGAATCGAGCTCGCCCGGGCGCACGGGCTTGAACAGGCACTTCTTGATCTTGAGTGTCTTCAGGCGCCCGTGCTCCTCGTCCCGCAGGCCCCAGCCCGTGATCAACAGGATCGCGATGTCCGCATCGACCCGGCGCAGGCGTTCGGCGAGCTCCCATCCGTTCATGCCGGCCATGCCGAGGTTCGTCAGCAGCACGTCGAAGCGGCCCGGCCCATAGGCGGTCAGCGCGGCGCCGCCGCTCGCCGCGGCGGTGACGGTGTGGCCGACGCTGCGCAGGATCTCGGTCAGCGTGCCGAGGACCTTGGGATCGTCGTCCACCAGGAGCACCCGCGCGGGACGGCGTGCCCGTGGCAGCGCCGAATCGGGCTCGGCGCCCACGGGTTCGCTCGCCACGGGGAAGGTGAGCGTGAAGCTGGCGCCGCGGCCTGGCTCGCTGTCGACACGG
>Ga0075434_100001588_pt1 | contig 19255 bp, 17 predicted proteins | sample RhiMethybrSRZTD3_FD_75298 | JGI IMG/M metagenome (GOLD analysis project Ga0075434, IMG submission 75298) | Populus rhizosphere microbial communities from Tennessee, USA - Rhizosphere MetaG P. TD hybrid SRZTD3 | ecosystem: Host-associated > Plants > Roots > Rhizosphere > Soil | place: USA... | reverse complement strand
CGCGACCGGCGCGGCTGGTACTCGTTCGACCTGGGGAGCTGGCATTTGATCGCGCTCAACTCCGCGATCTGCAGCCCGTACACGGGCGAGCCGTGCGGACCGGGGACCCCTCAGTACCGGTGGCTGCGTCGAGACCTGGCCTCGCATCCGAACAGCGACTATCCATGCACGCTCGCCTACTGGCACCACCCGCTGTTCGATTGGGAGAAGTATCAGAACAACCACTGGATCCAGTCGTTCGACCTCGACCGCGGGAAGCCGTTCTGGAAGCTGTTACAGCGCGCCGGGGCCGACGTCGTGCTGACCGGCCACAACCACAACTACCAGCGGTACCTGCCGATGGACGCCGACGGGACCCACGACCCGAACGGGATCGTGGAGTTCATCGCCGGGACGGGCGGGCGCAACACGAACGAGCTCGGGAGCCCGTCGACCCGCCCGCCGACGTTCGTGACGGGCCAGGACGACGCGATGGGCATCCTGTCGATGAGGCTCGGTGAGGGTTGGTACTCGTGGCAGTGGGTGCCGGCCGCGGGGCAGCCGACCGGCTTCGTCGACGCGGGCAGCGCGGGCTGCCACTAGAGGATCGAGGCGAGGTCCATGATCACGTGGTGGCCGTTCGTGAACGGCGCGATGCCCTCGGGGGGGTTCCCGTCCCGACGGAGCATCAGCCGCGTGTCGATCGCGAGCGCCCGAGCTCCGTCGCAGTAGTCGACCTGATCGTCCACGAAGAGCGACTGATCCGGCCTCGCCTCGACCGCGAGCATCGCCGCCTCGTAGATCGCGGCGTCCGGTTTCCGGTATCCGAGCTCGAACGACAGGATCAGGGCGTCGAACTCCTGCTCCAGCCCGAGGCGGTCGACGAGGAGGCGTGTGTCGTGGCCGCAGTTGCTCACGAGTACCGTGCGGTCGCCGCGTTCGCGCAGCGCCCTGACGGTCGGGAGGGAATCGTCGTGGAGCTGGATGCCGTCCTCCATGAACTTCTCGTCCATCGCGACCCACCAGCGCACGATCTCCGGGTCGTCGGGCAAGCCAGCGGCCAGGACCACCGCGCGCGTGCTGTCGTGGAGGTCGCGGTATCCGCCCGTGTTCCGCGCAGCCCTGGTCTCGTGGAACGCGCGGTCGAGGGTCTCGAACGAGATGCCGGCGCCGGCCGAGAGCTCGGCGCGCCAGCGATCCCAGTCGCTGCGGACGAGCGTGTCGTAGAGGTCGATCAAGAAGGCTCGCGGCACGGCGGAAGCATAGGGAGAACGGCCGGCGCTGAAGCGCGCCGCCGGAGGTGCCGATACCGACCGGACGGAGGTCGGCGAGATGACTCGACAGCAACGCAAAGGTCAGGAAGCGGTCCAGAGGCTCCTCGCGCCCGGCGATGAGGTCACGGCGTTCGCCTTCGGACGGGCGCACGCCAGGATGACGAGCGGCGCTTGGTCGCTGATCGCGATCTTCGGGACGCTGTTCGTGATCGTCCTCGTCGCCCTCAAGACGATCGTGCTCCCAGGCGCGCTGCTGATCTGGATCCTCTACGGGATGGTCCGGCCGCGCCGCGGTGTCGCCGTCGCGCGCTCTGGGATCGTCGTCGCGGCGCTGAACGGGTGGAACGCGGCCCCGAAGCACGTGACCGCGGTCGTGCCTCCGGAGGAGCTTCGCGCCGGCATCCGGAGGGCGAGCGGGAACAGGGTGGACGTTCAGCTCGCGGACGACCTCATCACGCTGAAGCGGCAGGACTTCGAGTCGCTCCTGGCCGCCGCGCCAGACGGTCGGATCCCGCCGCCACCGCCTGGAGCGTTGCGCGGCGCCTGACGCACGGTTTCAGCCGAACAGGTCGGCCAGGTACGCGTCCACGCTCGCGGTACCGGTGACGGGGATCGCTTCGTCGTCACGAACGTCGATCGACGGAGCGACGTCGTCGAGGCACGCGCGGACGTCGGCCGGATCGAGGAACCGCGACACGATCCCGTACATGTGCACGTCGTCGCGCGGCTTCTGCCGACGGTAGTACCTCTGCGGGAACGACACCACGAGCGTGTCCTTCGCCCGGGTGAGCGCGACATAGAGCAGGCGCCGCTCCTCTTCGAGCTCCTCGTCATCGCTCGTGGACATGTCGCTCGGGATGTTCCCGTCCGAGGCATGGATCACGTGGACGACGTCCCACTCGAGTCCCTTCGCGGAGTGGATCGTCGACAGGATCAGGTAGTCGTCGTCCAGATGCGGCGGACCGGCCAGGTCGGCCGTCGAAGCCGGCGGGTCGAGCGTCAGCTCGGCGAGGAACCGGCCGCGTGATCCGTATCCCCGTGCGAGCAGCGCCAGCTGCTCCAGGTCGTTCGAGCGCGGCCCCGGCGCGTCGTACTTCCGGGCGATCACCGGTTCCAGGTACACACGCAGCCGCTCGAGCTGGGCCGCCGGGTTCATCAGCGTTTCGTCGCGGGAGCCCTCGAGCGCCGATCGGAGGTCGCGGATGCCATCCGCCGCGCCCTTCGGCACACCGAGCGGGCGCTCGAGGAAGGCATCGAGGGGCGTCGTCGCATCGGAGCTATCGCTGGCGACGCCGAGCTCGTCCATCAGCCTCCGAGCGGACGACGGGCCGATCCCCTCCGGCAGCTGCAGGACCCGGAACCACGCGACCTCGTCCCTCGGGTTCTCGAGCACGCGCAGCAGCGAGAGCGCGTCCTTCACGTGCGCCGCCTCGAGGAACTTGAGCCCGCCGTACTTCACGAACGGGATGTTGCGACGAAGCAGCTCGATCTCGAGCCGGTCCGAGTGATGCGCCGCGCGGAAGAGCACGGCTTGATGCCGCAGGAGCGTGCCTCGTTCGCGATGCTCGAGCACCGACCGGCAGACGGCGTCGGCCTCTTCCGCGTCGTCGAGGCAGCCGTGGAGGACCGGTCGCTCCCCGCCGGTGCGCTCCGTCCAGAGCGTCTTTGCGTGACGCTCCGGGGCGTGCGCGATCATCGCGTTCGAGACCTCCAGGATCGGAGGCGTCGACCGGTAGTTCCGCTCGAGCTTCACGATCGCCGTCCCGCGGAAACGCTCCGGGAACGCGAGGATGTTGCGCACGGTCGCAGCACGGAAGCCGTAGATCGCCTGTGCGTCGTCGCCGACGACCGTCAGGTTCCGTGGTGTTCCGGGCGGCCGCATCGCCTCGAGGATGTCCGCCTGGAGGGCGTTCGTGTCCTGGTACTCGTCGACGAGGATGTGGTCGAACATGGAGGCGAGCTGCGCGCCCGTTCCCGGCGAGGTCGCGAGCGCCTTCCAGAACAACAGCAGGTCGTCGTAGTCCAGCGTTTGCTGCGCGCGCTTGCGCTCGACGTAGGCGACGAAGATCTGGCGTATGCCGTCGACGTCGTCGACGCACCACGGGTACCGCCGATGGACGACCTCGTCGAGCTTCTCGCCCGTGTTCACGACGCGCGAATGGATCGATGCCAGGGTGTCCTTGCGCGGGAATCGCCGCCCCTTCGACGCGAAGCCGAGCTCCTCGCGGAGGAGGTTCATCACGTCGGCGCCGTCGGCTTGGTCGAGGACCGTGAACGACGGCGGGAGCCCGAGCGCCCGCCCGTGGATCCGGAGCAGCCGGTTGGCGACCGCGTGGAACGTGCCCCCGAAGACCTTCCCGGCGTCGCTGCGCCCGGTCATCCGCTCGGCGCGCGCGAGCATCTCCCGCGCGGCGCGCCGACTGAACGTGAGCAGCAGGATCCGCTCGGGCGCGACGCGACGCTCGCCGATCAACCACGAGACACGGGCCGCGAGCGTCGTGGTCTTCCCGGTCCCCGCGCCCGCGACGATGAGCAGGGGGCCCTCACCGTGGGTCGCGGCGGCCTGCTGCTCCGGGTTGAGGTCCTCGAACATGCGTTCGAGGAGTATCACACGAGGATGGGCCGCGCGCGAGGAGCAGTGGCCCCAGGCTAGGAGCGACGGAGGGCGCGGGCGGCCGCCGCCCGGTCGAATCCGAGCTGCTCCGCCCGCTTGAGATAGGCGGCGGCCGCCCGCGCCAGCGCCGCGTCGGGCGCGGCCGGGCGCTCGGGGAGACGGTCGGCGACGAACGTGCCCGCCCGGCCGCGCCCGACGATCCACCCCTCGTCCTCGAGCTCGCGGTACGCGCGGGCGACGGTGTTCGGCGCGAGCTCCAGCTGCTCGGCGCAGGCGCGCACCGTCGGCAGCCGGTCGCCGGGCAAGAGCGACCCGCGTTCGATCAGGGCGGCGATCCGATCGCGGAGCTGCTCGTACGGCCGAGGGCGACCGTCATGGATCTGGAACCGGAATCGCTCCATGGAGGCGTCGCGTCAGCCGCCGGCCGTGGCGAGCGTCTCGCGGACCGGCTCGGCACCGAGGAACGAAGCTGCGTGCTGCGGGCTCAGGGAATCCGCGAACGACCGGATCACGTCGGCCGCCTCGCGAAAGGCCGTCGCGGCGCCTTCATCATCGCCGGTGTGGTACCGGGCGCGGCCGAGCGCGACACGGTGCTGCCACCGGAGGCTCGGAGTTCCGAGCGCGTCGGCACCTTCGACGGCGGCCACGAGGACGGGCACCCCTTCGTCCTTCCGTCCCAGCCGGACGAGCGCCGTTCCCAGGATCACTCGCGACATCTCGGCATACTTCCGACGTTGGATCCGCTCGGCGCGTCCGATCGCATCGGTTGCCGCTTCGACCGCTGCCTCGGGACCTTCGGCCTGCTGCGCGAGCTGAGCCCGAACGAACGCGAGCCGACATCCGCCCAGCCATGGCCTCCACGCGGATCCGTTGATCGCTTCCTCCCAGAGCTTCGGCCACTCTCGCTGGACGCGCCCGACGTCGTCCTGCATGAGATCCGTGATCAACATGTCGATCCGGCCCTGCATCCCCGGCATGCCGTACTCGCCCTCGCGACCGACGACCTCGAGCGCTCGTTCGTTCCGCGCGCGAGCCTCCTCCAGCAGGTAGAGGTCGCGGAAGTTTTGCGTGGAGTAGTTCAGGGCGGGCGCCGCGAACCTCGGCCGCCCGATCCGCTCGGCGGTCTCGATCATCACCTCGAGGAGATCCATCGACTCCTCGGTGCGGCCCATCCCGGCGAGCGCCACGCCGCGCCAGCCACCGCCGCGCATCAGCGCGTTCACGTTGTGGGTGGTCCCCCCGAGCTCATGTGCCTCGCGCGCGAACGCTTCCGACTTCGCGTACTCGCCCGCCCAGTAATAGGAGTCGGAGAGGAACTCCTTCAGCGTGGCGAGGTCACTCCCTCGCGTGCCCGGGACCCAGCGTCGGAGCGCCTCCTCGCCGTGCGCGATCGAAGCGTCGAGATCGCCCGTCATCGTCTGGACGCCGCACACGAACCCGATCGCCGGCGCCAGACGGACGGGGTCGTTCGACCCTTCGGCGAGCTCGCGTGCACGCTCCGCCGTCGTCATCGCGACGTCGAACTGCTCGGTCCAGATCGCCGTTCGCGTCCGCCCGATCAACGCGTCGATCTCGTCCTCGCCGTCGAGCTTCGGGATCAGCTCATCCAGCTCCAGCGCCGCCGCCTCGTAGTCGGCGAGGTCGGAGAGCGCGAACGCCCGGATCAGACGGACGCGGTTCCGATCCGCCGGCTCCGGGGAGAGCTCGACCGCCTCGTCGAAGAGCGCGATCGCCTCATCCTTCGCGAACGCCTGTTGCGCCCGCTCCGCCGCGGCGATCAGGTACTCGACGGCCTTCCCGTTCTCGCCGGCCTCACGCCATTGGTGCGCGAGGAACCATGCGAGATCCGGCGCGTCGCCGGCCTGCTGCTCGAGGTACTTCGCGACCGCCGCGTGGCGCTCGCGGCGCGCGGCCCTCGGGAGCGTCCCGTAGGCGACCTCGCGGATCAGGATGTGCTTGAACGAGAACTCGCGATCCGCCTCGACGCGGCTCGTGGGCTCGCGCCGGATCAGGTCTCGAGCCTCGAGCTCGTCCAGGATCGCATCGAGGTGCCGTTCGTCGCCGATCGCCGCGAGGGCGCCCCGCCAGAAGGACTTGCCGATCACGGACGCGTCCAGCAGGACCGTCCGCTGGTCGGCCGGGAGGATGTCGATCCGCGACGCGATCGCTTCGCGCACCGTGCTGGGCAGCGCCGATCCGTGCGCGCCCTCGGCCACCGCGGCGGCGAGCTCTTCGATGAACAACGGGTTCCCCTCGGCAACCTCGATGAGCTGCCGGACGGTCGCCTCGGCATCCGGCGCATCGGCGAGCGCGGCCGTCGCGACCGCCGCCGCGTCCGCGGCCGAGAGCGGCTCGAGCGGGATCGTCGTGTGCGAGAGCAGGCCGGCGCCCCAGGTCGGCCTCGTATCGAGGAGCTCCGGTCGCGCGAGCGCGAGGAACGCGACCGGCACGTCGCGGACGTGCGTCGTGAGGTACTCCATCAGCTCCAGCTGGCTCGTGTCGGCCCAGTGAACGTCCTCGAAGACGAGGACCGTCGGCCCCCCGGCTCCGAGGCCCTCGACCACTCGGCGCACCGCGAAGAACAACGGCGTCTCGCCCTCGGACCGATCGTCCGTTCCCACTCCGAGCAGGAGCGAGAGGTACCGCCCGATCTCGTCGACCTCCGGCTCCGTGACGAGTCGAGGCAACGCCTCCATGAGCTTGGTGCGTGCCACCGCCGGCGAGTCGGAGACCAGGATCCCGGCGATGTCGCGGACCTGCTCCGCGCTGGCGCGATATCCCGTCTGCTCCTCGTACGGGAGGGACCGGCCGCGGACCGCCCGTCCACCGCCGGCCTCGACCCTCGCCAGGAACTCCTTGCTGAGTCGGGACTTCCCGATCCCGGGTGGGCCGAGGACGCTGAAGAGGTGCGGGCGGCGTTCGGCGACGACGCGGTCCCACGTCGACATGAGGACCTCGAGCTCGCGGCCGCGGCCGACGAACCCGGACGCGGGGCGCGCGGGCGCGGTCCCCTCACCGACCACGAGCCACGCCGGCACCGGCTCCCGCTTCCCCTTCGCGTCGACGGCCGGGAGCTCCTCGTAGCGGATCGCGCGCCGCGTCGCTCGGAAGGTCTCCTCGCCCACGACGAGGCCGCCGGGAGGCGCCGCGCTTTGGAGGCGGGCCGCCGTGTTCACGACGTCGCCCGTCGCGAGCGCCTCGCCTCGCTCGTGGTCGGAGCCGAGCGACACGATCGCCTCGCCCGTGTTGACCGCACCGCGGACCCGCATGCCGGCGGCCGGTCCGTCCGGATCCAGGGACGCGACGTCGTCGAGCACCGCGATCCCGCAGCGAACCGCTCGCTCGGCGTCGTCGCCGTGCGCGAGCGGCGCGCCGAAGACGGCGACGGCGGCGTCGCCGATGAACTTCTCGACGACGCCGCCGAAGTGCTCGACCCGCGTGCGGAAGGTCTCGAAGAACAGCTGGAGCCGCTCCCGGATGTCCTCCGGGTCGCTCGCCTCGGCGTGGGCCGTGGAATCGACGATGTCGACGAAGAGCACCGAGACGAGCTTGCGTTCCTCCGCCATCGGGCGAGCCTAGCCCACCGCCGCGCGGGGCCTCTACAGGGCGCGCATCCCGGCGCTGTTAGCGTCCGTGGCGATGGAACGCCCGACGATCCGGATCGTGCGCGACGGACCCATGCTCGTCGACGGCGTGGAGATCGGCCGCCTGGAGCGCGGCGACGACGGCTGGCGGGTGGAGCCCCTGACCGAAGCCGGCCGGAGCTACGCGATCTGCCGCTGCGGGACGTCGTCGACGATGCCGCTGTGCGACCGGCCATCCCCGTACGGGTGTTTCGAGGAAGAGCCTCCGTCCGGACCCGAACCGGGTCCCTTCACCTGGGATGTCCCCGATCCCGCCGGTCCCCCTGCGCTGGCGCTGAAGCCGGACGGTCCCGTCCGCGTGGCCGGACATGTCGACCTCACGTACGAAGGAGACCCGGTCGCGGGTCGCGACCGGGTCTCCCTCTGTCGATGCGGTGCCTCGCGGTGTCAGCCTTTGTGCGACAGCTCGCACAAGATCGTCGGCTACCGGGGCTGAGGCACCAGCCCGAGGCGCTCGAGCAGTCCCGCCGGCAGCACGTGGCAGTACGGCTGGTGGCCGTTCCGCTCGTAGTACCGCTGGTGGTACTCCTCGGCCGGGTAGAAGGCCGTGAAGTCGGCGATCTCGGTCGCGATCGGGCGGTTGAAGCGCGCCTGCGCCTCGGTCCGTGAGCGCTCCGCGGCCGCCCGCTGCTCGGGCGAATGCGTGAGGATCACGCTCCGGTACTGGTACCCGACATCCGGGCCCTGCCGGTTCACCTGCGTCGGGTCGTGCATCTCCCAGAAGACCTCCAGGAGCTGGTCGTAGGTCACGACGTCGGGGTCGAACGTGATCTGGACGACCTCGGCATGCCCCGTGGTGTCCGTGCACACCTCGCGGTAGCTCGGATACTCGACGTGGCCTCCGCTGTAACCGGAGACGGCGCTCACGACGCCGGGCACCTTGTTGAAGACCCACTCGACGCCCCAGAAACACCCGGCGCCGAAGGTGGCGGTCTGCGTGGTCATGCAAGCTCCTTCGTTCCGTTCTGCCCCTTCAGTCTCTCGCAGGGCCTCGTCCGTTACCGTCCGGGCCGCCGCTCCGGCTACCCTGCCCGGGATGGGAGCGAACGCCAACCGCTACGACGCGCTCGTGATCGGCGGCGGGCACAACGGGCTCATCGCCGCCGCCTACCTCGCGAAGCACGGCGCCCGGACGGTGGTGCTCGAGAAGCGTCACAAGACCGGCGGCGCAGCCGACACGAGCGAGCCCTGGCCCGAGGAGCTCCCCGGTGTGAAGGTCACCACCCTCAGCTACGTGATGTCGCTCATGCCGCCGTCGATCCAGCGGGACCTCCAGCTGGAGCGATTCGGCTACAGGATCCACCCGCAGGGGATGGGGTACCTGCCCGTCCCCGGCGGTGGGTCGATCATCCAGTCCGACGACCCGGCGCGCACCCACGCGTCGGTGGCGCGCTTCTCGAAGAACGACGCCGAGGCGTACTTCGCTTTCGAGGGATGGATCGGTCGGGTGGCGGACATCCTCGGGCCGCTGCTGATGCGGACGCCGCCGCACCTGGGGTCGAAGAGGTTCCGCGACGTCCGCGACGTCGCGAGCCTCGGGTGGCGCCTCCGCAAGCACATCGACGAACGAACCGTGGCCGACATCACGCGCCTGTTCACGATGAGCGCGACGGACCTGCTCGACCGGTGGTTCGAGTCACCGATCGTGAAGGGCTTCATGGCGGTCAACGGGATCATCGGGACGTGGGCCGGCCCCGAGGAACCGGGGACGGCGTACGTCCTGATGCACCACTCGGTCGGGGACATCGGCGACGGACAGATCGCGAGCTGGGGCTACCCCGAGGGCGGGATGGGCGCCGTCGGGAAGGCGTGCGAAGAGGCGGCGCGGTTCTTCGGCGCGGAGGTTCGCGTGAACGCCGGCGTCGCGAAGATCCGCACGGCCTCCGGCCGGTTCGTCGGAGTCCTGCTCGAGAACGGCGAAGAGCTCTCGGCGCCGCTCGGTGTGACCGCCTGCCACCCGAAGATCACGTTCCTCGAGCAGCTCGATCGAGGCGAGCTCCCGGACGGCTTCGCCCAGGACATCGAGCATTGGAAGACGCGCAGCGGAACCGTGAAGATCAACCTCGCGCTGTCGAGGCTTCCCACGTTCACGTCCGATCCGGAGTTCGACCCCGAGATCCACGGCGGCGCGATCCAGATCCTCGACGACGACGAGGGGCTCGAGACCGCGTTCCAGGAGGCGCGGGCGGGCGCGGCGGCGACGCACGCGTTCAGCGACACCGCGATCCCGACGGTCATGGATCACACGCTCGCACCGGAGGGGATCCACACGATGTCGATGTTCACCCAGTGGGTGCCCGAGTCGTGGGCCGACGACGGCGTCGACCACACGAAGGACCTGGAGGCGTACGCGGACCGGTTGATCGACCGGGTGGACGCGGTCGCGCCCGGGTTCACGGACTCGGTGCTGGCGCGGCAGATCATCGGCCCGCGCGAGATGCAGGAAGGGTGGGGCCTGATCGGCGGGAACATCTTCCACGGCGAGCTCACCGTCGATCAGCTGTTCCACATGCGACCGGCCGTCGGGTACGCGGACTACCGGACGCCGATCCGCGGGCTCTACCAGGCGTCGAGCGCGACCCACGCCGGCGGCGGCGTGACCGGGATGCCCGGCCACCACTGCGTGCGCGAGATCGTTCGCGACCGCGCGCTCCCACGATCCGGCTAGACCTCGATCTGATCGATCATCCGAGCGGTTTCGATGACCGCCGTTCCGCCGCCGTGGTGGCCGTTCTCCGCGAGCCAGATCGCCTGGTCGACGGCCGTCGCGAACGCCCAGTTCTTGAGGCGGGTGGCGTTGCATCCGAGTTCCTCGACGAGCGTCTCGAGGCGTTCCCGAACACGACGGCGACCCTCGTGGACGTCTGCGAGCAGCTCGAGCGGCGTGTCGCGGATGAGCGATGCGAGGTCGAACTCGCGCTCGCCGACGAGCGGCCGCGGTCCGATCAGGATGCGGCGGTCGTCGGCGAGCGCGAGGGAGGTCAGGTGGAGGTCGCCGTGGAGCAGGACGCGCTCGCCCTGGGTCGGCCCGAGCGTCGCGAAGAGGTCGTCGGCGCGGCGCACCATGTCGCGTTCGAACGGCCGGCCGGCCCTCACGTGCCGCGGTGGGAGCTCGGACCCCCACGCGCGGACCTCTACCGCCACGGTCGTGATGCCGTCGGGTGGAGCGATCCAGAGCCGGCGGGCGGTCGCGGCGACGTCGCGGAGGGCCGATGTCTCGTCGCCGGTCTCGGGCGCGCGGGCGTGTCGTTCGAGGAGCCGAGCCCCGTGAGGATCCTGCTCGAAGAGCCGGACGGTGCCGTCGCCGTGCCAGGCCTCGAGCGCCTTCGTCGTCTCCGGCCACCACCCGTCGGGGTAGGAGATCTCGAGGAGGAGGCGCTCGCCGCCCCGATCGGCGGGGACCAGGTACGCCTCTTCGGTCGAGGACGGCTCACCGAGCTGCAGGGACCATCGCTCGCCGAGCTCCGCGACCAGGTCCGGGACCCTCGCGAGCCAGGCCCCAGCCGAGTCGCCGCAGCGCGCGCGCGTTGCGGCGGAGAAGGTCTCGAAGGGCTCGCCGGCCATCGGCCCGTGAGCCTACCCCGTTCGGCCATGCCCCCCTTCCCAAAGAGGGACCGGAGGGCGGATACTGGCCGTCTTCCCCATGTGCCGATACCTCGACCGTTCCATGGTGCGAGGAGGGCGGTAACGATATGCGGCAGTGGGAGCTGTTCGGCATCACCGATTCACAGCCCGCGTGGGCGCCTCCGAAGCGGGAGATCGACACGGTCGTGACCGTGCTCGACATCCCGGAGGACGACGAGGATCTCGTGCCGGAGCCGGCCGCGTAACGCGGCCGGCTCCGTCGTCAACCCTCGAAGGACGCGACGGCATCGAGCACGGCCCCGACCTCGTCGGGGCCGTGCTGCGTCCCGAGGGTCCACAGCTCGTAGCCCGACGGCGGGAGCGTGACGCCGCGCTCGAGCAGGTGATGGAAGAGCCTCTCGAACCGCTCGTGGTCGGCGGCCTTCGCCTCCGCGAAGTCGCGCACCGGCCCGTCCGTGAAGAAGACGCTCAGGAGCGAGCCGGCGCGTCCGACCCACACCGGGATCCCCTTCGCCACGAAGGCGGACCGCAGTCCCGCCTCGAGCGCGTCGGCGGTGTGCTCCAGCCCCGGGTACGGGTCGAAGCGACGGGCGAGGTCGAGCGTCGCGATCCCCGCAGCGACAGCGACCGGGTTCCCGCTGAGCGTGCCGGCCTGGTAGACCGGTCCGAGCGGCGCCAGCAGCTGCATCAGCTCGGCGCGCCCGCCGAACGCCGCGCACGGGAACCCGCCGCCCATCACCTTGCCGAGCGTCGTGAGATCGGGGATGACGCCGAAGCGGGTCTGCGCGCCGCCGTAGCCGATCCGGAATCCCGTGATCACCTCGTCGAAGATCAGGACGGCGCCGTGCTCAGCCGTCTGCGTGCGGAGGTCCTCGAGGAACCCCGGCGCCGGTGCGATGACGCCCATGTTCGCGGCGACCGGCTCGACGATCACGGCGGCGAGGCGGTCGCCGGCCTCGTTGAACGCACGACCGACGGCGTCGCGGTCGTTGTACGGGATCGTGAGCGTGTCCCGGGCAGCGCCCTCGGTCACGCCGGGCGAGCCCGGGATCCCGAACGTCGCCAGCCCGCTCCCGGCGCCGCCGGCGAGGAACGCGTCGGCGTGTCCGTGGTAGCAGCCGTCGAACTTGAGCACGAGGTCGCGTCCGGTCGCGGCGCGCGCCAGGCGTATCGCCGACATCGTCGCCTCGGTGCCGCTCGAGACGAGGCGCACCATGTCGACGCTCGGGAGCGCGTCGACGATCCGCGCAGCGAGCTCGACCTCGCCCTCGGTCGGCGCCCCGAAGGACGTGCCTTTCTCGACGGCCGCCGTGGCCGCGGCGATGATCTCGGGGTGCGCGTGCCCGAACAGCAACGCACCCCACGACCCGACGAGGTCCACGTACCGCACGCCGTCGACGTCGACGACGTAGGCGCCCTCGCCGCGGTCGTAGAAGCGCGGGACGCCGCCGACCGCGCCGAAGGCCCGCACCGGCGAGTCGACGCCGCCGGGGATCACCTCGTTCGCGCGCGCGAACAGCTCCTCGGACCGGCCCACGCGCCCGATGCTACGGATGCGCCGCCGTCGTTGACGGCGGCGCATCGTCCGGCGACGCTGGCCCGGTGAGCGGATCCGACCCTGAGGCGACCGTGCCGGAGGTGACCCTTCCCGCACGCCCGCGCCTCGTCACGCCGGGCCGTGTCGTCGCGCTCCTCCTCGCGTTGATCGGCCTCTACGTGGTGTGGCCCTCGCTCGTCGCCGTCTTCGGTTCGTTCGACGAGCTGAAGCACGTGAACCCGGTCTGGTTCCTCGTGATGGCGGCGCTCGAGGCGGCGAGCTTCCTCTGCATCTGGCTCCTGATCGGTCTCTGTCTGGGGTCGAGCCGCTACTTCCTGATCGGGTCGTCGCAGCTCGTCGGCAACTCGATCAGCAAGACGCTTCCGGGCGGCGCGGCCGTCGGCGCGGCGACGCAGTACCGCCTGCTCGTCGGCGGAGGGATGGACGCCCCGTTGATCGCGACCGGCCTGACGGCGGTCTCGCTGATCAACACCGCGACGCTGTTCGCGCTGCCGGTCCTGTCGCTCCCGGCGATCCTCGGCGGCGTCGCGGTCGACCGCGGGCTGTCGCGCGCGGCCTGGCTCGGGGTCGGCGCCTTCGTGCTGCTCGTCGGGGGCGGCGCGGTCCTCCTGCTGGCGAACCGACCGATCGTATGGTCCGCGAACGCGATCGAGCGGCTCCACAACACGTTGCTTCGGCGCCGCCCGCCGCTCCACGATCTCGCCGCGCGGGTGACGAAAGAGCGCGACATCGTTCGCGCCACGCTCGGGAAGCAATGGGGCGGCGCGATCCTTCGCTCCGCCGGGAACGTCTTGTTCGATTACCTCGCGCTCCTCGCGGCGCTCGTCGCCGCCGGGTCGCGCCCGAAGCCTTCGCTCGTGCTCCTCGCCTACGTCGCCGCGGTCGTCCTGGGCTCGATCCCGATCACGCCCGGCGGCCTCGGGTTCGTCGAGGCCGGCCTGACCGCGACGTTGATCCTTGCGGGCGTACCCGGCGCGCAGGCCACGCTCGCGACGCTCGCGTACCGTCTGGTCTCGTACTGGTTCCCGATCGCGGCGGGTCCCGTCGCCTACGGGCTGTATCGGCGCCGCGTGCGCGCGTGGCGCGCTCGGGCCGCCGCCGCGCGCGGAGGAGGCGGAGGTTGAGCGACGACGGGCGACTCGGCGGCGGCGATCGGCCGCTCGGCCCGATCGATCCGTTGCGGATCCCGCGCTTCGCCGGGTTCGCCACGTTCGCCCGGCTGCCGCGGCTGGACGAAGTCACGCGGTGCGACGTCGCCGTCCTCGGCGTGCCGTTCGACGCCGGGACGACCTATCGGCCCGGCGCTCGCTTCGGCCCGGCGGGGATCCGCGAGGGCTCACGGCTGTTGCGCGCCCTCCATCCGGCCCTGGACGTGGAGCCGTTCGGGGCACAGCAGGTCGCCGACGCCGGCGACGTCGGGTGCACGCCGTTCGCGATCGGTGAGGCGATCGGGCAGATCGAGGCGGCCGCGCGCTCGCTCCTCGCCGACGCCGGTCGTGTGATCGCGCTCGGCGGCGATCACACGATCGCGCTTCCGTTGCTGCGCGCGACCGCGGCGAAGTTCGGGGCCATCGCCCTCGTGCACTTCGACGCGCACCTCGACACGTGGGACACCTACTTCGGCGCCGCGTACACGCACGGCACCCCGTTCCGTCGCGCGGCCGAGGAGGGCCTCTTCGCCGGGGACGTCTCGATGCACCTCGGGATCCGCGGGTCGCTCTTCACGCGCGATGACCTCGTCGAGGACCGGGGGTTCGGCTTCGGTGTCGTGGGCGCGTTCGACTACGAGCAGCGCTCGGTCGAGGACATCGCCGGCGAGATCCGCCGCCGCGTGGGCGATGCGCCCGTGTACGTCTCGATCGACGTCGACGTGATGGATCCGGCGCACGCGCCCGGGACAGGGACGCCGGAGGCCGGTGGGCTCACGAGCCGCGAGCTGCTCGCGACGCTCCGCGCGCTCGACGGCCTCCAGCTGGTCGGGGCGGACGTCGTCGAGGTCGCGCCCGCGTACGATCACGCCGAGCTCACGACGGTGGCGGCGGCGAACGTCGTCTACGAGCTCCTGGCGCTGTTCGCTCGCGCAACGATGCCGGGTTCGCCGGCGTCCGCCGTTTAGCATCCCGCCGATGCCCACGCTCCGCGAGCTCGCAGCCGACGTCGCCGCGCGCCGGATCGGTGCGCACGAGCTCGTGCGCGAGTCGCTCCGGAGGGTCGAGAAGCTCGACCCCGATCTGGGCGCCGTCGTCGCGCTCCGGGCCGAGGAGGCGCTCGACGAGTCGCAGGGGCTCGACGCGGAGCTCGCGAGCGGCGGCGAGGCCGGGCCGCTCGCGGGCCTGCCGCTGCTCGTGAAGGACATGACGGACGTCACCGGGATGCGGACGACCTTCGGCTCGCTCGTGTTCGCCGAGGCGGAGCCGGCGATCACCGACGCGCTCGTCGTCCGGCGGCTCCGCGCCGCCGGCGCGATCGTCGTCGGCAAGACGAACATGCCGGAGTTCGCTGCGGAGGGGTTCACGTCGAACCTCGTCTTCGGCCCCACGCGGAACCCGTGGAACCCGGAGCGGACACCCGGCGGATCTTCGGGCGGGTCGGGGGCGGCCATCGCGGCCGGGATGGCCGCGATCGCGACCGCGACCGACGGCGGGGGATCCGTGCGGATCCCCGCCGCCTACTGCGGCCTGTTCGGGCTGAAGCCGACGAACGGGGTGGTCGGGCGTGACCCGATCCCCGACTGGATCGACTACTCGACCGACGGACCGCTCTCGACGCGCGCGGATGACCTCCGCGTGCTGCTGGAGGTGCTCGCGGGACCGACGCCCGGGGACCCCACCACGACGCCGAGGCGTCCCGACGACGACCGGACGATCGGGCGCGTGATCGCGGTGGAGCAGTGGGCACCGGACGTCACGCTTCCCACCGCGACCGCGACGGTGTTCGCCACGGCCCTCGCCCGCTTCGCCGAGATCTTCGGCGTCGATCCGCGATCGATCCGGCCCTCCGACGTCTTCGACCGGAACCCCGAGGACGACTGGATCACGATCGTCGGCTTCGAGCACGCGAACATGTTCGGACGGCGGTGGTTCGAGGAGCATCGCGCCCGGCTCTCTCCCTCGGGGCTGTCCTTCCTCGAAGGCGGCCTCCTGGTATCGCCCGAGGAGTACATCGCCGCGCGCCGACGACGGTTCGAGTTCGCGCGAAGGTTCGACGAGCTCCTCGGGGAGGATGGGCTGCTGCTGTCGCCCGTGATGGCGAGCGACGCGATCGCGGCCGAAGGCCCGGCCGAGGGGATGACGTCGAACGACCTCTACGTCACCGTCCTGCAGAACATCACCGGGAACCCGGCGGTCTCCCTCCCCGCCGGAGCGTTCCCGAGCGGCGTTCCGTTCGGCCTGCAGGTGACGGCGCCGCGGTTCCGCGACGGCCTCCTCCTCTGGATCGCCGATCGCTGGGAGGACGCCGAAGGCGTTCCACCGACGCCTCCCGGGTACGAGCCGTTCGGCGTCTGACGTTCACCGAAGCCAGTCGGCCGCGTCCTTCGCGTGGTACGTGAGGATCATGTCGGCCCCCGCGCGCCGGATCGACGTCAGGATCTCGAGCACCGCGCGGCGCTCGTCGATCCAGCCGTTCTGCGCGGCGGCCTTCAGCATCGCGTACTCGCCGCTCACGTTGTAGGCGGCGACCGGGGCGGCGCCGAGGTCCTTCGCGGCCCGCACGACGTCGAGGTACGGCAGCGCCGGCTTGATCATCACGACGTCCGCGCCCTCGTCGAGGTCGGTCCGAACCTCGCGCAGCGCCTCGTCGGCGTTCGCCGGGTCCTCCTGGTAGCCGGTGCGGTCGCCGAAGCGCGGGGCGCCCTCGGCCGCCTCGCGGAAGGGCCCGTAGAACGCCGACGCGAACTTCGCGGCGTACGCCATGATCGCGACGTCGGTGTGTCCCGCCTCGTCGAGCGCGCCGCGGATCGCCGCGACCTGGCCGTCCATCATCCCGCTCGGGGCGACGATGTGGGCGCCCGCGTCGGCCTGGGCCGTGGCGATCCACCGGTACCGCGCGAGCGTCGGGTCGTTGTCGACCTCGCCGCGCTCGTTCAGCACGCCGCAGTGCCCGTGGTCGGTGTACTCGTCCAGGCAGAGGTCCGCGATGACGACCGCGTCGTCGCCGAAGTCCGCCCGGAGGGCCGCGATCGCGCGCTGCCCGATCCCGTCGCGGTTCCAGGCCTCCGAGCCCTCGGCGTCCTTCCGCTCGGGAACCCCGAACAGGACGAAGGCCACGACGCCCCGTTCGCGGATATCGGCCGCCTCCTTCCGCAGCGACTCGATCGTGTGCTGCATCTGACCGGGCATCGACGCGATCGGGATCGGCTCCTCGAGCGGCTCCTTCACGAACAGGGGGGCGACGAGGTCCGACGGGCGGACGTCCGTCTCGCGGACGAGTTCGCGGAGCGCCGGGGTGCGGCGGAGCCTGCGGGGACGGTGCTGCGGGAAGGCCATGCGTGAAGGGTAGCCGCCCGGTACCGTTCGGCGCATGGAGCCGAAGAAGCGCTGGGACGGGTACGGCTCGTTCTCGTACCTCGAAGCCGGGGAGGATTACCGGGAGTTCGAGCTGCCCCCGCAGATCGGGCGGGTCGAGCCGTTCGTCTACCCGTTGAGCCCCGAGCGAGAGGAGCGGGCGGACCGCCTGCTCCGGGAGAGCGTGTGCATCTCGCTGCACGATCACGCGGGGATCATGCCGGCCGACCTCTCGGAGAACGACGCCTACATCCGTGAGGGGCGCGAGTTCTACGGCTACGAGGGGCTGGCGGCGAGCGGTCTGGACGCGATCTTCGAGAACTTCATGGACGGCACGGCGACGATCACGTCGAAGAGCGGCTGGAAATGGACCGACGTGATCCACGACCTCGGCATGCATCTGGCCGACGTGGCGCACCAGTCGCTCGTGGTCGTCGGGTCGACCGTGGCGGACATCGAGGAGGCGCACCGGACCGGCCGGATCGCGATGATCCCGTGCCTCGAGGGAGCGGCGCCGATCGAGAACGAGCTCGACCGGCTCGACGTCCTGTACGGGTTGGGCGTGCGGATGTGCGGCGTCGCGTACAGCGAGTCGAACCAGCTCGGCGGCGGCATCCGCGACCCGGGCGACGGAGGGCTCACGACCTTCGGGCGCGAGGCCGTGCGCCGGATGAACCGGCTGGGCATGGCGATCGACGTCTCCCACACCGGTGACCTCACGGCGATGCAGACGTGCGAGGCGTCGGAGCGGCCGGTCTTCCTGTCGCACTCCGGCGCCCGGGCGCTGTTCGACGAAGGGAAGCTGAAGACCAACGATCTGTTGGAGGCGGTCGCGGCGACCGGAGGGGTGTGCGGCGTCGAGGCGTCACCGCACACGACGATCGGCGTGGAGCACCCGCGGCATTCGCTGGAGGCCGTGATGGAGCACGTCGAGTACTGCGTCGACGTGATGGGGATCGACCACGTCGGCTTCGGCCCGGACCTGGTGTTCGGGGATCACGTCGGCTTCCACGACCTCTACGCGGCGGCGATGGACACGGGCGAGGTGGGCGCGCACGAGAAGGTCCCGTACGTCGAGGGCCTCGAGAACCTGAGCGAGTTCCCGAACGTGATCAGGTGGATGGTGGCCCACGAGTACGACGACGAGCGGATCCGCAAGCTCGCGGGCGGCAACGTCCTCGAGGCGCTCCGACGCGTGTGGGTCTAGACGAACGGGAGGGCCGGCGCCTTCGACGCCGGCCCTTCCTCGCACAGGACCTGCGTCCCGTCGCCGCGGGACCTTCAGCGCGGATGGCGGGGGGTGAAGACGCGCTCGAGCGCGGTCACGAGCCCGTCGGTCGTGTGCGGGTCTGCGACCGCGTGGACGGTGATCCCGTGCGCCCGGGCCTCCTTCGCGGTGACCGGGCCGATGCACACGACCTTCGACCGCCGCCCGATCGTCCCACCGGCCCGGACGAAGCCCCGGACGGTCGAGGCGCTCGTGAACGTGACCGCGTCGACCTCGCCCGCCGCGAGGGCCCTCCGCGCGGCGGAGGGCAGCGCGCTCGGGAACCGCGTCCGGTAGGCGTCGACGCGCTCGGCCGTCCATCCCTTCGCCTCGAGGGCTTCCTCCAGCCCCGGTGGGGCGACGTCCGCGCGAGGGCACAGGACGCGGCCGCGCCCCCGCGGGAACGCGCGGGCGAGCGCCGCGACCGTGAAGCTTGCCGGCCTGAGATCGGGTGGGCGCCGGGCCCATCGACGGAACGCCTCGGCGGTGCCGTCGCCGACGGCGGCGACGGAGGCCTGGACGTCACGTGGTCCCGAGAGCCGGTCCGCCAGCACGCCGATGGTGGCGGGAGAGGTGACGACCAGCCACGCGTACCCACCCTCGGCGAGATCGCGGAGCGCCGCCGTGAGCGCGGCGCTCCGGACCGGTCGCAGCGCGATCGTCGGTGCGACGATCGCGCGCGCCCCAAGTTGGTCAAGGAGGTTGACCAATCCCTTCGAGCGCTCGGCAGGCCTCGTGACGAGGACCGTCCGGCCCTCGAGGGTGCTGTTCACGCGTCCTGCGTCGCGGCGAGGATCTCGTCGGCGCCCTGCTCTCGGAGACTCGACGC
>Ga0075434_100001586_pt1 | contig 19264 bp, 12 predicted proteins | sample RhiMethybrSRZTD3_FD_75298 | JGI IMG/M metagenome (GOLD analysis project Ga0075434, IMG submission 75298) | Populus rhizosphere microbial communities from Tennessee, USA - Rhizosphere MetaG P. TD hybrid SRZTD3 | ecosystem: Host-associated > Plants > Roots > Rhizosphere > Soil | place: USA... | reverse complement strand
CCACTTCATGGTGGTGGTCAACGCCAGCAACATCGCCAAGGACTTCGAGTGGCTGATGGACTACTGCCCGGCCGGGGTCGAGCTGGTGGATCGCTCGGAGCGCACGGCATTGCTGGCGGTGCAGGGCCCGAAGGCGCCCGAGATCCTGCAGGGGCTGGTGCCGGACTCAGCACTCGATCTCGGCTACTACCGTTTCCTGAGCGGCAAGGTCTGCGGCGTCGACGCTGTCATCTCCCGCACCGGCTACACCGGCGAAGACGGCTTCGAGCTGTACTTCGACCCGCGCCATGGGGCGAAAGTGTGGGAGGGCCTGACGGAAGCCGGCAAGCCGCACGGGCTCGAGCCGGTCGGCCTCGGCGCGCGCGACACGCTGCGCCTCGAAGTGGGCTACATGCTCTACGGCAACGACATCACCGACTCGACCTCGCCGCTCGAGGCGGGGCTCGGCTGGACGGTGAAGTTCGGCAAGAGCGACTTCGTGGGGCGCGACGCGCTGGTGCGCCAGAAGGAGCAGGGCCTCAAGCGCCGGCTGGCGGGCTTCGAGCTGGACGGCCGGCGCGTGCCGCGTCACGACATGCCGATCGAGACGAGTGGCCGCGGGGTGGGCACGGTCACGAGCGGGACGTTCAGTCCGAGCCTCGAGCGACCGATCGGGATGGGATACGTGGAGTCGTCGCTGGTCCAGACGGGCACGGCGCTGGAGATCAAGGCCGGCGAGACGCGGCTTCCGGCCCGCGTCGCCCCCCGGCCGTTCTACAAGCGCGGCTCGCGCCGCACATGAGCCAGACGCCCCGCTTGACGGGCGTGGCAACGTAGCCAGCAAGGAGGCAGCGTGGGATATCCCTCGGACGTGCGCTACACCCGTGAGCACGAGTGGGCCCGGATGGCGGATGGCGTGGTCACGGTCGGCATCACGAGCTACGCGACCGAGCAGCTCGGCGACGTGGTGTTCGTCGAGCTGCCGGCGATCGGCAAGAAGTTCGACGCCAGCAAGCCGTTCGGCGTGGTCGAGGCGGTGAAGACGGTGAGCGACCTCTACTCGCCGATCTCGGGCGAGGTGGTCGAGGTGAACGGCGAGCTCGCAGCGAATCCCGCGCTGGTGAACCAGGCGCCCTACGGCGAGGGCTGGATGATCAAGCTCAAGCCGCGCGACGCCGGCGAGTACGGCAAGCTGCTCTCGAACCAGGACTACGAAAAGCTGCTCGAGGAGCAGCACGCGTGAGCTACGTCGGGCTGTCGAGCGAAGAAGAGCAGCGCATGTTGCGGGCGATCGGCGCCGGCTCCTTCGAGGAGCTGCTCGGCGCCGTGCCCAAGCAGGCGCGCCTCAAGGGCCCGCTGGCGATCGAGGGCCCGCTCTCCGAGATCGAGCTGCGGCGGCGCTTCGGCGAGAACGCGCGCGCCAACGCCGCGGACCGCGCCGTCTCGTTCCTGGGCGGCGGGATCTACGATCACTACATTCCCTCTTCGCTCAACGCGCTCGCGATGCGCTCCGAGTTCGCCACCGCGTACACGCCCTACCAGCCCGAGGTGGCGCAGGGCACGCTCACCGCGATCTTCGAGTTCCAGAGCCTGATCGCTGAGCTCACCGGCTGCGAGGTCGCGAACGCTTCGCTCTACGACGGCGCCACCGCCGCGGTCGAGGCCGTGCTGATGGCGCGCACCCAGACCGGCCGCGCGCGCGTGGTGGCGGCGGGCGCGATCCACCCCCACGTGCTCGAGGTGCTGAACACGTACCTCGACGGGCGCGACCTCACGCGGGTGGGCGAGCGCGGCGGCCAGGTCGCTCCCGAGGACCTCACGGCCGCGCTCGGGCCGGACGTGGCGTGCGTGCTCTACCAGCATCCCAACTTCTTCGGCCTGCTCGAGAGCCCGGCGGCGATCCACCAGCTCGCGCACGCCGCGGGTGCGCTCGCGATCGCGTACTGCGATCCGATCGCGCTCGCGCTGCTCGAGCCGCCCGGCGCCACCGGGGCCGACATCGTGGTGGGCGAGGGGCAGAGCCTCGGCAACCCGCCGAGCTTCGGCGGGCCGCTGCTCGGCTTCTTCGCGTGCCGCATGAGCCTGGTGCGGCGCATGCCCGGCCGGCTCGCCGCCGAGACCGTGGACCGCCACGGGCGGCGCGGCTTCGTGCTCACGCTGCAGACGCGCGAGCAGCACATCCGGCGCGAGAAGGCGACATCCAACATCTGCACCAACCAGGGGCTGCTGGCGCTGCGCGCCACGATCTACATGGGCCTGATGGGCAAGGAGGGGATGCGCGAGGTGGCAGAGCTGTGCGTGCAGAAGACCCACCATGCGGCGCGCCTGGCGGCGGCGATCCCGGGCTACCGCCTGGCGCACGACGGGCCCTTCTTCCGCGAGTTCGTGCTCGAGTGCCCGGTGGAAGCCGCGTTGATCGCGCGCGCCGGCATCGAGCGCGGGATCCTGCCGGGCGTGGACCTCAGACGCTTCCGTCCGGAGTGGAAGAGCCGCCTGCTGGTGGCGGTCACCGAGCAGAGGAGCGCGGCCGAGATCGAGCGCTGGGCCGATGTGCTGCGCTCCGCGGGAGGCAAGCGATGAGCGAGCGCACCCCCGTGCACCTCGAGCGCCGGCTCCTGATCGAGCAGGGCGGACCCGGTCACCGTGGTCCGGCGCTGCCGGCATGCGACGTGCCGGTGAAGCCACTCGCCGAGCTGCTGCCCGGCGCGCAGCTGCGCTCTTCGCTCGAGTTCCCGCAGGTGAGCGAGCCCGAGGTGGTGCGGCACTTCATCGAGCTTTCGACCCTCAATCACCACATCGACAAGGGCTTCTACCCGCTGGGCTCGTGCACCATGAAGCACAATCCCAAGATCAACGACGAGCTGGCATCGCTCCCGGGGATCGCGCTCGCCCACCCGCTCGCCCCGTGCGATGCGAGCCAGGGGGCGCTGCGGGTGCTCCATGACCTGTCGCGCACGCTCGCCGAGATCACCGGGTTCTCCGCCGTCACCACCCAGCCCGCGGCCGGCGCGCAGGGCGAGATGACCGGGCTGCTCATGATCCGCGCACACCACCGCGCGCGCGGCGAGGGCGAGACGCGGAAGAAGGTGCTGGTGCCGGACTCCGCGCACGGCACCAACCCCGCGAGCGTTCATCTCGTCGGCTACGAGACCGTGACCGTGAAGTCGGGCGCGGGCGCCACCGTCGACCTCGCTGCGCTCGAGGCGGCCCTCGACCCGAGTGTGGCGGCCATCATGCTGACGGTGCCCAACACGCTCGGCCTGTTCGAGCGCGAGATCCTCGAGGTCACGCGCCTCGCTCACCAGGCGGGCGCCCAGGCCTACCTCGACGGCGCGAACCTCAACGCGCTCGTCGGGCTGGTGCGTCCCGGCGATCTGGGCTTCGACGTGATGCACATCAACGTGCACAAGACGTTCTCGACCCCGCACGGCGGCGGCGGCCCGGGCGCGGGCCCGGTGGCGGTGGCCCGGCACCTCGAGCCGTATCTGCCGGTCCCGGTGGTCACGGAGCGCGACGGTGTGCTGGGCTTCGATCACGACCGGCCACAGTCGGTGGGGCGGGTGCACTCGTTCTACGGCAACTTCGGCATCCTGGTGCGCGCGCTGGCCTACATCCTGACCCACGGCGCCCCGGGGCTGTCGCGCGTGAGCCGCACCGCGATCCTGAACGCCAACTACCTGATGCGGCGCCTCAAGTCGACCTACGAGCTGCCGCACGACGCCCACTGCATGCACGAGTTCGTGCTCTCGGGCCGGGGACTCAGGAAATACGGCGTGAAGACGCTCGACGTGGCCAAGCGCCTGCTCGATTTCGGCGTGCACGCGCCGACCGTGTACTTCCCGCTGATCGTCGAGGAGGCGCTCATGATCGAGCCCACCGAGACCGAGACCTTAGACCGGCTCGACCACTTCGCGGCGGCGATGGAGCGCATCGCCCGCGAGGCGCGCGAGAGCCCGAAGACGCTGCTCGATGCGCCGCACTCCACGCCCAACAGCCGGCTCGACGAGGGCCGCGCCGCGCGCGAGCTGAAGCTGCGCTGGAGCGTGCCGGGGCGGGACACGGCGGCAGGTACGGCACGGAGCGCCGAGCAGCAGCCCATCAGCCGCTCATGAGCGCGGGGCCGCCGCCGGCGGGGGCGGCTGCGCCCCTCGAGTGGACTTTCAACCCGTGGCGGCAAGACCATCGCATCGCGGTCGTTGCGGCGATCGTGGCGGTCGCGGTCGCGATCCTGATCGCAGGCTTCGAGCTGCCGCCGCTGGCGGTGTTCGGGCTCACGCTCGTGTTTCTCGCGAGCATCCACCCCGCGCTCCTGCCCACGCGCTGCCGCGTGGACGAAGCGGGCGTGGCGCGGCGCATGGCGTTCGTGTGGGAGCGCCGGCCGTGGAGCGCGATTCGCAGGGCATGTCTGGGGCGCAATGGGCTCTACGTCTCCACGCTGGCCCATCCGAGCGCCCTGGCTCCGTTCCGCAGCATGTGGCTGCCGGTGCCGCGAACCGATCCGCCCACGCTGCTCGAAGAGCTGAGGCGGCGCCTCGCGGACCACGGCCTGCCCTCATGACGACCCCCGCGAATGCGGAGAGCCTCTCGCCCGAGGACGAGGCGCTGCTCGACCGCCTCGCCGTCCGGGTGGTCGAGCTGCGCATGGAAGTGCCCGCGATCCTGGCACTCGAGAGCGCCAGGCCGCTCACGTTCGTCGCGTCGCAGGCCATGGTGTTCTTCGAGCCGGTCGCGCGCGCGCTGTTCCCGCTGCCCGACTATCGGCGCCTCGTCGCGCTGGTCGAGCGCCGCGAGACCGTGGAGAAGCTGATCGCGAAGATCGAGGCGCGCGCCGACGATGCGCACCACGCGCGCAGCGCCGCGGCGGCCGAGCGTCGCGCCGCCCGCACGACCGCGAAGCGTCCGCCGCGGTCGCGCTGACGCCGGATTCCATGGGGCTCGATCCCAAGAGCATCCGCTCCATTCTCGCCACCGACTGCGGCTCGACCACCACCAAGGCGATCCTGATCGAGCGCGGCGAGGACGGCTATCGCCTGGTGGTGCGCGGCGAGGCCCCGACCACGGTCGAGGCGCCGTTCGAAGACGTGACGCGCGGCGTGCTGAACGCGGTGCGCGAGGTCGAGGAGCTGGCCGGGCGCAGGATCCTGGACGGCGAGCGCATCCTCACCCCGCAAAAGGGCGAAGAGGGCGTGGACCTCTACCTCTCGACCTCGAGCGCGGGCGGCGGGCTCCAGATGATGGTCTCGGGGCTGGTGCTCCAGATGACCGGCGAGAGCGCGCAGCGCGCCGCCCTGGGCGCGGGCGCGATCGTGATGGACGTGATCGCGCTCAATGACGGCCGGCGCCCGCACCAGAAGATCCGCCGCCTGCGGCAGCTTCGGCCCGACATGATCCTGATGTCGGGCGGCACCGACGGCGGCGACGTGAAGCGCGTCGCGGAGATGGCGGAGCTGCTGCGCGCTGCCGAGCCGCGCGCCCGGCTCGGGGCCGGCTACGAGCTGCCGGTGATCTACGCCGGCAACCGCGATGCCGCCGCGATCGTGCGCGAGTGCCTGGAGAAGCGCGTGGCGCTGAGCGTCGTGCCCAACCTGAGGCCCAGCCTCGAACGGGAGAACCTGAAGCCGGCGCGCGACGCGATCCACGAGCTGTTCATGGAGCACGTGATGGCGCACGCGCCCGGCTACAAGAAGCTCATGAGCTGGACCCCGGTGCCGGTGATGCCAACGCCCGGCGCGGTCGGGATCATCATCGAGAAGGTGGCGAAGCGCGATGGCGTCGCGGTCGTGGGCGTGGACATCGGCGGCGCCACCACCGACGTTTTCTCGGTTTTCCAGGGCGTTTTCAACCGCACCGTGTCCGCCAACCTCGGGATGAGCTACTCGGTGTCGAACGTGCTGGCCGAGGCCGGGATCGAGAACATCCTGCGCTGGGTGCCGTTCGAGGTGGACGAGGCCGATCTGCGCAACCGGATCAAGAACAAGATGATCCGCCCGACCACGATTCCCCAGACTCTCGAGGACCTGGTGATCGAGCAGGCGATCGCGCGCGAGGCGCTGCGCTTGGCGTTCGAGCAGCACAAGTCCCTGGCGGTCGGGCTCAAGGGAGTGCAGACCGAGCGCACGATCTCGGACATCATGAGCCAGACCGAGAGCGGGGCTTCGCTCGTGAACCTGCGCGACCTCGGGCTGCTGGTGGGATCGGGCGGCGTGCTGTCGCACGCGCCGCGCCGCGTGCAGGCCGCGCTCATGATGGTGGACGCGTTCCTGCCCGAGGGGCTCACCCAGCTCGCGGTGGACAGCATCTTCATGGCGCCGCAGCTCGGCGTGCTCTCCACCGTGCACGAGGAGGCCGCCACCCAGGTGTTCGAGCGCGACTGCCTGATCCGGCTCGGCGCCGTGCTCGCCCCGGTCGGGCCCGGCAAGCCCGGGCAACCGTGTGTGAGGGTCACGGTCTCCGGGCCCGATCTCGCGCCCGCGGCGCAGGCCGTGCCGTACGGCGAGCTGGCGCTGATGCCGCTGCCGAAGAGCGGCACGGCGCGGATCGAAGCCACGCCGGAGCGCGGCTTCGACCTCGGCGCGGGGAAGGGGCGCCCGCTCCAGGCCACGGTGCCGGCCGGCGTGGTCGGCGTGATCGTGGACGCGCGCGGGCGGCAGCCGTTCGCGCTCCCCGCCGATCGCGACGCACGCATCCAGCGCCTGCGCGCATGGAACCGCGCGCTCGGCGCCTACCCGCGCGAGGTCTGACGTGGCGCACGCCTACACACTGGTCCGCCGCGTCGCCCGGCGGCGCCCGCGGGGGCGCTGAGCATGGCGCACGCATACACCCCCGGACTGCGCGTCACCGATCGCGCCGTGCTGCGCCGCGAGCGGCGCCTGCCGCTCAAGGGCGATGTGCTGGTGAGCGCCGGAGATCACGTCGCGCCCGACACGATCGTGGCGCGCACGGAGTTGCCCGGCAACGTGCAGATCGTGAACGTCGCGGCGCAGCTCTCGCTCGATCCTGCCTCGGTGCCGGCGGCACTGCTCAAGCCGGTGGGAAGCGCGGTGAAGAAGAACGAGCCGATCGCGCAGGGGCGGAGCCTGTTCGGGCTCGTGAAGAACACGATCACAGCACCGGCGGACGGAACGATCGAGAGCGTCTCGCCGGTGAGCGGCCAGCTCATCCTGCGCGAGCCGCCGATCCCGGTCGAGGTCAACGCCTATGTGCGCGGCGTGGTGAGCGACGTGCTGCCGGGGGAGGGCGTGGTGATCGAGACCGTCGGCGCGTTCCTGCAGGGCATCTTCGGCGTCGGCGGCGAGACCCACGGCGAGCTGGCGATCGTGACGTCCGGGCCCGAGGAGGAGCTGACCGAAGCGCGGCTCGAGCCCGCGCACCGCGGCAAGGTGGTGGTGGGCGGCGCGCGCGTCTCCTACGCGACGCTGATGCGGGCGAAGGAGCTGGGCGTGGCCGCGGTCGTGGCCGGCGGCCTGGACGACCGCGACCTGCGCCAGCTCCTCGGCAAGGATCTGGGCGTCGCGATCACCGGCTCCGAGGAGCTGGGCTTCACGCTCGTGCTCACCGAGGGCTTCGGGCGGATCCCGATGGCTGGACGTACCTGGCGGCTGCTGGAAGCGCACCGCGGCGAGCGCGCTTCGGTCAGCGGCGCAACCCAGATCCGGGCCGGCGTGATGCGGCCCGAGATCATCATCCCGCGCGAGAACGCGGGCGCCGCAAGCGAGACCGACCTCTCGACCGGGCTCGAGATCGGCTCGCTGCTGCGCGTGATCCGCGAGCCCCACTTCGGCCGCATCGGGCGCGTGGTCGAGCTGCCGAGCGAGCTGCGTGCGCTCGAGACCGAGTCCAGCGCGCGCGTGCTGATCGTGGAGTTCGCCGACGACTCCGCCCGCGCTGTGATCCCGCGCGCGAACGTCGAGCTGATCGCGGGCTGAGGCCGCAGCGGCCGCCTGCCGGCGGCCGAGCGAGCGCCGCCGCGCCCCGCGCGGGCGGCCGGCGATTGGCATACATTTAGATATACAAGTGATATATGTGGTATACTAGTTGTACAGTGGCATCAGTATACCATCCTGATTCGCGCACGGCCGTGGTCCGCCTCGGGTCTGCGCGACCCACGGCGTCGCGACTCGCGGGGCTCGCCCTCGCGTTTCTGATCCCCGGTCTTGCCCCGGTCGGCGCCGGTGCCGCGGTCACATACTACGTGGACAATCAGAACTCCTTCGCCTCCGACGCCAACCCCGGGACGCAGGCGCTGCCGTACCGGACGATCACGGCCGCGGCAGCCGCGCATCATGGCGCGGGGAACGTGATCCTCGTGAACCCGGGCATCTACCGCGAGACGGTGACGCCCCCCGCTTCCGGTGACTCGACGCAGCCATTCACCTATCGCGCCGTAGGCCAGGGGGTCGTCGTCGACGGCTCCGACGATTTCTCCGGCCGGGCGCGATGGGCGCTGGCGTCCGGAACGGTCTATCTCGCATCGACCGTGACCTGGAGCCCGCTCCAGGTGTTCGTGGACGGCGAGCGCCTCGCGGCCTCGACCGCCGCACCGGCGGCCCTGCCGGCGAACAGTTTCGTGTACGTCGCGGGCGCGGGCCTCTACGTGAACCTGGGCGGCGACCACCCCGGCGACCACCAGACCACGATCGGCCGCCGCACTTACGGCTTTCGGCTGTCGAACGTGGCATGGGTCGAGGTCGACGGCTTCGTCGTCGCATATGCTGAGGACAAGGCCGTTTCGCTCTCGAACACCGCGTACTGCGCGATCCGGAACAACATCGTCACGCAGTCGCGCAAGTACGGCATCCACCTCGCGAACGGCGGCGGCAACGTCATCGAGAACAATCGGGTGTACGACAACCAGTTCCACGGCATTGGCCTGGTGGGCGCAACCCAGACCACGGTCCAGGACAACGAGTGCTACCGCAACGCCGATCCCTCGGTGCGGGTCGCGAACGGGCTCTACCTGAGCGGAGCGACCTCGAATCTCATCCGCCGGAACTCCTGGCACGACAACCAGGACTCGGGCGCGCAGTATGCCGCGGCTTCCGACGACAACCTCTCGATTCAGAACGTCTCGTGGCGCAACGGCGACAGCGGCTTCGACTGCGTCGACTCGAAGAACTCGATCATGATCGGGTGCGTGGCCTACGGGAACACCACCGATGGGTTCGGGCTGAACGGCGCCTCCACCGGCGCGCAGGTCTACGACTGCATCGGCGTCAACAACAGCCGGAACGACCTGTCGGTGGCTTTTACCGCCACGGCGGGATTCCAATCCGACTACAACCTCTTCTGGAACTCGACCGCCCAGGCACCTTTCCGCTACGGCTCGGTCTCGTACGCCACGGTGGCGGCTTTCCGCGGCGTGAGCGGCACGGACGCGCAGACCCTCCAGGCGGACCCGAAGTTCGCGGGCGCCCCGGCGGGCGATTTCCACCTGCTGGCCGGATCGCCCGCGATCGACAACGGCCATTCGGGCTTGTCCGCATGGCCGCCGCAGGACGCCGAGAGCGGTGACCGACAGGACGATCCCGCGACCCCCAACACCGGAGTTGGCGTGATCAGCTATGCGGACCGCGGCGCGTACGAATACCATCCGCCCCCGAACCAGCCGCCGAACGGCACCATCGACACTCCGGTATCCAACCTCACGATTGCGGCGGGGCAGGCCGTGCTCTTCGCGGGCTCGGGCGTCGATCCCGGCAATAATCTTCCGTTGAGCTTCGCCTGGAGCTTCGGCGGCGGCGCCGCCGGCACGACGGATGAAGATCCGGGCCCGGTGGTGTTCGCGTACCCCGGGACCTATTCGGTGACGCTCGCCGTGACGGACGCTCTCGGCCTCGCCGATCCCACGCCCGCGACGCGCGTCGTCACCGTGACGCCCGCGCCCGTCGGGGTGCCCAACGACGAGATCCACTGGACCTTCACCGGCCCGAACTCCGTCACGATCGACTGGCGCGGCTTCGACCGCGTCGTGCGCTACGGGCTCACCACAGCCTACGGCTCGCAGGCGTTCGGCGCGACGCCGGCGCCGCATCCCATCTCGTCGCCCGGCCCGTTCCAGGAGGCGAAGCTCACAGGCCTCGCGGAGAACACCGTCTATCACTACTCGATCGGATCCGGCCCGGACCACACCTTCCACACGCCGCCGCCGCGCGGCACGCCGGGCTTCACGATCTACGCGGCCGGCGACATCGGCTGCAACGCCGACTTCGGATGGATGGGACCCATGCAGGACGTGATCGCCGCCGATCACCCCGCGTTCGTCCTGATGGTCGGCGACCTCACATACGGCAACTCGACGAGCCAGGCGAGCGTGGACCGGCACTTCAACGACGTCATGGTGTGGTCGCAGGACGCGGCGTACATGCCGGTGTGGGGCAATCACGACTGGGAGCATCCGGACCGCGACGACCTCCGCAACTACCGCGGACGCTTCGACCTGCCCAACCCGCAGACAGCGGCCGGCTCGCCCGAAACGGGTGGCGAGGACTGGAGCTGGTTCGACTACGGGAACGTCCGGTTCATCTCGTACCCCGAGCCCTACGATCCCACGTCGTGGCCCGAATGGCGCACGCATGCCGTGACGCTGATGGATCAGGCGCAGGCCGATCCGCAGATCCGGTTCATCGTCACCTTCGGTCATCGCCCCGCCTACTCCTCCGGATACCACGGCGGGGACGCGATCCGCGCCCACCTCGACGGCCTGGGCGCCACGCACAGCAAGTACGTGCTCAACCTCAACGGTCACAGTCACGACTACGAGCGCTCGTACCCCCAGTACGGCGTCACCCACATCACCGCCGGAACCGGCGGCGCCGAGCTCGAGATGGGGCCCGGGCCCTGCGTGTGGAACGGCGGCTGCCCGCCGCCGGCGTGGTCGGCGTTCCGGGCGATGCATCACGTGAACGTGCGGCTGCACTTCGCTTCCGCCGGCATCGGGATCGAGGCGATCTGCGGACCTCCCGCGCCCGACAACGACATCAGCTGCACCCCGGGCACCATCATCGACAGCTTCGTGATCGGCACGCTCCACCAGGCGCCGGTCGTGACCGCGCCCCCGGCCGCCCAGCTGGACGAGGGCGGCGCGCTCACCCTGCACGTCAGCGCGACGGATCCGGACGGTTTCGCGATCACGTCGCTGGTCGCGAAGTCGCTGCCCCAGGGCGCGACCTTCACCGCCGGACCCGGCAACACGAGCGGCACGCTGTCCTGGACGCCGAGCTACCTGCAGGCCGGGACCTACAACGTGCCCTTCATCGCCGCGAACGCGCTGAGCGACACCGCGACCGCTTTGATCATCGTGCGCAACGTGGAACACGGGCCGGTGGTGAGCGCCCCGGCTGCGGCCGCGGTACTCGAGCAGGACCCGATCGCGATCTCGGTCACGGCGTTCGACCCGGATGGCGAGCCGATCAGCTCTCTGGTCGCCACCGGACTTCCTCCCGGCGCCAAGTTCATCTCCAACACCAGCCACACCGGCGGGATGGTCGAGTGGACGCCGGCCATCGGCCAGGACGGGGTGTATACGCTGCACTTCACGGCCGCGAACGCGCTCTCGACCTCCGCGACCACGACCCTCACGGTGCGCGTCGCGGGCGCGCCCGTCGTCACGGCGCCCGCCGCCGCGAGCACGCCGGTGGACAGCCTCCTCACCATCGACGTCACGGCGTCCGATCCCGAGCACGAGCCGGTCTATCGCTTCACCGCCTCCGGCCTGCCCGCTGGCGCCGGCTTCGTGGCCGGCCCGGGCAACCGCACCGGCAGGCTCACGTGGCGCCCGACCGGCGCACAGGCGGGGAACTACGACGTCAGCTTCATCGCCGAGAACGACCGGTCGGGATCGGCCACCACGCGGATCACCGTGGGGGATCGCCCGCCCAAGGTCAGCGCACCGGCCAGCGCCAGCGTGCAGGCGGGAATGACACTCCTTCTCAACATCTCGGCATCCGATCCCGACGGCAGCGCGATCGCGTCGCTGTCCGCGACGCCGCTGTCGGCGGCAGTGCTCACCACCCGCAACGGCAACACCGGCGGCACGCTGAACTGGACGCCCACCGCGACCGACGCCGGCAGCCACACCGTCACGTTCACCGCGGCGAACGCGCTGTCGGGCGCCTCCAGCACGACGATCACCGTGTCGCCTCCCAATCTGCCCCCGATCCCGGTGGTGAGCGTGTCGCAATCGAGCGGAAACGCGCCGCTCGAGGTGAGCGTGGACGCGGGGGCCTCGACCGATCCGGATGGCAGCGTGTCCTCCTTCCGCTTCGACTTCGGCGACGGAACGATCGTCGGGCCGAGGCCGCAGGGGAACGCGACTCACAAGTACGCAGCCTGCGGGAACTGGACGCTCACCGTCACGGTCACCGACTACCAGGGCGCCGCCACGATCAAGACCATTCCGGTGACCGTCGGCTGGGCGCCCCATCTGCCCAACCTGGTCGGCAACCCGTCGTTCGAATCCGGCACGACGAACTGGGGACCGTACGCCAGCGCCACGTTGGCGCGGGTGGCGGGCGGCTTCGACGGCAGCTGGGCGCTGCAGGTGACAGGGCCCGCGACCCCCGGCACCTTCGGCATCAACGACACTCCCAACTGGGTTGCGGGGATTCCCGCGGCCGGCAGGCGGTACCGCATCACCGCATGCGTGCGCTCGGAAGAAGGCCTCGGCAGCGTGAAGTTCCAGGTGCGCGAGTACCTGGGCGCGACCAAAATGGGAGAGGCGCCTTCGCCGAGCGTGGTGCTGTCGCCTTCGTGGCGAATGGTGACCGTGGACTACACGTCCGTCGCGGCGGGGTCGAACCTCGATTTCCAGGTGCTCGATTCCCCGGTCGAGGACCGCGAGGCGTTCCTCGTCGACAACATCTCGATCTTCGACATCACCGATCCCAACCTGGTCGACGTCGCAGATCTCGGCGGGAGAGTGCCGCTCGTGGCCACGGTCTCGCCGAGCCCGATGCGCACGTCTTCGACCGTCATGTTCGTCACGTCGCGCCCCGGGCCGCTCAGCGTCACGCTCTTCGATGTCGGCGGCCGCCAGGTGCGCACGTTGCTCGACGAGCCGCGCGCCGCAGCGGGATTCCACGTGGCGACGGTGGACGGGAATGACGACCGGGGCAAGAAGCTGGCCTCGGGGCTCTACTTCTTCAGCATCCAGGCGCTCGAGGGCAAATCGAGCGGGCGGATCGTCATCGCCCGCTGATCCTCTCGGCAGCGACACAAATCCGTTGACGCGCCCAGGGCGCGGTGCCAACATTCTGGCCGTCCCGCAAGCAACATCGGAACGGAGGAAAACGCCGCCGCCTCAAAGTTACGATGTTCGTACTGCCGTGCTGGTACCGGCCCACTCGTCGGCCCGCGTGCCCACTCGCCGAACGCGCGTCCCGCGCGCGTCTCGCCGGGTTCATCGCACGTTCCCTCCCCGCAGCCCTCGTCGCCTTTGCACTGACCCCGACCCACGTGGCTCTCGCGCAGTCCATCGAGGAGAGCCTGTGGTGCGCCAACGATCGCGTGGATGCCGTGCTCCGCTCGGGCGGGACCATCTACATCGGTGGCGCTTTCACGTACGTCGGCCCCGCCACCGGAGGAGGGGTCCCCCTCGACGCCGCGAGCGGCGGGTCGCCGCCCTCGTTCCCGAAGGTGCAGGGGTACGTGTACGCCGCGGCCCCCGACGGAGCGGGTGGCTGGTACATCGGCGGGAGCTTCACCGCGGTCGGTGGCCTTACGCGATCCAACGCCGCGCACGTGGCATCGGACCTTTCGCTCACCTCCTGGGATCCCAATGTGAACGGCCCGGTCTACGCGCTCGCCGTGAGCGGGTCGACGGTCTACATGGGCGGAGGCTTTGCCGGAGTCGGGGGTGTGGCGCGCAACTGCATCGCCGCGCTCGATGAGTCGACCGGCGCGCCTGCCGCATGGAATCCGAATGCCAGCGGCGAGGTTCGCGCCCTGCTGGTGAGCGGTCCCACGGTCTACGCCGGCGGCGGGTTCCTCACGATCGGCGGGCAGTCCCGTGGCTGCATCGCGGCGCTCGATGACGCAACCGGCGCGGCCACGGCGTGGAACCCGGGCGCCAACGGCAGCGTCTCCGCGCTGGCGATCAGCGGCTCCACTCTCTACGCCGCTGGCGACTTCACCACGGTCGGCGGTCAGGCCCGAAACCACATCGCCGCGCTCGATCTCGCAAGCGGGACCGTCACCTCATGGGACCCGAATGCGGATCTTGCCGTGCGTGCGCTGGCGGTGAGCGGATCGACCGTCTTCGTGGCCGGGCAACTCACCCACGTCGGCGGGCAGTCGCGTGCTCACGTCGCGGCGCTCGACGCCACGACCGGTGCTGCGACCGCGTGGGACGCGAATGCCGACGACACCGTGTGGGACATCGTGGTGAGCGGCGCCTCCGTTTTCGTGGGCGGGCGCTTCACCACCATCGGCGGGCAGTCGCGGAATTGCGTCGCGGCCGTGGACGCCACGACCGGCGCCGTCATGCCGTGGCGGGCCGACGCCGACGGCCCCGTTCTCGCCGTGGTGCCGAGCGGCACCCGGATCTACATCGGCGGGACCTTCACCAGCGCAGGCGGGCTGATGCGCGACCACATCGCCGCGCTCGATGCTGCGACCGGCGCGGCAACCGCGTGGAACCCGGGTGCGAACGGCACGGTCGCATGCCTGGCGGTGAGCGGCTCCACGCTGTATGCCGGCGGCGACTTCACCGCGACCGGAGGACAGACCCGCAACCACCTTGCCGCGCTCGATCTCGCGACCGGGGCGGCGACCGCGTGGGATCCGAACGCGAACGGGCCGGTCGCTGTGCTGTTGGCGAACGGCTCCACGGTCGACGCGGGCGGGTCTTTCACAGTCGTCGGCGGGCAGACGCGCAACCACATCGCCGCGATCGACGCCGGGACCGGCGCCCCCTCTGCCTGGAATCCCAACGTCAACGGCTTCGTGTACGCACTGGCGGCCGACGGCTCCACGATCTACGTGGGTGGGGACTTCCACACGATCGGTGGGACGACGCGCAACTATGTCGCTGCAATCGACGCCGGGACCGGCACGGCCCTCGCATGGAATCCCAATGCCAACTACATCGTCGACGCACTGGCGCTGGTCGGCCCGACGGTTTACGTCGGAGGATTCTTCACGAACATTGGCGGCAAGCAGCGCAACTACCTCGCCGCGCTCAGCGCTGCGAGCGGCCTCGCGACCAACTGGGACCCGAGTCCCAACAACTGGGTCGCCGCGTTGGCGCCGGGGAATCGATCCCTCTATGTCGGCGGGGGCTTCACCTCCATGGGCGGCCGCGCACGCAACCACATCGCAGCCGTTTACCTCGCGGTCCCGGTCGTCGAGGGGTGGAACCCGAACGCCACGGACTGGGTGTCATCCCTGGCGGTGGACGGCGCCACCGTGTACGCGGGCGGCGGGTTCAACCGGATCGGCGGCCGGTCGAACGGCCATCTCGCCGCGATGAACGATGCTTCGTATCTCGACGTTGGCGGGTCGGAGGATGCTCGCGGCCCGCAGCTCGCGCTCGCGTTCCGGTCGAATCCCGCGCGCGAGAATCTCACGGTCACGGTCACCGTTCCCCGGGCAACGCAGGCCAGGCTCGAGCTCTTCGACACGGCCGGGAGGGCGATCGCCGCGCGCGAAGTCGGGGCGATGGGAGCGGGCACTCACACCGTGACCCTCGGAGAGGGGAGAGCGCCGCCCGGCGTCTACCTGGTGCGCCTGTCCCAGGGCGTCCGCTCGGTCACCGCCCGCGCCGTCATCCTGCGGTGAGGAAACCCGTTGACGCCCTCCGCGCCCCGTTCTAGCTTGGCGGCTTCCGGCAACGTGCAGCACCGTGGCGCGCCGCCGACGGCCGCGGATCGTGATCTGCAACCCTGGGAGGTCGGTTGCCGCCAATCGAGGCGCGCCCGCGCGCCGACGCCACGGGCGGGTCGCGCAAGGGCCGCATGCGGGCGCGCGTCGCGGTCCTGTCGCTGCTGTTCGGCGTGGTGCTCGCCGTCATTCCCGCCCCGGCGCCTGCCGCCCCTGCCGAAGCCCCGCTGCCGCCTTCGGGCCTGATCTGGCACGACATCCCGAACGACGCCGGCCGCGCGGTCGCGCTGGAATGGAAACCGTCGCCGCAGGATTCCGTCCATCGCGTCACGACCTACGTGATCGAGCGCGCAACTTCACCCGGCGGTCCGTGGAGCTTCGTGGACTCGGTGGCGGCCGAGGCGCACGCGAAGCGCGACCAGTCGGTCCACCGCGACATCGAGTACTTCTACCGCGTCACAGCGGCGGGGCCGGGCGGCCGCACACCGGCGCTCAGCATCACCGGGCCGGTGATCGCGAAGTCCGAGTGGCTCAACCGCACTCGCTGGAGCGTGATGGTGGCGATCGCGATGTTCTTCGCGTTCGTGCTGTGGTTCATCGCCCAGGCCCAGACCGGCAAGAAGCCGTTCGTGCGCCGCATCCCGGGGATCGACGCGATCGAGGAGGCGGTGGGGCGCGCCACCGAGATGGGGCGCCCGGTGCTCTTCATGCCGGGCATCCGCGACATCAACGACATCCAGACCGTGGCGGGGCTCGTGATCCTCGAGAGCGTGGCCCGCCTGACGGCGAAGTACGAGACGCCGATCGCCGTGCCGGTCGCGTACCCGATCCCGTTCGCGATCGCGCAGGAGGCGGTGAAGAGCGGCTACCTGCACGCCGGCCGCCCCGAGCAGTACGACCCGATGAGCGTGCGCTTCATCTCGCCCGAGCAGTTCGCATACGTCGCGTCGGTGACCGGGACCATCATGCGCGAACGCCCTGCGGCCCACATCTTCATGGGGGCGTTCTACGCCGAATCACTGCTGCTCGCCGAGACCGGGTTCTCGACCGGCGCGATCCAGGTGGCGGGCACCGCGAACGTGCACCAGCTCCCGTTCTTCGTGGTGGCGTGCGACTACACCCTGATCGGCGAGGAGCTGTACGCGGCGAGCGCCTACCTCTCGGGCGACCCCAGGCTGGTGGGGAGCCTGAAGGGCGGCGACCTGCTCAAGGTCGCGGTGATCATTGCGATCATCGTCGGCTGCCTGCTCGAGACCACGAACCACCACTGGCTCACCCAGTGGATGAAGACCCAGTAGGGCGCCCGCATGAAGCGTGAGCTGCCGCTGTTCATCACCGCCGTGGTCGGGCTGCTCATGATCCTGTCGTTCTTCGTGCCGCACCAGGCGGTGAGCGTGCCGTCCGACTTCCTGCAGCAGTGCGCGCTCATCCTGCGGGCCTTCGGCTACGTGCTCGGCGGCGTGAACGTGCTGCTGGTGAACTTCGACGGGATCTACAAGCGCCAGCCGGGGTGGATCTACAAGGTGGTGCTGGTCGTGACGCTGCTCGCCACGGTGGTAGTGGGCGCGGTCGAGGGGCCGGGCTTCCTCAACCCCGGAACCCGCTCGAAGTGGATCTACGACAACATCTACTCGAACATGCAGGCGACGATGTTCGCGTTGCTCGCGTTCTTCATCGCATCGGCCGCGTTCCGAGCCTTCCGCATCCGCACCACCGAGGCCGGCCTGCTCGCGGTCGCTGCGCTGATCGTGATGCTGGGGCGGGTGCCGCTCAGCAACGCGCTCACCAACTGGCTCCCGGAGTGGGCGCGGCTCCAGTCGCTCCAGGAGTGGATCATGGTGTTCCCGCAGAACGCCGCCAAGCGCGCGATCCTGATGGGAGCAGCGCTGGGCGTGATGGCCACGGGCCTGCGCGTGATCCTGGGGCTCGAGCGCGCCTACCTGGGCGGGGAGGACTGAGGGCGTGAGCCTGGTCACAGCGCTCGAGAAGCTCGACCGCCGTTGGATCTTCCTCACCATCGGCTTGCTGGTGCTGCTGCCGCTGCTGTTCCCGCTGGCGCTGCCGCTCTACGTCTCGCCGCCGGTGCGCTCCTTCGTGGAAGCGGTGGACTCGATCCCCGACGGCTCGCGCGTCCTCATGTCGTGCGACTACGACCCCGGCTCGATCCCGGAAATGGTGCCGATGACGCGCACCGCGCTCCGTCATCTGCTCGACAAGAAGTGCAAGATCGTGATCACCGTGCTGTGGAACGGCGGGCCCGGCCTGGTCGATCGCATCGTGCGGCAGGTGGTGGAGCACGAGTATCCCGACCGCCAGTACGGCGTGGACTACGTGAACCTCGGCTACAAGGCGGGCGACGAAGCGGTGATGGTGTTGATGGGGCAGGGGATCGTGAACGCATTCCCGCGCGATTACCACGGCAACGACACGCGCACCATGCCCATCATGCAGGGCGTGCGCGACTACACGAGCTTCCCGATGCTGGTGAACATCTCGGGCGGCTACCCCGGCACGAAGGAGTGGGTGCAGCAGGTCCAGGCGCGCTTTCACCTGCCGATGGTCGCGGGCGTGACCGCAGTGAGCGCGCCGGAGTACTACCCGTACCTCCAGTCGCACCAGATCCTCGGGCTCCTGGGCGGCATGGCGGGCGCGGCCGAGTACGAGAAGGCGCGGGGCGAGAAGGGCAGCGCCACGCGCGGGATGGACGCGCAGTCGCTCGCTCACTACTTCGTCGCCGTGTGCATCCTGCTCGGCAACGTCGTGCAGTGGTCGAAGCGCCGGAGACCCGCGCCATGACGCTCCATCCCGCCCCTCTCACCACGCCCGAGGGCATCGGCATCTGGGTCGGCGCGTTCCTGACGTTCTGCGTGCTGAGCTTCCTCTACAAGGACAACCCGTTCTACAAGCTGGCCGAGCACCTGTTCGTCGGAGTCTCGGCCGGCTACTACATCATCCTCAACTTCTGGACCGTGATCTATCCCAACCTGTACGAGCCGCTGCGCAAGGCGTTCGCGGGGCACGGCGTGACCGAGCGCACCGGCATGTTCGCCGCCGAGCTCGGCGACTACCGCGGCTGGCTGCTGTTCCCGGCGGTGCTGGGCCTGCTGCTCTTCACCCGGCTGTTCGGCCGGATCGGCTGGCTCTCCCGCTGGTCGCTGGCGGTGATCATCGGCGTCTACGTCGGAATCCAGACCACCGGCTTCGCCCAGGGCGACCTGGTGGCGCAGGTGCAGGCCAGCCTCCAGCCGCTGTGGACCGGGAAGCTCGGCAGCAGTCTCAACGCCATCATCTTCACCCTCGGGCTCGTCACCTCGCTCCTGTTCTTCTTCTTCAGCCGCGAGCACAAAGGCGCGCTGGGCGTGGCGTCGCGGATCGGCGTGTTCTTCCTCATGATCGGGTTCGGGGCGGGCTACGGTTACACCGTGATGTCGCGCGTCTCGCTCCTGATCGGACGCTTCCAGTTCCTGCT
>Ga0075434_100001584_pt1 | contig 19271 bp, 16 predicted proteins | sample RhiMethybrSRZTD3_FD_75298 | JGI IMG/M metagenome (GOLD analysis project Ga0075434, IMG submission 75298) | Populus rhizosphere microbial communities from Tennessee, USA - Rhizosphere MetaG P. TD hybrid SRZTD3 | ecosystem: Host-associated > Plants > Roots > Rhizosphere > Soil | place: USA... | reverse complement strand
CAGGTCGCCGAGTTCATCGACTCCGACGCTGATACCCGCGCTCGAGCCCTGGCGCTCGGTGCGCTGCAGGACCTGCGCGCGTCGCGCGTCCTCGATGTCGCGTTGCATGCGCTCGATGACGAGGAGCCGGATGTCGTCATCGCTGCGCTCGCGGTACTACGCGAATGGGTGGCGCGCGAAGATGGCACCAGGGCCCTCGAGGCGGTCTCCGCGATCGCGGTGGACGCGGCACGCAATCCGCGCCTGCGGGCAGCGGCGGTCGAAGCGCTCGCGGAACTCCCCGAACATCTGGTGCGGCCGCTGCGCGATCGCGCGCCGCATCCCGAACACGCCTGGTCAACGATCGACGATCCGGAAGCGGCACAGACCTGGGTCGATGCTCACGGCGCGAGCGCCGAACCCGGAACCATTCATGCGCTGATCGATCGCCTGCGCAGCCATGAGCAGAACGAGTCTGCCGCTCAACGCCGAATGGCGTGGCAGCGTGCGCGGGGGCGGGCGCATCGCGCGCTCGCGAAACGCGGCAGCCGCCTCGCGCTGTTCGATCTGCGCGAGACGTTCGACACCACGCCAAAGCCGCTGCCGGAGGATTTCCTGATGGCGGTCGAAGCGCTGGGCGATGCCAGTTGTCTGGAGCCGCTGGCGCGGGCCTGGGCGGTAGCGCCCTATGACGCCACCTGGCGCGCGCGGGTGTCGACCACGGCGGCGGCGATCGCCAAACGTGCGCGGCTCACCGCGCGCAGCGCCGCGATGAAGCGCATTCGAACCCAATGGCCCGGGTTTATCTGACGTGTCGCCTCGTCGTGTCCTTCGTGTTCTTGGTAGCTATTTTTCCACCTTGAGTGGACGGGTCGCCACCGACTTTCCGTCGATCATCACTTCGACCGCATAGTCCCCCGCCGGGAACCCGCCTGAGTTCTTGATGTGGAATTCGGTGGCGGCGTTGTCGCGATACGACACGTCGCGTGAATCCTCGCTGACGAGTCGACCGGCGTAGGTCCACTTCACCCCGATCTTCCCCGCGCCGGGCCCCTTCGTGAGCACCGAGACGAACAGCGTGTCGTCAGGCTTGAACCGCGTCGCCAGCGTGCCGACGCTGTGGTCCGAGTTGAGCGAGCTGCCGGTCTGGATCGTCTCGAGCTGCAGCGGTCCGCCGGGACGACACGCCGCCAGCAACGACAGCAGGACCGCCGCTAATAGCTTTTTGCGAACCATGCAGACACCGTAGCATTCGAGCCGCACTTGATGCACGTCTTTCCGCTGATGGGCGCCTCGCTGAACGGAATGTTGCGGATCGTCGCCTGCGTTTCGGTCTTGATCTCCGCCTCGCACGTGGCCGAGCCGCACCATGGCGAGATGACGAAGCCAGGGCGGCCTTCCATGATCTCGCGGAACTCCTGATATGAATCGGTGCGCGTGGTGTGCTCGGTGCGATAGGCCACGGCGCGATCGAAGAGCGCCTTCTGAATGGTCTCGAGCATCTGCTGCACGTGGCTCGCCAGACCGTTCATGGGCGCTGACGATTTCTCACGTGTATCCCGGCGCGCCAGCATCACCGACGACTTCTCCAGATCCTTGGGACCGATCTCCAGGCGCAGCGGCACGCCGCGCATCTCCCATTCATTGAACTTCCATCCGGGCGTTTGCGTTTCGCGGTCGTCCAGCATCACGCGGATGCCGGCCGTCGTCAGCTCCTTGCGGATCTCGGCCGCCTTCGCCAGCACGCTGTCACGCGACGCGCCCTTCATGATCGGCACGATCACGACTTGGTACGGCGCAACGCGAGGCGGCAGTATCAGGCCGCCATCGTCGCCGTGGGTCATGATGACGCCGCCGATCATTCGCGTCGACATTCCCCACGAGGTGCCATAGACGAACTGCACTGACTTATCGCGCGCCTGGAACTTGATGTCGAAGACCTTCGCGAAGTTCTGACCGAGGTTGTGCGAGGTGCCGGCCTGCAGCGCGCGCCCATCGCGCATCAGCGCTTCGATTGAATACGTGCGATCCGCGCCGGCGAATTTCTCGCTCTCCGTCTTCAGGCCGTCGACGACCGGCATCGCCAGCTCGGTTTCGGCGAAATCCTTGTAGACCGCGAGCATCTTCAATGTCTCGGCTTGAGCCTCTTCGGCGGTCTCGTGCGCCGTGTGCCCTTCCTGCCAGAGGAACTCGGTGGTCCGCAGAAACAGACGCGTCACCTTTTCCCATCGCACCACGTTCGCCCATTGGTTGATGAGAATCGGCAGATCGCGCCACGACTGCACCCACTTCGCGTACATGGTGCCGATGATCGTTTCTGACGTCGGACGGACGACCAGGCGCTCTTCGAGATCCTCGTTGCCGCCGCGCGTGACCCAGGCGACCTGCGGCGCGAACCCCTCGACGTGTTCCGCCTCTTTCATCAACAGACTTTCCGGAATGAACAACGGAAAGTAGGCGTTGACGTGGCCCGTCTCCTTGAAGCGGCGATCCAGGGCCTGCTGCATCAGCTCCCAGATCGCGTAGCCGTACGGACGGATTACCATGCAGCCCTTCACCGGCGAGTAGTCAGCCAGCTCCGCGCGCCTCACAACGTCGATATACCAACGGCCGAAGTCCTGCGATTGAGGCGTGACCTCGGTCGGTAGATCGGGAATCTCTGTCTCTTTGCTCATGAAGTTATCGTTGCAGTACGTCAGCGACGTGTCTTTGCCAGTGTATATCGTCGCGCTGCGGGACGTCCTCGCGGTAGTGGCCGCCCCGGCTCTCCTCGCGTCGGAGCGCGGCCCTGGCGATGAGGAGTCCGACCGTGACGAGGCTCGCCACGCGACGCTGTTCACGATCGGCCGGCGTGCGATCACGCGCCGCCGCGATCGCGGCGCGCCATGCCGACAGCTGCGCAACCGCCGGTCGCAGGCTCGCGTCGGATCGGACGAGACCGGCCTGCTGCCACATCAGATCGCGAACGTCTGAGGCCGACGGCGCGGCCGCTTGCGTGCTCTCCTGGCAATAGCGTTCGGCCGGTGTCGCCCACGACGCCTGAACCATCGGCCCTTTCATCGCCTCGGCGGCACGAGCGCCGAACACCAATCCTTCCAGCAGCGAATTGCTGGCGAGACGATTGGCCCCGTGGAGCCCAGTGCACGCGGCCTCGCCGGCCGCGAAGAGACCGTCCACTGACGTCCGCCCATGCAAATCGGTTTCGACGCCGCCCATCAGATAGTGCGCCGCCGGACTCACGGGAATGCGATCGGTGGCGAGATCGAATCCGGCCTCGCGGCACACTTTCGTGATGGTCGGAAAGCGCGATCGCACATACGTCGGATCGAGATGCGCCATCGTCAGAAACACCGGCGCGCCCGTTCGCTGCATCTCGCGGACGATCGCGCGCGAGACGAGATCTCTCGATGCGAGATCGCCTGCGGGTTCGTAGCGCTGCACGAACCGTTCGCCCGCCTGGTTGATCAGCCACGCACCTTCACCGCGCAGCGCCTCTGACAGGAGGAACCGCGGCGCGCCGGCGACGGTCAACGCCGTCGGGTGAAACTGAACGAACTCGACATCGGCCACACGGGCGCCGGCTTCGAACGCCATCGCGATCCCGTCGCCGGTGGCAATCGCGGGATTGGTCGTTTCGCGATACACCTGACCTGCGCCGCCGCTCGCGATCAGCGTACGCTCCGCTTCGGCCTCACGCAGTCGACCGTCGCGATCGAGAAACGTGGCGCCCCGACACACACCGCCGCGCACGATCAGTGTCAGCGCCAGGGCGTCGTCGTACACGCGCACGCGTTTGTGTGCAGCGGTGGTTTGCCAGAGCACCTGACCGATCGATCGTCCCGTCGCGTCGCGTACGTGCAGCACGCGCCTGACGCTGTGCGCCGCCTCGCGACCGAGCGCTGGCTCGCCACGGTTATCGCGATCGAACGCGACACCCCAGTCGATCAGCTCGCGAACATATCGCGGGCCCTCGCGTACCAGCACGTCGACGGCCGCCGGCAGGCAGAGTCCATCGCCGGCCGCCATCGTGTCGCGGGCATGCGTCTCGGGGGAGTCGTCTTCGCCAAAGGCAGCGGCGATGCCGCCCTGCGCGTAGCCGGTGTTGCTCTCGCGGGGATCGGCCTTCGTGAGTACGATGACGGCGCCGACCTCCGCGAGCGAAATCGCCGCCCGCAGGCCGGCAATGCCGCTGCCGATCACCAGAAAGTCGCCGCGTACACCCACCACTGGTATCTTAGTGGAGTCTTGAGCACCGACGTTCAGAACGAGCCGGTCAGGGTCGACGTCGCCACGGGAACGCGCGTCTCGCCGATCTGGATCGGGCAGGGCGCGGCCGATCGGCTGCCTGCACTGCTCGACGCGCATCGCGTCGGCGCGCGCAGGTTCGTCGTGTCGAGCGCGAACATCTGGCGACTGCATGGCGCGCAGGTGCAGCAGGCGCTGGGGACCGGTGATCCGATCCTTCTGCCCGACGGCGAGCGATACAAGACCCTGGCGTCGGTGGCGCGTGTGTACGAAGCGCTCATCCGAGCCGGGGCCGATCGCGGCAGCGCGATCATCGCGCTCGGAGGCGGCGTGCTGGGTGACACAGCGGGGTTTGCGGCCGCGACCTTCCTGCGCGGGATCGCGCTGGTGCAGATTCCAACCACGCTCCTGGCACAAGTCGACAGCGCCATCGGCGGCAAGGTCGGTGTGAACCACACGCTCGGCAAGAACCTGATTGGCGCGTTCCATCAACCGGCGGTGGTGGTTGTCGACCCTGCATTTCTCAGAACCCTGCCGCGGCGCGAGTTTCGGTCGGGCCTCTACGAGGTGATCAAGTACGGCATGATCGCCAGCCGCAGCCTGTTCGATCGTCTCGAGCGCGACACCACGGCAATCGTCGCGAAAGATCTTTCCGTGCTGGTGCCGGCGATCGAGGAGTCGTGCCGCATTAAGGCGGATGTCGTCTCGAAAGACGAGCGCGAAAACGGGCTGCGCCGCAGTCTCAACTATGGCCATACGGTCGGCCATGCGCTCGAGGCGGTCACCAAGTACCGCCGCTTCCGCCACGGAGAAGCGATCGCGATCGGCATGCTCGCGGCTGCCGATCTCGCGTCCGCTCGTGGCGCGCTGGCCGCTGCCGACCGCGAAGCGCTGGCCTCGCTGATTGCCGCGCTCGGCCCGCTGCCATCCGTGAATGACATCGCGATCACCGACGTGCTCGACGCGATTCGCCGAGACAAGAAGGTGGTCAACGGGCGCCTGCACTTCGTGATCGCCATCGAGATCGGGGCGACGATGACGATCGACGATGTGACCGAAGACGAGCTGCGCGGTGTGCTGAAGCGATCGGGCCTTCGGCCGTAATAGTCCGGCCGTCGGCCGGAGCAGCGGCCCTACGTGTCCGCGAGCCCGTAGGACTTCAACTTCTGCAGGAGTGCCTTGTATCCGATGCGAAGTGCGTCGGCGGCGAATCCTTTGTTCCCGCCCGCGTCCTGCAGCGCCTGCAGGATCTTGCGGCGCTCCACTTCCGCAGTGGTCCGCGAGATCGCGTCCGAGAGCGACCCCGACAGATCGATGTGATCCCACGGACTCGACACCGCCGCAGGAGTCGACGGCTGCCGAAACGGCAGGTTGAGATGCCGCGGATAGATGGCATCGCCGTCAGCGAGGATCACCGCACGCTCGATGCAGTTCTGCAGCTCACGAACATTGCCGGGCCACGCGTAGGTGCGGAGCTCGTCGATGGCCGCCGGCGCGATCGCGAGCGCGCTCTTGTTGAGATCGCGACAGAACTTGTCGACGAAGTGGCGCGCGAGCATCAGCACGTCGTCGCCACGTTCCCTCAGCGGCGGGATGACGATGGGAAACACCGAGAGCCGGAAGTACAAATCCTCGCGAAACTGCCGCTCGCTCACCCGCTGCTTCAGCTGTCGATTGGTCGCGGCGACGATGCGGACGTCGACGTGCAGCGACTGCGTGCCGCCGACACGCTCGAACTGTTTCTCCTCCAGCACGCGCAGAATCTTGGCCTGCAGCGGCAGCGGGAGATCGCCGATCTCGTCGAGGAACAGCGTTCCGCGATGCGCGATCTCGAAGCGTCCCGGCTTACGCTGCGCCGCACCGGTGAACGCACCCTTTTCGTGCCCGAAGAGCTCGGTCTCGAGCAGCGTCTCGGGAATGGCCGCGCAATTGATCGCGACGAACGGGCCGTCGGCACGTGGGCTGAGTGCATGCAGTGCCCGCGCGAATAGCTCCTTGCCCGTGCCGCTCTCGCCCTCGAGGAGGACGGTGGCGTCGGTTGCCGCGGCGCGATGCAGTTGCTGCGACACCTGCCGGAGCTTCCCGTCTTCGCCGATGATCCGCGGAGCGCCGCGCCGTTCGGCGAGCTCTTCCTTCAGAATGATGTACTCGGTGAGCATGCGGCGCTGCGCGATCGCGCGTCCCACCATCAGCAGCAGATGATCCGGATCGATGGGCTTGGCGAGAAAGTCCATCGCCCCTTCCTTCATCGCGCTCACTGCATCCTGAATACTGCCGTAGGCGGTCATCACCACGACCTGCAGATCGGGATCGAGCTCCTTGGCCGCGCGCAGAACGCCAAACCCGTCACCGACCGGGAGCTTGAGATCCGTGAGCACGACAACAGGCCGAGATCGGCGAAGCTGCTCCACCGCTTCCGCTTCGTCGCGCGCTTCGAGCACGGCATGGCCGTGCCCCTCGAGCGCATGGCGGAGCATGGTGCGCAGCGAATCTTTGTCTTCGACGATGAGGACCGGGAACGACGACATTGTTGATGTGGCGATCGCCAATCAACAACACAATGGCGATGTGGGGATTATCGCACCCAACCAGCCGGCACACCCGCTTTGCGGGCTTCTTCCTGGATATCGGCAATCGCCTTGTTGTGGGTCTCGATTTCCTTCTTCACCCGCTCGAGCTCGCTCATGGCCTTTTGCCGCTTGGCCGAGACCTCATTGCACTGCGGAGGCGCCTGACACGCGGTGAACTCACCGTAAAGCCCGTTGATTTGACTCTGCAGCGCCGCCGAGAACGCTTCCGATCGTGCGAGGGCGTCGCGCTCCGTCTTGATGCGGTCGCGCCACGCAGCCTCGTCCTTCGCAGGGTCGGACTTGGCTTTATCGCCGCTCCCACTCTCTGGAGTCGGCGCCGCGGGTGCAGCGGCCGCCGCGGGCGGAGTCGGCGTCGGAGACGATTGCAGGCTATCGTTCGTGTACACCTTGCCCGACGACTTGGTCGTCTTGCGCTTCGCCTCGGTCTCTTTAGCGACGGCACCGAGAGACTGTGCCGATGCGAGCTGATCGAGAGACAGCACCAGCGCGGCCCCCATCAGGGCCCACCGGGCGTATCGCGCGAGGGTCACACGTGCGTTCATAATCAGATTCTCGGACTGCCACCTGTCGAGGTCAAGACGCCCGCGGCGGCGTCCCAGCTGGGGAATCGCCCAATTGGGCGAGCCGTGCCTTTACCTTTTCGGCTTGAGGCGCGTCCGGCTCCAGTTCGAGGAACTTCCGATAGGCGGCCGCCGCGTCCTTCTGGCGGCCCGAGCGATCGAGCGCCCGGCCGTACCACAGCTGGAACTCTCCCTGTCCCGGCGCGAGCTCCGCCGCTTTCCCATAGGACTCGACAGCGCCCGGAAGGTCGCCACTCGCTTCACGCGCTTTCGCAAGATTGAAGTGCGTCGCGTAGTCGCCAGGGAACAGGCGCACCGCATTGTTGTAGCCGGCGATCGCCTTCTCCCAGTCCTGCACCAGCGCATACGCGCGCGCCCGATTGAAGTGATACGCCCACACGCCATCGGCAATCGCGATCGCGCGATCGAAGTACGGGATCGCCTCCCTCGCTTTCCGGGCTTTCACGAGCACCTGTCCAAGATTGTTCAGCATCTCGGCGTTCTGCCCGTCGGCCTCGACCGCCGCCTTGAGCTTGGCTTCAGCCGACGCGAGGTCACCACTGTTGAACGCGGCAATGCCCGAGCGCGAAAAATCGGCGCTGGTGACGTCGTCAGGCGCCGGAAGCTCGTCGCCGTTCGTTTTTCTCGCAACGAAGTCGGTTGACGGGGTCGCGTTCGCCCCAGACGCGTTGACCGCCGTCGCCGCGGTCGATCCAGATCGAGTCGATCCCGAGGTGAGCGCAATCGCGGCGCCGACGAGCAGGAACACGCCGACTCCGACGACGATGAGCCGCGAGCGATCCGCCGATGGCGCGGGCTCTGGCGTCGACACTGTCGTCGTTGCTGTCGACCCGCACCGCCCGCATCGCCCTCGGCGATCGGGAATCGGCGATCCACAAACTGCGCAGGCAAGCGGTTCAGCCAATTACCGGACCTCGCGCCACGAAAGAATACGAACGCCGGCCTGGCCGACACCGTTGTTGAAGTCCTGCGGGTCGCCGAACTCTTCGACGTTCTTTCCGGTGCCGAACACCAGGTGCTGATCGACGATGAACGGCGCCGTCGCGCGCGCGCCCGTCGTCGTGCGCACCTTCGTACTGTCCGAACTCGTCAGCGTACCGCTGTTGTTGGTGTCGTACGCCGGACCGCCGATGAACGTGAACGCGTACAGGTTGGCATCGGGCTTCGCACACGACACCGTCTTGTAGGTCGTCGTCGAGAAGAACACGATGTCCCCCGCCACCGCCGGGAATGAGGTGACCTTCTCTTCCCCCGCGGTACCGTCGACGGCCTCTAGCGTCAGCGTCGCTGTAAGCGAGCCACTCGATCCCTGATCGAGAATCACGAGCATCACGTACGGCGTGTTGACGATGCCGTTGCTCGGCAACAGATCGCTGCCCGTGCCGACGAACAAGTACTGCTGCGTGGCGCCAATGCTGACGGTCGCCATCGACGAGAACACCGGATGATCCGATGCCGCGTTGCCCGTGGTGCTGCCGCCGCCACCGCCGCCCTTGCCCTTGCCGCCGCCACCACCACCCGAACTCCCGGAAGTACTGATCGTGTAGAGGTTCAGCGCATTCGAAATCACCGGCACGCCAGTGCCATTGAGGCCGAGGTCGAACCGCCAGATCTTGCCGTCGAGATCACCCATATAGGCCTTCGTGATGAACCGCGAGTCGGATGGTCCCGTGGCCACCGGGTCGGCCTGCAACGCGTTCTTCAGGATCTTGCAATCGTTGGCCGTCACGCAGTTGTCGACGGTCTCGCCCTTGCCGTCGTTGCCGACAGAACGCGAGTCGAGCACGGCGCCGTTGCTGATATCGAGCACGTAGAAGGTATTTCCAGCCACAACCGGCGAGCCGCCGTTGAGACGATTCGCCGAGGTCTGCGGCGTATAGGGAAAGAAGCCCGATCCTGTCAGAACCACGAAACGTGAGGAGCCCGTCGAAATCTGGCCGATGGCAGGATCCGACCACGTCTGGCCGACGGTCTTCGACACGGTCGGCGCCGTAGAAAACAGATCGCCCCACAGCAAGCATGGCGTGGTCGACGTCGTCAAGCCGTTGCAGATGTTCTTCGCCGTGTCGACGTAATCCCATTTGAACTGCGAGTAGGCCGGGAACGCCCACTTGAGCGGCACGCTCGACGCCGAGCTGAAGTACGACAACACGGAGCTCAGGTTGTCGCTGTCCGGCATCACCGTCGACGCCATGTTTGGCAAGGTGACGTCGAACGTCTGATAGAAGGTGCCGCCGGGCCCTTCGCCCATCACGAGATACGTGTGCCACGCTCCGCCGACCTTCACGTCGGCGACCTTCGGCGAGCCATCGACGAAGTAACGGAAATCGCCTACCGGCTGGCCGCTCTTCAACGTGACCAGCTTGGGCAGCAGGTTGAACGGAATGAACGCCCAGACCTCCTTGCCCAGACGCGCATCGATGCCATGCAGCATGCCGTCGTTGGCGCCGACCCAGATCATGGTGCGGCGATCCTTGTTGTCGTCCATGAACTCCGGGTAGTCCGCGTCGGGCGGCGGATCGAGCGACGGCGCGTCCATGATGGCCGGCGTCGAATCGAGGATCGCGCCCAGCGGCTGTGCGCGAATGAAATCAATCAGCGACGCGGCGGCCGCGTCGCTCGACGCCCGTAGATATGTTCTCAGCGTGGAGGCATTCGCCGAGGTGAAGGCGATCATCGAACCATCGGGAAGCGCCGTGTAGATGTTTCGCGACGCGGCCGCTGGCGCGGATGCGATCCACAACTTGGTGCCATCGGAGACGAACTTGTACCCGACCGCCTTCGTCGCATCGGCCACCGGTTTGTAGGTCCGGATCGCCTGCAGCTTCATCGCGAAGCCGGGCAGCGAGAAGCCGCTCGTGATCATGATGTTCGAGCGCTGCGGAATGACCGTGCCGGTCACGGGGTTTTCAATGTGCGTATCGGGCAACGCGGCGTTGTTGATGTCCCGTGCGCCCTCCAGGTTCACCGTGCCGACGATGGGGCTCGTGACCTGATACTGCGATTCGGTGCCGTAGGGATTCAAGCCGCTCGGCGCCTGATCGAAATCGCCCTGATCAGCGAACGAATGCGAGACCGCGAAGTTGATCGCGTTCACCAGCTCGGGCACGAAGGTCGACGTGCTGGTCGCATCGATCATCGACGCCGTGATCTCGGTGTACTTTCCGCCGGTGGTCGTCGCGATGGCCTGCAGATCCGTCCGCTCCGCCGCGGTGAGCGGGGCGACGCCGATGACGTGGATCGGCACGCGGCGCCCGGAGACGTTCAAGAATGTGGCCGCCTTGCCCGCGATGCTGCCCGACGTGTTGCCGTTGCTGCCGCCGGCGATCAGCACCGCGACGGTATTGCGGCACGGCGCTTCGGTGTCGCCGGCCAGCGTGATCAAACGGGTGGCCTCGGTGCGAAGGTCATCGAGCATGTAGTCCAGCGGTGTATCGGCAACGCCGAAGGAGTCTCGCCCGTCGGGAATCAGTGACGGACTCGCACCGGTCGCGGGATTCAGATAGCTGGTGATGATCGAGTTGCCGACGACCACCGAATCCACGTTCGCGTCGGCCTTCACGAGCGACGACGTCGACGCGAGCGCGGCGCTGTTGTTGCTGTCGGTGATCGGGCGCGTGATCTTCCACTTGCCGGCGGCCCAATCGCCGGCCGCCTGCTGCGCGGCGTTGTTGGTGATGATCACCGGGCCTTCGTTGATGCTCCACTTCGTAGCGTAAAGAGCCGTCGCGGGGGTCATGAAACGCGGGTTGTTCTGACGTGTCTTGTACAGTCCGAACCGTACCGAGCTCATGTTGCGCGTGATGGCTTCCTTCACCGCCTTCCGGACGATCGACATGCGGGTGTAGTCGTCGAACGTATTGAAGAGCGTGTCCGTTCGACGAACGATCTCGATGTGGTCCGCCGAAAAACGGTCGCCGCCACCAGAGCTGATGTACTGCAGTCCGATGTACTTGCGTCGGTACCTGTCGTCCAGGATGCTCAGGGTCTGCCCGGCCGCGTTGGTCAGTGCGGCCTCCCACACGTCGCCGTGCTTCAGATACACGTTGTCATCGAGATAGTCGCCGTTGATGTCGCGCTGCATGCGGTTGTTCGTATCGACCATGATCAGCACGTTCGGCTTGCCCGCCGGCGAGGCCGTGGAGGGCGAGTTCACGCGCTTGAGGAACAACAGCGGATCGAGCTGCGCCGCCGCGTCGCGGGGCGAGAGCAGCACACCCAAGAGAGCTACACCAAGAAATCCTCGTCGCATCGTCTGTGTTGTCATGGCTGAAAGTCCCCGGCGCTAGAACGACAGCACCGTACGAGTGAGCGCCTTTCCGGGGGTCTGCACGGCGGCCTTGCGGGCGCGGCGGTTCTGTTCGTCCTGACCGCGCTGTCCGGTGTAGCCGCGTTCGATTTCGGTCGTGTCGGTGCGCGCAACGGTGGCTTCAATCACGCGGCGCACGCCGGTGGGTCCGTAGGCGTATGCGAGCATCGAAACGACGCCTTTTCCGGGGTTGGTACCCGCGCTCTCGTTGCCATCAACGGTCGGCATGTTGTCGTTCTCAGCCGGGTCATCGCCAATCCACACGACCACGTAGATGTTCGTGTTGAGCGTTGTCGTCTGGATGAAATCCGACGCCGGACCGTAGGCGTACAGCTGCCATCGCGGGTTGTTGGCGCCCCACGGTCGCTCCTCGGTGTAGGCGTTCATGTCGTTGTCCGAGCACGACGTCTTTCCGCACCGCAGCACGTTCGTCGCCTGCACCAGGTTGTACGTCGAGCCGTTCGGCAGCGTGCGATCGCCGGGCGCGCCGTCGACGAACGAGGACGTCGTCGAGCCGTCGAGAATCTTGTTCCAATCGGGCACGGTGAGCAGGTCCTGCATGACGCGCTCGACCGATGCGTCGGCCGCGTAGACGGTCTCCACACCGTCGCGATAGTTGGTCGCGATGCGCCGCTCGGTGATCGTGGTCATCGTCAGCGCCATGCCGAGCGCGGTCAGCAGCACCATGCAGAGCAGCGCGATGATGAGCGCGACACCCTGTTCGTCGTGCAGGCGATCGGAGAGCGGTCGACGTGTATCGGCATTCTGCATATATCAGCGTCCCAGGTTCATGTTGCGTGGCGTGACGTCGAAGACGACCTCTTGGTCAGGGACCATCTTGGTTCCCGTCGCCGTACCGCCGTGCATGAAGAGCGGACCCGCGGGCCCGCGCATCGTCGACAGCGCGGTCTGCACGCGCAGCGTCACTTGGACGCGGCGGATGCGCAGCAGGTCGGCGTCGAATTTCTGGTTCTGATTGGCCTTCGGGCACCACGGGCCGTCGGTCAACATCTGCTGGGTCAACTCGACCTGCGCGAGACCGCCATCGCCGAGCACGTCCAATCGCGGGACCTGAAGGCCGCCCTGCACCTTGAAGGTGCAGTTCTCACCAGCGGGCCACCCGTTCTTCGAGGAACCGAGCGCCGGAGGCACGGGACCGTACGTCGTCCACGGGCCTGGGTTGACGCTGAGCGGCTTGCCCGTGAGCTGCGGCGGCTGCGGCTCTCCGAAATACTTGAACGACAGCTTCACGACGTTGTCGACGACTGGGAGATCGTTGAGGTAACCGTCGAAGTAGCGCAGTTGATAGGTATTGGTGGCGGCATCGACGTAGTGGTGATACATCGCCGCGCTGGCTTCGGTGACGTGCGAGCCACTGGAATACGACGTCGACAGATCGTCCATGTTGTGCTGCAGGTGCGCGGCTGCATCCTGCACGTTGGTCACCGTGAACACGTCCCAGTTCCCGTCGGCGTCGAAGATGATCAGTCGATCGCCTTCGTCGAACCCGCACAACTGGTTCTGTTGGCCGCCGGGACAGTTGGACTGCGGTGTCACCTTCAATTCCGCCGACGGCTGGGGCATGTCAGCCGAGATTGTTGTCTGCGACGGCGTCGGCGGTACATACAGCAGGCTGATCGCATCCGACCGGTAGTAGATCTGCTGTGACGGATCGGTCGGCGACATGAACGCGTTGTAGGGCATCACCGGCGCCATGAAGAAGCTCAGCGCGCCAACGAGCGGACCGCTGTAGGTGCCCGCTCCCGCCATGACGAGATCCTTCTGCAGCGTGTCGACACCGACGCGAAGTCGCTGCTGAAGATCTGACACTTCGGGTTCCTTCTGGAAGGCCCCCTGCGAAGGATTCATGATGGAAAAAATCGCCCCGGTCACAGTGATCATGATGACGGACGCGACCAGCAGCTCCATCACCGTGAAGCCTGCGTCGTCGCTTACGAATCGCCGGCGCTTGGCTGCGCTCATTGCGCTTTCCTCGTCTTGATGGTCATCACTCGCGCCTCGCCCTGCAGTCTCGCGACGTTGCCCTGATCGGCCGCACCGCGATCTCGCAGCGGAGTCACCAGCACTTGCAGAATCAGCGTGTTGTTCGGATTCGTTGGCAGCGGCTCAACCGACCAGCGGCGCGTGTACACCGCAGAGTTGGGCGCCGCCACCGCGTTGCCGACAATCGCGCCATTCCTATCGAGATGATCGACGAACCCGGCGGTGTTCTCTTGAAGCGCCGTTCCCGGAGACGGCTGCAGCCCAGTGCCGCCGTCGGCGGCGGGCGGAGACACAGAGGTGTCCGTGTTGATATCGCTCACCGGCAACCCCGCCATGTCGAATCCATAGGCGAGCGAGCGCAGCTGCTCCAGCTTCTGTTCGGCAAGCACCGTCGCGAGCGTGTCATTCCGCGACGTGACGTTGTTCTTGGTCGAAATGATGAACATCTGCGCCATCGCGAGCACGCCGGTCAACAGGACCACCGTGGCGATGAGCACCTCGACCAGCGTCGTGCCGGTCTCCGCGGCGACGTTACTGCGTTGAGATTTTTCCAAGGGCGTTCACCGTGACAGTCTTGTTGTTGCTTCCCTTCGCGATCGTGATCGCGGCGTTGCCCGCGATCATCGTTCCCGACGTGCCGTTGGCATTCACGGTATAGGCGATGCCGGTCGGCCGGAATTCGATGGTCTGCGAGGCCGTGAACGATGTCTTCGGATCGATCCGCATGACCGGACCATCGAGATTCGGCAGCGTGACCGCGTTGTTGTCGGCGGCTGGAAACGGATATGCGGTCGTGTTGCACCTATTCGCCGCGGTGTCCTGCGCCGCAGGCACCGTGGGAGTACCGATCAATTCAACGGTTCTGAATTGACCTACAGCCGGGCAGTTGAATCGCACGCGGAGGATGTGATTCGTCGTCACCGCGCTCATGCGCGCGCGCTGCAACTCGGTTTGCACGAGACGCTGTGACTGGCCCAGCGCGATCGCGTCGTTGAAATCCTTGAAGATCGGCACCGCGATCGCGGCCAATGTCGCAAACATCATCACAGCGACAATGACCTCGACCAGCGTGAAACCGGGCTCCGAACGAAGGGTGTCTCTCACTGCCCCTCTAACCCAGCAATGGCACTGCCATTCCGCTGTCTCGTTCAGGGGACACGTACCTAGGCGCTGAGCCGTAAGCAGTTAGCCGTCAAACCAACAGGCGTGGTCGCGTCACGCTCCGAAAGGCATGACCCGAACTGGAACATGAACTGACGTTCTTGAAACGGCTAGGTCTGAGCAGTCGAGAGAGTCGATGGTGGGCGGACGATCGTGACGTAGGGTATTTCGGCAAGATCGATCCGAATCTTCAGCGAGTCGTTCGAGATTGTGTGCGAAGTTACGGTCGAACCTCGCGCCAAGCGATGACGTCCACGCGCGAGTCGACGCGACGTAATGTCACTTCAATCATCCGACGTGCGCCAGATGGACCGTACGACCGTGCACGCAGTTGCATCAGCCCAGCGCCCGGATTCGGGCCTCGCGTCTCGTCGCCATCGATGCGAGGTTGTCCGTCGTTCTCGAGTGGATCATCGGCCACCCAAACCACGACGTATGTCTTCGACTCGACTTGAATCGATGGAGTGAGTGACGCCAGCGACGCATGGCCATAGAGCTGCCATTCCGGATTGTTCGATCCCCACGGTCGTTCGGCAGTGACGTTTGTTAGATCGGCGGCGCTGCACGAGAGGTGCCCGCAATTCAGCAAATCGGTCTGCTCATTCAAGTCGAGCCTCGATCCGTCTGAAAGCAGGCGTGACCCCGGTGCACCGTCAATCATGGTCGACATCACAACACCGGCGAGCACGGGCGTCCAATCGCGAAGAACCGTGAGCTCCTGTATGGCGCGCTCGACCGCTGCGTCGGCCGCATACAACGCCTCTGCGCTCCACTCGTAGGTGGCCGCAATGCGTGTTTCGGTATCGATGGTCACCGACAACGCGATGCCAAGAGCCGCGAGCAACATCATCGACAACAGCACGATCACGAGCGCAGTGCCTCCCTCGCCGCGCGAATCAGCGATGGAGATCGAGATTTCGTGGGGCGACATCGAATTGCACTTCCAGATCGGGAACGAGTTGATCGGAGGCATGGGACGTCCCGCCCTTCCGAAACAACACACCGGCCGGGCCGCGAAACATCGCAGCACTCGATTGCACGCGGACCGTGACGCGGACGCGCCGCACACGGAGCAGATCGGCGTCGAATCGATTCGGTGCCGCGTCATCTGGACACCACGGGCCATCGGCCAACATCGCCGGCGTAAGCGCGACGAGTCCATGGTCGCTCGCAGTCACCATACTCAGTCGCGTCGAGTGATCGCCATCGACAACAGTGAATGTGCAGTTCTGTCCGGCTGGCCAGACACCACGTATCTCGCCTATGGGCGGCGGCGCCGGTCCATACGAGGTCGAGAGCGCCCCACTACTGATGACTCTGATCTGCGGAGGCCGGGGCTCACCGAAGTATTCGAACAGCAACGCCACCACATCGTCGACCACGGGCTGATCGCTGGCCCACCCGTCGGAGCGAAACAATTGTGAAGTGCCGGTTGCCGGATCGGACTTGAGGTAGTAAGTGGCAAGCGTTACTTCCGATATCGCCGCTCCCGCGCCGTACGCGACGGCGGGAGGTCCGCGATGTCGAAGCAGTGCCGACGCGACGCCGACACCGTCGACAGCGAAGACGTCCCAGTGCCCATCCCGATCGAAGACCATCACGTGGCTGCCGGCCTCCAGACCGCACACGCGAGTCGCAGTTGGTGCCGGGCAATTGGCCTCCTGCGTGATGTGAACGTCGACGGCTCCAGCGGGCAGTGCATTCGACAGCCGTGCCTGCGCCGGCGTTGAAGGCACGTAGGCGAGGCTCATCACATCGCGGCGGAAGTACACGCCCTGCGATTGATCCGGCAGCGCGCCAAACGCGCGGTAAGGCATAACCGGCGCCATTGCACTGTTCAGCGGACCGAGCGCCGGCCCTGCAGATGTTCCTGCTCCTGCCATCAGCAGATCGCGTTGTAGGCTCTCGATTGCCACGCGAATGCGCTGTTGAACGTCGGATTGCTGCTCTTGCACCTGAAACGCCCGCTGCGCTTGCGCGGCCATGCCGAGAACGGCTCCGATCACCGCGAGTGCCACCACCGTAGCCACCACCAATTCGACCAGCGTGAATCCAGCCGAGGTGCGAGCGATCTGTCTCCGCCGCGCGATCACTCGATCACCTTCGTCCTCACCGTCGCCACGTGTGATCTGGAGACGAGCGTATTCGGATCGATGGTGCCCCGCGTCAAGACTCGAACCTGCAGCACGAGCGAGTCTGGCGATCCCGACGACAGCGGCTCGATCGACCAGCGTCTGGTATACACGGACGGCGCGGCGCTCACGATCGCACCGCTGGCATCGATATGGTCGACGAAACCGGGGTCATCCTGCACGAGGCTGCCCCCGGTAGCGGCTGCAGCGAGCGAGTCGAGTGTGCGCAGTTGCTCCAGCTTCTGCTGGGCGAGCATCGTCGCCACCGTCCGGCGTCGCGCCTCGGTGTTGCTGGCGATGGACATCGAGCACACACGCACCATCGCCAACACTCCCGTCGTCAGAACGAGGACGGCGATGAGCGCTTCAACAAGTGAGGAGCCGGAATCGTCCATGCCCTCCGTGTCGCAAGAAGACTGCCGTCAGTCGCGCGTTGATCGTGGCCGGCCGCATGTGACGGACGCGCGGCCAGTTATCGGATTGATGGCAGAGCGCAGACGACGTATGGCGGCGTGCGCGATCGCAGAATCTGCAACGTCGACGGAGCCGCGACGTTATGTAATCGGCAATGTGATCTGGAATGTGGCGCCGCCGCCCGGAGCTGGAGTTACACCGATCCGGCCGTTGTGCGTCACGATGATCTTTTGAACGAGCGCGAGGCCGAGACCTGTGCCGGTCTTCTTGGTCGTGAAGAATGGACGGAAGATCTTGTCGCGAACGTTCTCGGCAATGCCAGGTCCGTTGTCGCGCACGGCCACACGAACGACGTTGGAAGCACGATCCATTGCGCCCTCGATCCGAATGTCAGGGGACACTCCGCTTCCCTGACACGCCTCGAGGGCGTTGCGTAGCAGGTTCATGAACGCCTGCCGAAGCAGGACGTCGTCGGCTTCGACACAGCCAAACTCGCCGGTCACGACGATCTCTCCATCTGTTTGCTGCGCCTCGGGGCGGAGATCGTCGCTGACCCGCTCGATGATTGCGCCAAGATCGTGTGTGGCCAGGGACAACTGCGTCGGTCGGGCGAAGTTCAGGAAGTTGGTCACCACCTGACCGAGCGCGTCGGTCTCCTGTCGAATGCCTTCGACATAGGGTTTGAACTGCGACGGCAAGGCCGAGGGATCGATCAATTTGCCATAGCCGTGGATCGTTGCCAGACCGTTGCGGAACTCGTGGGCAATGCCGGCGGTCAACTCGCCGAGCCGCGCCAGTGTCTCCTTGAGGCGAAGCTGCTCCTCTAAATCGATCACGGCGGTGATGTCGGAGAACAGGCAGATGACACCGCCCTTGACAGCGAGATCGCCCGATCCCAGAGGTGAGGCAGTTACGCCGACGTGTGTCACAGTGCCGGCATGGGGAATCTCCAACGCCCGCCTGACGATGGCGTGCCCTGTCGCCTGACATTCGTCGATCGCCGCCGCCAGTGGTGCCGCTGCCAGCGGAAGATCCGCGAGCCGCGGTCCAATCGTATCGCCAGCAATACCGAGCATGCGGCGGCCAGCGGGGTTGAGAATCTGCACATGGCCGCCGCGATCGACGACGAGCAATCCGGCGGTGAGGCTATTGACGATCTGTGTGTTGAGGCGCTCGGACGCTTCGGCGCGTTCGGCGGTCGCCCGCTCCTGTGCACGTAGCTTGTTGATCGCGTCCTGCAGCGCTGCCGCCATCAACGGCGAGTGCCCGGCGTCATCGCGAAACACGTGACGGTTGTCGCGCGCCGCCGACGCGAAGCGCAGCACCGCAAAGACCACGACGGCAACGACGACGCCAACGATCGCCGTGAGGCCTAACAGCGCGTAGGCCTGGGGACTCACACGTAGAAGCTCGTGTACCAGTCGACGATCGGCGTTCCCCAGATCGCCGCGACCAGCGCACCGATGGCGATGAACGTGCCGAACGGCAAGGCGTATTTCATGGAGCCGCGCCCCGACGCAATCATGACGCCGCCCGCGAGCGAGCCGGCGCATGATGCGAACACCAGCGTCAGCAGCACGAGCTTCCACCCGAGAAACGCTCCGATCATGCCGAGCAATTTCACGTCGCCCATGCCGAGACCCTCCTGGCCTCGAACGCGATAGTACGCTTCCGCGATCGCGAAGAGCGTTCCACCACCGATCACGATGCCGATCAGAGAATCGCGCCACCCTGGGGGCAGGAAGAGACTGCAGGCGAACCCGACCGCGATGCCGGGCACCGTGATGACGTTCGGCAGGATCTTGTGCTCGAGATCAGTGGCGAACAGCACGATCAAGGCGCAGGCGAAGAGTAC
>Ga0075434_100001583_pt1 | contig 19278 bp, 19 predicted proteins | sample RhiMethybrSRZTD3_FD_75298 | JGI IMG/M metagenome (GOLD analysis project Ga0075434, IMG submission 75298) | Populus rhizosphere microbial communities from Tennessee, USA - Rhizosphere MetaG P. TD hybrid SRZTD3 | ecosystem: Host-associated > Plants > Roots > Rhizosphere > Soil | place: USA... | reverse complement strand
CGGCGACCTCGGTCATGTAGCGCACACAGCGCGTGCACTGAATGCACCGCGTCATGAAGGTCTTGATGAGAGGACCCAGATACTTCTCATCGACGGCGCGCTTGTTTTCCACGTAGCGCGAGCCACCCATGCCGTAGGCCATGGCCTGGTCCTGCAGGTCGCATTCGCCACCCTGGTCGCAGATCGGACAGTCGAGCGGATGGTTGATGAGCAGGAACTCCATCACGCCTTCGCGCGCCTTTTTCACCATCGGCGTCTTGGTGTTGATGATCTTTGGGCTGCCATCCTTGTTGGGCGGCAGATCATTGACCCCCATGGCGCAGGATGCCGCCGGCTTCGGCATACCCTGCACCTCGACCAGGCACATGCGGCAATTGCCGGCGATCGATAACCGCTCGTGATAGCAGAAGCGGGGGATTTCGACGCCGGCCTGCTCACAGGCTTGGATCAAGGTGATGCCGTCCTCGACCTCGATCGGCGTGCCGTCGATAATGAGTTGCTTCGGCATCCCTTACTCCGCTGCCAGCTGCAGAGCGGCCTGGTGCCGGTCGATGCGCTCCTCGATCACGCCGCGAAAATGGCGCAACAGGCCCTGCACCGGCCAGGCCGCACCGTCGCCAAGGGCGCAGATCGTGTGGCCTTCGATCTTGGTGGTCATGTCCGCCAAGAGATCGATCTCGCTCTTGCGGGCCTCGCCCAATTCCATGCGCCGCAGCATGCGCCACATCCAGCCGCATCCCTCGCGGCAGGGCGTGCACTGCCCGCAACTCTCGTGCTTGTAGAAATAGGCGATGCGGCGAATGGCGGCGATGATGTCGGTGGACTTATCCATCACGATCACGGCCGCCGTCCCCATGCCCGACTTGAGCTTGGAGAGCGTGTCGAAATCGAGCGTCAGGTCTTGGCAGAGGCTGGCGGGCAAGCATGGCATCGACGAGCCCCCGGGGATCACCGCCAACAGGTTGTCCCAGCCGCCGCGCACCCCGCCGGCGTGGCGTTCGAGCAGTTCGCGCAAGGCGATGCCCATCTCTTCTTCCACCACGCATGGCTGCTCGACGTGGCCGGAGATCTGAAACAGCTTGGTCCCCGTGTTGTTGGGTTTGCCGAAACCTGCAAACCAGGTCGCGCCCCGACGCAGGATATCCGGCACCACTGCGATCGATTCCACGTTATTGACCGTGGTGGGCGCGCCGTAGAGGCCGGTGTTGGCAGGGAACGGCGGCTTCAGCCGCGGTTGGCCCTTCTTGCCTTCGAGGCTCTCCAACAGCGCGGTTTCTTCGCCACAAATGTAGGCGCCCGCACCGTGATGTACGATGAAGTCGAAGTCCCAACCGTGCACGTTGTTTTTGCCGATCAGCTTGGCCGCATAGGCCTCCGCGACCGCCGCTTCCAGCCGCTCGCGCTCGCGGACAAATTCGCCGCGCACATAAGTGTAACAGGTATGCGCCCGCATCGCGAAGGACGCCAACAAGGCGCCCTCGATCAAGAGATGCGGATCGTGGCGCATGATCTCGCGATCCTTGCAGGAGCCCGGCTCGGACTCATCGGCGTTGATCACGAGGTAGCTCGGCCGCGGGTCGCTCTTGGGCATGAAGGACCACTTGAGCCCGGTGGGAAATCCCGCCCCGCCGCGCCCGCGCAAACCGGAATTTTTTATCTCGGCGATGATGCCGTCATGGCCTTTTTCGATCAGCGCCTTGGTGCCGTCCCAAGCGCCGCGGGCCTTGGCCCCGGCCAGCTTCCAGTCCTGGAAGCCGTAGAGGTTGCGGAAGATGCGGTCCTTATCCTGTAGTGCCACGATTGGGGCGTCCCCTACTTTGCGGCCTTGGCGAAATCTTTGAGCGTCGTGGGCCCACCTGTCGGGCAGGAGGCCTGGCGGCCGATTTGCGAGCCGGGCTTAACCGGTGCGCCGTGGGAAAATCCGTGCAAAACCTTCTCAAAGGAGGCCGGTGTCAGGTCCTCATAGGTATCCTTCCAAATCTGCACCATCGGCGCGTTGGCGCAGGCGCCCAGGCACTCGACTTCCTCCCAGGAGAAATCCCCGTCGCTGGAAAGGTGGTGCGGCTCGGGATGAATGCGCTCTCGGCAGACGGCAACGAGCGCCTCGGCACCCCGCAACATGCAAGGCGTCGTGCCGCACACTTGCACATGCGCCTTCCTGCCCACCGGGGACAGCTGGAACATGGTATAGAAGGTCGCCACTTCGTAGACGCGGATGTAGGCCATGCCCAGCATGTCGGCGACGACCCGGATGGCCGGTTCGGGGAGCCAGCCGGCATGCTGCTCCTGTGCCCGCCAGAGCAGCGGGATCACGGCGGAGGCCTGCTTGCCCGGCGGGTACTGGGCAATTGTCGCCTTGGCCCACGCCTCATTTTGCGAAGTGAAGGCGAAGCTGGCGGGCTGATTGGGGTCAAGTCTGCGGACAGACATCGGAGCTCAGCGGGCTGCGAAGGGCTTGGGCTGAAGTGTGGCGGCCCCTTATAAGGGCTGATTTGGCCCTTGTCGCCCGTCTTGAGAACGATGCCAAGGGGCTCGAGCGCGGCAAAGTCGCCCTCGGCTCAGCGCCCCTTCCTCGCCCGCCCCCAGCACAGGGCCGCCAGGAGGGCGCAAAGGCAGCCGTACAGCACGTGAAAGGCGACCTGCGGCGGTTTTCCCGTGGCGGTGGCCGCGATCAGCGCGTCGGCGAAGCAGACGACCATGCCGGTCGCAAACCACAACGCCAAGCCATGCCAATGACGCAGCGCTGCCAGACCGATCGCGAGCGCCCCCAGCCACAGGTTGCGCAGGCCGACGATGTAGTAGAGCTCGTGCCCCAGCGGGCGGCCCGGCACGCCGAAGGTGCGTGCCGCCGATTCGGGCACGAGCAAGTAGCGCAGGCCGATGACGCCGAGCAAGACGCCGCCGAGGCCGGCGACAATGAGGAGGACCGTTGTCCTCCTTGGCTTTCCCCCTTGCATGCCTGAAGCCCGGCTGGCTGCGGTGGCGCTGTTAGCGGTCGATTTCGCCAAAAACGATGTCAAGCGACCCTAGGATGGCCGAGACGTCGGCCAGCATGTGCCCCCGGTTCAAAAAGTCCATGGCCTGCAGATGCGGGAAGCCGGGCGCGCGGATCTTGCAACGGTAGGGGCGGTTGCTGCCGTCCGACACCAGGTAGACGCCGAACTCGCCCTTGGGTGCCTCGACGGCGGCATAGACCTCCCCGGCGGGAACGTGGAAGCCCTCGGTGTAAAGCTTGAAGTGGTGGATCAGCGCTTCCATCGAACGCTTCATCTCCGCCCGTTTGGGCGGGATCACCTTGTTATCGCCGCTGACGTGAGGACCCACACCCTCGGCAGACATCAGCTTCTCGCAGCATTGGCGCATGATGCGCACGGCCTGGCGCATCTCCTCCACGCGAATGCAATAGCGATCGTAGTTGTCGCCGTTCTTGCCGATCGGGATGTCGAAGTCGAGCTCGGAATAACACTCGTAGGGCTGGGCCTTGCGTAGGTCCCAGGCGGCGCCGGAGCCGCGCAACATTACGCCGGAGAAGCCCCAGCGGACGCAATCCTCGAGCTTGACGACGCCAATGTCGACGTTGCGCTGCTTGAAAATACGATTGTCGGTGAGGAGGTCCTCGATGTCGTCCAGCACCTTGGGGTGCGTCTCGCAGAACTTGGCGATGTCTTCGATCAGGCGGGGGGGCAGATCCTGATGCACGCCGCCGAAGCGAAAATATTTGGCGTGCATACGGCTGCCCGAGGCTCGCTCATAAAATACCATCAGCTTCTCGCGCTCCTCGAAGCCCCACAGCGGCGGGGTCAAAGCGCCGACGTCCATCGCCTGCGTGGTGACGTTGAGAAGGTGGGAGAGCAGCCGACCAATCTCGCAATAAAGCACGCGGATCAGCTGCGCCCGCTTGGGCACCGCGATCTCGAGCAGCTTCTCGCCGGCGAGGCAGAAGGCGTGCTCTTGATTCATCGGAGCCACGTAGTCGAGGCGATCGAAATAGCCGATGGCCTGCAGGTAGGTCTTGTGTTCGATCAACTTTTCCGTGCCGCGGTGCAACAGGCCGATGTGGGGGTCGACCCGGGTAACGACCTCACCGTCGAGTTCGAGCACCAAGCGCAGCACGCCATGGGCGGCCGGGTGTTGCGGACCGAAATTGATGTTGAACTGGCGGATATCCGTCTCTGGCATTGCTATGGCTTTGCCTTTTCGTCGCCGGGGAGCACGTACTCGGTCCCTTCCCAGGGGCTCATGAAGTCAAAGGAACGAAACTCCTGCGGCAGCCGGACCGGCTCGTAAACCACGCGCTTTTGCGCATCGTCGTAGCGTACCTCGACGTAGCCCGTAAGCGGGAAATCCTTGCGCAGCGGGAAGCCCTGGAAGCCATAGTCGGTGAGGATCCGGCGCAGGTCCGGATGCCCGGAGAACAGGATGCCATACATGTCGTAGGCTTCCCGCTCGTACCAATTGGCCCCGACAAAGAGCTCAACCACGCTGGGGACGGGCGTCCTTTCGTCGATCTCGCATTTGATGCGCAGGCGTTGGTTCTGGCGCAGCGACAGCAGGTGGTAGACGATGTCGAAGCGCTTCTCCCGCTCGGGATAGTCCACGCCGCAGATGTCGATCAGCTGCTCGAATTGACACTGCGGGTCGTCCCGCAAGGTGCGCAAAACCGAGACGATCGCTGCGGCCGGCACAACCACGCCTAGCTCGCCCAACGCCAGGGTCTGCCGCAGGCAGTTGGCGCCCAGGAGAGTGGCAATGTGCTGGGCAAGTTGATCGAGCATGGGCGAGCGCTTGCTCTTGAGGTTCGGCCGGCGGTTAGCGTTCGATCGTGCCAGTGCGCCGGATCTTGCGTTGTAACAACAGCACGCCGTAGACCAACGCTTCCGCGGTCGGCGGGCAGCCCGGCACATAAATGTCGACCGGCACGATGCGGTCGCAGCCGCGCACCACGGAATAGGAGTAGTGGTAATAGCCCCCGCCGTTGGCGCAACTTCCCATGGAGATGACGTAGCGCGGCTCCGGCATCTGGTCGTAGACCTTGCGCAGTGCGGGAGCCATCTTGTTGCACAGCGTGCCCGCGACAATCATCACGTCGGACTGCCGCGGCGAGGCGCGGGGCGCAAAGCCGAAACGCTCGAGATCCCAGCGCGGCATCGAGGCCTGCATCATCTCGACGGCGCAGCAGGCAAGTCCGAATGTCATCCACATCAGCGAGCCCGTACGCGCCCAGTTGATGAGGTCATCCGTCGTGGTGACGATAAAGCCCTTGTCGGCGAGCTGGGCCGAGACGTCGCCGAACGAGCCGGCAACCGGGCCGACGAGCCCGGACTGGCGGCGTTCCTGGGTGCTCGGGGCCTGGCTCACCATCAATCCCACTCCAGCGCACCCTTGCGCCACTCGTAGATGAAGCCGATGGTCAGCACGGCGAGGAAGACCATCATCGACCAGAACCCGAACAGGCCAACCTGCTTGAAGGCGACGGCCCACGGGAACAGGAAGGCAACTTCCAGGTCGAAAATAATGAACAGAATCGAGACCAGATAGAATCGCACGTCGAATTTCATGCGCGCGTCGTCGAAGGCATTAAAGCCGCACTCGTAGGCGGATACCTTTTCCGGGTCGGGATTACGCACGGCGACCAGAAACGGCGCCAACATCAAGGCCGCCCCGATGACGAGGGCGACGCCGATAAAGACGGCGAGCGGCAGGTAGTCGATCAGGAGTTGGTTCATTCGCCGCCTGGCTCCGCTTGCGGCTATCCGGGGTGGCTGCAGGCCGGGTGTTACCGCAGGGCAACCGGTGACGCAACCGGCGCCTTCGTCGCAACGGCCTGCCGGCGGCCGCGGCGCTGGCCCCGACGGCCGTCGTTGCCACCCGGGACATGGCTCCTCAATTGCCGAGGTTCTGCCGGCGCAGCTTGTCGTCGATGCTTTCCAGCAGGTTGCGGCTCTTGCTGCGTTCCAAGCGCTCCTCGTCCGCAGGGGGTATCGCTGCTTCGGCCCCGCGCGGGCCGGTTGCCAGGCCGCGGGTCGAGGCTCCCTGCGCCGGGGGCACCAGAGTAAGCTTGAGCGTTTGGGTATCGCTGTTGGAGCCGGAAAGTTTGAGCCCGCCCCCGATGGTTCGGTCGTGGCCGATCGGCACCACGACGAAGCGGGGCTCCAGCCCCGCATTGCTCTTAATGATGAAATCCAGGTTGTAATCGAGCTGCGTCAGTCCCGTCAGATTGGCAAGCTTGCGGGTTCGGCCGGCGCGTTCGAAGAGATCGGCGATACCCAACCGACCCCCGAGCCGGCCGTAGCGTTCCGTGTCGCGCCCCTCACAGCGCAGGCTGGGATCGCGGTGTAGCGCGGCCAGACTTTCGTTAAAGCTGATCCGCTCGGTGCGGGTTGCCTGCCCGCTCGTCGCCCCGCTCAGGTTGGAAAGGAATGAGCCCCCATGCGAAATGGGCAAGACGACGGCGGTATCGGCGCCGACCTCGCCATTATGGAAGACCTCGAGGCTGAGGACGAGGGCCGCATTCCACGTCTGCAGCCATTCGTGACTGGGCTTGGACCAAGCCGCCTCGCGCAGCTCACATTTGATGTGGCGCGCAATCTCGGCGGTGCTGACGGCATCATCCCGATAGGGCGGAAGGCTGGCGCAGCCGGCGAGCACAGACAACGCTACGCACCCCGCTCGCGCGCCCAAGCTACGCATACTGCCCCCAACGCAGCACGAAAAAAATTACTGTGACGGGTGGGGTGTAGCCTCACAAGCTCGATCGCTCCGGAGTGAGGCAGGGAAGCTCTCGTTGTTGTTTTTACACAACGCTGAGGTCTGCGCCGGTACGGGCCAACTCAGCAGGAGATATCGTTGAGTGTCCGCTAGTTATAACGTTGACGGCGCAAGCGATCGTCGATGCTGTGCAGGACGTTGCGGCTCATGGCACGCGATAGGTTCTCGCGATCGGCGGCGGAGAGGGTCGGCGCGCAGCTGTCGGTTCGACTGCAGGCAGGGCGCCGTTCGCGCTCGCTGGCGCGACTTTGCGCCACCGCGGGTGTCACCAGCGCGAGGACCAGCAGGGCGGCCAGCGCCGATCTGGTGCACGTGAGAATCATGGCCGTCGCGCTCCACTCTTGCTTGTGAAAATGGCAAACGATCTGGACTTTTCCAAGGTGTCGAGACCAGCCCGGCGAGCCTGAGAGGTTCGTGCAGGAGCACGCGGCAGTGCCACCTTGGCGCGCAACCTTCTGGGCGCGTTCAGGGTTTAACGGCCAGGAAGGTCATGCAAGGAGCCCATCCCATGCGTCAGCTCGCCCTGACTGCGTTTGCCTTTTTTGCAGTTGCCGCCCCTCTCACGCCGTCCTTTGCGGCCGACCTCGATGGGCCGGTCTATCGCGAACGCGACGTTGTGATCGAGCGCCCAGCGCCGCCCGTGGTGCGCGAGCGCATCATCGAGCGCAACTACTACTACGAGGCGGAGCCGGCGCCCCCCGTCCAGGCCTACGCGCCGACCTATTATTCCTATGCGCCAGCCTACACGTATGTCCCGGCCTATTATGGCTACGCGCCGAGGGTCTACCGGGGCTATGCCTATGACGACGGCTACCGTTGGCATCGCCGGCGGGCGTTCTTTTTCGATAGGCCCTATCGCTGGCATCACCAGCACTGGCGCTAGGGAACACGCCCTTTCGTTTGGGACCTGTGCGCGCCGGCGTGGGCCTTGGCCTGAGCCATGTGACGGGCGTGGCGCCTCGCAGAGGCGTCCGCCCATCGCCGGAGCGGCAAGCCTTTCTCGCCGGCAAGCCTTTCTCCCGGGTTGAGCCCCGCAGGGGCTGAGGCTCCTGCGTGGCTGGCCGGCAGCCCTGGCGGCGCCGGTGAGCCAACGCACGCCCCCTGTCCAGGCGCGTGGCTTCCGCGATGCGACCGCGGTCCGATCGTAAGACGCCACGCCAGGTGCGGCGGCGCATACCGGGCCCTCGTTTCGACGGTTCGCTGTCCGAGCGTTTTGAGACGACACCTGGCCCGGTGACGGGGCGTGCAGCGGGGGATGATGCCGGCCCGGGACACCCCACGCTGCCCGCCAAATTACGGCTCGTTGCCAGCTGCGCAGCAAAGGCCCCGGCGCGGTTAACCCTGTTGGCCCCTATTGAGCACGCGTCAATTGACCGAAAAAGAGGGGTCTGCAAGTCTTGTCGCCGGCCTCGCGGGCAATGGCAAGAATATATCCGTGTCTGTGCGGCTGCGTGCGGGATTTTATAAAATGCAATTACCCATTGCCATGCTCGCATACTGCTGCGCCGCCCTTGGCTTTACACAGGTTGCCGGCGCACAAACCCCCGTTGCCATTGTTGAAGACGTCGAGAGCAAGACGGCGGGAATTGAATTCATGGACTATTTAAGAACAGGACAATTCATTCGATTGGCGCAAGGCGACCGATTGGTGATCGGCTATTTCGATTCGTGTTGGCGCGAGGTCATCATCGGGGGAACCGTCCTGGTCGGCAAAGAGGAAAGTGAGGTGACGGGCGGCAGCGTCGACCGCCAGAAGGTGCGGTGCGACGCAGGCAAAAAGGGCGCAACGAGCAAAGAGACGACGGGCAGCGGGGCCATGGTCTTCCGCAAAACTCCGAGCGCCGCACAGTCCCACGCCACCGTCTTTGCCCTGTCGCCGGTTTTCGTCGGCTCGGGCGCGGGTAGTCTCGCCATTGAGCGCCTCGACAGGACAGAACCGCGCATCATCATCCCGGTCCCCCAAGCCAACGCCTCGTGTGGAGGGTTCGTCGATCTTGCTAACAGCAACGTCGTTTTGAGCGCGGGGGGCATTTATCGCGCCAAAGCGGGCGCACGCGAATTGACCTTCAAAGTTGATGCCTCAGCAGAGGTCGGCTCGCTTTCGATCCTCAGTCGGCTCTTGCGGCTGCCTTCCCCTCCCTAATTCAGGCGCAGGTGGCCTTGCCCCGTTTGCACCGTCGCGAAATTCTGACCCTACTGCTGATCGCCGTGCTGGCCAGCGGCATGATCGCCCTGCCCCCGGCCTCATGGCTCAACGGTCTTTCGATCGACGTGTTGACCTGGCTCCGGTCGGTGACGTCGGGACCGCGCCGGGACGCACCACAATCGCCCGTGGCCATCGTGGCCCTCGACGAGGGCACCTACCGCAGCAAGCCGTTTGCGGGAACCCCGAGCGTCGCTTGGACGCGTGAAATTGGGCGCCTCCTCACCGCCATCGTCGATGGCGGTGCGCGTGTGATCGGCTTCGACGTCGTCTTTCCAAGTACCATCGAGCAATCCGAGATCCCGTTTGGCACGGAAACGCTGGGTGCCCGGCTGCGCGGCTTCGACCGTGACTTTCTGAGGGCCATAGCCAGCGCCGCGGCACAGGGCAAGCTGGTGTTGGGAGAAGTGCAAGGGCAAGACCGACCATTGGGGCCGTCCGACGCTCAGCGTTTGGCCGTGGCCAATCGCGAGAATATCCGGCCGCTGAACCTCTATACGGATGCCGATGGGGTCGTGCGCCGCGTCCCCCTGACCATGCTGATCGACGGCCGCCCGGTTCCCTCCATGGACGTCGAGCTCGCGGCGCGAATGCAGGGCGTTCCCCTGACCTATGCGCATGGCCTTCAGATTGGCACCTACCGCGTGCCACAGATCGTGCCGAATACCATGACCTTGAATTTCGACGCGGGCAGCCAAGAGATACCGATCTACGCCTTCGCGGATTTGTGGCGCTGCTGGGAAAATGGGGACGGGGCGTATTTCCAGCGCCATTTCGCCGGCCGTGCCGTGTTGCTTGGGGTATGGCTCGACCTCGAAGACCGGGTGCTCACGTCCAAGCGCTTTGCCGCGGGCAGCGATGGGGTCGACGGCGAACGCTGTGTCGGGGCCGCGTCACCGCCACAGGCGAGCTTTGCTCGACCCTCGATCCCCGGCGTCTACGTCCATGCGACGGCGGTCAGGAACTTATTGCAGCACGCGGCTTTGCGCGACCTCGGCAGATTTGCCGATTGGGCGGTGGGCTTGCTGCTGTCCGGCTTCGCCGTCGCCGCCGTCTTTATGTTCAGCTTGCCCGTGGCGGTTCTGGTGGCGGCGCTGGGTTTGCTCGTTGGGCTCGCCGTGGCCGTCATGCTGTTTGCCAACGCCTTGGTGTTGCCGATACTCACCATCGCGCTGTCGGCGGTCGCGGCGCTGGTCGCCAGCGTGGCCTATAGGTTCATGGTCACCGACAGGGACAAGCGCCGCCTGCGCCGCAACTTCGCTTTTTATCTTGCTCCCGCGCTGATCGACAAAATGATGCGTTCGGAGACCATGCCGACGCTCGGCGGCGAAATCCGTACCGTCTCTCTCTACCGCTCGGACCTGGCGGGTTTTTCCAGCATATCCGAACAGGCGGGCCCCGCTGAACTCGTTGCACTGATGAACGAATATCTCTCCGCTATGACGGACATCATCGGCGCGCACAGCGGCTTTGTAGACAAGTACGTTGGAGACGGCATCGATGGGGTCTTCGGCGCCCCCCTGGAGGATTCGCGGCATGCCCTTAACGCGGTCAAGGCGGCGCTTGCCGGGCAAGCACGCCTGCGGGAGTTGAATTGCTTCACGCCGGCCCTGTTTCAGGGACACCGGCTGCAACAACGCATCGGCCTGCACACCGGCGCCGCCCTGGTCGGCAATATCGGCTCACGCCAGCGCTTCAACTATACCGTCATGGGCGACGCTGCCAATCTCGCCTCCCGGCTCGAAGGCGCCAACAGGGTCTACGGCACCTGCATCATCGCTTCCGCAGAAACGGTGCATGCGGCGGGTCCGGACGTCGTGTGGCGCGAACTCGACACCATCCGCGTCGTGGGCCGGCAGGAGCCCGTGGTGATCTTCGAGCCGTTGGCCCTGCGCGGCCAGGAAACAGCTTGGCAGAGGGACAGCGCCGCACGCTATGCCTTGGGCTTAATGCGCTGGCGTTCGGCTGATGTGGCGGGCGCGGCCGAGGCGTTTGCCACTTTTGCCGGTGAAGATCCGCCGGCCAAGCGCTTTTGCGACCGCATCGAGCGCCATCTGCGGTCGGGTCGGGCTCACGACTGGTCGCCGGTGCACAATCTCGCCAGCAAATAGCGCGCTCGATCGTTGGTCCAGCACCCCAATCTGTTCGAGAAAAGGCGGCTCGGTCGGCTTTGGCGCGCTGGGGCGGGCGCTCCGCCACGGCAACGCGCGAGCGAGCGGGAGGGGGTGTCTGTCGCGCGCACCGCAGGGCCCTGGCGCTCTGAGGCCACGGCTTGGTGCGGGCTCGAGCAAGGTCCTTTGGCCTACGGCTGCCCCAGCGGCCGTTCCGGGCGCGAGGGGGGCATTTTACGTGGCGCCAGGGGGGATATTTTGCCGTGGCGCCGGACGGCTGCGCTCTACGGGCATAGGGGCGGCAGCAGGCATAGGGGCGGCAGCAGCGAAGCACCGCTGCAGCACGCGCGGGCTGCCCTCAAGCGGAACCGGGAAATTCGCGCGACGCGTGTTCCCTTGGGAACAGCGCGCTTGGCCGCGCTAGAGCAGCATGGCGGGTGTGGACCCCTCTTGCAGGCGTCGCCCGCACAGTCCAGGAGCACGACATGACCAGCAACCCGGCCTTGGTCCTCCAGCGTCACCGCGAGCTGTCCCAGAGCTTTGCCCTCGTTGCGCCGCTCGGTGCAGGCGCCGTCATGAGCTTGCATGCCCTACAAAACGGGGCGCGCGACCCCTTGGCTGAGAGCGGCTCCCCGGCAGGGTCGGTGGGCCTGGGCCCTGTTGGGGAAGACCCGGCCCCTCCAGGTCAGCGGTCAGGCGGACGCGGATGGACGCTTGGCGGTTTGGTCCGAACCTGAGCCCCGCGCAGCAACGGCCAAACCCGGCCGCTTTGGCTTGCAGGGCCTGCCGTGCGACGGCGTTTCATCACCAGTGCCCTAAGCCTGGGCCACGAGGTCGGTGGCGAAGGTTGCGGTCTCAAGGGGATGGGGCTGGCACGGCGGTTAAACTTCAATCCGGTGCCACCACGCCGGCGGGCCGAAAGCACTTCGGTAGCAGCCAGGCTCGACACTTGCGGGCACGGAATTCTTGGTGATCTTCAAAAAGAGCGCTAATCTTTTGTTCTTAAACGCCTTTCTGTGCGGGAGAATTAGGCGTGGGCGACGCGTGCGTTTCCAGCAAGGGCGTACTGGGCGTTCTTTGTGCGGGCTTGTTGCTCATGGGCGGCATACCCGGGGCCGTCGCCCAGCGCGCGCAATTTGTAGCGCCGCCGCGCACAATCGCGGACATCACGGCAATTCTCGATCAGGAGAGGCCCGAGCCGCAAAAGCGGGTGCGGCTGGAAGCCGAGGCAAACGCTGAGCCGGCGCCTGCTGAGGCGGCAAAGCTCAAGGATTTCTACTATCGGCGCGCGCAAGCGCGCGCCTTGGTCGGGCGTTTGCGGGACGCCATTGCGGATAGCGAGAAGGCCGTCGCAACGTCCGCCGATTACGCCGCGGAGGGAAGCCGCATCGAGCTCTTTCAAGAAGCGCAAATGCGGCTCCACGGGGAATACAAACAAGCCATCGCGCTACTGGAAAGGATGGCGCAGAGATTGAATGTCAGCCAGCCGCCCAATAGGGGGCGGGCATTCACAATCAACACGCGCATCGTCATCAACCTTATTCAGCTCGGCGAGATCAACAAGGCCGAGAATTACGTCAAACGCAACGTGGCGCTTTTGTCGGAGGCGCGCTCCTGGCCGCCGGCGCAGCCCTACCTTTCGAACTTCGAAGCCAATACCGAGGACGGCCGAGGTCGCCTGTTCCTCACGCGTGGCCAATACAGAGAGGCAGAGGCTGCCTACAGTAAGGCCGAAGCAGGGTATCGGGACGCGCTGGCAAAATCTCGATCCTGGCCCAATCCCGTACCGGCGGGCACCTTTGAGGTCGCCATTGATTACGCCACGCTTTTCGGCGGTCGAGCAAAGGCAATGCAGGGCCGACATGCCGAGGCCGAAATTGACATGCGTCGCGCACTGCTCAGTCGTTTGAAGCTGGTCGGCAAGTATCACGCGGACACCGCCAACATGCTTGCCTTTCTGTCCGAGCTGGTCTTCGAACAGGCACGATTTAGGGAATCGGAGGCTCTGGCGCGGGCCTCCATCGAAATCCTCGACACGCTTGGTTACGGACGGGATACCGGTCCCTACGTCAATGCGCTCGGTAAACTCGCCACGGCTGTTTTTCAGCAACAGCGCTATGAAGAGGCCAAGCAAATTTTCCTCGCCATTGACGCCTCGACCAAGGCCTGGCCGGCGGAGCGCAGCGCTTTTGCCCGCTCGAGCTGGACACGGATCTACGCGCACTACTTCACGCGTGAGGTCGACAAGGGTCTTGAGTATGCGCGCCAGTCCCTCGAACGCCAAAAGGTCGTGAAGGGAGAGAAACACTATGACACGGCGCTGACCCGGGCCGTGCTCGCGACCGGTTTGACGTTTGCCAGGCGTGACGCAGAGGCGATGCGGGAATTCACGCTGGCAATTCCCGTCCTGCAAGGCACCACAAGTGAGGCGGATGACGAGGATGCAACCGTGACACGAGCGGCCGACCGGCGGCTGCAGACGGTGTTCGAGGCCTATATCACGCTGCTTGCGCGTTCGAACCTGCCGAACCGGGCCGAAGAGGGCTTGCGCTTATCTGAGGCCATTCGCGGCCGTTCGGTGCAAAACGCCCTTGCCTCGTCGGCCGCCCGCGCCGCTGCGCGCACCCCGGAGATGGCCGAGATCGTGCGTAAGGAGCAGGATTGGCACAAGCAGGCGTTGGCCCAAGCGGCCCTTCTCAGCAACGTCCTCGCCGAACCTCCGGAGCAACGGGACGCCAACGCCGTCAAGGCGTTGCAGGAGGACCTGGCGCGGCTTCGCAAGGAGAGACAGGGGGCAAGGCGCGAAATTCAACGCCGCTTCCCCGAATATGCCAGCCTCATCAGGCCGGCCCCCACCACCGTCGACGATATCCGCGCCTCGCTCAAAGCCGATGAAGCCCTGCTGTCGTTCTATTTCGGCAGCCGCGAAAGCTTTGCGTGGGCCGTCCCTAAGGAGGGACCGATTGCCTTTGCGGCGCTGGCTTTGAATGCCTCCCAACTACAGGGCCAAGTGACGGCGCTACGGGCCGCGCTTGATCCTTCCGTTTTGGAATCCGTGAGCGACATCCCGACCTTCGACGTGGAAGGCGCGCACGAGTTGTACAAGCGATTGTTGGAACCCGTCGCCCCGGGTTGGCGACACGCCAAGACCCTGATTGTGGTGACCAATGGCGCACTCGGATTGCTGCCTTTGAGCCTGCTTCCCACCGCGCCGCCCACTAAGGTTGCGCGCCCGATCGAAGGCGAGCCCCTCTTTGCCGCCTACCGCAATATTCAGTGGCTGGTGCGCACACACGCCGTCGTCGGCTTGCCCTCTGCAGCGGCCTTGCGCACGCTGCGCAATGTCGCGGTCCCCGCATTGAAGCGCGAGCAAGTCATCGGTTTCGGCGACCCATACTTCAGCTTGGAACAGGCGAGAGAGGCCACTGCTCCTGAGCATTTACGAATTGCCGCAGATGCCATGCGGGGTGCCCGGGTCAAGCGCCGCGCTTCGATCGGCACCGAGCAGCTTCGCGGGGCCAGCCTCGGCGCTCTGCCACGGCTCGAGGACACGGGCGATGAATTGAAAGCCATCGCCTCTGCGTTGCAGGCCGACCCGAGCAAGGTGCTCTTCCTCGGCAAGGACGCGAACGAAAAGATTGTGAAGGGCATCGATCTTACGCGTTACCGCGTTGTGGTGTTCGCCACCCACGGCCTCGTTCCTGGTGACATCGAGGGTTTGACGCAGCCCGCGCTGGCGCTGACGGCGCCCGAGGTTGCGGATATTGACGGCGACGGGTTGCTCACGGTCGATGAGATCCTGGCGCTGAGGCTCAATGCCGAATGGGTGGTGCTGTCGGCCTGTAATACCGCGGCGGGCGCAGGGCAGGGCGCCGAAGCGCTCTCGGGCCTTGGTCGGGCCTTCTTTTATGCCGGCAGCCGAGCCCTGCTCGTTACCAACTGGCCTGTGGACTCCGCATCTGCCCGAGAGCTTGTCACAAGCGTGTTTCGTCGCCAGGCCGGTGATGCCCGGCTCAGCCGCGCCGAAGTGTTGCGCCAGTCGATGCTGGCCATGCTTGAGAGCTCTGAACGCAAGAGCGACACGGGTGAAACACTCTATACCCACGCGCATCCGCTTTTCTGGGCGCCCTATACGATCATGGGGGACGGAAGCTGAGCGACCTGCCCCCAGCCGCCGTCGCGCTCAGCCAGCAAACCCGCACGAAACCAGCTCCCACAGGCGTCTGCGTCCGAGCCGGCGCGCAGCCGGCTCCCTCCGCATAGCAGGCCGGCCTGAGCCGGACCAGAGCACACCTGCCGCGTCTTGTTCCCTCGGTAACAGCGCCGTCAGCCGGCTTGTGGGAGAACGAGGTGTCCGCCCGCCGGCGGGGTCGCGAAGACGAGTTGGTTGGCTCCACTCACGAGCCCAGATCACAGCAGCGAAGTCCATGAAAACGATCACGTCCGCCCTTCTTGCCCTCCTCGTCATCGCCGGGGTCGCCGGTGCGGCCGAAGCGATTGATGCCAAGGCCTTCTATGAACAGGTCGATCGCAATCACAACTAGCTCTCGTGGCGCGTGGCGCCTCGCCCACGCACCAATCATCACCTCCGGCCACAGGAGAAGCACAATGAAAACGCTAATCTCTGCCCTTCTGGCGCTCTCTGTCCTGACCGCCTCCGCGGCCTCCGCGATGGCCGACAAAGTCCCGCCGTGGATCTGGGAGCAACTCGACCGCGATGGTCATGGGGCGGTAAGCGACCTGAGCTGAGAGTTGCAGACCCAGGAGGCCCCGCAAGGTCGTTTGCGGGCCGGCTTGATTTTTTGCTTGGCGCGCGCGGGGAAGGGCCTTGGGAAGGGCAAGCCATCAACCAGCATCTGCCCGGATTTTTGCCAGCGACCTGTGCCGCGCTTCAGCCTGGCGCCGCCCGTCGAATTACTGGTCTGATGTCGCGGTCGTGGGTCGTGGGCGCCAGGCTCCCCCAGGAATCGACCGGCACCGAGACCGATGTCGAGGCATGCTATCAGTCTACACCGCGCACGGTGCGTGCGGACGAACACGTCAACGAGCCGGCCCGCACATGGGGAAGACCTTGGTTCACGAAATGGAAACGGAGGCCCGTGGCCGGGCACCCCTGCTGCCAGCCCAATCGCCGGAGCAACGCCCAGGGAAAATCGCCTGAGCGTGCATCGAACGGCGTGGCGAACCAGTTACGCAATCCTCGCCGCTATCGCCGCGGTCGCACTGGCACAGCCTAAGACGACGGGTCCCGCGTGGACGCGCAAGCGCCAACTAAATGGGAACTTCTATATTAATTCGCATACACGATGGTGCGAAGCATGACCCGGCGTTCGTCGGCCCGATAATCGCCGGCACCACGGTGCATCGTCGCCAGCTCATCCCACATCAGGACGTCGCCAACACGCCAGTGATGGTAGTAGACGAAACGATCCTGCGTGGCATGGTCGGCAAGTTCCTCGATCAACGGCCAGGCTTCCTCGCGGGTCATGCCGAGGAAACCATGCGTGTGCATCGGGTTGACGAACAGGATCGGGCGGCCGCTCGCGGGGTGCGCGATCACGGCCGGTCGCTGCATCTCCTGATATACCTTCTCGGTTTTGCCTTTGTCGGGACCATATAGTTTTTCGCCGGCAGGTCCGGTACTGCGGCCGTGCAGCCCAACAAGGGTAGAAAGCCGCTCTTTCATGCTTGTCGGGAGAGCGTCATAAGCGGCACGCATATCCGCGAACATGGTGCCACCCTTCGAGGATGGGATCTCTTTCGCATGCAGAATAGCGAGGATCGGGGGATCATCCTCGTATGTGGAATCGGTGTGCCACTCAGTAGCGCGCTTGACACCATACCAGTCCACCTTGCCGTCGTCCTCGACATTGGTAAGCCATGACACTTCCGGACATTCAGCATGACGATACTTGACCAGCGCATGCTTGCGGGGCGCGCCGAACTGGCGACCGAACGCGGCGAGTTCAGTCGCGCCAAGGTTCTGATCGCGGAACACGAGTACCGGATGCTCGGCGAAGACGCGTCCGATCCAGGTGGCGGTACCCTCAGCGAGTGGTTTGGACAGATCAACGGCCAATGCTTCGGTGCCGAGCTGGTCTCCCAGCGGACGGAGTTGGGGAGAACTCGTCATGGCGAACCTCCAACGGTGTGCTCAAAAGACATGGCCTCATACAAATGACAGGAAACCGAGTGGCCGGGAGCGACCTGGCGGGTCGCGGGCACCTCCTCGGCGCAGCGCGGCATGGCACGCGGGCAGCGCGGATGGAAGCGGCAGCCAGAGGGGGGCGAAAGCGCACTCGGAATCTCGCCCTTCAAGCCTAGTCTCTCGCGCTTGTCATCGGGATGCGCGGGCAGCGCGGCAATCAGTAGCGCCTGCGTATAGGGATGTTTTGGATTGGCACACAGCTCGGAGCTCTCCGCCGTCTCCACGATCTGGCCGAGATACATGACTGCGATGCGGTGACTGATGTGGGCAACGGTGGCCAGGTCGTGCCCAATGAAGAGATAGCTTACGCCCAGCCTCTTCTGCAGCTGCTCGAGCTGCGTGATAATTTGCGCCCGGATCGACACATCAAGGGCGGACACTGGTTCGTCGAGGACGATCAGGCGCGTGTCGGTTACCAGCGCCCTAGCGATGGCAATCCTTTGCCGCTGGCCGCCACTGAATTCGTGTGGGAACAAGCTTGCTACATCCGGCCGCAGGCCCACCAGCTCGAGGACCTGCGCCACGCGCTCGTGGATGGCAGCCCGGGACAGCTTGGTGTGGATTTCCAGCGGTTCGGAGATGATGCTGCCAACCCGCATGCGTGGGCTCAAGGAACCAAACGGGTCCTGAAACACCACCTGCACCGCCCGACGGTAGCCGAGCAGCGCTGGCCCCTTGAGCGTGGCGACATCCTCGCCATCGAATCGTATTGTGCCCGCCGTCGGCCGCTCCTGTAGCAGGATCAGCTTGGCCGTGGTGGTCTTACCGCAACCCGACTCGCCGATCAGCCCGAGCGTCTCGGCGGCGGCAATCGTGAAGCTTATGCCCTCCACCGCCTTCACCCAGGCGGTCTGGCGTTGCAACAATGCACCGCTGCCGACGGGGAAGTGCTTGCGCACCCCGTCGACATCAAGCAGCGCCGCAGTCATGAAGCACCTATGCTGCAAGCCAGCATCGCGCCGTCCAATTCAGGCCACATGGAACATCATCGGGATCTTGCGTCGCGCAGCGCGGAAGTGCATCGCTGCAGCGCGGATGGAAGGCGCAACCGGGCGGTGGATGCGCCAGGTCGGGTGGTTGACCGGGGATGGCATAAAGCGGCTCCTTGCTGCCAAGTTTGGCCATGGAGCCAAGCAGTGCGCGGGTGTAGGGATGTCGTGGTGCTCCGAAAAGGTCGCGCACAGCGCCCTTTTCCACAATGCGTCCGGCGTACATCACCGCCATCTGATTGCACATCTTGGCGACTATGCCGAGGTTGTGAGTGACGAAGATCAGTGCAACGCCGGTCTCCTGCTGAATGTCCATCAGCAGATCCAGATATTGCGCCTGAATGGTGACATCGAGATTGGTGGTGGGCTCGTCGGCGATTATGAGCTTGGGCCCGCCCGCAAGCGCGATGGCGCCGACGATGCGCTGGCGCATGCCGCCGCTCATCTGGTGGGGGTAGCCGCGCATGCGCATCGCCGGCGAGGGGATGCGCACGGCCCGCAGCAGCTCTTCCACGCGTCGGCGCAGTGAGCGGCTGCGCATGCCGAGGTGGTAATAAGCGGGTTCAGCGACCTGGGTGTAAATGCTAAACAGTGGGTTTAACGAGGCCATTGGGTCCTGCAAGATCATGGCGATGGTGCTGCCGCGCAAGCGGCGCATCTCGCGCGCGCTCTTCTGGGCGAGGTCTATGCCGGCCAGGCGGATCTCGCCGCCAACGACACGTGCCGCGGGTGGCAAAAGGCCGACGATCGACAGGCAGGTGGTGGTCTTGCCACACCCCGACTCGCCGACGAGGCCGAGCGTTTCACCCTCACTAAGTGTGATACTGACGTCCTCCACCGCCTTGACCACGCGGCGGCCGCCAAAGGTGAAGTAATAGGTTTTTAGGCCGCGGATCTCCAATAGTGGCGTGCGCATGTAGGTTGCCCAGGCTAGAGATTGCGCTGTTGCGGATCGAGGCGTACGCGCAGCCAATCGCCGAGCAGCTGCGTGGCTAGCAC
>Ga0075434_100001580_pt1 | contig 19302 bp, 13 predicted proteins | sample RhiMethybrSRZTD3_FD_75298 | JGI IMG/M metagenome (GOLD analysis project Ga0075434, IMG submission 75298) | Populus rhizosphere microbial communities from Tennessee, USA - Rhizosphere MetaG P. TD hybrid SRZTD3 | ecosystem: Host-associated > Plants > Roots > Rhizosphere > Soil | place: USA... | reverse complement strand
GGACGACGAGCGCGAGGCTGCCGACCTGTCCGGGTCAATCGGCTCTGCGTCCTGTTGGAATGGCGAATCCCTCTAAGTCCTTCTATCCACCAGAAATATAACACATTAGCTGTGCGGTAACCGCCCTGAGCCTTGCCGAAGGGCGGGATCCGGGATGCGGGGATCCGATGACCACGCGGAGGTCGGCAGTCGGGACTGGACAACCGAACCAGCCTTCAAGAGCTAGATGCGTAGAAGAGTCTCTCCTCCCGAGAAATAACCCCCGTTTCCTCCGTTCCTCGTGGTTAGCGAAGCGTTGTTCCCCGTTACCTGCGCCCCCTCGGTTTCCCCCGGACGTGTAATAATTGTCGTTTCCAGACCCCCCTAAAGAGGCTGCCGAACCATGACGATGCTCGACCGGATGCGCCGACACAAGGGCTGGCTGAAATGGAGCCTGGCCATCGTGATTCTGGCGTTCATAGTGCTGTACATCCCCAGTTTCCTGAAGACCGACGCGGCGCGGAACAACGATGTCGTGGCGTCGGTGGAAGGGCGGGAGATTACCGTCGGGCGCTTCCGGCAGGCCTACCAGCGGCAAATCCAGGCGTATCGGACCCAGTTCGGGGGGGACGTCGACGAGCGGATGCTCAAGCAGCTCGGGATCGACCAGCGCATCGTCCAGCAGATGATCGAGGAGGAGACGGCGCTTGCGGAGGCGTCGCGGCTCGGGATTACCGCGACCGACGAGGAGGTGCGCGCGCGCATTGCGGCGATGCCAGGACTCCAGGAGAACGGCCAGTTCGTCGGCGAGCAGCGATACCGGCAGATTCTCCAGATGCAGAACCCGCCGATGACCCCGAGCGATTTCGAGACCGAGATCCGGCGCGCCATCACGACCGACAAGCTGCGCGCCGCGCTGACCAACTGGATCACGGTCAGCGACAAGGACGTGGACGACGAGTTCCACCGCCGCAACGAGAAAGTGAAGCTCGCGGTCGTGTCCTTCCCCGCCGACAAGTTCCGCGAGGGGCTCGAGGCCACCGACGCCGAGCTGTCGGCGTATTACGACGCGCACAAAAACGACCTGAAGGTTCCCGAGAAGCGCAAAGTGAAGTACGCGCTCGTCGACATGCAGGCGATCCGCAACAAGACGACGATCCCGCCCGACGACATCAAGCGCTCCTACGAGGACAACGAGCAGCAGTATTCGACCCCCGAGCAAGTACGCGCGAGCCACATCCTGCTCAAGACCGATGGCAAAGACGACGCAGCAGTGAAGAAGCAGGCCGAAGAGCTGCTTGCGAAAGCCAAGTCGGGAGCGGACTTCGCGAAGCTCGCCACTCAGTACTCGGAGGACACGGGCAGCAAGGTCAAGGGAGGCGATCTCGACTTCTTCCCGAAAGGGCAGATGGTGCCCGAGTTCGACAAGGTAGCCTTCTCGCTGAAGCCTGGCGAAATCAGCGACGTCGTGAAGTCGCAGTTCGGGTACCACATCATCAAAGTGACGGACCACAAGGCCGCGACCAAGAAGACGCTCGAGGAGGTGCGGCCGCAGATCGAGGACCAGTTGAAGTGGGAGCGCGCGCAGGCCGAGGCGCAGCGCGTCGCGGACGACGTCGCCGCCAAGCTGAAGACGCCAGCGGATATCGACGGCTACGCAAAAGGACGCGGGCTGGTGGTCGGCGAGTCGACGCTCTTCTCGCGCGAGGAACCGATCGCGGGGCTCGGCATGGCGCCGGCGGTTGCGGAGCGTGCGTTCGAGATGAAGGACGGGGTCGTGAGCGAGCCGATCCGGACGCAGCAGGGGTTCGCGTTCATCACCGTCACAGGCAGGCAGGACGCCTACGTGCCGAAGCTCGACGAGGTGAAGGCGAAGGTGCGCGAGGAAGTCCTGAAGAAGAAGGCGGTCGACGTCGCGCGGCAGAAGGCGGCGACGATCGGCGCGCAGATGAAGAAAGGGGACTTCAACGCGGCGGCGAAGGCCGCGGGCCTCGAGGTGAAGACGACCGAGTTCATCGCGCGCGGCGGCGCACTTCCTGAAGTCGGCGCGAGTCCGGCGGTCGATGCGGTCGCCTTCAATATGCAGCCGAACGACGTCAGCGATCCCATCGTCACCGACAACGGCACCGTGATCGTGAAGGTCCTCGAACGCCAGGACCCCGCCCCGGCCGATCTCGCGACGGGCAAGACCACGTTGAAGACGGAACTGCTCAACGAGAGCCGCGGCCGCTTCTATGCGGCCTACATGAGCAAGGCGCGGGACCGGATGAAGGTGAACGTCAATCGCGAGTTGATCGCGCAGCTGGTCGCGTAGCCTGCCGGGGCTGAAGCCCCGGCCTACGTGTAGGGCGGCCCTTTAGGGCCGCCGTCACCGCACGAACACATTCGGCATGATGGCGAGCGGCTCTCCCTTGCGGAACACGCGAAGAGGAGCCGTCAGCGTCTGCAGCGGCCTGGCATCCTTGATTCCGAGCAGCATGCCGATCCCCATCGTCCGCTCGGATGTGCCGAACGGATCCTTCACGAGGTCGTAGAAGGATTTCTTTCCCGGGTAGACGACCAGCTCCACCTCGGCGTCTGGCGAGAGCTTCGCGCGCTGTTTCGCGACCGCAAGCGCACGCTCGAGGCCGCCGAGATCGTCGACGAGGCCCAGCTTCTTCCCCTGCGCCCCGGTCCACACGCGTCCCTGCCCAATCGCGTCGATCTTCTCAGGCGTCGTATTGCGCCCCTGCGCCGCCTTCTCCACGAACGTGTCGTAGGTGGCCTGCATCTGCTCCTGAACCTTTGCACGCTCTTCGGGGGTGAAGGGCTTCACCGGTGAATACAAGTCGGCGTAGCGTCCGTTCCTGACCCCTTCCATGTTCATCCCGAGCTTCTTCAGCGTGCCGTCGATCACGAACTTCAGCATGACGACGCCAATCGAGCCGGTGAGCGTTGCGGGTTCCGCGACAATCGCGGTCGCCGGCATGGCGATGTAGTAGCCGCCTGATGCGGCAACGTCCGACATGGACGCGATCACCGGCTTCACGTTGCGCGTGAGCATCACTTCGCGCCAGATCACATCCGACGCGATCGCAGAACCGCCCGGGCTGTCGATGCGCAGGACAATGGCCTTGATCGAGCTGTCGGCGCGCGCCTTGCGCAGGTATTCGAGCATCGTGTCGGATCCGACCACGCTGCCTGCCGCCGTGTCGTACGTGCTCTCGCCCGACGCGATGACGCCGGTCGCATAGATCACCGCGATGCGCGGGCCGCGATTCAGTCCGAGCGACGTGACGCTCGTGTGCCGGTAGTCATCGTCGGACAGGAAGTTCGCCGTCCCCTTCGGCGACAGCTTCACTTTGTCGTCCAGCTCGTCTTCGTACGCGATGTCGTCGATGAGCCCCGCGCGGATCGCGTCCTCGGGCAGGAAGGGACCGTGATCGATCAGCTGGCGGATCTCGCTTTCCCGCTTGTGCCGCCCGTCGGCAAGCCCGCGTACCAGCTGCTCGTACAGATCGGCGTTCAGCGATTCGGCCATTTCTCGGTGCGCCGGCGTGAACGTGTGCTCGGTGAAGGTGTTCGAGGCGGTCTTGTATTCGCCGATGTGCAGCGTGTCGGGGTATGCGCCGATCTTGTCGAGCGTCCCGCGCAGGAACAGCTCGTAGCTCGCGATGCCCGTCAGGTCGAGCGTCGAGGTCGGGCTCAGGAAGACCTTGTCGCACGCGCTCGCGAGGTAGAACTCCTGCTCCCCTCCGTACTCGAGAAAGCCAATCGCCGGCTTGCCCGAACGCCGGAAGTCGACGATCGCGTCGCGGACCTCCTGCACCTTGCCCCAGAGCGCCGCGGTGCTCGACGGACGGATGACGACGCTCGTGACGCGCTTGTCGACCTTCGCCTTGCGCAGCGAGTCGACGATGCCGCGCACGGTCGGCGGCGCCTCGAAGAGCTGGCCGATGACGCCGACCGGCTCGATCTCCTGCAGATCGCCTCGGACCTTCACGACCAGCGTCGAATTTCCGTCTACCTGGGGCTCGCGGCTGACCATGAGCGCCATGGCGACGAGGCCCATCGCAGAGACCGCCACGGCCAGGATGATGAGCACGAGAACGATCCACACGCCGCGCCTGATTGCCACCTGATGCCTCCGGAATCGAGTTTACTGCACCTTTTGAAGTGGCGATTCGGCGGGCCCCGACAGGACTTCCCCTGTGGGCTTGAAACGCGATCCGTGGCAGGGGCAGTCCCAGGTCGATTCTGCCTCGTTCCAGTCGACGTTGCATCCCATGTGCGTGCAGACGGCCGACAGCAGCGTCACGCGGCCGGCATCGCTGCGATAGGCGGCCACGCGCTTCCCTTTCAAATCGACGATCTTTCCTGTACCTCGCCCGACTTCCCGCAGCGTCTTCGCCTCAGGTCCGACGATGCGATCGCGAAGCATGTAATAGGGATAGTCGATGTTCTCCTTGAGGTAGTCCCACACGCCGCCCTTGATCTTCGTGCGCCCGGTATCGAACAGCTCGTCCCATGGATTGCGCCGTCCAAGCACCGCGTCGCGCGCCATCATTCCCGCGAGTGTGCCGAACGTCATCCCGTTGCCCGCGAAACCCGTCGCGGCGAACTGGCGCGACGACGTTTCTCCGATGTACGGCAGCCCGTCGTTCGTTTCGATGACCTGGCCGGACCAGCGGTGCGTGATCTCGATGTGCGGGAGCACCTGCTTCAGCGTCGTTTCGAGCGCTCGATAGCGCGCTTCAGTGTCGTTCGCCTGTCCCGTCTTGTGATCCTTCCCGCCGAAGACGACATGGTCGAAGTCGCGCCTCGGATCGAGCCGGAGGTAGTGATACGGATCGGCGGTGTCCCAGAAGAGTGCGTCGGGCACGCTGCCTTTCGGCACACGGCCACCGAGCACGTACGACGAGTAGAGGAACAGCTTCGACTGGAACAGCGTCGCCAGCGCGAGATTGGCCTTCCCCATCAGCGGCGTGTGCGTCGCGATCACGACCGAGTCGCACGAGATCGTGTGACCGTTCGCTTTCACCGACAGCGGCGTGTCGCAGACTTCTTCGGATTCGGTATGCTCGAACACGTGCGAACCGTTGCCGTCTATCAGTTCCGCGAGCGCCGACAGATACTTGCGCGGATGAAACCGCGCCTGTCCCTCGAGCTCGACGCCCGGGCGATCGAAGAGAGGAATCGAATCCAGGAAGCGCGCGTCGAAACCGAGCTCGGCGGCGACCTCCGCTTCGCGCCGCAGCGTTGGCGCTTCCTCTTCAGCATTCGCCGCCAGCGCGGCAAACTTGTAGCCGCGGACCCAGTCGAAGCCGCAGTCGATCTGTTCCCGCGACGCGATCTCGTCGATTTCGAGGATCGCGGCGAGCCCTGCGTCCCATACCGCGCGCGCGTGATCGACGCCGAAGCCCTTCACGAGCGCCGTCAGATCGGCATCGGTGACGCACGTAAGGTGGGCGGTCGTGTTCATGGAATCCACGCCGCCGGCGCGCCGGCGATCGATCACCGCGACCTTCCGTCCGGCCCGCTTCAAGAGATAGGCAGCGGTCAGTCCCGTAATGCCTGCGCCCACGATCGCGACGTCGACGGTCAGATCGCGCTCGAGCGATCCGAACCTCTTCATCGCGGCGGAATCAAGCCAGTAGGATTTGCTGTCCAGCTCAGCCATCGCGTCGGCCATCACGCCTCCTTTCGTGCCACGACGCAAAGTAGCAATCCAGCCGCCAGCGAAGCACATGCCTAGGCTGCGGATCGGGACGAGCTACTGGCTGGATCAATACAGGAGTCGCGCGCCGCGATTTCCCACGATGCACGGGCGAGAGCACGCCGACGTCGTAATCATCGGCGGCGGGATCACCGGCTGCCTGGCCGCGAGCCTGCTCACGCGCGCCGGCATCGGCGTGATTCTGCTCGAGGCGCAGCGAATCGGGCGCGGCAGCACGGCGGCGAGCACCGCGCTCATCATGCAGGAGCCCGACGTCGACTTCCGCGACCTCGCGACGCGCTACGGCGACGCGCGGACGCGGCGGATCTGGATGCACAGCCGGCGCTCGGTTCGAGGATTCACGTCGCTCCTGCAGCGGAGCGGGATCACCGCGTCGCTCGAAACCACGCCGTCCGTCTACTGGACCTGCGAGGCCGCGACCGCGCGCGACCTGAAGCGCGAATTGTCGCGCCGCCACCGTGCCGGGCTCACGGGAAGATGGCTGTCGGCCGCCGCACTGCGGCACTTCACCGGCATTGCGGGCGGCGGCGGAATCCTTACGCGAGGCAACGCGCTGGTCGATCCGTACAAGGCGTGTGTCGGAGTCGCAGGCTCTGCCAGCACCGCGGGTGCGCGGCTGTTCGAGCACTCACCGGTAAAGCGCGTGACAGGTGGACGGACCGGTGTGCGAGTCGCCCTCGAGCGCGGCGAGGTGTTCGCCGACTGGGCGCTCATCGCGACCGGCTACGCTACGCCGGAGTTCAAGCCGCTCGCCGGACGATTTCGCATGACCACGACGTATGTGATCGCCACGACGCCGATCGAGGCCGCCACGAGACGACGGATGGGGCTCGGGGAAGTGATGTTGTGGGATACCGAGGTGCCCTACCACTACGCGCGGTGGACGCCGGACCGCCGGCTGATCCTCGGCGGCGAAGACGAGCCGCGCAAGCGCGTGCGGGATCGTCGAGCGGCGCTCGAGCGCCACGCGGTCAGCCTGACGTCGCACCTCGCGTCGCTCTTCCCCGCGCTCGAGGGCACCCAGCCGGAGTACGCGTGGGAAGGCTTGTTCGCCACCACGCCGGACGGCCTGCCCTACATCGGTCCGCACCTCCGCTATCCCCGGCAGCTCTTCGCGCTCGGCTACGGCGGCAATGGAATGACCTTCGGCTACATGGCCGCCGAGATCCTGCGGCGTTACGTGCTCGGGAAGGAGACGGACGAGGATCGATTCTTCGCCTTCGGGAGGAGGAATCGGAGGTGAGCGAAGGGAACGGAGAAAAGCGCTTCGCTAACCACGGAGTAACGGAGTAACGGAGTCTTTTTCTGGGGAGAAAACCTTGCTCAGCGAATTTGTCGCTGTTGGGTTTCCTCCGAAAAAAGAATTCTCCGTTTCTCCGTTTCTCCGTTTCTCCGTGGTTTGCGTTAGCGCTCTTCCCCGTTTCCTCCGCCCCCTCCGTTATCTCACTGCTGCGGAGCGGGCTTCGCGAAGACCGTGTCCTGCACAGGCGCGTTGATCTTCACGTCGGTGAACTTCTCCGTCGTCACCGCCATATTCGTGGCATGGCGGACGCTGAACGGCACCTTCACGCCGCTGACGTCGCGGTAGTCGCTGTAGTCGATCTGCTCGCCGAGCGCCATGATTCCGAAGCCCCCCGTCGAGCCGGAGACGACCGTGCGGCGGAGCAACAGCCCCGAATCACGATCGAACGCGAGCTCCTCGGTGACATTGGGATACGGGTTGCCCGTCAGGACGACGACCGATTTGCCGTCGACCGTTTCGTAGGCAGGCTTCACCGTCAGGTTCTGATAGCGCTCCTTCAGCCGGAGCGGCAGCGAGAAGTCCGCGAGGCGCAGCGACTGCTGCATCTGGAACCCGTTCATGTCGCGGGGGGTCGCGCCGCCGCCGAAACCGCCGCCGCCAACCTGCCAGGCTGCGGTGCCGTTCGTCGCACGAATCGTGGGATTGGGCTGCGTCGCGGCCTCGTAACGGTACTCACCCGTGTTCTTTTCCGTCACCGTGATGTTCGCCGTCGTCAGATCGCGGTTGGTAACGGTGCCGGTCATCACGCGCGTTTTCGCGTTCTGCAGCGCCTGCTGGCCGCCGAGCGCCTGCGCGTATTTCGCGATGACCTGATCGACGGTCTCGGTGACCGGCGGCGGAGCCGGAGGCCCACCCTGGCCTCCACGTCCCTGGCCGCCCGGGCCACCAGCACCAGGAGCGCCGCCAGCCGGCGCGCCTGCGCCTGGTGCTCCCGCGCCCGGTGCTCCCGCACCTGGTGCCCCGGCGCCCGGCGCACCTGCGCCCGGCGCGCCGCCGCCGGGTCCGCCAGGTCCACCTCCACGTCGACCGCGCGCCGCAGCAGCAGCCGCCGCCTCGTCAGGCGTCATGTTGACGGCGACCGGCGACATCTTCGTCGGCTTCGGGTGCCCGTTGTGGCACGACGCGCAGCTCACTTTGGCATTGCCGGCAAAGAACTGCGTGTTCAGGTCGGACACCATCTGCATCATCTTCCGCGCGGTCTTCTTGGTGTCCTTGTCATCGCTCGCGTTGTCGCCCATTACATGGCAGTAGGTGCACTGCACGCCGAGCGAGGCCGCTACGTATTGCATGACGAGCTGGAACTGATCGGGCGGCACGTCCTTCAGCACCTGCACGTTGCGCAGTTGGAACCCTCCGCGTCCACCCGGTCCGCCCGGCGGGCCCTGTGGAGGCTGCGCACCCTGGGCGGGTGGCTGCGGCTGTTGCGCGGCGCTGAGGCCGGCCCGGCCGGCCAGCGAGAGCACGAGCGTCGCCGTCAATGCGGCGACGGCGAAGCGGGCAAGATAACGAGCGATCACGCGTTGGCCTCCTCTATGAACGTCGAATAGGACTTCTACCCAGGAAGCTGGGATTAGACACGAATACGACGCGCCCTGGCAACGCGCTTCGCTGTGTTTTTTTGTGACAAATCAGTGGCGGGCACACTTCGGCGTGCGTCGCCGGCGAAGCGTCGCTGCCGCCAGACCGAATGCGAACATCGTCATCGTCGCCGGCTCCGGCACCGGCGTGTTGTCGAGCAGCGACACCGAGCCAAAGTAACTGGCCGACCCGGGCAAATAGGTCACGTTTCCGTGCTCATCGCGACGGTAGGCGAGATCGGGAAAACACGACGCACATTGCGTGGCATGGAGCGCCTCCTCAACGCGGGCGCGTGAGCTGCAGCAAGGCGCATGCCCCATAACGTGTCTACCCCAACAATGGCATCACCCGCCATGCCCAGAGCAGGTGGAGATTGCCGACCGCAAACCAGGACCAAAAGCGAACGCGGTGGGTCTCCCGTGTCAGCAGAATGTTGAATCCCGCCGTGAGCGGCAGTAGCACGCGCGTGATCGCGCCGGTGTTCGGATCGACCAGCGTCCGATCGAGTATGAGCAGCAGCGCGACGTACGGAACGGCAGCGCGCCACCACGCAGCGCGGAGCTCGGGACGGACCAGAACGTAGATCGCCTGCGCAATCACCGCCGTGACAGCGCCAAACCCGAGCCACGCGCCTGAGAGAATGCCCTGCTTGCGGAGCTCCGCGAGCGTCTGCATCCAGCGCGCCGCCAGCAGCGTTCCCGGCATCACCATCTCGGGCTCGGCGCCTGCGGTGATCGTGGATCGATAGATCGACCGAAGGTAATCCTCCCAGATCAGCAGCGGAAATGCCGCGAGCGCGATCGCGATCGCGAGCCGGATCCATCCACGGCGATCGCGCGGGAACGGCTGCGCGGCAACCACCAGCACGTTCGTTTCGCGTCCCAGGCCGGCGATTCCCACGATAGCGGCGGAGACGAGCGGACGGCCGGCTTCAACCGCGCGCACGGCCAAGGCAATGAACAGAAGGCTCGGTCCGTCGAGCAGCGCGAACCTCACCGACCAGAGCAGACCGTGCGAAAAGAGGCATGCGGTCCAGAGCGCGAGGCCGCGCCCGGTGACGGGCGGAATCCACCGCGCGAGCAGCCACGCAAGCAGCAGCCAGCACACGACGTTCTGCAGTGCGTAGATCTCGATGATCCAGACCGGCCGTCCGAATCCCAGCGCGTACGCCGTCCAGCTGAAGAGGATCCGCCGTGCGCGAAACGCCGCAAGATCCATGGCGTGATCGACCTGCGGATCGCGGCACAGCGGATCGAGCGCGCGCTGCGCGTAGAACTGTCCGTCGTAGCTGGCCCAGGGCGGATAGCTGAAGTGCGGCACTTCCCGCATCGCCGGCGCTTCGAAGTCGTGTCCGTCGGGAAAGCCGATGAGCGCAGTGAACCCTGTACCGCGATGGTAGAATCGCGCGACCGACGTCAGAAACAGGATGACCAGCGCGAGCGCCAGGCCACGATATATCCACTGCCTCGTCGTTGCGCTTCTCCTCAGTGGCTGCGATCGTCCGGGCGTTGCCGTCCCCGTCGTCAATCTCGCGCGCGAAACGGACAACGCAGACAAGCGGCCGCCGCGCGCCTTTGCGCTGACGGAATTCGAGCACGACGGCGTGTCCCGCCCGGCCATCGCCGCGTCCGTGCCGAGCCGGCTCACCGTGCGGCTTCCGCTTCCGCGGCGCGGCGTCTTTCACGCCTTCGTCGCGCTCGCGCAGGCGCCCGGCGGAAGCCATCCAGGCGGCGCGCGCCTTCGCGTCGGGGTCAGCGACGATCGGACCTACGAAGGACTCGCCGAGCTCCTGCTCGATCCCACCGTGCACGACTGGATGGAACTTCGCGCCGATCTGTCCGCCTACGCAGGCTGGAAGTGGAGCCTATTCTATCGTCCGGATCGCATCACATGGCGGCTCGTTCTCGCAGCGGATGCCGTCGACAATGGGACCGCGACGGTGCTGTGGGGAGAACCGCGAGTCGAGACCGATACGGAATCGGCGCGTGAGTACGTCGCGCGCCGCCAGCGGATGCGATAGGAGGTTTGGCGATTCGCGACTCGCGGCCGGGCGGCGCTCAGCGCGCGATTACGTACGGCTGAAACTGCGGATCGAAATCCAGCTGCTTGTCGCGGAGAAATGCCCACGCGGCCTTGTTAATCTCCGAGGATCGCCCATAGTAGTCGTGAGTGTGTCCTCTGATCTCCGTCAGCTGCGCGTCGAACCCCTCTTTGTTGAGCGCGTCTCTGGTCGCGCGCACGGGCGCGAGCGGGAAGAAGCTGTCGTTGGTGCCGACCCAGATCGCGATCGGGATCTTTCGAGGCGCGCGCCGCACGTACGGCGCGAAGTCCGGCTCGAATGCGCCCGCGTGAACCGCGACGGCGGCGAAGTATTCAGACTCCAGGACACCAATCTTCAGCGCGTGGATCGCGCCCGCTGAATGTCCGAACAGATAGACACGCCGCGGATCGATCGTGTACTTGGCCTTGACGTCGTCGACCAGATCCTTCAGGAGGAGCGGGCTGTCCTTCCTCATGCTCCAGCCATCGCGGACAGTGGCGTCCGGCCCCGCGAGAATGATCCCTTCCTTTTTCGCCAGTGATTCCCAGTGGTCGACGAGGATCTTTCCGTCGCGTCCAGATCCGTGCAGCGCGATGATGAGCGGCGCCGGCTTGTCCTTCGCGGCGTCGGGCACGAAGAGGTAATAGGCGCGGCTCTCGCCGTCTGAGAGGAACGTGCGCTTTGCCGTCTTCTCGGCCGCGCGCAGGAGGACCGCACATGCACCGGCAGCCGCCAGTGTCAGCAACACCGGCACACCGATCCGTCTGACGAGAGTGTTCATCGCGAACCGCGAAACCCCAGCCGCCAGCCGCGAGTCGCCAAACCGCTATCGCTGGGCCCGCTGCGGCTCCAGCCGCGGCTCGACGGGCACCAGCGCCGGCTTCGCCTTCCGCCGCGCGAGCCGCTCCTGCAGCTTCTCCATGTAGATGTAGAACACCGGCGTGACGTAGAGCGTCAGCGTCTGCGAGACCACCAGGCCGCCGACGACCGCCAGCCCGAGCGGCCGCCGCGCCTCGGCGCCCGCGCCCAATCCCAGCGCGATCGGCAGCGTGCCCATCAACGCCGCCATCGTCGTCATCATGATCGGCCGGAACCGGACCATACAGGCTTCGTAGATCGCATCCGCCGGCGCGGCGTTGTGGTCGCGCCGCGCGTCGATGGCGAAGTCGATCATCATGATGCCGTTCTTCTTGACGAGCCCGACGAGCATGATGACGCCGACGAACGCGTAGATGTTGAGATCCTGCTTGAACAGCAGCAGCGTCAGCAGCGCGCCGAAGCCCGCGGACGGCAGGCCGGAGAGAATCGTCACCGGATGGATGAAGCTCTCGTACAGGATGCCGAGGACGACGTAGATGACGAAGATCGCGAGCGCGAGCACCCAGCCGAGGCCGCGCAGTGAATCCTGGAACGCCTGCGCCGTGCCCTGGAAGCTTCCCGAGACCGTGTCCGGGAGCGTCTCGCGCGCGAGCTTCTCGACCCTCGCGACCGCGTCGCCGAGCGAAACGCCCGGCGCGATGTTGAACGACAGCGTGACGGACGGCAGCTGGCCGATGTGGTTCACCGACTGCGGGCCGACCGTCTGCTGCGTATTCACGACGGCCGAAAGCGGCACCAGCTTTCCGCCGGGCGCCTGCACGTAGAGCATCGACAGCGCGGCGGGATCGCGCTGGTAGTTCGGCGCGACCTGCATGATCACCTGATACTCGTCGTTCGGCGCGAAGATCTGCGAAATCTGCCGCGAGCCATACGCGGACGTCAGCGCCGATTCGACCTGATCGACCGTCAGCCCGAGCGCGGCGATCTGTTCGCGATCGAGCTGGACGTTCAGCTCGGGGTTCTTGATCTGCAGGTCCGAGTTGACGTCCTGCAGTCCCGGTACGTTGTGCAGCGCCGCTTCGAATCCCGGCGCGACGCGATACAACTCCTCCGTATCGGGATCCTGCAGCGAGAACTGATACTGCGCTCGCGACTGCATGCCGCCGATCCGGATCGCGGGCGGGTTCTGCAGCACGACGCGGACGCCGGGCACGCGCGCGAGCTTCGGCCTCAGCTCCTCGATGACTTCGTCGGCGGACAGCGTGCGCTCTTTTCGCGGCTTCAGATCGACGTTGAGGCGGCCGCCCCCTCCCCCGCCGCCGCCGAACCCCCCGACGTTGGCGGTGAACGACGCGACGTTCGGATCGCGCGAGAGGATGTCCATGATCTGGCGCTGGTGCGCAACCATGGCCTCGAAGCCGATGCCCTGAATGGTCTCGATCTGACCGCCCAACTGCCCGGTATCAACGCTCGGGATGAAGCCGGTCGGGACGATCTGGAACAGGTAAATCGTGCCGATGAGCAGCAGCGCCGAGACCACCATCGTGACGGCCTTGAACCGGATTGTCTGCTTCAGCGTCCAGCCATAGGCGCTGAGCGATCCCTCGAACAGCGACTCGATCGCGTTGTAGAGGCGGCCGTGCCGCATCGAATGCGGCGGCTTGAGGAAGCGGCTGCACAGCATCGGCGTCAGCGTCAGCGAGACGACGCCGGAGACGAGAATCGCGGCGGCGATCGTGACGGCGAACTCGTGCATCAACCGCCCGACGATCCCGCCCATGAAGAGGATCGGAATGAAGACCGCTGCCAGCGACAGCGTCATCGAAACGATCGTGAACGCGATCTCCTTCGAGCCGTCGAGCGCCGCCTGCAGCCTCGGCTTCCCCATCTCCATGTGGCGCACGATGTTCTCGAGCATGACGATCGCGTCGTCGACGACGAAGCCGACTGAGAGCGTCAGCGCCATCAGCGACAGGTTGTCGATGCTGTAGCCGAACGCCCACATCACCGCGAACGTGCCGACGATCGAGAACGGCAGCGCGAGCGAGGGGATGATCGTCGCCGAGAGATTCCTGAGGAACAGGAAGATCACCATCACGACGAGGAACACCGTGAGGATCAGCGTGAACTTCACGTCGTGCACCGACTCGCGGATCGACACCGATCGATCGCTGCGGACGTCGAGCTCCAGCGACGCCGGGAGCTGCGCTTGAAGCGCGGGCAGCAGCGCCTTGATTCCGTCGACGACTTCAACGGTGTTCGTGCCGGGCTGCCGTGCGATGGCCAGATAGATGGTCGGCTTCCCGTTGAACCAGCTCGCGTTCCGCGGATTCTCGACGCCGTCGTAGACGTTCGCGACTTCGCTCAGGCGGACCGGGCTGCCGTTGCGCCACGCCACGACGATGGGCCGATATTCATCCGCGGCCATCAGCTGACCGCTCGTCTGCACCACGAAGTTCCGATCGGGCCCGAACAGCGTGCCGGTGGGACGATTGACGTTCGCGCCAGCCACTGCCTGGGCGACCTGATCGATCCCGATCTGCCGCGCGGCGAGCTGCGTCGGATCGATGTCGATGCGGACCGCAAACTTCTGCGCGCCGAACACGTTGACGCCGGCGACCCCGGTCACCATCGACAAGCGCTGCGCGAGGACCGACTCCGCATACTCGTCGACCTTCGACAGCGGCATCGTGTCCGAGCTGAGCGTGAGGAAGAGAACCGGCTGATCCGCCGGGTTCACCTTCTGGTACGACGGCGGCGCGGGCATGCCCGGAGGCAGCTGCCGCTGGGAGCGCGCGATCATCGACTGCACGTCCTGCGCGGCCGAATCGATATCGCGGCTGAGATCGAACTGCAGCGTGATGTTCGTGCTGCCCTGCCCATTTGACGAACTGATGGACGTGACGCCGGCGATCGTGGAGAACTGCTTCTCGAGCGGCGTCGCCACCGATGCCGCCATCGTCTGCGGGCTGGCGCCGGGAAGGCTTGCGTTCACCTGGATCGTCGGGTAGTCGACCGTCGGCAGATCGCTCACCGGCAGCAGGCGGTAGCCCATGATGCCGAAGATCAGAATCGTCGCGACGAGCAGCGTCGTGGCGACGGGACGCCGGATGAACGTTTCCGCGAAATTCATGATTGCCTTCCTCGATTCCCGCCTCGACGTCCGCGCCCTTCGCCGCCGCCGGCCGGCGCTCCCGATCCCTCGCCTCGCGTGCCGGTCATCACGCGCGCGCCGGGCGTGAGCCGCAGCTGCCCATCCGTGACGACTTCGTCGCCAGGCGAAATGCCTTTCGCTATGACGACATCGTCTCCCTGCTGGCGCTCGACGGTCACATTGCGGATCTCCGCGGTGCGATCCGGCGTAACGACGTAGATGAACTGTCCGGCCTGCGACGTCTGCACGGCAGCCGCCGGGACGACGGTCGCGTTGGGATCGGTGCGCAGCACCACATTGACCTGCACGAACAGGCCGGGCCACAGCGCGTGATCGCCGTTCTGGAAGGTTGCCTTCAGCCGGATCGTGCCGGTCGTGGGATCGACGGTGTTGTCGATGAACGCGACCTTGCCTGCCTCGACTCTGTCGCTGGGATCGGGCTCCGACGCAGCGGCGGCCGCCGCTGATGCACCGTCCGTCGGCGGCTGAGCGCCAGCGCCGGGCATCGGCGCCGTGCCGACCGACGGCGGCGCTACCTGCGGCGCCCCCGGCGTACCGCCCGCGAGGATCCGTGCGTCGACGTGCAGCGGCTGCTTCGACTGGAAGCGGCGAATGTCGGGAAGATAGCGTCCCGGCACCGCAAACGTCACGTAAATCGGCGACACCTGGTTGATCACCACGAGCGCCGCCGTGTCGTTGGCGCGTACCAGATCGCCTTCGTGAACGCCGAGCGCGCCGGTGCGCCCCGAAATCGGCGCGAGGATTCGCGCGTACTGCAGGTTCACGCGCGCGTTCTCGACCTGCGCCTGATCGGCGGCAATTGTCGCTTCGAGCGCCGCGGCCGTCGCCATCTGCGTCTCGTACTGATCGCGTGCGATCAGCCCGCGGTTGAAGAGGTCCTGATATCGGGTGCGCTGCGCCTGCGCGTTTCTTGCCTGGGCCGTATCACGCGCGAGCACGGCCTGCGCCTGCTGCAGCGCCGCCTGGAACGGCCGCGCGTCGAGCGTGAACAGCGGTTCTCCCTTGCGAACGTCCTGCCCCTCGCGGAAATGGATCTGGCTGAGTTGGCCGGTCACCTGGGAACGGATCTGCACGGTCGCGACCGGTTCCGCGGTCCCGACAGCGGGAAGCGTCACCGGCACAGCCTTCGCCACCGCGCGGGCTGTAACCACCGGCACCGGCCCGGTCGACCCTCGCGCGCCGCCCCGCCCGCCAGACGCCCCACTTGAACCACCCCGCCGTCCACCCCCGTCCGCGCCGGCAGCCTGATGCTGCGTCGGCTGAGGCGTCTTGGTGCAGCCCGCCGCGGCGAGGGCCAGAACGAGAGCAATACAAATTGAACGCAAAACTCGTGTGGAGTGTGACGCACGGACGATTCTGGGCATGCGGGTACTTTGACGACCGGTTGATCTTACAGGGTAAACGACTTAGACGGCGGATGTGTTTACCTCCGCGAGGGTACGAAGGGCGCGAGGGTGCCTAAGGTGCCAGGGTTCGGAGGGTGCCTAGGGTGCGAGGGTGCCGAGGGTGCCTAAGGTGCCAAGGGTGCCTAGCCGCCCTTCGGTTCGTCGGGATCGGTGAGCGGCGGCACGTCGACCGCGTCGAGCGGAGGCGCGGGGTCGGGCGTCACGTCAGCGACAGGCTCAGGCGGCTCCCTGGAAATGACGTCATCGAATGGTCCCGGCTTTTGTTCGAATGAGGGTTTGGAGCGAAGCGGTTTTTGGGTCATGGATCGGTGACGTGCATCGCTCATGCCGCGTGCTACGAAGTTTCTTGCGCCGCGATCGAGCGCTGATCCGCGTGTTTTCTCGCTCTACCGTTTTCCTTTGGGCTGACGTTTCCGTGTCCGGGGCGGGATCCGTTTCGCACTGCGACGCAGATCGTCAGCTTCGTCGAGCAGTTCATCTGAGAGCTTCCGAAGCGTCTGACTCTGCTTGAGCATCCGGTTCGCCCGGTCGATGATGATCCGCCGTTCTTGTTCGTCGCTCATTGCTCGTCGCTCATTGCGCGTCGCTCATCGCCGCTTGGAACTGACCGCCCGCTTCGCCCACGCCTGGCGAATCTGATCGAGTTCAGCTTGCATCTGAGAGATGCGCTTGAATTGAATGGCGAGATCGCGAACGCACCCGTCGACCTGTTGACGCATTGCGTCGAACTCGGCGCGGGAAACCGGGCGCGAAGAGCGACCCGTCTTGCTGATCGGGGACAAAACAGTCGTATTCGAATGGACGCACCAACTCTACTCAAATGACGTGCTTCAACACAACGGCGGCGAGGGGTCGGGCGTGACGTCGGCGACAGGCTCAGGCGGCTCCTTGGCGATGACGTCATCCGGGAGCAGATTGGCCGAACGTCTGACAGTGCCCGGACCGGTCGACCTTGACCGCTAAGGCAGTTTAGAACGGGGACTGGCGTGGACGACTTGCGGTCGAAAATCGCCTCTTCGATCTTTCCCCATGTCTGCACGTCCCACGGCATCGAACCGGTCCATAATCAGCTGCAGCGTCTCGGTCTTCCGTAAGCCGCCGAGTGGATCGACATACCGAAAGCGTGTTCCCGTTGGAGAACCGTCGCCATATATCCCCGTCACCAGGATGGCGTGGACAGAGAAGACGTCGCCAGGACCCTCGGTCGTCACCCAGAGCGGCCCGTACTTTCGCAAAAGGTCGACCCATCCGCTCAGGCTGAAGTCCTGCGGCGCCTCAGCCTCCACGCGCAGGGCAGCCAGAAATCTGTCCTTGTCCGTTCCCATCAAGGGGCGATTGTTCTCGAACGCTCTGGCATACTCTTCGCCGGCATCGGCCATTGCTTCGATGATTGTGTAGGGTTTTCCATCTCTCCACGAAACTAACATCGTGGCGACGCTCGCCCAGCAGGTATTGGTGCTTGTCTGTCGTACTGGCGTGATCTGTTCCGATAAGTCAACATCAATCGCGGGCCGGCCCTGCGTGAGCAGCAATATCACAATGGTTGTGAACATCATACCGTCCACGCGCGGTCCGTTTTTTTTTAGAGCCGATTCAGTTGAACACTGTAACGCCATCCCCATAGTAGGTATACAACAAGCCCAGGGGATTATTGGCAGCGAGATACTTCTTTCGCAGCTCCAGGAGCGCAAGCGACGGGCGATGGCCCGTTATGAGGGCATCCGTAAAGTCCTGACCGAATCGATGTCCGAACAGAGCCCAGACGGGCGCCTCAGTCGTAACCACCGCGCGCGCTCCAAGTTCTAGAAATGTTCCCGGGAAGCCTAAAGCAGTCAGCGGTGCCGCTCCGAGCGCCCCGGTCTCACATGCATTCAGAAAGACGATCGGACGATTCTCGAGCACTGTTCTGATGGTCCTCGGTAAACTCGTCCTCAGCCGATACACGTCTGTCGACTTTACGAAATCGGCTTTAGTAAGGATTATGCGTGGACCCGCGGGATCCTCGGCCAGAATCTTGACGCCGTCAACATCAACCACTCGGGCACCGGTCGTAGCATGGGCGAACACGACGAGAAGATCCAGATTCGCGCGGTTGTCCTTGAGTGCGGTTCCGAAACTGGCACTGCTGTCTGTCATGATCAGGGCCGTTCGCTGCTTCTGTATGCGTTTCGCGATTTCCTCTGACTCCGCGATCGCATAGCGCCTCACCTGATCGTCCGCCGTGTCGCCCTTGTAGGCCAAAAACAGAATCGACGAAAGCGACTTCGGAGAGGACTCGCTTCTCGGCGCGCCGCCGGATAGCGCGATCAGGGGATTGGCTGTTATTTCGAACTTGAATCCCCAGAATCGTTCAGGGTCGCAGTCCCCAACCGGATGCAGGTATTGCCACGGTGCGTAAATCTGAGCGCTGTCTATTTTCAACCTAAGCGGGCGGCCGACATTCAGGTCTTCCAGTGCTGCCACGATGTCCTGGAGATCCGGATCGGCAAAGAGCTTCGCGTGGAGAAACGTACCCGCCTCACAGAACCGCTCGAGGAGCGCCTTCCCATCTGCAGGGGGTAATTTCACTCCGATGGTGACCGGGTCGACTCCCTCTCCAGGTCTCCTATCCGAATGCAGCAATTGTCGGGCGAGCGCATCGTTCTGCTGCACGACCGCGCTGATTTTCAGGTACTGTTCGATTTCAAGGGCCGAGAGTTGCGGCAGCGTGAATTCAGCTGTACGGAATGGCCGAAACGCGCCATCCAGCAGATGCCGATCGCCTAGATCTTTCAGCTTTTGCTGCACCGCCTCATTCACGCCCTGCACACGGATCGTGATTGCGCCACTGGCATCAAGCGCGATCGTCAAAAGCGCGTCCGGTTTCCACTCCTCAGCGGGCTTGACGGCAGGAACGTGGCTCTGGCTCATCACGTTGACGTCGCCGGGTACCTCGATCGGGTGATCGTTTTGAAAGCTGACAGGTAAGGTTACGCGATCGAACTCGACACCTTCCGTCGCGACAGAGAAGACGATTTCGCCCGCCGTGCCGCTCCACTTCGCGCTGGGGGTTATTTGAAACTGCGCACGACTGGAGACTCGCGCGACACCATCGTACGTAACTGGCTGCTTCTGCACCGCACCGGTACAGAACGCGCAATTCATCGTGACGCTCAGCGGCACGCGCCCCGGCTGCGCGACGAGTGTCGGGTTTACCGTCCATTGCTCCGGAGGAAGACTACTGTCGGGGTCCGGAGGTCCAATGAAGAACGTAAGCTGCGTCGGCGCCGTGCGTGAAATGTAGTT
>Ga0075434_100001578_pt1 | contig 19305 bp, 15 predicted proteins | sample RhiMethybrSRZTD3_FD_75298 | JGI IMG/M metagenome (GOLD analysis project Ga0075434, IMG submission 75298) | Populus rhizosphere microbial communities from Tennessee, USA - Rhizosphere MetaG P. TD hybrid SRZTD3 | ecosystem: Host-associated > Plants > Roots > Rhizosphere > Soil | place: USA... | reverse complement strand
CCTGCGCTTGCGTAAGAGTCTGCTCGGCTAGGTCCACCGAACTGCGCGCAACCTCGACCTGATCCGCCGCCGCATTCAAATCGAGGAGTGCGTTGCGGACATCATTGTCGATCTGGCCGCGCAAGTCCGCAAGCCGCGCTTTTGCCTGGCGCAGCTGTGCTTCAGCCTGCAAAACATCGGCATGCGTTTTGCCGCCTTCGAAGATGGGGATATTTACGGTGCCCGCGACATGAAATGTACCGTTAGAAGTGCCGGGATTGACACCGATTACCCCGTAATCCCCTTCCATATCGAGCGATGGGTAGTGTTCCGCGGTGGCAGCACGCCGCGATAATTCTGCAGATCGCGCCTGTGCCATCGCGGCCTGGTAGTCTGGCCGGGATGCATAGGCACGCTTCAGAGCCTCATCCAGACCAGGCGGAATGAAAGCTTCATACGGTGCCTTGTCGATTAGCGAATATTCCTGCCCCAAAGGCAGGCCAATCACGCGGCCCAATGTGAGCTTTTGCTTGGCAAAATCGTTGCGAGCCAGGATCAGTTGTTGCTGCCGGCCTTGGAACTCCACCTGAGCGCGGAGCATGTCGATGGCAGGAATGACTCCGGCCTTCTGCTGGTCGACGGCGCGATTGTATAGCGTCTCTGCTGTCTTGAGCTGCGCTTCAGCCGTCTCTGTACGCGCTGCCCCGGCTATCGCCTGTAGATATGCATTGCCAACCACCAACACGACCAGTTCTCGCGCCTCTTTATATGAGTACTCAGCTGTCTTCTGGCTTTCAGCTGCGGCGCGAGCCTTTTGGATGTAGTTCCAATTGAACAAGGACTGTGTCAGATAGGCGCGGGTATCGAAGTAGTTGAATGGCCCAATCACGTGCGGAAAGATGGGCAACCGGAGGCCGAGTGCAGTCAAACTGGTTTGCTGCACATTTTCTTGCCCCTTGGCGGAAACGTTCGGGAGCAAATTGCTGAGTTCCTTCCACTTTTCACCGCGGGCAGCGATCGTGTTATCACTCGACAACAGCAGGCCGAGATTCTGTTTCAGACCGCGATCGATGGCATCGAGAAAGGAAATGGGTAGCACTTCCGGGGTCGGGTTGCCAGACGGAACGCTTCCGGTGAAACCATTTTGTGAAACAGAGGCCGGAATGCTCACTTGTACCGAGGAGCGCGCAGATGAAGATGGCGACGGAGCCTGTCCGAATGCGCTGGTGAGGTTCCAAACGGCAAGTAGTAATCCTGACAGCAAACTCCTGCAGAAATTTTTGGGCATGACTTTTAGAAAGAAACACTCACGCCGACACCCGGGAAAGTTGCACTTCGGCGTATGAAGACATCCAACGCTTTCATGTTGATGCACTTATGTAGATACCCGTTGCAAAACTTAGCAGGAAACCGAACAGCATCCGTGACCCAGGCACGGTGCCCCGTGGGATGGCACTTCGATGCGATTTTTCAAACAAGGGACCGTGAATTTCGTTACCTTCGATACTTTCTTCCGGGTCCTGTAGCGGATAGTCTGGAACTTAATTTGTTCAAGGATTGTTGTCCGATGAGTAAGCCCTTAATGGAGAAGGGGCGACACCCCAAACAGAAGACCTGGCGGCGTCGCTATTCCAGGCATCGCGCGGACTTTCCTCTCAAGGCCACGTCTCTTAGCGAGGACGGCTACAACGAAATTCGAGGGCGCTGTGGAGACATCGGACGAGGTGGGATGGGCGCGGTTCTCACTTCGGAGGTCCAGGCAGGCGAGGTCGTCTCCCTTGAGTTCGCTCTCCCAAACTCGACTGAGGCATTCAGCATCCGAGCCATCGTTCGCTACCGCCGAGGGTTCATGCACGGGCTGGAGTTTTTGGGGCTTTCCTCCGCGCAAGAGACAGCAATCAGTTCGTTTTGCGCGAACCTGGAAGAGGTGGACTGAGCATGTCCAGAGGAGCCCAGGTAACCTTGCGGGTGATTACCTGACGAGGGTAACTTCCGTCATCTTGTCCACCGAACGAGGCGGCCTCAATCTATACAGAACGACTTGAGAGCGGGATTTTCGAGCAGATATGAGCGATTCCAAGACGCCCACTACGCCAGGCACTGACTGGACACGATTGCTCACTGATCCCGCGCTCGTGGAGCACCTCGGTACCCTCTTGCAAACTTATCGGGAAGCGCCACCGGAAAAACGCGAAGAGGCGTTGCTGGCAGCGATGCGAGAAATCAAGAACAGGCCAGCCGCAAAAAGCAAAGAGGCTGGCACTCCCATGGCGCAACTCCCTGTGCAGGCACCTACTCCGGTCACGCCCTCGGCCACGCCTCCATTCGAGCCCGATATTTTTACGCCATCGTGGGGACAGGATCGCCGCCGTTTCCCACGCATCCGCTGTTTCGTCGCCGTAGAACTAAAAATCGATGGCTCCGATACTCCCATCTGGGGAAATCTCTCCAATACCAGCATGGGCGGCTGCTATGTGGAAACAGTCACCCCCGTAAAGAGTGGAGCCGATGTGCAGATCGGCCTCTGGGTGGCGAGCGGAAAAATCTGGGTGAAGGGCCTCATCCTCAACGGCATTGTCATCAAGAGCAATCCTTCCTTTGGCGTGCGCGTGCGTTTCGACCTGGACTCCGTCCAGCGAGAACCATTGAGGCAGTTTTTGAAGTTCGTGGAATCCTCCACCAAAGCGGAGCATAGCGAATACAGCTACCTCGCTAAGCTGCAAAAGTAGTCTCTGCTCGGCATCTACCTGTTGCCACCCGCCAATCCCCAGGCATGCTCTGATTCATTTGGAGTACACAACAAGGCGTAATCGATTGCGCGCTCTCTCGCGTTTCCCGAGAAATTGATACACTCATAGGATTGTAGTAGGACTGAAACCTCCGTCACTCGTCCGCAATCCAATAGGTTTTAGGAATTTTGCAGGTCAAGACGGCAGCACGCCGGTCGGGGAGGTATCTTCCATGGTGGCAGGTGAGCAGACGGTTGTGACCGGGTCACAACTGGACACGCTGTGCATTAATACGATTCGTACCTTGGCAATCGATGCAGTCCAGCAGGCGAATTCCGGTCATCCCGGAGCGCCGATGGGACTGGCTCCCGTGGCGTACTCACTGTGGCAGGAAGTCCTTCGATACGACCCAGAAGATCCTCTTTGGCCGAACCGCGACCGTTTCGTACTGTCCGCCGGTCACGCGTCCATGTTGTTGTATGCGACGCTCTACCTGGCGGGCGTTCGCTACGTGAATCCCGAGGGCGAGATCACCAAAGAATTGTCGGTCTCTCTGGATCAGATCAAAAGATTCCGCCAACTTGACAGCCGCACGCCCGGGCACCCGGAGTCCTTTATTACGACGGGCGTAGAGACGACGACCGGTCCCCTAGGACAAGGCGCGGGCAACAGCGTTGGCATGGCCATCGCAGAGCGATGGTTGGCGGGGACCTACAATCGTCCCGGATTCGAAATTTTCAACTACAACATCTATACGATATGCGGCGACGGGGATCTCATGGAGGGTGTGGCCTCGGAAGCGGCGTCACTGGCAGGCCACCTGAAGCTTTCGAATCTGTGCTGGATTTACGACAACAACAAGGTCACGCTCGACGGCCCGGCTGCCTGGTCGTTTAGTGAAGACGTGATGACCCGCTTTGTCGGCTACGGATGGAATGTCACCCGCGTCAGCGATGCCAACGATCTCGACATGCTGGGCCGCGCATACAAGACTTTCCTGGATACAAAGGACCGGCCGACACTGATCGTAGTCGACAGCCACATCGGCTATGGGTCCCCCCACAAGCAGGACCGCAGCGAGGCGCATGGCGAGCCGCTCGGGGAAAACGAAGTTCGCCTCGCGAAGAAAAGCTATGGCTGGCCGGAGGACGCCAAGTTCCTCGTACCGGAAGGAGTTGTGGAACATTTCCGCGAGGGTGTCGGCAAGCGGGGTGGCGAACTGCGCGCGAAGTGGGAAAAGCTATTTTCCGACTACACCGGGAAGTATCCGGAACTCGCGGATCAGATCAATCGGATGCAACGGCGTGAGTTGCCGGATGGCTGGGACAAGAATCTGCCCACATTTCCTGCGGATGCCAAGGGCATCGCCACTCGGGAAAGCGCTGGGAAGGTCCTTAATGTTCTGGCCCAAAATGTGCCGTGGTTGATTGGTGGCTCGGCCGATCTTGGCAATTCGAACAAGACGACTCTCAAGTACGAGGGCGCAGGTGATTTCAGTGCGACCTCGCATAAAGGGAAGAATCTTCACTTCGGGGTTCGTGAGCACGCCATGGGAGCCGCGATGAACGGTATGTCCGTGTCAAAGTTGCGACCCTTCGGCGGAACATTTTTCAACTTCAGCGACTACCTGCGGCCTACGATTCGACTGGCTGCGCTGATGGAAACGCCGGTCACTCACGTTTTTACGCACGACTCCATTGGCCTGGGGGAAGACGGGCCAACGCATCAGCCGATCGAACAACTGGCATCGCTGCGAGCGGTCCCGAACACAATCGTGCTTCGTCCCGGGGACGCGAATGAAGTGGTGGAGGCATGGAAGATCGCCATGCAAACCACCCACGGGCCTGTGCTATTGGTGCTTTCAAGGCAAGCGATCCCGACGCTGGATCGTTCGAAATACGCTCCCGCCGCGGGCGTCGCCAAGGGCGCCTACGTTCTCGCCGACGCTCCCGGCGGCAAGCCTAGCGTGATTCTCATGGCCAGCGGCAGCGAAGTCTACCTATGCGTCGATGCTTACGAAAAACTCAAAGCAGAGGGGATCAACGCGCGTGTCGTGAGCATGCCTTCTTGGGAAATATTCGAGAAGCAGGATGCGGCTTACAAGGAAAGCGTCCTGCCCTCAAGCGTCACGGCGCGCGTGTCCGTGGAACTCGGCGCTACCCTGGGCTGGGAGCGCTATGTCGGGCTCAAAGGACAGATGGTTGGTATGCATCGCTTTGGCGCTTCGGCTCCGTGGAAAGATCTGCAAAAGAAATTTGGGTTTACGACAGACACCGTATTGGACGCGGCTCGGAAGGCGATCGCCGCCGCGAAGTAATTTTCCCAGGAAGACGCGATCGTTAAGGCTAAATTTGTGGAGGACTGCGATGAATCCCACCGGAACGCTCGAAACCGCAAAGGCCCTCAACCCCCTGAAGGAACTGCTGAATTATGGCCAGTCGGTCTGGCTGGATTATATCCGGCGGAATCTCATCACCAGCGGCGAACTCAAGCGCCTGATCGAGGAAGATGGATTGCGGGGCATGACCTCGAATCCCTCGATCTTCGAAAAGGCAATTGCGGGGAGCACCGACTACACCGACTTTCTGGATTCGCTGAAGGACAAAACGGACCTCGACGCCAAGGCACGATATGAGCTCCTCGCCATTCGCGACATACAGGATGCGACTGACCTGATGCGCCCGGTGTACGACAGCGCGAAAAGGAAAGACGGATTGGTTAGCCTTGAGGTTTCCCCGTATCTTGCACGCGATACCAAGGGCAGCATCGAAGAGGCACGGCGCCTTTGGAAGGCGGTCGGGCGGGATAACGTGATGATCAAGGTGCCCGGGACTGCAGAGGGACTTCCCGCGATTCAGCAGCTTATCGGCGAGGGAATTAACGTCAATGTAACCCTACTCTTCTCTCAGCAGGTATATGAGCACGTGGCGCAGGCTTATATCGCCGGTCTCGAAGCGTTCGCGGCCAAGGGAGGCGATCTCAGCCGCGTCGCCAGCGTAGCGAGCTTCTTCATCAGCCGCATCGACACCCTGATTGATTCAATTGCCAACGATAAGTTGAAGAAGACCTCTGACCCTGCGCAGCAGGCCCTGCTCAAGGGCGTGCTGGGGAAAGTGGCCATTGCGAACGGCAAGCTTACCTATCAAAGCTATCTTAAGATTTTCAGTGGCCCGCGCTGGGACGCCCTCGCCAAGAAAGGCGCCCAGACACAGCGAGTGCTTTGGGCCAGCACCAGCACAAAGAATCCCAACTATCGCGATGTCCTGTATGTGGAAGAGCTGATCGGCAAGGACACGGTCAACACCATCCCGCCCGCCACCTTCGACGCCTTCCGCAATCACGGCAAGCTGCGTGAGAGCCTGACCGAAGACATTGCCGCCGCTAAAGATACGATGGAAACGCTGCCCAAGGTGGGCATCTCGATGAAAGATGTCACCGACAAGCTCACCGACGACGGCGTCCAGCTGTTCGCTGACGCTTTTGATCAGTTGTTGGCAGCAGTTGAGAAGTCGAGCAAGTCTCAAATCACTCCCCAGGTGAATCGCCAGACCTATACCCTTCCGAAGGAATTGGCGGCCGCCGTTAAGACCGCCTCTGATGATTGGCGAGCCAATGGCAAGGTTCGACGTTTATGGCAACGTGATGCGTCCCTCTGGACAGGTACCGATGAAGCGAGTTGGCTGGGCTGGCTAGGGATCACCGAAGATCAGATCGCGCAGAACGAGCACCTGCGAAGGGTGGCGGAGGACGCGAAGTCTAGCGGCTTTGCGCATGTACTGCTCCTCGGCATGGGTGGCTCGAGCCTTTGTCCGGAGGTGCTCCGCATGACCTACGGCAAGATTGCCGGATATCCGGAGTTGCACGTCCTCGATTCGACGGATCCCGCTCAGGTCAAGGCTTTCGAAAGCAAGGTGGATCTCGCGAAGACTTTGTTCATCGTTTCCAGTAAGTCGGGCAGCACGCTCGAGCCGAACATCTTCAAACAGTATTTCTTCGAGCGCGTGAAGCAGGCAGTTGGCGCGGACAAAGCGGGCAGCCGCTTTATCGCGATATCCGACCCCGGCTCAAAGATGCAAACGATCGCGGAAGGCGACAAGTTCCGCCACATTTTCGCCGGTCTGCCCAGTATCGGTGGGCGTTACTCCGCGCTCTCGAATTTCGGTATGGTGCCGGCCGCGGTGATGGGCGTCGATACCAAGAAGTTCCTCGAGCGCACCGAGGAAATGGTCGAGGCATGCGCCTCCTGCGTCGCAGTGGAAGAAAACCCCGGAGTAATGTTGGGATTGATCCTTGGTACGGCTGCAAGAGCGAGCCGCGACAAGATCACGTTTATTACCTCGCCCGGAATTTCCGATCTCGGCGCCTGGCTCGAGCAGTTGATTGCAGAGTCCACCGGCAAGCAAGGCAAAGGAATTATTCCGGTAGACCGCGAAACGATTGGCGCAGCGGAAGTCTACGGAAATGACCGCGTGTTTGCCTATCTCAGGCTTGAATCGGCTCCCGATGCTGCTCAGGATGCGCAAGTCACCGCGCTGGAAAAGGCTGGGCATCCTGTGGTGCGGATCTCGCTCGGCGACACCTACGATCTCGGTCAGGAATTCTTCCGCTGGGAAATCGCGACGGCAGTTGCGGGTTCCATCCTGGGCATCAACGCTTTTAATCAGCCCGACGTGGAAGCCAGCAAAGTGGCAACTCGCAATCTGACTGCGGCATACGAGAAGACTGGTTCTCTCCCCGACGAGAAGCCGCTCCTCGAAGACAAAGATGTGAAGCTTTACACCGACGACAAGAATGCAGCTGATCTTGCCAAGGCCCCCGGCGGGACAAAAACGCTAGCCGGCTACCTCAAGGCACATTTTGGGCGCCTGAAGCCAGGCGATTACTTTGCGCTTCTCGCTTACATCCAGATGAACGATACAAACGAGCAGCAAGTGCAGACCATTCGCCATGCCGTCCGCGACAAAAAGCACGTCGCGACCTGCCTCGGTTTCGGGCCGCGCTTCTTGCACTCGACCGGGCAAGCTTACAAGGGTGGGCCCAACTCCGGGGTGTTCCTGCAGCTGACTTGTGACGACCCGAATGATCTGCCCGTACCCGGACAGAAGTACACCTTCGGTGTTGTAAAGGCAGCGCAGGCTCGTGGTGACTTTCAGGTTCTGGCGGAGCGCGGGCGCCGTGCTCTGCGAGTTCACCTTGGCGCAGATCTCAAGTCGGGACTGAATACACTGTTAACCGCGGTCAAAGAGGCCCTGGGCTAAAGATCACTCTCGGATACGGAGTTGGTCAGGCATCGCATATGGCGATGGCGACGGCGCACTATCCTGTCTGACAAGCCTGCGCAGCACAAGTTAAGGAGACAACCTCATGCAACTGGGAATGGTGGGTTTAGGCCGGATGGGTGCAAATATGACGCGTCGCCTGATGCGCGGAGGACACCAAGTGGTGGTCTCCGACCTGAGTCCGGACGCGGTCAAGGGACTCGCTGGCGAGGGTGCCGTCGCCTCCGCGTCGCTGCAGGATCTCGTCAGCAAACTGAAATCACCGCGGGCCGTCTGGATCATGGTTCCTGCAGGGGGGCCCACCGAGCAAACCGTCCAAACACTTGCACAGCATTTGCACTCCGGTGACACCATCATTGACGGCGGCAATTCCTACTTCAAGGACGACGTGCGTCGTTCGAAGTCTCTTAAGGAGAAGGGCATCCACTATGTGGACGTCGGAACAAGTGGCGGTGTGTGGGGTCTCGACCGCGGTTACTGCATGATGATCGGCGGGCCGAAGGAAGCCGTGCAGCAGCTCGATCCCATCTTCAAAACACTTGCCCCCGGCATCGGCGACATTCCACGAACTCCCGGTCGTGAGAAGTTGGGTGGCACCGCCGAGGATGGCTACATTCACTGTGGTCCTTCAGGCTCCGGCCACTTCGTGAAGATGGTGCATAACGGCATCGAATACGGGATCATGCAGGCCTACGCTGAAGGCTTCGACATTTTCAAGAACGCGATCAGCAAAGAACTGCCGGAGGATTTGCGCTACGACCTGAATCTTCCCGACATTGCCGAAGTCTGGCGACGGGGCAGCGTGGTGAGTTCCTGGCTTCTGGACCTCACAGCCATGGCGCTCACGGAAAATCCCACGCTCGCCGAATATAGCGGTTTCGTACAGGATTCGGGTGAAGGACGCTGGACGATCCAGGCTGCCATCGACGAAGCAGTGCCGGTGGACGTTTTGTCAGCGGCGCTCTTCGTGCGTTTCCGTTCGCGTCAGCAGCACACCTTCGCAGAAAAGATGCTGTCTGCGATGCGTCAGAAGTTCGGAGGACACGTGGAACCCAAGGCTGCCGGCAAGCCTGCATAAACGGCCTAACCACGCCCGGTAAGCAAAGTCAGAAGGAACTATGCCCAAGCTAGAAACGATGCCGGTTACCACAGGACAGCCTGTTGGCAAGATTGGCGACCCATGCGTGATGGTGATTTTTGGGGCGTCCGGAGATCTCACCCAACGAAAGCTGATCCCAGCTCTCTACAATCTCGCTCGAGCTCAATTGTTGTCCCGCGAATTCGCTGTAGTAGGCGTGGCACGCCGGCCCATGTCAACGGAAGACTATCGCAAGAAGGTCTCCGAGGATATGAAGCAGTTCGCCACCGGAGAAGTCGATCCGGACCTGTGGGAATGGTTCGCGCGGCGGATGCACTATCTCTCCGGCAATTTTGACGCCCCGGAGACTTATCCAAAACTCAAGCAGCTGCTCGAGAAGATCGACAAGGATTACTCCACGCACGGCAACTACTTCTACTATCTGGCCACAACCCCTGACGCCTTCGGTCCAATTGTGGAGAGCTTGGGTTCCGCAGGACTGATGGACCAGAGCAATGGTCGGTGGCGCCGAGTCATCATCGAAAAGCCTTTTGGCCACGATGTCGACAGCGCGCGAGCGCTCAATAAGCAACTTCTCAAAGTGGTGGAAGAGAAGCAGATTTATCGTATCGATCACTACCTGGGCAAGGAAACGGTTCAGAACATTCTGGCCCTCCGCTTCGCTAATGGGATCTTTGAGCCCATCTGGAATCGGCGCTACATCGACCACATTCAGATATCTGTGGCAGAAACCGTAGGCGTCGAAAAGCGCGGGGGCTACTATGACACCGCCGGTGCTCTGCGCGACATGGTGCCGAATCACATCATGCAACTCATCAGCCTCACGGCAATGGAGCCCCCAGTCTCATTTCGTGCCGACGCTGTGCGCGATGAGCAAGCGAAAATCCTGCACGCCATTCAGCCACTGAGTTCGGAGGAAGTTCTGACGCGCACCGTTCGCGGCCAATATGGCGAGGGCGTCGTCAGCGGACAGCGTGTTCCAGCCTATCGGTCGGAGTCTGGAGTTCCACCGGATTCGCGCACCGAAACATTCGTCGCCATGAAATTATTGATCGACAATTGGCGCTGGGCCGACGTGCCGTTTTATCTCCGTACCGGAAAGCGCATGCCTGTGCGCAACACACACATTGTCATCCAGTTTCGGCGAGCGCCGTTCGTCCTTTTCCGTGATACGCCGGTCGAAAACCTGATGCCCAACCAGCTGGTCCTGCACATCCAGCCGGAAGAAGGCATCTCTCTACGTTTTGCAGCCAAGGCTCCCGGCGCCCAGATGCGCCTGGGCAGCGTTGACATGAATTTCGAATACGCCGACTATTTCGGCGTGCAGCCCAGCACCGGCTATGAACGCCTTTTGCATGATTGCATGATCGGCGACGCCACTCTCTTCCAGCGCGCCGACATGGTCGAAGCCGGTTGGTGCGTTGTAAGCCCTGCCTTGGATGTGTGGCGCGCACTGCCGCCGAGAAACTTCCCCAACTATCCTTCCGGAACGTGGGGGCCAAAAGACGCGGATGAATTGCTCGAGCGCGACGGCCGCCGCTGGAGGAACTTCGAAAAATGATCCTCGCCGGCGATATTGGTGGCACCAATGCGCGGCTTGCATACTTCCAAAGACAAAACGGCCACCTCACAGTTGCCGCCGAAGGTGTCTTCCCCAGCAAGGAGCATCGCGGACTCGACGAGATCGTTGCCAAGTTTGTCGAATCGCAGGGCACTCGCCCCGACACAGCGTGCTTTGGCGTAGCTGGCCCGGTACGCAATGGAAGGGTTGAAACCTCGAATCTTCCCTGGACAGTTGAGGCCTCACGCCTGGCCAACGAACTTCACCTGCCTTCCACTTTGCTGATCAACGACCTCGAAGCGAATGCCTGGGGCATCGCCTGCCTGCAGGACAAGGATCTGGTGGGCCTGAACCGCGTCAAGGGCACGCCCACTGGGAATCAGGCAGTGATCTCGGCTGGGACCGGCCTCGGCGAAGCTGGGCTCTACTGGAACGGCGACGGCTACGACATTTTCGCGAGCGAAGGTGGACACACCGACTTCGCTCCCCGAACCGAGCTGGAGATCGAATTATTTCGCTACCTCGCGACTCGCTTTGGACACGTCAGCTATGAGCGCATTGTTTCAGGACCCGGACTTGTCAACGTCTACCACTTTCTCCGGGACACCCATCGAGGCGAAGAACCCAAGTGGCTAACGGAAGAGATTGCTCACGGCGTTGCCGCTGCTGCCATCTCACGAAACGCGATCAACGGCAAAAGCGCACTCGCCGAACACGCACTCGACTTGTGGATTTCCATTTATGGAGCGGAAGCTGGGAATCTTACCCTGAAACTGATGTCTACTGGCGGCGTCTACCTTGGAGGGGGCATCGTTCCCAAGCTGATCTCCAAACTTGCCGGACCTTTGTTCATGCAGGCTTTCGTCAGCAAGGGACGTATGCAAGCTCTACTTGAATCAATTCCCGTTAGTGTCATTACGAACGACAAGATTGCCCTATTTGGCGCTGCACGCTATGCGGTCGCTAAAGGAAAGTGACGGCCTGAACGGCATATGACAATCGCCGCAGATCTTCGTATTGTCGATGACCTCCGAGGCCTGGCGCAGGCTGCTGCTGAGGAATTTGCTACTCAGACGCTCGGGACCGTGAGAGCCAACGGCCGCTTCACGGTCGCACTTTCAGGGGGGTCGACACCCAAGTCACTCTTTGGCTTCCTGGCAACAAGTTTCCGCGATCAACTTCCCTGGGACAAAATGTATTTCTTCTGGGGCGACGAACGCCACGTTCCGCCCGATAGCCCCGAAAGCAACTACCGCATGGCGAACGAGGCCCTGCTTTCGAGAGTACCAGTCCCAGCAGAAAACGTGTTTCGGGTTCCGGCCGAGAATCCCGACGCCAATCAAGCGGCCGCGGATTACGAGCAAACCATCCGCAAGTTTTTCCAACTTTCCTCTGGGGCGCTGCCGCGCTTCGACCTGATCCTGCTCGGGATGGGCCCGGATGGCCACACTGCTTCCCTCTTTCCCAAGACGATTGCACTGCAGGAAAAGTCACGCCTGGTGGTGGCGAATTGGGTCGACAAGTTCAATTCACACCGCATCACGTTCACATTGCCGGTACTCAACAACGCTGCGGTCGCCACTTTTCTGGTCGGCGGAGCAGACAAGGCGGAAACCGTCAGAGAAGTATTGGAAGGCACTCAGCCTGGGGAACTATTCCCAGCGAAAATGGTTCATCCTACAAACGGAAGATTGGTGTGGATGGTGGATCAGGCAGCAGCCGCGGTTCTGTCGAAGACCTAAGCTGCGCTCCGCCAGTCGGCGATTTCCTTCAAGCCATCTCCAAGGGTGTGTTCGAAAAGGCGAACAACGTGGCGGGAGTGTTCGAACTCGTGGATGTCCGCCCAAACTTCTGCTTGCCAGCCCTGTTCATGCGTGGCAGATTCCCCACAGGTAGCGCATCGGGTGTGTAGCTTAGTCGGCCTGCTAGGAACGACTCTTGGCCCCGGAGGGAGTTCCAGGAACACGCAGCGAACTTCCTCGATCTCCTCGTTCGCGCCAATCAGATGCTCGTAGCGCAGAAGATAGCCAAAGCCCAATTTTCGAGCTTCTTCCTCAGCTTCCAGGCGCGTGTGGAATGGCCCATATTCGGCACGCAACTGCTCGGTGGAGTCGCAAGCCATCCAAAAAGTTTCCTTGTAAGCCATTCCCTACCTCACTGGTTCTAACTCCCCCGGGAGTACGAGGGCGAAGAACAACAGGGTCATGGCGTGCAATTGGAATGCCTCTCCGTCACTCGCTAAACCCTTATCCTGTGACGTGATGGCAGCATTCCCGTCGGTGGTCGCACTATCGGCGGTGCAAGATTTTGCAGAAAGATCACAGTGAATGCCCTCCATTTCCGCCGTTAAGGGTTACGCAGGTCAGTACTTGGAACCAGCATAGCCCTTAGACTACTATCCGTCATAAATACCGCCCGTTCGTAGTGATTGGCCATCGGTCGGAGACAGGAGCGCCCATCGCCCATGGTGAGCCGCCGGGAGCCGCGCAAGGATATTCGGGTCCCAGTCCGCATCTTCGGAACGGACGTGAGCGGCAAACCCTTCAACGAAAATGTCTTCACGGTAAATGTTAGCCGCGGTGGGGCTATGGTCATCGAAGTCAGGACCCAGCTCAAAGTGGGAGAAACCATCGGCATCGTGTACGGTCAGACAAAGGGCCGCTATCAGGTCCGCTGGGTAGGGTCGCCAGATGGCCCAGGCGCGAACCTGGCGGGGTTGGAAAGCATCAAGACAGAGGACGTTATCTGGGACTTTCCTCTACCGGCTCCCGGGGCCGACGACACGGTCAAGGCGAGGGCAATCAATGAGCGGCGGCAGAATCCGCGCATGCGTTGCTCGCTCTCCGTCGAACTTCATCCTGCCACCCAGGAAAATCGCATCTGGGGACGGGTTGCCGACATCAGCCTCGGCGGCTGCTTCGTGGAGATGTCGAGCCCGGTGAAAGAAGGCACTCAGCTCCGCCTGGCGCTGTGGATCGGGGAGAAAAAAATCTGGGCCCGCGGCAAAGTCGCAGGAGTGCGACTGGGGTCGGGCGTCGGCATCCAGTTTCTCGAGATGAAGGATGAGGACCGGGAACAGTTGAAACAGTACGTGGAGACGTTGCCGGGGACGCGCCGTTAACAGCTAACGCCCCCAGGCAGCATCAAGCTCCTGCCTCATGTGATCGGGAAACCATCTCGCACTACACCATCCTCGAGAAACTGGGCGAGGGCGCCCCTTTTTGTTTTTCTGAAACGTCGGACTCCCCATTCAATGCTCAAAAACTGGCGGCCGCCCTGTCAAGGTTTGAATGCGAATCCGAGACTGGGGCGTCAGGCGATACGCGTCGCCTCCGCTGCAGGTGACGGCATGCCCGTTTCCAACCCCAACTCCGTGACCCAGTTCACGCCACCATGACTCGCGACGTACAGGGCCAGTTCCAGCCGGCTCCACACGCCGAGCTTGTCGAATGTAGTGCGCGGATAGTTCTTCACGACCTGCTCAGTGGTGCCGATGACTTTGGCGATATCCCGATTAGTCCAGGCCTTCCCAAACCAGGGTGGCCACTTGAATTTCTTTTGCGGTTAGCTGATCACGGGGGTGCATGATTCCATCTGCTCCTTGGCAAACATAGCGGTGGCAAGTTTTACGCGCTTGCGGCCTTCGGTAATTCCTGCGCGCAGGAAGAGCGTGCGGAGGTGTTGTTTTACGGTACGGACTGATGTGGAGGTGGCCCGCGATTTCCTTATTGCTGCAACCTTGCGCGAGCAAACGCAAAGCTTCTTCATCGCGAGGCGTGATCTTAATGGCGTCCAGATTAATCATGTGGCGAACTCCCTAATAAATGCCGAATGCCTTCGACTAAAGCACGCTCTTCGCCAAATCTTCGCTCCTTACGCATTTGGACTAAGACCAATGGATGCCGCAATTTGGACGTTTCGTGCGGCGACAACATCCTTGTCACCGAGTTCCTATTGGGCGAGGAAGTCCCTTGCCCGCCCCACATTGGAACGAGCGATTAGCATCCTCTTATGTCCGAGTTCGAAACGTAAGCGGCTTCGAAGTCTTCTTTGCCCGCCAGTCCTCCGTGCAGAGTTCGACTGGCAAAGTCGTGCCACTCTGCTTAAAGCTCAATTGCACTACAATGAAAAGGCTGATTTGCGTGCGGGTTGAGGACAGTTGTGGACGGAATGAAACCATCATTCAGCAAAGATGGTAAGCCGGTGCTGGACGAGCCCACCTTCCAAAAGCTGTTGGAGGCGGCTTATGTGGTGCAGGAGCACTCCGATCAGGTGACTTCTGGCGTACAGCCGGGTCCAAAACTGGAAGGCGAGGTAGCCGAAGCCGACTCTGCAACCACACTGGCCGAAATCGTCGACACTCAGCATCAAATCCATACCAGCCACCTCGATCTGGATCGCAGTTCCAATCTCGTTGCGGAGCGGATCCGGAAGATAACCGGGGCTCAAGGCGCGGCCATCGGCATCCTTCAGGACGACCACATCATTTACCGGGCGGGCAGCGGGGTTTTGGCAGACCAGGTTGGAACGGCTCTCCGGCCAGAAGCGACCTTGTCGGCTTCCACGCTGCTGCACGACGCCATCTTGCGCTGTCCTGAGGTGGGCACAGATTTTCGTGTGAATCCCGAAATTGCCAAGCGACTTGGAGTCCGCTCGTTCGTCTCAGTTCCCATATTCCACGATGGCAAGACCGCCGGATCGTTGGAACTGGTTTTTGCGAACGCCAATGCATTTCAGGAGCAGGACGTCCGGACCTGCCAATTGATGGCCGGCCTGGTGACCGAGGCCTTGACTCACGCGGCGGAAGAAGAGTGGCGCAAGGGAGTGACCGCGGAGCGTGCCTCCATGTTGGAGGTTTTGGAAAAGATTAAGCCTCAGCTTGCGCGCCTTGCCCAGGATCCGAAGCAATTGGGTCCTTCCGCACCTTCTACGGACGAAACCAGTGAAAGCGTTGTGGAAGACGTCAAGTGTCAGCACTGCGGCCACGAACTCGCGCCCGGCGAAGTCTTTTGTGGCTCTTGCGGTACGTCTCGCTCTGCTGTAGTGCGTCACGATCTGCAGAGCAAGTGGGCTACCCTATGGAATCTGAAGAAGGCCAGCGATCAGGCCCTTGCCAATCCTACTGAACAAGCGACACCTGAGATTGCTGATCCAAGCGCGGAAATTGAACCATCGAGTCCCGCCGCTGAGGAGTATGCACTTCCTGACTTCATCCTTCCGGAAAAGAAGCCTCCCGCGGCGCCGTCGCCCGACATACCTAACGACTCGGCTCCGAGCTACGAAGTGGAGGAGAAGATAGGCGCCACAAACGTCGCCCCCCTGCCACTTCTGCAAGAGTCCGCCGTCGCGCCAGAGGCGCCAGCACAACCGAGCTTGCCGGAACAACAAGCTCCGGTCGAGGTTAAGAAACCGGAACCGCGGGTATGGCTGAAGTCCATCACGGTCTCGCCACCCGCCGTGCAACTCAAGGGTTTCTGGCAGAAAACCAGAATCTTTGTGCGCAAACACCCTGGGGATCTGGCATTGGCGGCTGCGGCGATCTTGTTTGCAATAACTATCGTATGGGCGATGTCAGCGAATAGTCCCACTACCTCCGCTGACACCGGCAATACCCCTGCGGCCACCGCGACAAATACACCGCCTAAGCCAAAACGCAAGGCTCCACCTCCTCCGAAGCTCTCCTTTTTCGAGCAATTGCTGGTGAGCTTGGGATTGGCCGAACCTCCGGCCGCGCCTTCCTATGCGGGCAATCCGGATGTTCCCGTCTGGGTCGACATTCACACCGCTTTGTACTATTGCCCGGGCGCCGAGCAATATGGAAAAACGCCGCAAGGCAGGATTGCCAGCCAGCACGATGCCCAAATGGACCAGTTTGAGCCAGCTTTTCGCAAGGTCTGCGAGTAAGGCCTACAAGAACAGGCCCTCACGACTACAGGATTTCCACCGTTCTCCTCAATTGACAACTGCCTTTGGTGGGAGTGGAATTAACTTGAGCCATTTCGTCCGGGAGAACCAGAAATTGCCTCTTCCTCATGAAAGTGCCACTGAGCCGGTAACCGAGCTACCCAAACCGGAGCTCAATCCCATGCTAAACCCCACCCTGGGCCGCAATCTGGGCCGTTGGGCGCACGTGTACTTCACCAGTCCACCCGAAAAGCGAGAGCAAGCCGTCCTGGAGCTATTGCGAGAGCTGGAGGCTGAGTCCGGCGCGGGGTCGGCTGCAGAGCCCATAAATTTGAATGGCGTCCCTTCGAATGAGGCGTCAACCAGGGTCGCCACGGAGGCGCGCGTGATTCCGGAAACGGTCTTGTGTGCCGAGTGCGGACACCAAAACGCCAGGCCGCAGCGGTACTGCGGAATGTGTGGTTCCCCATTGACCGCTGATGATCCCATGCCCAGATCGCCTGAGCATGAACCCCAGCCGGCGCGAGCATCTGACATCACGCTCCGTGAGTCGCCCGTCGTCGAACCAGCCTTTCCCACCCTGTCGCTGTTCGCCCAGGCGAATGACGAAAGGAGTTCTCGTGGTTCTGAAATTCGCTGGCTCCGCGACAGGGATATGGACGACGAAGATGCTACTTCTCCTGTGCTCAAGTACGTGTTAATTGTGCTGGTGATCTTGGTGGCGGGTGCCTTCTTCTACAACCGCTCCCGGATGCAAGCTGCCCGGGGCCCGGGTGAGCAAGGCTCGTCGGGGGTCTGGACCGGAACGCGCAGCCCGTCACAACCCTCACCAGTTCCAGCTCCAGCAAATCCGCCGTCGACGGCGACTCCGGGGGTCGCAGCCAAGCCAGCAGATAACGCTCCACAGGTCTCCCCGCCGCCCACCGCGAGTCCCGCGCCCGTCAAAGAATCGACTCCTGAGCCCCAGAAAGTCGGAAGCGCACGCGACGCAGGGCAGACGCCGAACGTGGCACATGCTGAACCGCGTCAGGCGCCGCTCAAAGCGACTACCAGCCCTGAAGTCCCGCCCGCTACTGCGGAAACGTCATCTGTCACAAACGGCTCAGCCGAGTTGGCTATGGCAGAAGAGTATTTACACCCAAAACGCGGTCCACGAAACAGCGCAGTGGCTGCTACCTTCCTCTGGAGAGCCGTCAGCAAAGAAAACACGACCGCGACCTTACTTCTCTCCGATCTGTATCGAACGGGAGATGGCGTGCCTAAGAGTTGCGATCAGGCGCGCGTACTTCTTTACGCGGCGGCGCGGAAGAATGTCCCTGAGGCTGGTCAGAAACTGCGTGCTTTGCAAGCGGGCTGCCCGTAGGCGCTGAGCAGCCCCTTCTCTACTAATTGTGATGGGATGGAGAAGTCTGTTCGAGTCCCAGAATGCTATGCTCCCAGGACTCTAGCTCCTCAAATTGATCAAGCTTGGGCGATTTGCTCGTACTTGCGGGCTTCGTACCAGAGAGCGAGTTCGACTCGGTTCCACAGTCCGAGCTTGTCATAGATGACTCGGAGATAGTTTTTGACGACATGCTCGGTAGTTCCGATCTCGTCAGCAACTTCCTTGTTCTTGAGTCCTTGGGCAACAAGCTCAATAACTCTGCTCTCTCGTTCGTTGGGGATGCGCTTTCCGTAACGTTCGCCTCCAAACATAACTGCCTCCGGTACAAGAGTGTTGCGAGTTTTACTCGCTTTATCCCGCTCGTGATTCCAAATCGCAGAAACAAACGATTGAAGTGCGCCTTTACTGTCCGGCGAGCCATACTCAACTGACGAGCGATTTCGTCATTGTCGCAACCTTGGAGAAGTAACTCTACGATCTGTTGTTCTCGTTGACCCAAACGGACGGGCTTTTCGCTCATCAGGAACCCCCTGTAATGTGGCTTGATTTTTGGATCGACCCTGACCCCCGGCACGCGGACAAGCCTCTGCGCTGCGGCCGATGGACCGGAATCTCAATTGCAATTACTTGAAAAACGAGCGTTCTTACTAGATTTCATAGCACTCCCAGTGCCAACTTCCGCATTTTCATGCATGTGACAATTCGAAGACATCTTTCCCCGGGGGAATACCCGAGGCTTTTTCAGGGGGGCAGAAGCCAGCTCTTGGTGCGTGCTCAACCCAGGCGAACGCTCTGGCGGTGGAGATCTCCTACAGTATTTTTTGCAGGGTTGTAACTGTATAAGCCAGTGTGGGCTTCTCGAAGTCGGCAGACCAGTGGCTGATTAAGAAACATGGCTCAGCAGAAGAAAAATCGAAAACAAAAGAAACCTTAAGAAAAGAAACCTCCACGATGAAATTTTAGGTTAGGAGTTATGCCAGATAAGGTCTCTGAGTGCCGTGCTAGGGCAAATACACTAGGACAAAAGTGCCCTGACGGTCCCTCTGAGTGGAACCAATTACACTCAACCCTGTAGGCATGACCTTGGGCCACGCGCTTGGTGCCGGCTGAGCGTCAGGCAGCCAAAACTACGGCAACCTTGGGTCGATTTTTCAACCATGCTTCAATCTCTTCGATTCAGTGCGGACGCAAGTAGTTTCGAAATCGACCTTGTCTTCGTCCGGCGGTTGGGTCACGTGCCCCTAAGCGCTGCAGCGGCAATTGGTTGGATACTACAACCTCATCTGTGTCCACCTGTAGCCTAGAACGAGTGGGTGAGTCATCTGCCTCGCCGTACAATGTCCTGCGACGTACCTCGCCTTTTGATGCGA
>Ga0075434_100001574_pt1 | contig 19334 bp, 15 predicted proteins | sample RhiMethybrSRZTD3_FD_75298 | JGI IMG/M metagenome (GOLD analysis project Ga0075434, IMG submission 75298) | Populus rhizosphere microbial communities from Tennessee, USA - Rhizosphere MetaG P. TD hybrid SRZTD3 | ecosystem: Host-associated > Plants > Roots > Rhizosphere > Soil | place: USA... | reverse complement strand
GGCGGTGTCACAGGCGAGCCGCGCACAATGCAGCGCATCGCCTGCCCCGACCCGCACGTTGAGCGCGTGTTTGCCGACCACGCCAACCTGCAGAAACCCTGGATGCGCGCGCTATCGTCCTCGCACATCTGGCGGGCGCGGCTGCCCAGCAACCTGCGGCCCGGCGCCTACTGTGCCGCGGTTGAGGCGGAAAACGAGTACGGGCGCCGCTTCAGCACGCACCTATTGTTTGAGGTAGCGCCGGATTTTGCGACGTGATGAGCCTTCCACCGCCGCCCTGCAGCGCTCAGACAAGCTAAGATGCGAGGTATGAGCGATGACAATGACGGTCTGGGTGCTGAGCACCTACTGCGCGGCCGCCCTCATTTTGCATGTTGCCAGCATTGCCATGGTCCGGACGCGCTGCAGACGGCCGCCGCCGCTGGCCGACGCCGCCCGCGCCCAGGCCGTCAGCATCATTCGGCCGGTGTGCGGCCTCGACAGCGTCGAAGAGATCACGCTTGCCTCGACCTTTAAGCTTACCTGGCCTGAGACCGAACTGCTGTTCTGCGTGGCCAGCGCGGCGGATCCGGCCATCCCAGTCGTGCGTGGGTTGATCGCGACGCACCAGCATAAAAACGCTCACATCTTGATCGGCGACAATCGCGAGACCGCCAATCCGAAGCTCAACAATGTGATCAAGGGCTGGCACGCCGCGCGGAGCGACTGGGCCATCCTGGCAGACAGCAATTTGTTGCTGCCGGCCGACTACGTCGAGCAACTGCTGGGCTCTTGGTCGGGGGATGCCGGCGTCGTTTGCGCCCCACCGATCGGCTCGGAGCCCGTCGGCTTCTGGGCAGAGGTCGAATGCGGCTTTCTCAATACCTACCAGGCGCGCTGGCAATACGCCGCCGATGCCGCCGGCTTCGGCTTTGCCCAGGGCAAAACGATGCTGTGGCGTCGCGCAGACCTGGACGGGGTCGGTGGCATTGCCGTGCTCGGCAGCGAGTTGGCCGAAGATGCAGCCGCAACGAAGCTCGTACGCTCCTGCGGCCGCCGCGTGCGCCTCGCCGGGCCATCGTTCAAACAACCGATCGGCGAGCGCAGCGCCAGCCAAGTCATCAGCCGGCAGACCAGGTGGGCACAGCTGCGCCGACGCACCTTTCCTCGTTATTTTCTGCCCGAGATCTTGACCGGAAGCCTGCCTCCCGCCTTGGCTGGCGCGCTCGCCAGCGCCCTTCTCGATGGCCCTGCAACGGCTATCGCCCTCGCCATTGTTGCCTTCTGGCTTGCCGCTGAGGCCGCCTTGGCACGCGCGGCGGGCTGGCCTTTGAGTTGGCGTTCGCCCTTCGCCTGGCTCGTGCGCGACGTGTTGATCCCCTTCGTCTGGCTCAGCGCCTATTGGGCGAGCGGCTATGAATGGCGCGGCAATCGAATCTCCATTGCTGGCCCCGGCGCCGCTGCCATGAACGCCGGCACGGCCTAGCCGCAGGACAAATTCGCGCCAACAGCAAAAGCAGCCACATCAGCCGTTCGCCGGCCGGCAATGTCACACGAGTGAAATGTGAAACAGCGATGCTCTCACGCGTCGAAGATCGAGTCGCATCCCCACACTTTTTGCGTTTGAGGAAATCGCAAAAGCGCGGGGGCCGATTGAGGGCGAGGCCGAGACACATGCGAATAATGGTGGCAACCGATGCGTGGCATCCGCAAATCAGCGGCGTGGTACGGACCCTGGAGTCGCTGGCCGTGGCCGTGCGCGCATTTGGCTCAGCAATCGAATTCCTGACGCCGGAGGGCTTTCCCAGCTTTCCCTTGCCGACCTACCCCGGCCTGCGTTGTGCCGTGCCGCGTGGCGGTGAGATCGCGCGGCGGATCGAATGTACACGCCCCGAGGCGATCCACGTTGCCACCGAGGGGCCGATCGGCTTTGCCGTACGGCGCTACTGTCTGCAGCATTCCCTGCCGTTCACGACCAGCTTCACGACCCGCTTTCCCGAATATATCGCCGCACGCGTGCCGCTGCCGGTAGCGTGGGCTTACGCGGCACTGCGGCGCTTTCACGCTGCCGGGGTCGCGACCATGGTCTCGACCCCGACGCTGGCCGCGGAACTGAGCACACGCGGCTTTCAGCGCCTCAAAATGTGGAGTAGGGGCGTCGATAACGATCTGTTCCGTCCGGATCGCAAGCTCGAGCTTGCCTTGCCGCGGCCGATCTTCATGAGCGTCGGCAGAATTGCCCCGGAGAAGAACCTCGAAGCATTTCTGGCCTTGCCGTTACCCGGCAGCAAGGTCGTCATCGGTGAGGGTCCGCTGGAAATGGACCTGCGCGCGCGCTTCCCCGCCGCGCATTTTCTGGGCAGCATGGCCGGTGAGCGGCTCGCAGCGCACATGGCGGCGGCCGATGTGTTCGTGTTTCCGAGCAGGACGGATACCTTCGGCATCGTCCAGCTGGAGGCACTGTCCTGCGGCGTGCCGGTAGCTGCCTATCCGGTCACCGGTCCCTTGGACGTCATCGGCGACAGCCCGGCGGGCGTGCTTGATGCTGATCTCGAGCGCGCCTGCCTGCGCGCGCTTAGCGTGCCGCGCGCGGCATGCCGCGCGCATGCACTGCGATTTTCCTGGCAGGCGAGCGCGGCCCAATTCCTCAGCCATGTGAGCCGGATCACCGCCGATGCCTTCCGACCGGCGGAGGCGCCGGAAACCGCCTGGGCCGATAAGCCGATCGGCTCCCTCAAATCCGGCGTGCGATGGTCCTAGCGGGTAACAATCGCCTTCCTTCCTATCGCGGCGCGCGCGGCAAACGTCGCACGCCAACCCTTTTTGCACGGCCCGCTTTGTGGAGGCTTACGACATGCAGCTGACTGGTGAGACGGAACCCTTGAACCGCGATCGCGTGATCAAGACCTATGCGCGGTGGGCGCCGATCTATGACAAGGTATTTGGCTCCGTTTTCGAAGCGGCACGGCGCGCCGCGGTGGCGGCCTGCGAGGAGATCGGCGGCCGCGTCCTGGAGGTCGGCGTCGGCACCGGCATATCGCTACCCTACTACTCATCGAATTGCCGCGTGACCGGCATCGACATTTCCGAGGAGATGCTGGAGGTGGCGCGGCAGCGCGTGGCGCAGGAGCGGCTCGGCCACGTCGAACGCCTGGAGCTGATGGACGCAGAGCACCTTAGCTTTCCCGACGCGTCCTTCGACGTGGTCGTGGCCCAGTATGTCGTCAATACCGTCCCCAATCCCGAAGCTGCGCTCGACGAATTCCTGCGCGTTCTCAAACCTGGCGGCGAGCTCGTGATCGTCAACCGCGTCGGTGCGGAGAAAGGGCCGCGGCGTGCCTTGGAAGTGATGTTTCAACCTGTGGCCCAACGCCTGGGTTGGCGCTCCAAGTTCGAGTGGGAGCGCTTCGAGAACTGGGCCGAGCACACGGTCTCGGCGTATTTGGTCGAACGCCGACCGGTGCCGCCGCTAGGGCACTTCTCGCTCATTCGCTTCGGCAAAAGCGAAACCCAATTGCGGCCCGGTGCGGCCGGCAACGAACGGCGTGACCAAGGCTTTGCCCAATCGGCAGACAGCAATGAGGATAGGAAAATGCAAGCCTTCTTGAAGGAACTCGCGACGCAGCGTTGGGACGACCATCGCTACTATCATCACAGCCGCATCAATCAGAGCCTGCATTTGTTGAGCGCGCTCAGCTTTCTCGTTGCCTATGGCCTCGTCTTGTTCGATCCGCCGATGGCGGCCCTCATCGCCTGGTTGATCGGCATGACCACCCGCCAGGCCGGCCACTTCTTTTTCGAGCCAAAAGGCTACGACCACGTGAACGAGGCCACCCATGCATACAAGGAGGACGTAAAGGTCGGCTACAATCTCCGGCGCAAGGTGGTGTTGATGGGAATCTGGGCGCTGTTTCCGGCACTGCTGCTGCTGGAGCCCACCTTGTTCGGCCTGATCACGCCCCACGGCGATTGGACCGGCTTCGCGCGCAATTTGGGCATGATCTGGTTGACGCTGGGTGTCCTCGGCGTTCTTGTTCGCATGGCCCAGCTGTTCGTGATCAAGGACGTGCAGGCGGGCCTGGTCTGGGTCACGAAGATCTTGACCGACCCCTTCCACGACATTGCCCTCTACTATAAAGCCCCCGTGTTTTTGCTGCGCGGGGAGCTGATCGATCCGAGCATCGCCTCGGAACGCGCACCCTGAGGCGGCGGCCCAGCGGGCGGCGCGCAGCAGGTGCAGCGCCGCGCCTGGCCGCCTTGAGGCTATCTGCCGATGAGGCGTTGCCAGCGATGCTGCAGCATCTCCTTCAGGATTTGCCGCCTGATGTCGGCGCCGGCGGCGGTCCCGCAACTTCCCTCCCACCACCAGGCGTCGGCGCGCATGCCCTCCGCGGCCGCAATAAACCTCTCAGCCACGGCGGCGAAGTCGCTCGGTGTATAATTGAGGCTGAAGATCAGGCGTCCGGTGCCAACCCAGCTGAGCGCCAAGCCGTGGCTGCGCAAATAATATTGCAGCATCCAGTGATAGCGGCACGGCTGCGTGTAGTAGACGGTCCAGATGCTCGACAGATTGGCCACGCGCACCGGCAGGCCCCTGCCTGCCAGGTCATCGTTGAGAGCATCGGCACGCCCATTCCAGGTTTGCTCGAGGTTTGCATAGAGAGCCTTGACCGGAGCGCTCTCGAGCTGTTCGAGGAACTCACACATCGCGCCCATCACGTAAGGGTGCGAGTTGAAGGTCCCGCGCGCAAAGCAAATGTCGGCGGGCCGGTCGTCACGAAACCGCCGCATCAGGTCCTTGCGGCCGCAGACGGCGCCGACCGGGAGCCCGCCGCCCAGCGTCTTGCCGTAGGTCACCATGTCCGCCTTGACGCCAAAGTACTCCTGCGCCCCACCCGGCGCGAGACGGAAACCGACGAAGACCTCGTCGAAAATCAGTGCAATGCCGCGCTCGCTACAAACCGCGCGCAGCGCCTGCAGCCATTGGGCGTAGGCGGCGCGCTCGAAACCGGCGCGCCGTCCGCCGTCGATCAGGGCCGAGTCGGCCGGCGCCGATGCGTTGGGATGCAGGGCCTGCAGCGGATTGACCAGCACGCAGGCAATGTCGCGCCGTGTCCGCAGCACCTTGAGGGCAGCCTCGGACATGTCGGCCAAGGTGAAACTGTCGCTCGCCGGCGCAGGATTGCCGATGCCGGGTTGCACGTCGCCCCACCAGCCGTGGTAGGCACCACAGAAGCGCACGACCTTGCGCCGACCGGTGTGATAGCGCGCCAGCCGCACGGCTTGCATCACCGCTTCGGTGCCGGACATATGGAAGGAGACTTCGTCGAGACCCGAGATCTCGCGCAGCCGCCGGGCATTGTAGGCGACGACGGGATGGTAGGCTCCGAGCACCGGCCCGAGCTCGGCAACCCGAGCCGCACCACGCGCGATGCAGCCCTTATAGAAATCGTAGCCGAACAGATTGACGCCATAGGAGCCGGCGAGGTCATAGAAGCGGTTGCCATCGACATCGGTCAGCTCAACGCCCGCGGAAGATTGCAGCAGGGGGCCGCCGCCCAGAGCTTCGCGCACGCGGCGGCTATACTGGTAGGGCACGCGATAGGCCTCGGTGAATTGCAAGTCCGAAAGCGTTCCCCTGATGCCGGCGTTGAGGGCAATGGTGCGAGCGAAGCGCTCCCGATATTGGCGGGCCAGCGCCTCAAACCCCGAGCGGCGGCGCTGGGCAACCTCGCTGGGGGCCCCATCGGAGCAAAAGAAGCGGCCGTCGTCGAACTCATAAAATGGAATGAGGCCGGCGATCCGTTTGGCCCAGCGCGGATGGCCCGCGAGGGAGGCGTGCTTGGCCCGGGAGAGTTTGAGCCGCTGCCCAAATCTGGCCAGCGTGCCCAATGTCGCCGCCGTGCCGAGGCCCGCCGCGACATAGGAGAGAGCTTGCGAATCCATGACGCAACAGAAATGCTGAGGAACACTACAGGACTATGACATTGCGCGCCGTCCTCTACGGCTTGCTCGAGCACGAGCAGCTGAACTTCGTCCTCACCAACCGCATTCCGCGCCGCGCGCTGACCCGATTTATGGGTTGGTTCGGCAAGATTGAGCTGCCGCTGATCCGCTTCTGCTCGATCGCCATCTTCCGCCTATTTTGCGCGCCCAACCTTGCCGAGGCGAAAAAGCGCTCCTTCGACAGCCTGCACGACTGCTTTATCCGCGAACTCAAGGAGGGGGCGCGCCGCATCGAGCCTGCGGCCAATATCCTGGTGAGCCCCTGCGACGGCATCGTCGGCGCGGCGGGCCCAATTCGCGACGATACGCTGTTGCAGATAAAAGGCTCGCCCTACACCTTGCAGGAGCTGCTGCGCGATCGGGAGCTTGCAGCCCTCTACCGGGGCGGCAATTATGTCACGCTCCGCCTGACCGCGGGCATGTACCATCGCTTTCACGCGCCCTACGATGGCCGCGCCGAACGGGTCACCTACATCCCCGGCGATGCCTGGAACGTCAATCCACCCGCTCTCAAGCGCATCGACAGGATCTATTGCAGGAACGAGCGCGCGGTGCTGAGCCTGCGGCTCGCCGGCGAGCAGCGCCCGCTCGCCCTCGTTGCGGTGGCGGCGATCCTGGTCGCGGGCATTCGCCTGCGCTGCCTTGATCTGCCCTTCGAACGCAATGGCAGCGCCCCGACGGTACGGGCCTGCGCGGCTCAGTTTGCCAAAGGCGACGAGTTGGGCTGGTTCGAGCACGGATCAACCATTCTGGTCCTGGCCCCTGCCGAGTTTCGCCTTTGCGCCAACGTCAGCGACGGCGCGCTGATCCAGATGGGGCAGCCCTTATTGCTGCACCCCTAGGCGGTGCTGCAGCCTTAGGACTGCACTGCACCCTTAGGCGCTGCCCCCGGGGCCCGCCCGCTTCGGCATATTGGGCGTAGGCTTGCGGGAACGCGGTAATGCTGGGCGAGGTACGGCCCGGGGGTCGAAGTCCCAATTTCGCGCATCGACGGCGAAGCGTTGCTGTCGCTGCGCCAGTCAAGCCTGATCGAGAAGGTTCGCCACGAGGTCCCCTGGCAACGCAACACCTGGGAGATCGACGTCTTCGCCGGTGACAATGCCGGCCTGATCGTTGCCGAAATCGAGCTACGCGACGAGCGCGAGGTCTTCGAACGTCCACCCCGCTGGGGGCGGAGGCGAGGGGTTGGCCGCGCTATTACAACAGCGCCCTGGCGCAACACCCCGACGCGACCTGGCAGAGGACGGCCGGCCTCGTCGGCGCCGGCCGAAGCAGAAAGGCGCGGGGGCGCACGCTGGCGCGCGGCACAGGCCTTGCCGCCCAGGCCCCCGCGCCTTCTGCCAGCGGTTTCGGTGCGGGCCGGGTCTCGCGGACAGCCCAAGAGTTTTGGCATCGAGGTGCTTGCGCACCGCGCCGATCCGCGCGACCGTGGGCGGGGCTCGGCGCCAGTGCGAGGCGCGTAAAGGGCAGCGCCGGGCGCCGGGGGATCTTGCGGAGGGATGGATGTTCACACCAGGCCAAGCGATTTTTGCCGTGCCGTTGGTGCTGTTTTACCTTGCAACCCCCGTTGGCGCGCGGGCGCAGGACACCGCTGCGGGCGCCGGCGCGCCGGGCGTCGTCACGGGTGGCAGCTCAACCACCTCCATTGGCGGCCAAGCCGCAGCGCGCAAGGGAGACGCCACGGATCAGGGCGGCGCGATCGTGGAGGGTTCCAAAAACGTCTTTATCGATGGCCGTCCGGCTGCGGTCCTGGGCGACAAGACCAACTGCGGCGGCATCACCATCGGGGGCGCCGGCAACGTCTTTATCAACGGCAAGCCGGCCGCGCGCGCCGGCGATCTAACAACGGGGTGCGCGGGCAAATAGCAGGCCCGGGGGAGAGGCAATGAGGGTCGTGTCGGCTGGGCGCCGCTGGCGCTTTTTTGCTGCAGCGCTGTTGGCGCTCACCTTGCTCGATCCGGCGCGGGCGCAACAGGCCTCCAAAGACCTTGCCGATCTGCGCAGCACGGCGAGTGAGCTCTACAAGAGCGGCGAATTCACGGAGGCCCTGCGCCTCTACGAGCGGGCCACGCCCCTGGTGGTGCGCGAATTTGGCACCGAGCACGAGCAGATGGCGATCCACTACCATTCCCTAGGGCTGGTGGCCGAGGCGGCCGGGGATCTTGCGGCCGCCGAGCGCTATTACCGTGCCGCCATCCCGATCCGGGAGAAGGTTTATGGTCCCGACAGCGCCGGGACCGCCATGGCGCTGGACCAGCTCGCCGGCGTCTACCTCAAGATGGGCCGAGCCGACGCGGCCGACCCCCTCGTTCGGCGGGCCGCCAAAATCCGCCAGGACGTGGGCGCGCTGCTCGGGCCCAACCACGCTTTCTTCGCCGGCGACCATGCCAACCGGGGCGATCTCAACCTGACGCGCGGCGATTGGCCTGCGGCGCTGGCCGCCTATCGCGAGGCTATCCGCCTGCTGACGGGACAGGACACCTCCCAGACGGTCGCGCAATCCATCGTGCAGGAGCAGGTGAAGCGGCAGCGCGAGACCTTCATCGGCCTCTGTCGCGCGGCCTGGCAGATGCGATCGGCGCCGGACGCCAATGCCGCGGCCTTGTTCGAGGAGACCTTTGCCGCCGCGCAAAGCGCCTGGGCGACCTCGGCCGCATCGGCGTTGGCCAAAATGAGCGCACGCCTCGGTGCCGGCAGCACTCCGCTGGGCCAGCGCATCCGGCGCGTGCAGGATCTTTCCGACCGCGTCCTGCGCCTCAACGCCGAGGACAACGCGCTGCTCGCCGACTGGAGCGCCGTGCAACGCCAGGATGCGCGCTACAGCGCCGCGCAGGAAGAGTTCCGCGCCGCAAGCCTGGCGCGCGGCAAGGCGACGGCGCCGACGGTGAAACGCCAGACGGAGTTGGTGCAACAGCTCACAGCCCTGATGCAACGCTGCCCGCCCGGGCAGAAGCGAACCGGCTGCGAGGGCAGCGAGGCGGAAATCAAGACCATCGGCCAGCAGCTCGCGGAGCTGTCGAAAGCATCCGCCAGCGGCTCGGACGAAATCATGGCGATCCATCGGCGCCTGGAGGCGGCGGAGAAGGCGCTGCCCGGCTACGCGGCCTTCAGCACGCGGCGCACGGCACTGCGCGGCGAGCTCGATAAAAGCGAGGATGAAGTCCGCCAGGTGCGCGCCGAGATCGTCAAATCTTTTCCCCAGTACGCCGCGCTGACCGACCCCAAGCCGCTGTTGGTTCAAGATGTGCGCGCGCTGCTGCGGGACGACGAGGCGCTGGTGGCAATGCTCGTGGGGTCCTCGCACAGCTTCGTGTGGGCGCTGACGCGCGAGCGCATGGCCTGGGCCGAGATTAAGGCCGGAGCCAAGGAATTGGGCGAGCACGTCACTCGGCTCAGAAGCGGCCTTGATCCGCTGGCGCAGCAAGATGCGGAGGGGTCCGCCACGAGCCGGGCGGGGATCGTGCAAGGCTTTGATTTGCAACGGGCGCATCGGCTCTACCAGCTCTTGCTCGGGCCCGTGGCCGAGGTGGTGAATGCCAAACGCCACTTGATTATCGTGCCGACGGGGCCTCTGACGAGCTTGCCTCTGCAGGTGCTCCTCAAAGAGGCGCCGACCCCGAGCGGCACGCCACAGGAGACATTTCGCCGTGTGCCCTGGTTGATCCGCAGCCACGCGCTGAGCGTGCTGCCATCCGTGCAGTCGCTCAGCGCCCTGCGCCGGCTGGCCCCGACGGGGGCGGCAAGCAAGCCTTTCTTTGGCGTGGGTGATCCCATCCTGCGCGGGCCGCTCGAGCGGCAGCAACGCAGCGCGCAACTCAAACTCGCCCAGCCCGCCCGCTTCTACCGCAACGGCCTCGCCGACACGCGGGCGGTGCGCGAGTTGCCGCCGCTGCCCGACACGGCCGATGAGGTACGCACGATCGCCAAGGTGCTCGGGGCCACCCCCGAGGCCATCAATCTGCGCGAGGCCGCCTCGGAAACCCGGGTCAAGAGCGCCGCCTTGCGCGAGTACCATATCATCCATTTCGCCACGCATGGCCTGGTGGCGGGCGATCTTTCCGGTCTCAGCGAGCCCGCGCTGGTGCTGACGCCACCCGAGCTTCCCAGCGAAGCCGACGATGGCCTGCTCACCGCCTCGGAGATCGCTGCCCTTGAGCTCGACGCCGATTGGGTGGTGCTCTCCGCCTGCAACACCGCCGCCGGCGCCGGCGAGGGTGCCGAAGCCCTCTCCGGCCTGGCGCGCGCCTTTTTCTATGCCGGCGCGCGGGCGCTGCTTGTCTCACATTGGTCGGTCTTTTCCGCGGCGGCGACGCAGCTGACGACCAAAACCTTCGCGACGCTCGCGGCCGACCCGCGGCTCGGTCGGGCCGAGGCCTTTCGGCGCTCGATGCTGGCGCTGATCGAGGAGGGACAGGGCCCGTCCTACTGGGCCCCGTTTGTGATCGTCGGCGAGGCGGGAGCCGCGGCGCGCTGAGCCGCGCAGCAACGAGCCAGCCTCAGCCACTAATGCCTTTGCCGGTGCTGCCTGCCGCGGTGGCAACGGCGAGCGCCGCAGCGCCGGGGCGGCTGCGCCGGCGCCACCAGTCGATGGCGGTGCCGAGGATGCCCTTCGGCATATAAATGATAAAGAGGACGAGCAGCAGGCCGTAGATGGCCTGGTCGAGGGCCAGGGCGGAACTGCCGAGCAAGCCGCGCAAGCTGGCCGAGCCTTGGATAATGACGCGCAGGCCTTCCGCCAACAGCTGCGTGAACACGGCACCGACCGTCGGCCCGAGCATGACGTAGAGCCCGCCGGCGATGACGGCGAACACGATGTTGAGGGAAACACCGAGCCCGGCAATGGTATCGGGCCCGATATACATTTGATATTGCGCGAAAAAGGCGCCGCCCAGTGCGCAGATGGCCGCCGACAGCGCCGTGATCTTGAGCTTTTCACGGGTCACATCGATGCCGACCGAGGCGGCAGCATCTTCATCCTGACTGGCGGCATCGAGCGCGTAGCGGTCCATGCTGCGGTCGACGCGCATCCAAACGTAGAGCCCGAACAGCCAGAGCGCGAAGGCGATGTAGTAGGCGAGCACGCGATCGGGCTCGAATTGCAGGGCATACAGCGAAACACCGCTGTCGAACCGTCTCGGCTGCGTGCCGAGCGACCCGCCGGTGTAGTCGCGCAGACCGACAATGCACAAGCGCACGAATTCGGTGAGCGCCAGGGTCAAAAGCGCGAAATAGTGCCCGGTGATCCTGAGGCGAAAGCACGGATAGCCGACGAGGACACCGACGATCGTGGCCAACAGCACGCCCAGCGGCATGCCGATCCAGGGTGTGAGGCCGGCGTAATTCCAGAGCAGAACCGTGGCGTAGGCGCCGATCCCCGTGAAGGCGCCGTGACCGAGGGAGGTCAGGCCGAAGCGGCCCATCAGCGACCATCCCGTATAGATGAAAGACCACAGCAGGATTTGGATCAACAGGTGCAGGTAATATTTCTCCGATGCGGGAAATAGCGCGCGCACGAAAAGGGGGATCGCCGCGATTAAGAGGATGCCGGCGATGGCGGCTGGCGTTGGGCGCAAGCTCGTCATGATTTGGTCCCGAACAAACCCTGCGGACGAATGAAGATCGCCACCATGAAAAACAGAAAAGCCACGGCGTATCCCCATTCCGTGTGAAAGCAGCTGGAGCCCACGGCGATGAATTGGCTGATGATGAAGGCCGCAATAAAACCGCCGATCATGTTGCCGAGGCCGCCCAGCACGCAGATCATGAAGATCAGCGGTCCGAACTGCAGGCCGATCTGCGGATAGATGTCGTACTGCAGCACCATCAACGCGGCGGCGAGGCCGGCGAGCCCGCCGCCGATCGCGGAGGTGATGAGATAAAGCTTGCGGCTGTCGACCCCCATCAAGGCGATCACCTGGCGGTCCTGAGCGATGGCGCGGATGGCGGTGCCGAGATAGGTGCGCTTGAGGAACAACCAGAGCGCCAAGGCGCCGGCCAGCGCCATGGCAAAGGCCCAGATGCGCGCCCAGGAAAAGCTCATGTCGGCGACATTCAGCGACCCGAGGCGGATCCCGAGCGTCTTGAACTCGATGCCGAAAGCCATGGTCGCGGCCGCCTGCAGCAAAAACAGCACGCCGCCGGTGACCAAAAGCTGGTTGATCGGCGGCGTGTCGAGCACCGGCCGGATCACCAGGAAGTGCAGGATCGCCCCGGTCAGCGCGACGAGAACGATGCCGAACAGCGCCGCCAGCAGAAACGGCGCCCCGCCCTTATGCGCATAGTTGATGCCATACATGCCGACCATCACGAGCTCGGCATAACAGATCCACACCACGTCGATGACGCCGAAGATCAGGTTCAAGCCGAGCGCCAGCAAGGCCAACAGGCCGGCCAGCAGGACGCCATTGAGAATGGCCTCGACGAAAAAGATATCGAGCTGGCAATCCACGGTTCTCAAGCGCTCCCGATTGCGCCCGCGCTCAGGCGCCGAGCGCTGACGCGGGAGTAGAAAGGCCCCGAGCGCCAGGCGGTGCCGCGCTTGGCGGTTCGCCTCACCAACGGCCCATGCGCCAGGAAATTATTGGCCAACGGCATGCCTCACAGCCCCATGTATGCGGCGCGAATCTCGTCGCTGGCCGCCAGCTCGGCGGCGGCGCCCTCGGCCTTGACGCGGCCGACCTCGAGCAGATAAGCGCGATCGACCACTTTCAGCACCTGCCGCACGTTCTGCTCCACGATCAGCACGGTGTAGCCTTCCCCACGGATGCGCCGTACCAGGTCGAACACCTGGCTGACCACCACCGGGGCCAAACCCATCGAGGGTTCGTCGAGCAGAACCAGCTTGGGGCCGCTCATCAGCGCCCGCGCGATGGCACACATCTGCTGCTCCCCGCCCGAGAGCGTGCCCGCCAGTTGGCCCTTGCGCTCCGCAAGGCGCGGGAACAACCCGTAGACGTACTCGCGCCGTTCGGCAAATCGCGCCCGTGCCGAGGCAATGAAGGCGCCCATGCGCAGGTTTTCCTCGACGCTGAGCAGCGGAAAAAGCCGCCGGCTCTCCGGCACATGGGCAATGCCGGCCGCGACAATGCTGTGCGCCGGCATGGCCAACAAGTCGCGGCCTTCCAGCGCCATGCCCCCCGAAGTCGGCGGCAGCAGCCCCGAAATCACGCGCAGGAGCGTAGTCTTGCCGGCCCCGTTTGCGCCGATCACCGCCACGGCCTCGCCGGCGGCAACCTGCATGGAGACGCCGAACAGCGCCTGGAACCCGGCGTATCCCGCGTTGATATCGCTGAGTTCCAGCATGGCCTCAGTCCTGCTCCGGCCCGAGGTAGACTTCGATGACCCGGCGATTGGATTGCGCCGCCTTCGGCGCGCCATCGAAAATCTTCTCGCCATGATCCAGCACGACGACGCGATCGACCATCCGCATCAATACGCCCATGATATGCTCGACCCAAATAATGGTGATGCGCATTTCGTCCCGGATGCGGCGCAGCATCAGGGCGGCTTGCTCCATCTCCGCATGATCGAGCCCGTTCAGGCTCTCGTCGGCCAGCAGGAGTTTGGGCCGGGTCGCCAGGGCGCGCGCCAGCTCGAGTTTTTTCAGGGCTGCCGCGCCCAGTCCATCCGTCGTGGTGCGCGCATCCGTCGGTAGCCCGACGAGGGCGAGGGCTTCGCCGGCCTCGCGCCAGCAGGCGGCTCGATCCACCTTGCCCTCCTGCCCGAACCAGGCGGACAGCGCGACGTTTTCGATCAAGGTCAGATTGCGGAACGGCCGCGGAATTTGGTAGGTGCGCCCGATACCCCGGTGACAGACCTGCGTGGCCGACAGGCCGGCGATTTCCTGCTCCTCCAACAGGATCGAGCCCCTGCTCGGCGCGTACATGCCGGCAATACAGTTGAAGGTGGTGCTCTTGCCCGAGCCGTTCGGCCCGATCAGTCCGAGGATCTCACCCTGATTGACATCGAACGACACATTCGAGACGGCCGTGAAACCGCCGAATGTCTTGGTCAGGCCGGAGACTTTGAGGAACGCCACTTGGCCCGCGCATCGATTGGAGAAAGTCGGGGGAGCCGACAGGCACGACGGCTCCCCAATTCGGCGCCTGTCAGCGCGCGTAGGCGTGTCCCTTCGGCAACGGCAACACCGGATCGACGGTGCGGATCGCCGTCGGCCAGGCGATCTTGGTGTGCCCGTCGACGTATTGCATCACGACCGGTGTGGAGCGCTCGTTCTGCCCCGCCATTTTCGTGCCGGGCGGAAAGAATTTGACCCCGTAACCCTGAATGGTACCGCCGAGCGGAATGTCGGTATCGAGCGCGGCCTTGCGCAAGGCTTCCGCATCCCAACCGCCGTATTTCTTGATGGCTCGCGGCAGCACGTCGGTCAAGAAGATCCAGGCCTGGTTGAACCCCATCGAGGCGTGCGGCGGCACCTCGCTGGCGCCCGTTTCCGCCTTGTAGCGCTTCACCAGCTCGGCCGTAATTTCACCTACGCCCGGCTGCAGCGTCTTGGGATCGAGCAGCTGGCCGGCCACCGGATCGACATTATAGATATAGTTGACGTCATCCTTGAAGGTTTCACGCAGCTTGTCGATCTGGCCATAGCCCGCGCCTTCCCCGATCAGGGCGGAGAATTTCAAGCCGGCTTCCTTGGCCTGGCGCAGGAACAGCGTGATGTCCGGATTGTAGCCGGCGTGCACGATCACATCGGGCTGGGCGCGCCGCAGCTTGGTAACGAGCGCGGAGAGATCGGTCGCGGTGGCGGAATAGCCCTCCTTGTGCACGACCTGGATGCCGAGCGCCTTGCAGCGCTCCTCGCTCGCCACGCCCACGCCGACCCCGTAGGGACCGTCCTCGTGAATGATGGCGACCTTGACGTCTTTCGGCTCCTTGCCGAGCTTGTCCTTGGCGTTCTCGGCGATAAACGAGCAGGTGGCATCGCCGTACTGATCCGAATGGATGGTCGGACGGAAGGCGTAGGTCAGGTTCTTGTCCTTGAACACGGCCGAAGAGACGCACACGTTCATCCACAGGAACTTCTTGGCGGCGTCGACCTTGCCGGCCAGCGGCACGCACTGCGCGCTGGAGTAGACGCCCATCAACAGGTCGACCTTCGCCTCGTTCAGCAGCCGCTCGGCTTCGTTGATGGCAACGTCGACCTTGGATTGCGCATCGGCATCGATGGCGACGATCTTGTGCCCCTCGACGCCGCCCTTCTCGTTGATCATGTCGATGGCGATCTTATTGCCGATAAAGGCGGGCTTGGAACCGCCGCCAGCGAACGGGCCGGTAAGGTCGTAGATCGTGCCGATCTTGATGTCCTGCGCCACGGCGCCGGTCGCCGTCAACACAGCGGCCAAACATCCGCCGGCAATGACAACCGGTAGGGCAAGCCTCATGAGTTTCCTCCGTTGCGAGCTGGGGCTGAGACCTTGCGAGCCGGGTCCCGGGCGTGAGCATTGGCGGCAGTGTGTGAACTGCAATGGGGGCTGTCAACCGGAACTCGCCCTCATTCGACGAAATGCTCGACCGCCACCGCCCGGCAGTCCATTTCGTATTCGAGGCCGCGCACGGGCGGGCGGCAGTAATGCCAGGTGAGCCCCGCGCGCGCCGCCCCGCGCGGCACGATCTCGTCCGCCAGAAACGGATAGAGATCGTGCACGGTATAAACCTGGCTGGCGCTGGTGTCGGCCCAGGTGAACCCTAATAGCGCAAGCCGCCGCTGCATCTCGCCCAGCACGAAAACCGCCTTTTCGCGCATGGCCTCGGCGCTCGTCTCGCCGTAGCGCACGGTGCGTTCGCGATAGAGCGCGCCACCCTCGCGCGCCTCGCCGCTGCCGGCGATGACGAAGCTGGGCGCCGCGTTGGCGTGCGCAACGGTGAAGGCAAAAGCGTAAAAGCACGGCTCCGCGGGCGGAGCGATCTCAGGACACACGTTGCTGCGCGCCACCGGATTGACGCGGCTCTGACTGTCGTAGATGTCCCACCTTTCCAGGGTCCCCGCATAGAGTTCATTGAAGGCGCGAAAGGTTGCGTCGCTGAAGGGCGCGGGCGAACGCAGCTCGCAGGCGCAGAACGCCGTCAAGGGCCGGCCGCGGGCCGTGATGATCTCCGCGGCACGTTCGAAGCCGCGCGCCAACGGCAGGGGATGGCGAAAGCGCACGCGCTCGATGCGGAAGCCGGCCTCGGCCGCCACGCCGCCCGAATACTGAAAAACCGCGGGAATGAAGCGATAGCCGCCGGGCGCGAAAAGTTCGGTCACGCCGATTGATCCTTTTCGTAGCTGTAGTCGAAATCGCAGTGACTGGCGCCTTGCATGATGGTCTGCGTGCGCTTGAGCTTGAGGCGCTTGTCGTAGCCTTCACAGAAGGTGGCATCGCGCTGGCAGGAGAGCAGATGCCCAATCTCGCCGAGCCCCATCTCCCGGTACATTTCCGCATACTTGCAGCGCGTGACATTGAAGCGATAGCGGCCCTCGTTTTGTTCGAGCACCTCACGCTCGAGCGCACCCCCGCGCGTCCACAGCTCCTGGCGATCGATGAAGGTCTGCATGGAGGTGGCCCCATTAACCCTTTGCGCCAGCTCGGCCGCCTGGGCCATGGCGGAGGCCCGCACGGCGCTGGCAAGCGTCCGCTGCGCCACCTCCTTGCCGTGGCTTGCCTGCAAGGTATCGTAGACGTGCTTGAGAATCGCGGCCTCGATGCGCCGGCGTTCCAGCATGGCAAGCTGTTGCGGGTCTGACATGGTGGCCACTCCTGGCTGCCTTGGATTGCCTGTCGGCCGGCGACGGATAGATTGCAGGAGAAGGCGCATGCCGCAAGGCCCATCGCGCGCAGAAGCCGACCCGTGGGTGGGCACAGGGCAGGCCAGCAAAGGCGGCCGGTCTGCTGCGGCGCCCATGCCGCCACCGCGCCAGCCAGGAGGCGATGCATGTTGACCGATCGCTATGGCAACCGGCTGACCAGCACGTCGCCGGAGGCGCGCGATGCCTACGTCGCCGCCGTCGATCTCTTGCTCGCGGCCAACCCCGGCGCCGAGCCAGCGTTTCGGCGCGCCATTGCCTGCGATCCGGAGCTCGCGGTCGCCCACGCGGGACTTGGCCGCGCCTTGCAGATCGAAGCGCGGCCGGCGGAGGCAAGGGCGGCCGTGGCCTGCGCCTTGGCGCGGACCAGCGGCCTCTCGGCGCGCGAACGGGGGCACGTCGAGACCCTCGGCCTCCTGATCAACGGCAAGTCGGCCGAGGCGCTGGCGGCGGCCCGCACGCACCTCGACGACTACCCTCGCGATGCCATGGTGCTCGCGCCGTGCACGAGCGTGTTCGGCCTGATCGGCTTCAGCGGCCGCGCCGGCCGCGAGCAGGAGCTGCTCGCACTGCTCGATTCGCTTGCCACCGCTTACGGCGAGGAGGACTGGTGGTTCTTGTGCGTGCACGCTTTCGCGCAGGTCGAATGCGGCCACATCGACGCGGCTTTGAGCAACATCGAGCGCTCGCTGGCGCGCCATCCCCGCAACGCCCATGCCGCGCACATTCGCGCGCACGTCTACTATGAAAGCGGTGAGCGCGAGCCGGGGCTGGCTTACCTGCGTGAGTGGTGGAGCAGCTACCCGAAAGCGAGCCAGTTGCACTGCCACCTTGCCTGGCACATCGCACTATGGGAACTGGAACTCGGGCGGCCCGCGCGCGCCTGGGAGGTCTTTCATGCACACTTGAAGCCCGGTGCCTCCTGGGGGCCGCCCATCAACACGCTGACCGATTCGGTTTCCTTTCTGTTTCGCGCCGAACTTCTGGGAGAGGAACGCAAAGCGGAGCTGTGGCGCGAACTGAGCGCCTACGCCGGCCAGACCTTCCCGAGCCCCGGCGTCACCTTTGCCGACGTGCACGGCGCGCTCGCCCATGCGCTCGCCGGCGACAGCGAAGCGCTGCAGCGGCTCGAGCAGGAGGCGCGCGGGCCGGCCGCGGACATGGTCGGCTGCCTGGCGCGTGCCTTCGGGGCGCTGACGCGCGAGGCCTGGTCCGACGCCGCCGCGGACCTGTGGTCGGTCGCCGCCACGCACGAGCGCATCGGCGGCAGCCGCGCGCAACGCGACCTCATCGAATATGCGCTGGCGGTCTCACTTCTGCGCGCCGGGCGAAACGGCGAGGCCCGCGCCTTTCTGGCGCAGCGCCGGCTCGGCGGCCCTGGACACTGGCCGATCGCCGAATTGCGGGCGTGAGGCTGGCCCAGCCTGCGTGAGCGCGCCTACTTGCCGAGCAGCAGGGTGGGCAGCCAAAGCGTCAGCGCCGGAATGTAGGTCACCAGGGCCAGCACGATCAGCATCGGCACATAGAAGATCAGGATGCTGCGCGAGACGGCCTCCATGCTGACGCGGCCGATGGCGCAACCAACCACCATGGTTGGCCCGACGGGCGGCGTCAGCAGGCCGATGCCGAGATTGAGGATCATGATAATGCCGAAGTGGACGGGATCGATGCCGAACGCCTGGATCACGGGCAGAAAAATGGGCGTGCAGATCAGCAACATCGGCGCCAGGTCCATGAAGGTACCGAGTGCCAGGAGCAGCACGTTGACCCACAACAGGAACATGAACTTGTCGCTGGAGACGTCGACGAAGAATTGCGTCGCCATGGCGGGCACGCGCATGATCGCCATCATGTAGCCGAAGGCGATGGAGAAGCCGATCATGATCATCACCATGCCGACGGTGCGCACGACGCGGGCGATCAGCTTCGGCAACTCTTTCCACTTGACGTCGCGGTAAACGAACATCGTCACGAAGAAGGCGTAGACCACGGCCACCGCGCCGGCCTCCGTCGGCGTGAAGATGCCGGAAAGAATGCCGCCGAGAATGATGCCGATGGTGACCATTCCCCATACCGCGTCGAGGGCGATCTTCAATGCTCGGCGCAGCGGCACCACCTCGCCCTTGGGGAAATCCTGACGGTAGGCAATGATGAGGACGAGAATGATGAGCGAAAGGCCGAGCAGCAGCGCTGGAATGATGCCGGCCATGAACAGATGCGCCACCGAAATCGTGCCGCCCGCCGCGATCGAATAGATGATCATGTTGTGCGAGGGGGGCACGAGCAGCGGCTGCAAGGAGCCGGAGATCGTGACGTTGACGGCGAACAGGCGTGGATAGCCGTTCTTGATCATTTGCGGGATCATCACCGAGCCGACGGCGGCCGTGTCGGCCACCGAGGAGCCGGAGATGCAGCCGAACATGGTCGAGGCCAGGATATTGACCAGCGCCATGCCGCCCCTGATGAAGCCGACGAACACCTTGGCGAGGTTGACGAGCCGTTCGGCCATGCCGCCGACCGCCATGATCGCGCCGGCCAGGATGAA
>Ga0075434_100001569_pt1 | contig 19363 bp, 17 predicted proteins | sample RhiMethybrSRZTD3_FD_75298 | JGI IMG/M metagenome (GOLD analysis project Ga0075434, IMG submission 75298) | Populus rhizosphere microbial communities from Tennessee, USA - Rhizosphere MetaG P. TD hybrid SRZTD3 | ecosystem: Host-associated > Plants > Roots > Rhizosphere > Soil | place: USA... | reverse complement strand
TGGCGGCCGCCAGTGTCACGACAACCGCGAGTGCAAGGATTTGTAGCCGAGTAATCACGCCATACCTCCGCTGCAATTCTAGCGTAGTGTGTTCGTAGTTCGACGGCCTCCGTTGGATCCCCGTGTTACACTGTCCTTGCTTTCTGACAGCTGCGCTTTCCGGCCTCCCGCATCAGATCCGAGTTTTCTCGCCTCTCCTGCGTTTCGTCGCCGAGCATTCCGCTCGAGCCTGCCATCAGATTCAGTCGCATCCTTGAGATGCAGGAGTAGTTCATGAGCACCAAACTGTATGTCGGCAATCTGCCGTACGAAACCACGGAGTCCGATCTGCAGGCGCTGTTTGAAAGCGCCGGCCAGGTCAGCACCATCAACATCGTTCGCGACCGCGCCACGGGGCAGGCCAGGGGGTTTGCCTTCGTCGAGATGAGCGATGCTGACGGCGCACGGAAGGCGATCAACGAGCTGGACCGTCACCAGTACGGTGGACGGAGCCTCACGGTCAACGAGGCCAAGCCGATGACACCGCGCAGCAACGGCGGCGGGTTTGGCGGCGGGCGCCAGGGCCGCGAATCGCGCTGGTAAACGCGCACACAATCGCAGCGAGGGCCGTGGTACAGTGGCCCTCGCTGTCCTGAGCCTCCCGCAATTCGGCGGGTTCCTCACCATGGCACCACCCTGGAGGAACCCATCACATGGTGACCCGTCCCGCCCATCTCAACGCCTACGAATTCGCCGTGGTCTGCTCTCTCCGCGCTCAGCAGCTGCTGGCCGGATGTACGCCACGCCTTGCGGGCGATCACAGCGCCACCGCGATGGCGCAGATGGAGGTCGCCGCGGGATGCGTCGAGCGCGCCGGCGGCGACACGGCGGTCGAGCCCCGGCAGTACGGCTGGCGGCGCTAGGCTCTCGCCCGAGAGCCTTCGGCATCGGCTGGGTGTTACTGCTGCAACACCTGATGGACGAAGGCAACAGCAATCGATCCTTCGCCGACCGCGGAAGCCACTCGCTTGATGTTGCCGCCTCGTACATCGCCGATGGCGAATATGCCGGGACGGCTGGTTTCGAGCAGATAGGGTGGGCGCGCCAACGGCCATCCCGCAGCCGCGAGATCGTCCCGCGCAAGGTCGCCGCCGGTTTTGACGAACCCTTTATCGTCGAGCACGAGACATCCATCGAGCCACCCGGTGTTGGGAACAGCGCCGGTCATCATGAACACATGCCGGATGTCATGCGTCTCGATGGCGCCCGTGCGATTGTTCTTCCACCGGATCCGATCGAGATGGCCGTTGCCTTCGAGGGCGGCAATCTCCGTATGCGTGTCGACACTGATCGCAGCGTTGTCCTCGATGCGGCGAACGAGATATCGCGACATCGTCTGCGCCAGGCCTTCTCCGCGTATCAGCATGCGCACACGCCTGGCTGTCTGCGCGAGATACACCGCGGCCTGCCCGGCGGAGTTGCCGCCGCCGATCACCACGACTTCGTCGCCGGCGCACAGCTGCGCCTCCATGGCCGTCGCGGCGTAGTACACGCCCGCACCTTCGAACCGAGACAGGTTATCGAGCGCCGGCTTCCGGTACTCGGCGCCGGTGGCGATGATCACCGCGCGCGCCGGCACGCGCACGTCGTCCATCTGCACTGTATGCGTCGGACCGCCGCAGGCGAGCCGCGTCGCGCCCTTCGCAATCACGATCTGCGCGCCGAATTTCTGGGCTTGTGCGTACGCGCGCGCTGTCAGCTCCTGCCCCGAAATGCCCGTGGGAAATCCGAGATAGTTCTCGATGCGTGAGCTCGATCCCGCCTGACCGCCGGGCACATTCGATTCAAGGACGAGCACGTCAAGCCCCTCGGATGCGCCGTACACGGCCGCCGCCAGCCCCGCCGGGCCAGCGCCGACGACCACGAGGTCGCGGAGATGGGTCTCGTCGATCGCGTCATTGAACCCGAGGCACTCGGCAATCTGCCGGTTGCTCGGGTTCCGCAGCACCGCATCGCCGCGGCAGATCAGCACCGGTACGTCCGCCGCGCTCACGTGAAACCGGTCGAGCAGCTCCTGCGCCTCGGTGTCGCGGTCGAGATCGATGTACCGGTACGGGTGGCCGTTGCGGGTCAGAAATTCCTTGACCCGAAGCGTGCCGGCGCAATGCGTCGAGCCGATCAGGACGACATCGCCAACGCCTGCGGCGATCAGTTCGCTGCGGCGGAGGATGAACGCCCGCATGAGGATTTCGCTCAGCTCGGCATCGGTCTGGATGAGCGCGAGGAGGTCTTCGCGATCGAGCTGGAGCACCTCGCCTGATTCACTCACGTAGGCTCTCACCAGCGCCCGCCGGCCCGTGATCATGTTGCCTTCGCCGAGGAACTGGCCGGCTCTGTGCGCAACGATGAGCGCGTCGGCCGCGCCGGACGGGCGAAGTATCTGGACCTCCCCGCTGAGAACCACGAAGAACGCGATCGCTTTATCGCCGACCTCGACCAGCACCTCGCCGCGTGTGACCGCGCGCCGCCGGCCGTGTTCGGCGATGCGGGCGATCTGCGCGCTCGTCAGCGTTGGAAAGAGCCGCTCTGTTGGAGATGCCGCAGATGGCTTCAGCGGCACGAGCCGATCGGACACCTCTACAGGTTACTTCGAGTGGACGACGCGCTTAGCAACCGGATGTTGTTGACGTCGTGTGGGGACAGCCCAGCTGCGTATTTGCCCCCACTCTTTGCCCGATCTCGGGCTTCGAGAACGGCACCAAATTTGGTTTACCGCTATCAAGCCTACAAATAACCAGTCGGTGAAGGCCGCAGTCGCGGCTGGAGGAGAGATCTGGTGATTCGAATGGAGCACCGCTGCCCGAAGTGTGCGTCGCTGCAGCTGGCGCGGGTGCGCGAACTGGCGTTCGCGATCGAGTGGCGGTGCCTTCGCTGCGCCACGGTATTCGTCAATCCGCTGGTCTCCGTCGTTCTCGTCGATCGAATCGACGCACGTCGAACAGCGCTCGCATCGTGTCTCACACAGGAAGGCATTTCAGTGGTGACGGCCACGCGACTGGCGGATGTCGAAGCGTGGCCTGTCGGCAAAGTGCTCGTCACCGACGTCAGCTCGTGCCCCCGCTTCGACACGGGCGCCTCGCATGTTGTGGTGATAGCCAATTCGGACGAGGAACGCGCCGAAGCTGTTGACATCACGAACGGCGCAGCCATAATCGTGAAAGAAGATCCTGCGGCGCTGGTGGCGACGCTTCGTCGCATTGCTGCGACCAATGCCGTCGCTCCGTTCACAGACGGCCCCTCCGATCGGCGCGGCGGCCCACCCGAGCGGCGGCGCCACAGCCGGCGGGATCGTCGATCGAGTTGACATTCGGGCGGAAGACCGGAATGTTTTATACTGCGGCACTGCTCCTCATTGCCAAACCGGCGTACCATTCTTATCGTTGAGGACGACCTGTCAGCGCGGAACTACCTCGCCGACGCGCTGCGACTCGGCGGGTTCAGCGTAGAGACGGTCGCCGATGGACTCGCGGCGCTGCAGAGCGTCAGCGATCGGCGCCCTGACGCAATCGTCCTCGATCTCGATCTTCCACTCATGAACGGGTTCGCGGTGCACACCGCGCTTCAGCAGAACGAGCGTACGAAACATATTCCTGTCGTTGTCGTCACCGGAACGGGACTGAACAGCCCGGTGCCTGTCGCGGCGACGATGTCAAAACCGATCCCGCCCGACGCGCTCGTCAACGTCATCTTCGACGCGCTGAGAGACGTCCCGCATCAGGAGCCGGACACGATGCGGATTGTTTTGTGGCTATGTCCTCAATGTGGCCGCGTGGCTCGTGAAACCTCCGAAGTCGGCGACCCTATGACGTCGGAGATGCGAAAAGATAGCGCGCCATGCGCGGCGTGCGTCGCCGCACCAACCGCCTGAATCCGAGCGCTTCCGGGAATATCGCCAATCCCGCGACATTTGTCCGTTGACGAGGCGTCTCTCCCCCCACTTAAGGCCCATATGGCCGTGTACGGTCCGGCACATCCATTGCGCTTCTAGTTCACATGCCCGAAGCTTCGGCGAGGAGGCGGTCGAGACGACGCTCGTCGAGGAGACTCGGAAACGCGGCCAAGTGGGCGATCTTCTGCGCATTGGCCGCGGGCGCAGTCGTGGCTGCCGTCGTACTTGCGCCGTCGCACCAACCAACTCCACCTCTCCCGCCACATTCCGACCGCAATACGTCCCTTGACGCGGCCGTTCCGGACGACGAGCGGCGTCATCCGGCCCGCGAGGTCTACCCGTTTTCCGTTGTTCCGGGTGGTGTGTATACGACCGAGGAGCTGGCCGAAGCTGTTGCCGACGATCCGGCTGTCGCGGAGCACTATTCCGACGTCGCGCCAGCGGCGATGCGCGTCGAGGTCGTGGGTGCGGTGCGCGAAGCGTACATGTCTTACCGTATCGGCGATCGTATCTTCTGGACCAAACGAAAGCTGGCGCTTCGAGAGGGTGAGCGGATCCTGACCGACGACGATGTCTCGATTCGCGCCCGATGCGGCAACCGACTGTCGGATGTCGCAATGACGCCGACCTCTGACGTCGAACCGGCTGCTGATGAATTCGAGCGCGATGCTGCGCCATTCTCGCCAGTGGGCCCTGGACCGGATTCGCTGATCGCTTCAGCGCCGCCGCGTGGGATCTGGCCCCGTGGCTCCGTTCCGCCGGGAATGGCGTCGACCTCCGACGGAGGCAGTCCCGGCGCGTTTTTCGACGGTGGTGGCTTTTACGGCGATGTCGCGTTCCCGCCGATCGCCGGTACCCTGGGCGGAGCCCCAGACAGCATCGAACCCGACGGCGAGCATCCACCGATTGTGTTCGTGTTACCGCCCGCTCCCGATGCAGGTCATCCCGGTCCTCCGGACCGCGATGGTCACGGAGATGTACCGTCCATAGACGTTGAAATTCCCGGGCTCACGCACGTCGATCCTCCTGGGGACGGATTCCCCGGAGGTGCTGGCGACTCACCAGGTGGACCGTCGCCGGGAGGAACGACACACGTGCCCGGAACGTTCGGCGGCTCCGACGGCGAGCTACCACCAAGTTCCGTTGTGCCGGAGCCCGCCACACTGACCTTGCTCGGCACGGGCCTGCTGTGGGGAATGGTGAAGAGGCACCGGCGACGCGCCAGTTCGAAGGACGCAGACCGCCCGGGCTAATTCATCAAGGCGCGTCAACGAGCGTCAGCGTCAGAGTTTTCGTGCCGGCATTGGTCAACGGCGCGTTTACCGTCGCCGACAACGTGAAGGTCATGTCGAGACCGGCTTGATTGACCACGCCAATACCGGTCACGAGAGTCTGATCGCTGGCCGTCAAGGTGACCGGTCCCGCAGAAACAGCACCGGTCGGGGGCGCAAGCTGCACCTTCAACGTCGTGTTCGGCGGCATGGGGCTGCTCAAACGAGCCACCAGCTTCTTGTTGCCGCTCACGTTGTTGATTGCGTATGTGGTGCTGTCGGTGTCGCTCGCCAATCCGCCGCCAACCGCGTTGACGGAATTCACAACAAGAACGACGTCGCTGGCAATCGAAACAGTCTGCGCTGCTGCGGATGCCCCGAGCGCAGAGGTCGCCACAACCGCGACCGCAACCGCGACGTGTCGCAATACCCGTATCGTCATTATTGGGCTGCCACCGGCCGTAACGGCGCCGCGGATGGGTCCTTCTCTGACTCGAGCTCGCCGATCGCCTGTGATTTCGGCACAGCGCGAAGCACCAGATCAGCGTCGCGGCCCGGTTCGACGCTGATCGGGATCTCACGCCTCTCGAGTTGGTAAAACGGCGGCAAGGTCGCCTGCGCGACAACGAGACGCCAGTCGCCGGGCGGCACCGAGAGAAATTCGAACCGGCCGCGCTCGTCGGTGATGGCCGTGCGACGAATGCCGGACCCGATCAGTTCGATGACAGCGCGCGCCAGTGCCGGCCCGCCAACCAGTTGACCCTGATCCTGGTCTATGGCGGTGCGGCCGAGCACAGGGGTGAACTGCTGCAGCACTCCTGCAATCCTCGATGTGCGGACCACCCGCGCGTCGACAGTGATCCGGCGGCCCGAAGTCACCGATACTTTCAGCGGCATCGCTGGAACAAGCGTCCGGCCGGAGCCGAGGGAACCTGGCGCGGCAGTGACGAAGTAATCGCCCGGCGTCAGCGCCCGGAAGTCGACCAGGCCGTTTGCATCCGTTAACAACGACGAACCTGCAAGCTGCACGAGGAAGTTCCGTCGGGGTTCTCCTGTCTCGCCGTCGCGGATCTGAACCGTCACGCCTCCCATGTCGGCCTTGTTGCGCAGTGGAATGCCGACAGGGATCACGTAATCAAGACGGTAGGCCTCACTCGACGGCAGAAACACCGACCCGGATGTACGACGGCGATATGTCGCAACCACGTGATGGCCCCACGGCAGCCTCTGGTCGACGACGGCATTCGCCCACTGTGTTCCTTCGAGCCACGGAGCATCGGTCGCGCTGTCATGAAGCTGAAGATTTATCTTCAGGGCTGCGGTCGGCTGAAGCGTACCGCCAAACGACAGCCGACGGATCGTTCGCGCCGCGTCACCCGCGACGCCGTGTCCGTACTCGCCGCGCGCGTAGATGTTGTTGCGTCGACTCAGGCGAACGCTTACACGCAACGAGTCCCGCGAGAAGGGCGTTTCAGGAAAGGTGGGGCTCGCTTCGTAGCCGCGTTCGGCGCCCGGCGAAAAACGGATAGGACCAACCGGAATGCCGAGCTGGGCGCTGACGTACTCCCGCAGCCATCCGCCAACCCACGCGGCGCCCGGACTGGTCCACTGGCGACGCGCGACCTGCACGTTGGCGAGCGTTCCCCAGGCGACTGCTGCGCGAGTCACCCGCTGACGCGTCGGAGCGTCGAGCGGCAGCGTCTCGCTCGGCAGCTGTTCGGTGCCGTCGTACGTCCCTTCGAGTTGCAGTTGGCCAACCGGTCGCAGCGACGCGCCAAACCCGTCAATCAAGGCAGTGCGGTCTCGAATCGGATAGGTCCCGTCGGCGCGGACGCGTCGCGCGTAAAGGGTCAGAGGCCGGGAGGTATGTTCGAGCTGGCCCAGAATCGCGGTGCCACTGCCGGCGGCCGAACGGCCGCTGCCGACTTCGAACTCGCCGCTGACACCACCGCGCGCATGGAGATCGAGACGCACGGAGCCGATGTCCGCCGCCCGATCCGGGCCCACATCGTCGAGTCGTTTGAGATACTGCACGCTGAGCCGTGCCGGTCCAATCCGTGCTCCGGCAAATCCAGCCGCTTGGCGGGATTCACGGATGTCGCGCCGCCCGGTGTCGATGAAACCGCCGCCAAACAAACGGCCTCGCTCCAGCCGCCCGCCCGCACCAAAACCATAGCGGCCGCTTTCCGTGAGGAACGAACTCGACCAGGTTTGGTCGCCGAGCGACATTTGCGATGACGAGGTCTTGACGGTCGCGTAGTAACGATCGCGTTCCAGCATCAGTGGATGCGATTCCTCGCGTGAAACGATGCCGAAATCGACCGTCGCCTTCCCCTGTTGGTCGAGGGCGCCGCTTCCGACGAACGATCCGAATGCCGGCTGCTGATTCGTTCCCAGCCTGACAGCGACCGAAGTCGGGAGCTCTTTTCGCGGCGGCTCCGGTGCGCGACCGGATGGGACCACGTCAAACTGGAGACCTGCTTCAAAGGCTTCAGACAGCGACGTGGCCGTGGCTCTGGCAGTAAGCGTCTCCCGGACGGTGCTCTCTGCTCCAGGCCGCGGACGAATCTCGATGCGTACGTGCTGTTGATCGCCCGGGCTGAGGGTTCCATTCGTCCAGGTGGGACGAACGAGCGTCGCCAGCACACTGCGCACGTCGAGCGTTACGCGTTCAGGCAGATTGCCTTCGTTGGCGACCAAAAGCTCCAGGGTGGCGGTGACATCGGCTGCAACATATGTCGGATTCGTCAACCATCTCACTGCGAGCGCGCGGCGCTCGCGGATGTGCACGACGGCGGACGCCGTCGCTGCGTCTTCCGTCTTGGCGGCCGTCGCCTCGTAGCGAACCACATAGTCACCCGCACGCGCGTTGCGCGGCGCAACCACAGTCACCGTATCGACGACGGACCCGTGGGGCGCCAACGCAAGCACGTCGCCACCAAACACGACTTGCCAGCCGGCCGGTACGTCAATGTGTGTCGTCGCGCTCTGGGATACCTCGGTCGAGTTGACGACACGGAAGACCAGTGTCAACGCCCGCCCTGGTGTCGCGTCCGTTTCAGCGGCCGTCAAGTCGGTGCTTGGAGCCGGCATACGATACTCGACCGACAGCGGCGGCGTTTGCGCGGCCGCGCGATCGACGAACGGTTGAACGGCCGGCGCGGCTGCCACCGACGCGCAGGTGCACACCCACCGAGCGAGCCGATGAAGGTTCGATCTCACTGTATGTGAATCTGAAATTTTGTCCCCTGCACTTTGTCGATGCCCGTATCGGCGAGCAGCAGGACTGTGTAGACGCCGGCTGGAAGCGCGGGCAGTGCGAACGTCTGCCGAATCGACGCACCGGGATACACCAGACCGCGTTGCACGGTCGCTGCATGCGCGAGACTGCCGTCCTCGCGATACAGCTCCAATCGCAGAGTCGGCCGGCAGGCGCGCGTGCCCGCGTCCGTGATATCGATGCTCAGCGACCGATCCGCCGGCAGCGTCGATACCGAGGGAGTCTGCAGCGGTGCGCTCGCATTGACCAGAGCCACTGAAAAAGATGTCCGCATGACGTGCGGCTCACCGAAGGCAAGCTTTGGCACCCCGGTCGTTCCGACATGCGTCGCGATCTGGACCGCGTAGCGGAACGTGGGCACGATCGAAAGCGACGTCGACGTCGAGGTTGTCGAACGAGTCGCCTCGACGAAGATGACGCTCCAGTAGGTTCCAACAGGCGGTACCGGTGAGGAGGGGATCGACACCGTATAGCTCACCGCGACGTCGGCATGCGGCAGGACTGAGACGCTCTGTTGACTGAGAGCGATCCACCCGCTGTTCGATCGTGGGTGAGTGCCGGGGTCGGTGAATTCAGTGAGCCCCTCGGCGTCGAAGCGATAATCGGCTCGGGTGAGCGATACGGTTTGTACGCTGTTCGAGGAATTGTGAATGACAATCGCGTCGCGATAGGTCTCGCCCGGTTCTCCAGTTCCTTCGACGATGGTGGGACTCGTGACGGCAATCTGCGCATGCGCAGCCGACGCCGTACCCAGCCATATCGAGATCGCGATGGCAGCGCATCTGGCGACCATCGAAACGCCGCGCGAATGACTCTGGGTTCTCATGGCTTCGTCCAGGCCTCCTGAAGGTTGGTCCTATCGCGACGCGACTCGAGCGCCTAGCTCTCGTCGACCAGCGTCAGCGTCAGCGTTTTCGTGCCAGCGTTCACCAGCTGCGCATTCACCGTCGCCGACAACGTGAACACGATGCTGATGCCGCTTTGGTTCACCGCGCCGATGCCCGTTACGAGATCCTGGTTGCTGTTGCTCAACGTCACGGCACCTGCCGATGCGGCGCCGGCCGGCGCGGACGCCTGCAGAGAAAGCGTGGTGTTGTCCGGCATCGCCGCGTTCAATTTCCCGACGAGCTTTTTCGCGCCGGCGTTATTGGTAATCGCGTAAGTGGTCGAATCGGTGTCGTTGGCGAGACCGCCGCCGACGCTGTTGACCGAATCGATCGTGAGGCTGACGTCACTCGCAATTTCAATCAGCGTCACCGGTGAGACTGTGTACGTCACCGTGCTGGAATCGGTCTGCGCCGACGCGACGCCTGATCCGAATCCTGCAAGCAGGACGGTCGTGGCAATGGCGAGAGTCAGTTGTTTGCGCATCGTTTGAACATCTCCGTGGTGAGCGGCCTTATTGCCGCGGCGTTACACATAACCGTCGGCCGCCTGAACGCGGCAGCCGACAGAACTTCGCCGTTACGCTTCGCAACAAATCGAATCGAGCGCCCTGTCCAGGCGCCAGGCGACACCGCAATCGGATTGCCACTGATGAGTCGAAGCGGCAAACCCGGTTCGCTCAACACCTTGCAGGCAAGGCGAACGCGGCGGGACGCGCGATGCCAACTTCCGTGTGCTGATTTGAGGAAGCCGCGAATCTCGATTCCGTAAGAAGACGACGAAAACAGGCGGTTTTTGGCGGTGAAATGACAATTCTCGGAATCGATCACGCGTCTGTCGACTTTGGACATCGCACATCGCGACGCGACTGCGCGGTGCCGCACGGTGTTGCAGCGATCGCTTTTGTCCGAGTGTCACTACGTGGTGCGACAGAATTCGCGCACGCGGTTCGCGCAGAAGGTCGGAATCTCGGCGATGTGGAGTTGGCCGCGGCGGACGAGGCGAGGCGAGCCGTTAAACCGAGGTGAAGGCGCGTCGAATCTGTGCGATCCACCCCTGCGCACGCATGACGTACCAAGAGAGATCCAGGTGCAACCTCAGCGGTACGTGTTCGACCCGCTCTGCAGAATTCAACCGCCGTCGGCAGTACCTACAGCGTCCGGTACTGAAGTCGATTTCATGAAGGCCCAGCGTCCGGACGACGCATCGTACCCGTCGCCGAACCGATTCCCGGTGGTTCATAAGTAAGCGGCCAACGGTGCAAGAAAAAAGCCCGGCGAGAATCGCGCGTTTTCAGTGCGCGGCTCAACGCGCCAGTCAATAAGGAGCGAGAAACCGCAGCTGCTAACCGTTGAGCTTGAAGGATCCGTCACCCCGGAATACAAATCGAACTGAACAAAAATTCACAGTTGTCACAATTTCGACGGTCGGCCCCTTTACAACTCGGGAATATCGCTAAGAATGCTGAGGGCACGTCCGTTGCTCGCCGACGCGCTTTTTTCGACTCTTCTCGCCAACCGACGTAACCAGCACGACCCGTTCTAACAACTCGGGAAGCCCGTAGATGCAGGCAGGTCTCCTCCGTACGTCGTGTCCACTCCTTACCGCCGTCGGGCACCTCCGCTCGATCCGGATGATCGCGTGCCTGATCATCTGGTCGTTCGCTTGCGCAGCCGCCGGCTGCGGTTCGACGGTCGCCACGTCTACGGGTCCCTCACCGACCAAGTGCGGCATCACACTCGCGCCGCCGGCCTCGCCGGTCAATTCGAGTGGCGCGACCGCCACAATCGCCGTACGGACACAGGCGGAGTGTGCCTGGACCGCCTCGTCAGAAGTGAATTGGATCACGGGGCTGACCCCAGCCTCGGGACAAGGGACGGGAGACCTTCGAATCGAAGTTGCCTCGAATCCGGATGCAGCGACAAGGCAAGGCGACATCGTCGTGAACGGTGAGCGCGCACGGATTCGCCAGGATGCGGCGCCCTGTCGATTCGAGCTGTCCCCGACGGAGCCGCAAACCTTCGACGGAACCGGTGGAAACGGGCGGGTCGACGTCACGACGCTGGCCGGCTGTTCATGGACCGCCAGCAGCAGTGCGTCGTGGATCGCCATTGCCGGACAGACCGGCGGTACGGGTACCGGGGTCGTCTCGTTCACCATCGGGCGCAATACAAGCGTTGCGCGGACAGGAACGTTAACGATTGCCGGTCAGACCATCTCGGTGAGCCAAGCCTCCGCGACGTGCTCCTACGTGGTCACGCCTTTGAGCACGTCTGTGGTGGCGACAGGCGGAGCCGGGACTCCGATCGCGGTCGAGACAGTAGACGGATGTACGTGGACCGCCGTCAGTAATGCCACCTGGCTGACCGTCGCATCCGGCGCCAGTGGCAGCGGCGATGGTGCCGTTGGGTTCACCGCTTCGGCAAATACCGGTGGCGCCCGCAGCGGCACGTTGACGATCGCGGGTCAGATCGTCACGGTCGCGCAAGCGGCCGCAAACTGTTCCTACACCGTCACACCAACGAACGTGTCCGTTCCCTCGAGTGGTGTCATGAGTTCCGCTGTTTCGGTTTCAGCGTCGTCCGGATGCCCGTGGACTGCAGCAAGCAATGTTGCCTGGATGTCGATCGTCTCCGGATCGAGCGGTGCGGGCAACGGGACGGCGTCGTTCACCGCGACCGCAAACACGACCGGCGCGATACGGACCGGGACACTCACGATCGCGGGACAGCCGGTGACGATCACACAGGCGTCCACGTCGTGCTCGTACAGCGTCAAGCCCACCTCGTTGAATGTGGACGCTGGCGGAGGCGCCGCCAATCCAATCTCGATCATGACTGCGAACGGGTGCCCGTGGACCGCCAGCAGCAATACGTCGTGGCTCTCAATAACTTCTGGCGCGACCGGTCTGGGTGACGGCACCGTGACGATCACAGCGGCCGCGAATACCGGCGGCGCCCGCAACGGAACCGTTACAGTTGCGAACCAGACCGTCACGGTCAATCAGGCCGCCGCGCCCTGCACCTATACGGTGTCGCCAACCAGTACGTCCATCGGTGCGGCCGGAGGCAGTGGCACTCCAGTTTCGGTGAACACCTCGTCAGGCTGTACGTGGACCGCCAGGAGCAACGTGAATTGGGTGACGATCGCGACGGGTTCGAGCGGCACGGGCGCGGGAACCGTGACGTACTCGGTCCAGTCGAATGCCGGCTCAGCGCGAACGGGCACGCTGACGGTTGCCGGACAAATGGTGACCATTTCACAAGCGGCGTGCATGTTCACTATCGCGCCGACGAGCCAAAGCTTCGATAGCTCCGGCGGCGCCGGCGGACCGGTTGCCGTCACGACGCAAACCGGCTGTGCGTGGACAGCCGTGAGCAACGCGAATTGGATTACGGTGAGCAGCGGCGCAAGCGGCACTGGGAACGGAGCCGTCACGTTCAATGTCGCCGCGAACACGGGAGGAGCGCGGACAGGCACCCTGACGATCGCAGGATTGACGTTCACCGTGTCGCAGCAGAAAAAATAGGCGAATCGATGATCCTCGTTGGCCTCATCGTCGCGATCCTCGCCGCGTTTCCAGCATCTGCCGATGCCCAGGCAACGATCACAGACGGGCTTTCCTTTCTGATGACCAATCGTTCCATCCCGACCGGCGACTTTGTCCGGGACGAGGAAGCGGCGCGCGCAACACGAGACGCGATCGCGTCGCTGCTGAAATCCGAACTCGGAACACTGCCGGTGAGCGCCTCCGCAAGCGGATTTACGTACCGGATGGATCCCGCGCTGGGTGGAGTGCCTGTGCGATCCACTGCCACGTTTGGCGCATTCCTGACCGAGCGTGCGCTCACACTGGGGAGGAGGCACCTGTCATTTGCGGCCACGTATCAGGCGGCGAGCTTTGATCGCCTCGACGGCCGCAGTCTGCGGGACGGCACGCTTCGCGCGACGGCGAGCCGCTTGACGTCGGAGGCGGCGCCATTCGACGTCGAGACCGTGTCGATGCGAATTCACACGGAAACCGTGACCGTGTCCGCCCATTACGGCATTACCGATCGTCTTGACGTTGGCGGTGCGTTGCCAATCGAGCGGCTGACCTTGTCTGGCGAGCGCGTTGACACCTACCGCGGCACGCCACTGCCCCAGGCGATTGTGGCAGCAAGCGCGTCGGGTCCAGGAGACCTGCTGGTGCGAACCAAGTTTCACCTGCTTCAACGAGGAACAGCAGGAGTCGGCATCGGCGCGGAGGCACGACTTCCAACGGGGAGCGCAACCAATTTGCTGGGCGCCGATCGCGCCACCGTCAAGCCTCGCGTCATATGGTCCGTCGAGAACGAACACATCGCCCTCGACAGTAGCGTTGCGTACGGTCTGGGCGGTATTTCGGACGAACTTGACTACAGTGCGGCCGTCACAACCGTAGGCGACCAACTCACGGTCGTCGGAGAGCTGGCGGGCCGCCGCTTGAATTCGGCGATGCGGCTAACGGACCTGACGACGCCCAATCCGCGCCTGGCCGGGGTGGAAACGACGCGGTTGAGCGCCGTCGAGACAGACCTTCATCGAGCGATCGCCGTCGCGGGTGTCAAATGGAACGTGCGAGCGACGTGGCTCGTGACCGCGAGCGTGTCGCGGTCGCTCGGAACCGGCGGCCTCACGTCACGTTGGACATCGAGCATCGGCGCCGAGTACGCGTTCGGGGAGTGACGAATGGACAATCGCCGTTTCGGTGAAGACTCCGTCGAAGGGCCGGCCCGAGGTCTCGATGCATTTTCCGAGGAACAGCCGACGACCGCCGCTCCCGATTCGACACGCCAGACGGAGACGGACGGCGAAGCGATCGTCAAGATCGTGATCACCGACGACCAGATCGCCTCGTCCTGGGAAATGTTTCCGTCGGAATCCACCCACGATGTCGCTGGCGATCGCGTGGAACGGCCGATCCTGCAGGAACATGACGCGTTTCGTGCTCCACCCGTTGTGACAGCCGCCGCGCCCCCGCCGCAAAACGCCAGACGTTCGCGGACGGCCACTGGCGGGTTCGTCGTGCTGCTCGCACTGCTCCTGATCACGGGCGTCACCATCATGAGGCAGTTTCAGGAGCCCCAGCGCGCCGTCAATGTCGCCACTCACAAGCCGGTGCCTCCCACTGTCGACGAAGCTCCTCCGCGCACCGCGCCTGTCGCGACCGTTCCCGAGGATCCGTCCGATACTGCATCGATCACCGAACGCCGTGCAGAGGAGAGCACTCCCAATCGCGTTGTCGCTCCACCCGAAATTCGGCAACTCGGTCGACAACCTGCGGCCGAGAGGCGTCCCGTTGCTCCGACGGCGAACGTGGAGTCGTCGCCTGAGACGGGACTAACGGCGGTACCGGCGTCAAGCGTATCTGGTGCTCCGGGCTCCCAGGCTCCGGTGCCTGCGGCCGCTGCCGTTGTGTCGGCACCGGCGGGCGACCGCGCATCATCGGTTCGCGAAGAGCCGCCGCGCACCGCTGAACCGGCGCCGGCCTCACCGCCAGTTACAGCAGGTTCGGCCGGGCAACCGGCGCCGAGTCCCGAGACGCGCGCGGTCGCGCAGGCGCTCAATCGTTACCAGCAGGCGTTCAGCACGCTCGACGCGAATGCCGCCCAGGCTGTGTGGCCAAGCGTTGACGTCAAGGCGCTCGGCAGAGCGTTCGATCAACTCGACCAGCAAACGTTCGAGTTGCAGGCGTGCCAGATAACGATTGCCGGCTCTCGCGCGGAAGCTGCGTGTTCAGGCACCGCCAGCTATGTACGCAAGGTAGGCAGCAAGGGCGTGCGCGCGGAGCCGAGGCAGTGGCGGTTCACGCTGCGGCAGGATGACAACGAGTGGATCATCGACAGAGTCGATGTGCGCTAGCCCACCCCGGTCCGGTCGCTTACCGCCACGCGAAGAGACGCACGACATACCAGACGATTACAGCCAGAAGCACTATTGCGATCAATAACCTGATAAACACATCGACGTCGTGCCGAATGCGGGCCCGCCACCCGCCCATCGTCCTATCGCGTTTCGATGGGAGTACCACCGCGATCAGCAGCAGTCCGAGGACGACGGCAGCAACGAGTGGAACCAGTCTCATCGATCGCGGAGTCCGTACATGTGATCCCGATGCTATCCGACGATACGATTACCTGACCCATGGCTCTAGCTCCCGGCCTCGTTCGGCATCCGGACGGCACCGTCCGCTGCTGGTGGGCAGGAACGGACCCGCTGTATCTGCGATATCACGACGACGAGTGGGGCCGGCCTGTCGTCGATGACAACCGCTTGTTCGAGAAAATCTGCCTCGAGGGATTCCAGGCGGGCTTGAGCTGGCTCACCATCCTCCGGAAACGCGAGGCGTTCCGCCGCGCGTTTGCCGGTTTCGACATCGAACGCGTCGCCCGATTCAACGCGCGCGACGTCGCACGCCTGCTCCAGGACGAAGCCATTGTCCGCCATCGCGGAAAGATCGAGTCGACGATCAACAACGCGCGCCGAGCGGCGGAAGTGTCCGGCGAGTTCGGATCGCTGGCGGCGTACGTGTGGCAGTGGCAGCCGAGCCCCGGCTCGCGTCCGCGCCGCGTCACTCGGGACGCGCTGATGCGCCTTGGGGCGACGCCGGAATCCGGCGCGCTCAGCAAGGACTTGAAGAGCCGCGGATGGACATTCGTGGGTCCCACGACCGTCTATGCCTTCATGCAGGCGATGGGACTCGTCAACGATCACCTCGAGGGATGCGCGAGCCGCGCCATTGTGGAGGCCGCACGCACGCGGACGCGAACGCCCCGGCGTGCCCGTGATTGACGCGACAGATCGAGGCATGGAATCCTCTGCGGCAGATGCACGACGAGATCGCTGATTCACTGCGGCGCAGCGCACGTCATGTGATCGAGGACCTGCGCGAGCTGGCGGCGCTTACCTCCACTCCAGAGGGGGCACAGCGCGTCGCGTGGGGGCCCGTGTGGAAACGGGCGCGCACGTGGCTGCAGGACAAGGTATCGCCGCTCGGCCTCTCGCCGGAACCGGATGCTGCGGGAAACAACTGGGTGACGCTGCCCGGTGAAGCGACCAGGACGGTAATCATTGGCGGCCATCTGGACTCGGTACCGAACGGTGGCTGGCTGGATGGCACCCTCGGCGTGCTGGTCGCATTGGAGGCGCTGCGCCGATACGCGCAAGAGCCGAAGCGACCCGTGACGCTTCGACTGGTCGATTGGGCGGATGAAGAAGGCGCACGCTTCGGCCGCAGCCTCCTGGGCTCATCGGCCGCTGCCGGCCGCCTCAAGGTCGACGAGATACGAGAACTGCGGGACGCCGAAGGCACACGGCTGGAAGAGGCGCTGCGAGATTCCGGCGTGATGCTCGGCACGATGCTGAACGCGCGACAGCAGCTCGCGGCCATCGACGCAAAGGCGTACCTCGAAATGCATATCGAGCAGGGACCGGTGCTCGAATCGATGAACCGCTCCGCCGGCGTCGTTCTCGGAACGTTCGGCCTGGAGCGCAACATGGTCAGATTCGTCGGCCAGGCGGCGCATTCAGGGTCGACGCCAATTGCGATGCGGCGTGACGCGTTCCTGGCAGCCGCTGCGACGGCACTCGAGTGCCGTGAAATCGCGAGGCGCCATTCCACACCCGATGCCGGCGTCGTCTGCACCGTTGGAGTGGTCAAGGTCGAACCGGGAATCGTCACGGCCGTCCCCGGCGTTGCGGAAATATCGATCGATCAGCGCGCGCTCGATCCCACGATCCTGGCGGCGATGTACCGCGAGGCCCAGGAGGCGTCCCGCCGGTTTGCGGCGGACAATGGCGTGTCGGTCGAATGGAAGCCGCTGTTTCGCATCGAGCCGCGCCCCTTTGACCCGCATCTGATCGCTCTATGTGAAGAGGCGGTTCGCGAGGTGACCGGAGACGCGCCGAGGCTTCCCTCAGGACCGCTGCACGACGCCGCCGAGATGGTCCCGCACATGCCGGTCGTCATGCTGTTTGCCTACTCGGCAAGGGGGCTTTCTCACTGCAAGGAAGAGGATACGCCGGACGATCACCTCGAGAAGGCGATCAGTGCGTTCCTGTTACTGGTGGACAAGACCGTCGCAAGTGTTGCGACGGGCTGACGTCGGGCGGCCTCGTCTGCGGTGTCGTACGTCATCAGAAACTTGCGGACATCAACGTTCTCAGGAAAGTCGACAGCCAGCCGCCGCGCCGTCTCGAGTGCGCCAGCGATGTTCCGCTCCCGTACCTGCATGTCCCACAGCGCAAAACCCGCTTCGGCCCGCACGAAGAAATCCCCATCCGTCATGGCGGCCTCGCGCACGGCCTTCAAGCCACGCTTCTTGCTGCCGCCCCCGAGCAGCCATCGCGTGCCACGCGGCATCTTCGTGTCGACAATGTAGTCAATCCACGCGCGGGCGATTTTCGCTCGAACGTGGCCGGGATTGAGCTTCAACACTTGATCAAGTGAACGGCGCGCCTCCCAGTACTCGTCCCAGCCGGTCTTCCGCCCGAGCGTGCCAAGCTGCAACCAGACGTAATTCAAATCCAGCTTCCCGAGGAGAAACAGTGTCTCCTCATCGGCAGGATTGGCCTTCAAGTAAGTGCGCGCGATTGCTTGTGACCGGCGCGTCTCCGCAACGAAGATCGAGAGAAGTGCCGGGCACGCTTCGCACTGCGTGAAGGCCTTGTCTCTGTCCGGTGACTCGCCGATCGCGCGTCTCAGCTGAAACAGGAGGGCCGACGTTCGCACCTCGCACGCGGGCAGCGCGACGACAGCCGCCGTGCAGAGTTCGCGCGTCGCCGCCTCCGCGTCGGCATAACGGCCGTTGTAGAACATCGTTTGAGCCGCTTCGAGCGGCAGCGGGGCGGCAACCTCGCCGGTGACGGGCCCTGGAATCGCCGTCATTGCAATAGCGCCGACGGCGACTGCGAGACTCCGCCTGCACCATCTGGTTGTCATGCGCTTCAACTCTACTCCCCCGCACGCGCAGCCGCCGGCAAAATTACGACGTCTGCACCAACACGTCGTTCCGCCGCGCGCCTTGTGCTTTGCCGCCAGAAGCCGTACGCTGGTCTCATGAATACGACTCCGCCAGTCCCGTCGAATGCGGCGGCGCCCACGTCGTGTCCGTTTTGCCGATCGGGCAAGGTCTCCACGACGACCAAGTCGGCCGGCAACGAGGCGTACTGGCGATGCAGTGGATGCGGGCAGATCTGGAATCCGTCTCGGCTGCGGCCGCCCCGCTACGGCTGGACGCGATGACACCGGCCAGCGGACTCGAACATCCCCTCTCAATCGGCTAGCTCGAGCTCGGCGTAATCGGCCGCGAACGGGCTCGCCGCACTCGGACGATTCCACAGCCGACTCATCCACAGTTTCGTATTCCGACGGTCAAGATCAACGCGACGGAGACACAATCTCCTGATATGGACGTCGCGCCCTCACGCGCATCCAAAACGCGAGCTCATGGCTAAAGCCACGGATCCTCAACCGACGCCAACGTCCATCGATCTGCTGGGCATCGAGCCGCTCGAAGACCATGCGAGACGGCTCGCCGCTCTGTTCACGGTTTCACCACGCCGTCGCGGCAATGCCGCGCATTTGAAAAAGCTCCGCGACCACGCCCAGGCACTTCGACAGGTCTACACGTCGCTGGCTGCCGATGCCGCGAGCGGCGAACCGTCGTCTCCGGCAGCCGAATGGCTGCTCGACAACTTCCACATTGTCCTCGCGGCGATCCGCGACATTCAGCACGACTTGCCGCCATCGTTCTTCCGCCGGCTACCGTGGATCGCCGCCGACGAGTTCGCCGGCCTGCCGCGGGTGTATGCGATGGCGCTCGAACTGATTCGCCACAGCGCGGGGCGGCTCGATTCCCAACGCGTGCATCGCTTCGTCACCGCGTTCCAGTCGATCACGCCGCTGACGATCGGCGAGCTCTGGGCGTGGCCATCCGTTTTGAAGCTCGCGCTCGTCGAACACGTGCGCACGCGGGC
>Ga0075434_100001559_pt1 | contig 19440 bp, 16 predicted proteins | sample RhiMethybrSRZTD3_FD_75298 | JGI IMG/M metagenome (GOLD analysis project Ga0075434, IMG submission 75298) | Populus rhizosphere microbial communities from Tennessee, USA - Rhizosphere MetaG P. TD hybrid SRZTD3 | ecosystem: Host-associated > Plants > Roots > Rhizosphere > Soil | place: USA... | reverse complement strand
TGTGCGATTCAAAAAAACTTCCGCGAGCGCGAAAAGTTTTCTTGAAATTTTTCACTTTTATCTTGCGTCCGCGGAATCAAATCGGTAGATATGACAAAAAGCACCTTGGTCGATGTCTCGCATCATTCCCACATCCAGCTCGGCATTCAGAATCTTGGTTGGCAACGCCGCGAAGGCTGCCGGCTCGATCCTCATCCTCGTTGCGATAGCTCTTCTATCGGCGCCATTCGTGAATTCATTACAGCACGAGGCGGAATTTTTGCCTGCGCCGGCAAAATCATCAAAAGCGCAAACGAGCATAGGAGCCATGTTTCGCTCGGGCGACAATCTGCTCAGCGCGCTCAGACGTTTTCCTCTGGAGGCTCCTTCGGCTTATGGTCTGATCGGAAAAATTCACCCTCTGTTGAGTCTGCCCAAACTTCGCCCGGTGAATAGTATTCACGTCGCGCTGAACGAACAGGACAAAAGCGCTCGCGCCACGGAGCTGGTCGTTGACAATAATTTGATCCGCGTCAAGGCGACGAACGAAGGATCGGTAACGGAACGACAAGAAGTACCCTTCGTCAAAGAAAACCGTGTGGTCCAAGGAAGAATCAAAAGCAATCTTTATGAAAGCGGCATCGATGCCGGCCTGTCGCCGCTACAAATCCTCGATCTGGCAAAAATCTTCGAGTCCGACGTTGATTTTTTTTCCGATCTGCATCCTGGAGACGATTTCCAAATCCTTCTGGAAGATCGCCGCTACCTTGACGGTCGACGGGCGGCCGGACGGATACTCGCGGCCGAGCTGGAATTGGAAGGCCAAACTATCGAGGCCTTTTACTATGAAAAAAATGGCGAGGGCAATTATTACAACCGAAACGGCGAGTCTATGCGCCGTTCCTTTTTGCGGGCGCCGTTGAGCCATGCGCAGATTTCATCTCCGTTCAGCGCCAATCGGGTCAATCCTTTTTCGCGCACGGTGCGTCCGCACCTGGCGATCGATTATGCGGCGCCTTTCGGAACCCCCGTGGTCGCGATCGGCCGCGGCCAAATCGAATTTGCCGGTTGGCGCAGCGGCTATGGCAACGTGGTTGATATCCGCCATTCCGAAAATTACCTGTCGCGCTACGCACACTTTTCACGGTTGGCGGCCGATCTTCGTGTAGGCCAGTGGGTCGAAACAGGAGACGTTATCGGCTATGTGGGACAGACCGGACACGCGACGGGACCGCACTTGCATTTCGAGTTTTTACACGGTGAAAGGAAAATCAATTTTCTCGACCTCCACACGGCCAAAGCCCAGGAATTGAAGGGCGCCGACCTGCAGAGCTTTGTTGCATCGCGTGATCGACAGCTGGCGCTGCTGCATCCGCACAACACCGAGATCAAGACCGCGCAAAAAAGCTTCTGACCTAACTCTCGTTATTTATCGCTAACACGCTGTCAAACAGCGCTCGCGCATTTCAGGCCGCGGACGTTCAAGCCGAGCGTAGAACAGGCAACACGTCACACTCGCAGACTCGATCGAAGAAACAGTCCGGCAAATCGGCGACGGCGCCGGCCCTGTTGCGGTTTGACGTGACCATTGGGTGCGGGTTATTTATGCCGGCCAAGGCTGAGAGCCTAATCATCACAAAATCGCGAGGCTTCTAAGATCGTCTACGTTTTTGTGCAGGTTCCGATGACCAAAACACAGCGTTTGAAAGAAGACAGCTCGAGAGGCGACATATGGTAAGAGCTTTTGGCCGATTCATTTTGGTTGTTTTCTTAGGTTGCTGGCCTGCGGCATCCGCTCAGGCGCAGGTGGCAAAATTAAAAGCCGCTTATTCCTCGGAAAGTTCCTGGTCGCTGGCGACGTGGGTCGCCTACGACGCGGGCTTTTTCAAAAAATACGGACTTGCCGTTGACCTAGTTTTGATCCGTAGCGCGGCGACGATCACCGCGGCGCTGATTGCCGGAGAGACGCCAATGATTCAGCTCGGCGGCAACGGAACTATACAAGCGGGGCTCCAAGGCGCCGATACGGTCAATGTGTTAACGCTTGTAGCGATAATTCCTCAGAGTCTGGTAGTCAGTGCGGATATCAAGTCAACCGAGGATCTCAAGGGAAAACGTCTTGGCGTGAGCCGTTTCGGCGCGCTCAGCGATCTCGTCATTCGCCACTATCTAAGAAAATTCGGTCTCGATCCTGCGAAAGATGTGACCATTGTGCAGGTCGGCGGAATTCCCGAATTGCTCGCGGCGATGAAGGCGGGAGCGATTTCCGGCGGCGCACTGTCTCCGCCGGTGCTGACGGCAGCAAAAAAGGCCGGATTCAAGGAACTGGGTGATTTCGAAAGCCTCGATTACAAATATCCTGCCGTTGCCATTGCCAGCACCAGGAGCTTTATCCAACGCCAGCGCTCTACGGCGCTCAATTTTTTACGCGCCGAAATCGAGGGCATTCATGCGATTCGAACGCAAAAGAATTTTGCCATGAACGTGCTTAAAAAATATATGCGCATCAGCGATTCTGATATCATCGAAGAGGGTTATCGTTATGCTCTTCGGTTTATCCAACCCCGGCCGTTCCCCACGACGGAGGAAACCCGAGCGGTGCTCGAAGAGCTCAAACGACCGGACGCGAAGCCGGAGAGTTTTGTGGATTTGACCTTGATGCAGGAGCTGGAGAAGGAAAAATTCTTCGACCGGTTCAAGTAGTTCAGAGGCTTTCGTCGCATAGGATTTCTCTCTTCGGTCATGCGCTCGTTGTCATTTCGAGCCTTAGCGAAAAATCTTTCTCGACCGCGCCTCGAATCCAGCCTGGTTTTTCTTCTTTCTACTATTACAAGCCGTAGAGCGCCTTCGCGTTATGGGAAAGGATTTTCTCTTTGATTGAGCTATCGATTCCCTCCATGCGCTGAAACTCTTGCAGTGCAGTGACCGCGCTCGACGGATCGGTGTGGCCGTAATCGGTGCCGATGACCAGACGATTTTCACCGCAGTGCCGCACGATATAGGGCACATCATCGTTGGTCTGGCAGGTGACAAAAATATTGTATTCCTCGAAGACATTAGCGGGAAATTTGCGATTTGCCACACGATAGCGAATCGCGGCCTCGCGCTGAACCCACGGCACCCACTGCGCCGACGCTTCGATAAATCCCCAGCGGAGCTTCGGGAACCGCTCGTGTAGCTCGCTCATGATCACATCGAAGCATGCAGTGACCGTGGGCACGCGGAATTGTGCAAAGCGGCCGGCCGGCGCCATTCTGTAGAGATCGGCATTTTCCGGGTTGCCGTTGGCGATGTGTACGGCGATCGCGAGATCGAGCTCGGTGGCGATTTCGTATATCGGATAAAAATAGGAATCCGAAAGATGGCGCTCTCCCTCCAATGGCCGCATGCATACCGCGACGGCGCCATTTTGTTTCGCGAATTTCACTTCTTCAACGGCTGCATCGATATTCATCGCCGGAATCACACAAGAATAGAACAATCGGCCCCGGCTCCTTTTCGAAATTTCCGCCAGCCAGCGGTTCCAGCTTCGGCAGAGCGCAACCTCTGCGTCCGCTCGAGTCGTGATCCGCTCGATCCAAAAGGTGTTGTGCAGCACCTGCACGTCGATGCCTAGTTCATCCATATGCTTCAAGCGCAGATCGACGTCGTCGAGCTGGCGGGCGGCTTGCGGCGTCTCGAAATTTCGTCCGGCGCGCTGAGCAAAATCGTGGAGCTCACGCTCGCTTAACGTGGGGAAGCGAAAGCCTGAGATTTTGTCGTCGATTACCCAGTACTCTCTGGTCGAGTCCTCTGGCGTTGAAAAAAGCTTCGGCCGATACTTGCGCTCTGACGCCTCAAGATAATCCCATGTCTGTTGGGTTTCGATCACGTGCGCATCAGCATCGATGATTTGCGGGCATGTAGCCATCGGCATTCTCCTTTTTCATCACGGCGCGGGCTGATGGAACTTAGTGTCGAGACAATGAGCCTGTCAAGCGACACGCAAATTCGGCGCATTCCGACCGTCGCGGGTTTACCTTGACCGCCACAATACGATGGGCATATGAGGCGAGTAGTCAATACTGATTGGTGGAGGGGTTCCATGAAAAGTGCTTACGGTTTAACGGTTCCCGAGTCCGATCCTTTACTCACGCGGGTTGGAGCCGGCACACGGTGCGGCGAGCTGATGCGCCGCTATTGGCAGCCGGTCTGCTTGTCTGCGGAGCTGATGGACGTCCCCAAGCGTGTGCGAATTCTCGGGGAAGACCTCGTGGCTTTTCGCGACGGCTCGGGACGCGCGGGCTTGCTGTTTTTTCGTTGCAGCCACCGCGGCACCTCGCTGGAATACGCCCGTGTTGAAGAATGCGGGCTTCGCTGCTGCTATCATGGCTGGCTTTACGACGTCGAAGGCAACATTCTCGAGATGCCACTGGAGCCGGCTAACAACCCCTTCGTCAAACATATTCAGCATCCATGCTATCCCATCCGCGAATTCGGCGGCTTGGTGTTCGCTTACATGGGACCGCTCGAAAAAATGCCGGAGTTCCCGATTTACGACGTCTGGCTAAAACCCGGCGGGACACTCAAGGCGCGCATGGGGCCGCGCGTCGGCGGTCCAGTCAATTGCAATTGGCTGCAAGCCGAAGAAAATCTCATGGACGCTCTACATACCTTCTGGCTTCATACGCGCCACAGCGGCGCGCAGTTCCCGTCGCAAACCTACGGTCTCGATCCCGATGGATTGCAATACGAGGAAACCGGGCACGGCATGCGTTTCGTGCTCAAACGGAGACTGGAAAGCGGAAGATGCTGGGAGCTTATCTGGGAAATGATCATGCCGCTGAACGTGCATCTGGTTTACACCGACGAGCCCAAGAGCGAACGGGTGCGGGCGGTAACTTACTGTGTACCGATCGACGACACGCATCAGCTCGGCGCGAGCATTCGCTGGGTGCCTGATGGCGAAATCGAATCGCTTTCAGGCCGAGAGCAACTGGCGCCGGGCGGGCGAAAAAATATCAGTTACGAATACACCCAGCGTCATCCCGACGATAAGGAAGCGGTGGAAGGACAGGGACCGATCGCAATTCACGCACTGGAGCATCTGGTCACATCCGATCGAGGCGTCATCATGTTTCGCAACATTTTGCGCCAAGCGATTCAGGCTGTAGAGCGTGGCGAAGATCCGAAGGGAATATGCCGCGATTCAGCCGACGCGGCGTGCGTCGCCACGATGGCCGGCAGCGTGGTGCGCGACTGAAGACTTGTCGTCTTACTGTCGCTTTTTATGTCATACCGGCGAACGCCGGTATCCAGGTTGTTCCATTCGAGGCTGAAACGACTGGATTGTCGCTTTCGCGGCAATGACGCGAAAGGTCGTGGCAGGGCGTCAGCTTCGTTGGCTTGCTCGCTTCCCGCCAGCGGGTTTATCAACCGCTTCACCCCACCGAGTCAAAAACTTCAGCAGAAATATGCTCTGCTGTGCCGGCTCTACTGCCAACGGCGCTAACGAGGTCGCGACCGCAAGCGCAATATGATAGCCGATCGAGCGCGACGCCAGCGCGCGTCGATATGCGGGATGTGCACGGTTCACCCAAATAGCCGATTCGACCAATCGCCCCAAATTGGGATTGTGTGATCGATCTTCGAACTGGATATCCAAACCATAGTGAGCTGGACGATGCGCGGCGGATCGGCTGGGCAATAGAAGACCATGTTCCTGATCCGCAAAGGTCTCGGCGCGTTCACCCACAGTTGAGTTTTCGGCCTGGTTCGTCTCAGTGTACGGCTCGATTGCCGTTCCGTCTCCGTCGTCCTCCGACATGGCAGTCAATGATGCGCCAACGAAGCTCCGGGCATCCGTTACACTGCCACGCGCGCCGAGTGGCAATCGTTTTTGACCGCCGGCGCGTTGGTCAACTAAACTTGAAAGTAATGGAAAATCTATCGCGAGATCTTCCAGAAGCTGGGCAAGGTCGCGCTGGAGCGGGCGCACCTCGCGCGGCGGCGCTTCTTCGCCGGTTGTCGGTGCGTCGCCCCATTCGGCAAGCTGCCGCGATACGGCCTGCTGAATGGCTTTACGAAAAGCAAGATAGGTTGCGCCGCGCGGGCCCGTGCGGATAAAATCGCCTTTGTTCAGAGTTAAGCACGCCGCTAGTTCGGGGACTTCAATCAGTCCGCCGATTCGTTCTGCCGCATTTGGTGACACAGTGAGCCAATCCCCACGCCGTATTACTTTGCCGAATGTGCTGATCGCGATGCCGCGCTGATCTTCCGGTAGCGCTCTATCTTCACGAAACAAATAGCCAAGGGCCGACGGCTTGCGCTTGCGAAACAGACGTATTTCGAGCGGCGCCTGTAGCGCCGTTATCGGGTGCCGTTTCGTCAACTGTTGCTGATTTACATCGATGGCCACGCCGTCGGGGTACTGTAGTGCGAGAAAATCATTGAACGCCGAATCCAGAAGCGTTTGAAAATGGCGCCTGAGACTTGTTTCCAAAAAACCGGGATCGAGCAATGGCGACAACGGGTTTCGCAATGTGAGCCGGACCGCCGTGCCGCGCGCAGCGACCCGTCCCGCAGGAGCTACCCACTTCCACGGGGCGCGATGGCGCGATGCCAGATGCCACGCGGAGGCAGCGTGCGTTTTGCCCCGTCGAGTTTCGGTCAGAACTTCTTCAGAAATGAGCAGTCCAAGCTTAATGCCGACGCCTGCGAAGCCGATGCCTTGGCCGCGAATTTTATTGCTCGATGCGATGTCATGAAAACGCGCCAGATCGCGGCGCTGCATGCCTGACCCGTTGTCGATGACGGTCAGCGTACGCTCGGCCGAATCGCAGACGAATGAAAGGCTCGAGGCGCCGGAATCCAGCGCGTTCGCCATCATCTCGGTGAGGATTGTTTCTTCAACTGCTCCAGGATAAGCATCTCGCAAATCCTCAAGGAGATGAAGCAAAAGTCAACGCGAGTTTCGCCCATCGCTCTTCCTTCAAGCCTTGGCGGCGCTATTGCTGCGCTTTTTTTGCGTTGGCTTTAGCGTCGTCAATGATCGGCTGGAGCTTCTTTTTCAGCGCAGGATTGAGCTGAAAAGCTTTCTGGAAATCGGCATCGGCTTCCTTAGCATTGTTCTGATAAACGCGAATGATACCGCGATAGACGTAAGCGTCGGCATTTTTCGGCTGCATACTAATGACCGCGCTGAAATCCCGCGCCGCGTAATCGTATTTATCAAGCCGCATATAGCCGAGGCCGCGATTGAACGGCGCCTCGGGATCCTTGGGATTGAGGCGCATCGCTTCGCTGTAATCCGCGACGGCGTCTTCGACTTTTCCAAGCTTCGCCTGCGCCAGCCCGCGGTTATAAAACGCGGCCGCTGATTTGTCATTGAGCCGAATGGTTTCGCTGAAGTCGCGCACAGCCTCATCATTTTTTTGCAGATCCGCATAGGCGATGCCGCGATTATAGTAGGCATCGGCCAAATTGCCATCGCGGCTCAACGCGTCATCATAGTCTTTGATCGCATTCTCTTTCTCATCTAGCGCCAGATAAGCATTGCCTCGGTTGAAATAATTTTGCGCGTTGGCGGGCTCGATGCGAATCGCTTCGCTGAAGTCCTTGACCGCGGCGTCATATCGGCGCGTGTCGAAGAGAATGCTGCCACGATTCACGTAGCTGCGGGCGTCTTCCGGATCGAGTTTGAGTGCCGCGCTGTAGTCGCTGAGCGCGGTTGCGTCCTGTTTCAGGCGGCGGTGAGCATTGCCGCGATTATAATAAGCCTCGCCGTCCTTGGGATTGAGCCGGATCGCCTCGGTATAGTCTTTGATCGCCTCCTGATTCGCGCCGAGATCATAGTAAGCGTTGCCGCGGTTGAAATACGCCTCCGCGAGCTTCGGGTGGGTCTTGATGACCTTGTCGTATTCCGCGACGGCTTCTTTCAGCTTTCCGGCTTCGTGAAGCTCCAGAGCCGTCTTGAGCGGCTCCTCGATGCCCGCCGCGCCACTGATCCCCGGAAAAAAGGCAATCGCGGCCGACACCAAAACCAACACCCAACTGCGGTTGCGGATGGCAATCATTTGACCGGTGTCATGAGCGGCTCGAGCTTGTTCCTCAAAGAGGGATCCAACTCGATAGCTTTTTTGAAGTCGGTTTGCGCATCATCGCTCTTGCCTTGTCGCGCCCGAATCACGCCGCGATTGGCATAGATCCTTGCGTTCTTCGGTTCGAGCTTGATCGCTTCGTCGTAATCTTTAGCGGCCTCATCGTAGCGACCAAGAAGCGAGTACGCATTGGCGCGATTGTTATACGCTTCGCCGTTTTTCGGTTCGAGCTTGATCGCTTCGGAATAATCCTGGATCGCGTGATCGTTCTGTCCCAACCGCCGATAAGCAAAGCCGCGGCTGTAATAAATCTCGGCATCTTTGGGTTCGAGCTTTTGCGCCTGAGTGAGATCCTTAATCGCCTGTTCGAATTGATTCAAACCGTTGTGAGCCAGGCCGCGCTGGCGATAGGCCTTGGGCGCCTTGGGATCGAGCTTCAGAACGTCATCAAAATCTTTAATCGCGCGATCGAACTGTTTTTTTGCCAGATGAGCATTGCCCCGATTGAAGTAAGCGTCGACGGATTTGGCATTGAGTTTTAGCGCCTCGTCATAATCCCTGATCGCGTCGTCATGCTGACCCAGCTTGAAATAGGCGAGACCGCGGTTGTTATATGGCTCGTCGGCTTTTGGCGAGGACTTGATCGCGCGATCGTACGCCGCCACGGCCTCCTTATACTTTCCCGCCTTGTACAGTTTTACGCCTTCGCTGAAGGCATTTTGCGCTTCGCCGGCAAAAATGACCGCCGGCAGCAGCAAGAAAATCGCTAGCCAAATCTCCGCCAGCGGAGCGGTGTGCTGCATGACTTAAATTCTTTAACGCATGCTGCCGCGGATGTCCATTCGATCGTGGTTACGACCTTGGTCCACTAGACAAAAATACTAAAAAGGATTAGATCATAGGCTTAACAATTTCGGATCCCAACAGGAGGATTTGAGCATGACCACCGCCGCAGCGGCTACGCGAACCGCGGAACAAGTTTTAGGAAAGGACAAAATCGTCTCGTCAGATTCGCATATCATGGAGCCGCCCGATCTCTGGGAGGCCAATCTGACGCCAAGCCTCAAGTCTAAATTTCCGAAATTCCCGCCGCGGAACACCGCTGGCGAAAAGCCCGGCGGACACGATCCCAAAGCGCGCCTTGACGAAATGGCCGTTGATGGCGTTAGCGCGGAAGTTCTCTATGCGACGCACGGACTTCGCCTTTACGCCCTCGAAGATGCGGAACTGCAAGAAACATGCTTTCGAATCGCTAACGATTGGATGATCGATTACTGCAATGTCGCGCCGGGGCGACTCTTCGGGATTCCGATGATTTCCATGTACAATATCCCGAAAGCGATCAAAGAGCTCGAACGCTGCAAAAAAGCCGGCATGATCGGTTGCATGATTTGGCAGGTTCCGCCCGAGCATCTGCCGTTCACCAGTGATCACTACAATCCGTTCTGGGAAGCCGCTTCCGAACTCAACATGCCGGTCAATGTGCATATCCTGACCGGCTTCAATTATAGCCGTTTCGAACGCAAGGGGTTGGATACCTACCGCATGACCGTGAACCAGAAGCTTACCGACGCCGCAAATATTCTGTTCGATTTTGTTTTCGGCGGCGTGCTCGCGAAAAATCCCAAACTGAAACTGGTCTATGTCGAAAACGAAGTAGGCTGGATTCCGTTTTACTGTCATGAATGGGATAAATACTTCGTCCGGCACAGCCCGAAGGCGCCCCTTCCTTACATGCAAAAGCTGCCGAGCGAATACGTGCGCGAGCAGGTCTATGCAACCTTCTTCAGCGATCCGTGCGGTGGCCGCATGATGGACTGGTTCGGCGAAGATAATTTCATGTGGTCGAGCGATTATCCGCACGCCGCGTCGACCTGGCCGCATTCACGTCAGGTCATCGCCGACGAGCTTGGCCATCTCCCCAAACCGGTCATTGACAAGGTCGTGCGCCAGAATGTTATCGATTTGTACGATTTGAAGGTCGACGGCATCAACAATTAATAAAATCTTCGTTTGAAAGGAGCAAGCATGCACGCAGCGAGAAAATTGGAGCCCACGGAAAAACCCAAGACGCAAAAGTTTTCATTGCGCACGCCGTATATGAAACAGGGCCGCATTACGCAGTTGGTCGCGGAGACCGAGAACATGTGGCTTCACACCAAGATCAACTATGAAGGTGGCGAAAACGAGATCCACACTCACCTCGATGAAGATCATGCGTTTATCGTTCTCGAAGGACAGATGAGCGTGTTCGACGAAAAGGGCGGCGAGATTAGAGTCGAAAAGCATCAGGGCGTGATGATTCCCAAAGGAGCGTACTACCGGTATCTCAATACTGGTAGTGAAAACCTGGTGGTGCTGCGGGTTGGCGCCGGCGTGAAAGGGCAGAAGCAGGGCGGTGAAGAAATGCGAGTCCGCCCGGACGGCAAACCGTTGATCGCGTCCTCGGAGGAGAACAAGACGGTGCCCCCGATCGAGGATAGCAGGTTTTTTGCGGACACGGCGGGCTAATTAAGCCGCGATCGACAGAGTTTACAGTCCGGCCACTGCTCTTCAGTGGCCGGTTTCGTTTTAGGGAGCCGCTATGACTGAAGCGATTCGCCCGATGCCGGATGAAATGCCCGTGGAGCTGTGGCGCGGCGTCATGCCGTCCTCGCCGGTTTGGCACGGCAGAGTGATGTCGCTTTTTGTCGCGCCGAAATCGGCGGAAGAAATGGTCTCGCTCTCCACGGTCCGGGCGTTGGCGGACCGAGGGCTTGAAGGCGATCGGTTTTTCCGGGACTCGTGGAGCGCCATTGACCGCTCCGATAAAGCCGTGAGTTTGATCGAAGACGAGGTCCTCGACCTCGCCGCCGCAGAGCTTGGAGTCGAGTCGATCGCGCAAAAAACTCGCCGAAACATCGTCACGCGCGGCGTTGCGCTGATCGATCTGCTGCATCGAGAGTTCGTGGTCGGTAACGTTCGGATGCGCGGTATCCGTCTGTTCGAGCCGTGCGCTCATCTGGTGATGGTTTCCAAGTTGCCGGGGATTTTCAAGGCGCTCAACCACCGAAGCGGCCTCAAAGCGGCAATCCTGAGCGACGGCATAATTTCCGTGGGTGATCGGATTGCATTGGACGAGGTTAAGATTACCGCGGTTGAATAGAGTGGACGCCCAATCTCTCATCTCGAACGTCAGACTGTGTGAAAACTTGTCATTTCGAGGCGAAGCCGAGAAATCTTTCTTTTTATGTAGTTGAAAATGCAAGATCTCTCACTCCGTTCGAGATGACAAATTGGCGGCAAAATGAGTTTTCACACAGTCTGACAGTGAGAGATCTTTCCTTAGAGATTAAGGCACAGCGGATAATAAATCAGTGTCCTAAGAAAGATTTCTCCCTCCGGTCGAAATGACAATCAGCCGTTTGTAAATTTTCCGATTGCGCGGGTTCTAGCCACCATATTTCAAAAGAACCGAACCAAAAACTTTGTCCGGAATCTCGTTCAGTGTGGAAGCGGGTGGTACAAATGAAGTGGAATGAATTGAAAAGCGGTACCATGCCTGAATGATAAAAGATTAATCATGGACTTTGGACTCCATTTGCCGGCATCGTCGGCGGCGGTCAAGCCTGAAGATCTCGTTCGCTTCGCGCAGCAAGCCGAAGCTCTCGGGTTTTACTGCTTGACCATCGCCGATCACGTCGTTGTGCCGAAAAATATTTCGGTTCCTTATCCTTACACGGTCGACGGCAAATATCCCGGCACCGGTTACCACCTCGAGACACTGACGACGATGGGTTATCTCATGGGCGCAACAAAACGGATTCGCTTCGCGACCAGCGTGATGATTTTGCCGTACCGAAACCCGATCGCGACCGCAAAAATGCTCGCAAGCCTCGACGTATTGTCCGGCGGTCGGGTGATCGTCGGCGCGGGCGTCGGCTGGATGAAGGAAGAGTTCGAGAACATCCGCACGGAGCCGTTCGACGAACGGGGGAAAGTCACGGACGAATATATAGCGGCATTTAGAGAGTTGTGGACGAGTGACAATCCATCTTTTGACGGCAAATACTGCCGTTTTTCTGATATCGTTTTTTTGCCAAAACCCGTGCAGAAACCCACAATCCCGATCTGGATCGGCGGGCATAGCAAACAAGCGATTCGCCGTGCGGCGCGACTTGGCGACGGCTGGCACCCGATCGGCGGCGTGCCAACCATCCCTCTCGAGCCGCAAGACGTAGCGGCAGACATGTCGATGCTGCGCGAATATGCTGAAAAAGCCGGCCGCGATGCAAAAAAAATTCGCGTCGCGCTGAAAGGCTCATTGTTCGATCGCGAAAAGCAGATCACTCCGGGCAAGCGCCGTCGCTTTATCGGCAGCGCCGAAGAAGTTGCCTCCGATATTGGTGACTATCGCGCCGTCGGCGTGGATACGATGATCTTCGACGTGCGCCGACCCACCGTCGGCGAAACGTTGGAGCGCATGGAGTGGATGGCCAAGGATGTCTTCCCCCAAGTGTAGGCTGTCGGCATCGCCACTCCGGCCGAATCTAAAATCGAAAATTTCTTTATTACGCCGCCTTCGGTTGGGGAATCTCCGCTGGCCAGTTTTCGATATAGACCGGCTCCGGCGGGAACCCGAGCACATTCAGATATAGGTATTCGCGCCAGGCCGGAAACTTTCGCACGTTTTCGACCGGGACATTGAAGTACTTGCGCAGGAACTCGCGGCGCGGCGGATCAAAGATCGTGCGCGGGCGGCTGTTAAGCGCTTGCCGCTCAATCTCGCCGATGCGCTTCCTAATCGGTGCTTCGCCCCAAATTTCAATTTGCTCCCATACGTAATCATGGATTTTCTGTAAAATTGCGTCGTGATGGCTACGTTCCTCCGCGTGAACCACCCGTTCTTCGAAATCAAGCAGCTTCGGCGTGGTTATCTGAATGCTCTGGATGCTGGCCGCAGTCACGTGGCCGTAGGGCCATAGATTACCGGAAAAAATGTAACTCAAAAAATCCCGCTTCATGATCTGATGATGCTCGATCCGCGGGGTAAGGCCATACTTGCGCTCGAACTCAGGGTCTGGTTTGGAGTGATCACGGCCTGGGTCGATAGCATTGGCCTGACGGATGTAACCCCAACCGTGGCCGGCTTCAGTACCGGCATGCTCGGCGAGAAAATAACGCCATTCGCAATCCATTTCGAAGTGCGCCATGGCATAACATGCCGTGCCGACCGTGACTTCGAGCTCGTCCCGACCGCGGTGAGCTAGCCAGCGCGCCAAACGTTCCCGCTCCTCGTCGTCTTTGGGCGGCCGCTTGATGCTGTCGCGGCTCTTGCGCAGTGCATCAACCTCCGCACTGATCGGGTTATCTTCGCTATAGGTAATCTTCTTTCCCACGCCCCGAATATCCGCCATATATCCTCCTGCTGTGAAGCTTTTTACTTTGCCGGATAAAGCGAGCGCACAAACCCTTCCTTTTCGATGCGCTCGAGCACACTCATATCTAATACCGCATACGGGTTGCGATTCGATGCTTCAGGCGAAACCTTGAGAATCGTGTCGATCGCCTCCTTCGAGACGATCGGGAACCGTTCATAGACCATCGTCACCCGCTGATAAACCGCTTCGATGGCTTCGGGATCGGTGAGCCGCATGCTTCGACCGATCGTTTTCTTTGCCAGATCCGGATTAGTGAGCGCAAGGTTCACGCCGTGAAGAATCGCTTTGAGAAAGCGTCCCAGCAAAAGAGGCTCTTTTTCCAGCATTGCCCGTGTGGTGACAACCGAAGTGAAGGGGCAGGGGATGCGCGCCGTCGCCATGTCTATAATCATGTGCAGCCCGGATCTCTTCGCCTCCGTGGTCTCCGGTGGCGATAAAAGCGCCGCATCGACGACTCCCGTGAAAAGGGCCTGAGAGACAAGGCCCAACCTTCCGAATGCGATCAACTTCACATCTTTCACAGGATCGAGACCCGCTCGCGCTAGCATAACCTGATTGGCCAAATTGAGCGAAGTCCCTGGCGGGGTATTCGCGATCAGCTTTCCTTTCAGATCTCTTACACCGGGAATCTCCGGCTTCGCCCATAGCTGAAAAGGAATCGCATTCACCAATCCGCTGATAATGCGAACATCGACGCCTTTCAAGTAGGCGCTAAGTGCCTGGCCGCCGCCGACGATCGCAAGTTGCAAACTGCCGGAATCGAGAGCCCGGATCATGGTCGTTCCGGCAGATTGCGTAAATTCGACATTCACCCCGTGCAGGGCGAAGAGCTTTTGCTCGACAGCAATGGAGCCCGCCAGCTGCGTAGCCGTTGCGCCGGAAAAGCCGAAACGAAGCGATTCTGCGGCGCATAAGATTTGGCTATTCGCAGCGAGTGCGACCCCCGCAAGAACAAAAAAGAATGGCGACTTGGCGAAACAAGACAAGATTAGTTTTGTAAGCACGAAGCAAACATCCGTCACCGGGCGCCAACGCGAGTTAACCGCTAAACCGCATTCATACTTCTTCCAGCGCCCTAGCGCCAGTTGTGCCGGATTGCTTCCGTAGCTAATCTGATGTGACGGCGAACGACGTGTCTGGCTTTGAAGTGAATCCACCCCGCGCTTGACAGACATGGAAGATGACTCATAAGCTTCGTCAATAGACTGGAGCTCGCATGAAGCAGATGAAGAAGTCTCATGCTCGGCATGAAGCTTGGTCAACGACCACAACACACTCTTTACGTAAAATGTTAGACAGAAGGGGACGAAATGCGTGAGATCCTCACCGGTATTTTCACTTGGCCGTGGTTCTCGGAACCGCACGGTTACAATTTCAACGGGCATTTGGTACAGCACCCTGCCGGAAATCTCTGCATCGACCCGGTAGAGCCTGGCGATCAGGATCTCGCGGAAATCGAACGGCAGGGTGTTGCGCGGATTCTCATCACCAACCGCAATCATTCCCGTGCCGCGAACAAGATTCGTGCGCGCACCCGTGCGCGCACGCTGATCCATCCGGCGGACGCAGCTCACGCCCGCAAAGAAGGCGCGGAATTGGACGGCGAATTGAATCCCGGGGATAAGGTGGGTCCCTTCGTAGTCATCGACGCGCCGGGAAAATCGCTGGGAGAAGTCGTGCTTCATTGGCCGGAACGAAGAATTCTTCTGGTCGGCGACGTCGTGGTGGGCGATCCGCCGGGAAAATGCAAGCTCTTGCCCGATAAGGTAGTGGACGACCCGCCGCGCCTGCGCGACAGCGCCCGTCAACTTCTGGCGCTCGACTTCGACATTCTACTGGTTGGCGACGGCGTGCCGATTCTCGCGGGAGCGAAAGAGAGATTGCGCGAATTGGTGGAGACTTTTTAGATGGCTCAGCGTTTATCGTCCGGCCCGGTAAATCTTTTTGCCTCGTTGCTGTTTCAAAGTCCTAAGGTCGTGGAGTGCTCAAGATTATTAACTTATACCGTTGAAACACTCCCTCGTTATCGCCTAGTGTTTCTTAGGTTCCCGAAAAGCACCAGCCGGCTAGCTTAGAGGAGCGATCATCTATGCCTCACCGGGTCATCCATCTCATCAATCCCAAAACGGACTCGCTTACCACGCGGCCGCTCTATCTCAATCGGGCGCTTTACTCGCCGCTCGCAGGCCTGCTCGCAGTCGCGAGCGCGATCCCGCGAGATCGGTATGAGGTGATACTGACCGATGAGAATATCGAGTCCATCGATTTCGAGCTCGAGGCCGACCTCGTTGGCATCTCTGCCATGACGTGTTACGTGAACCGCGGCTATCAGATCGCCGATACATTTCGAAAGCGCGGGGTGCCGGTGGTCATGGGTGGCGTCCATCCGAGCTTCATGCCGCAGGAAGCGCTGCGGCATTGTGACGCCGTGGTGATCGGCGAGGTGGAGCTGGTGATCTCCAAGCTCCTGGACGACCTCGAACGCGGCGAGATGCGCGGCACCTACAAATCGGAGCGGCTCCACCCGATGGAAAACCTGCCGGCGCCGCGCTACGACCTAATCAAGAAGCACCGTTACGTAAACAGCACGTTCGTACAGACCTCGCGCGGCTGTCATCAGGGTTGCACGTTTTGTGCAGAGCCGCTGATGAACGGATTGAAGTTCCGCTATCGTCCGGTCGATGAAGTGATGCACGAAGTGGACAACTGCGGTTCGCGCACGATCTCGATTAACGATGCCGATTTTTTCGGCACCCCCGAACGCCCGAAGCAGGTGATGCGCGCGCTCAAGGACCGCGGCGTTCATTGGCAGGCGGGTGTTACTTCGAAGCTCGCGCAGGATGACCGCATGTTGGAGCTCGCCGCCGAAAGCGGCTGCACGTTGCTCAGCATCGGTTTCGAGTCGATTTCGCGCAAGACGTTAGAAAGCGTGCACAAGCACGTCAATCGGCCGGAGACATTCGCCGCGCTCGTCGAAAAGGTACACTCTTACGGGATTATGGTTTTCGGCCTTTTCATGTTCGGGTTCGACGGCGATGATGCCTCTGTCTTCGAAGAGACCGCGCGCTTCAATATAAAAGCAAATTACGACGCCTGTGCGTACTCCGTCCTGACGCCTTACCCCGGGACGTTGACATGGTACGAGATGAAAAAAGCCAATCGGATCGTCTCGTTCGACTGGTCAAAGTATGATCAGGGAAATGTGGTCTATCGACCGGCAGGAATGTCGGGCGAGGAGCTCCGGCTGGGTCAGATTTGCGCGTACGAGACATTCTACACGCCATCGTCGATCGCTCGCCGTTTTCCGCTCCGCGGAGGCCGCAAGCGATTCCAGTGGTCGATCTATAATCTTTTCATGAAGAAGGGGTCGGAGACGGACCGCAAGGCAGCGATCGCCGAGGCAACCGAGGCTCCGGAAACCGCCCCGATGCCGCCCATCCTGCCGATCAAGAAGGAGTGGCGCCAGGCGGTGCTGGAGGCCACCCAGGTAGCAGATCCTCACTGAGCCGAAATCTTTGTTCGGAAGTGCTCGTCCTAAAGAGTATCACGGCCAGACCAGCCGATCGCGTCAGGTCGCCGTCACCTCAGTAAATCGACGAGATTTAATCGCTGATTGATTCGCCGCTGTTCGGCTTTTAAAAAATCGCTTGGATGAGAGAAACGCGCTACGGCGTAGTATACTTATGCTATCTGGGAAAATTTTACACTGTCGTTCAGCTATTGATGCTCGGGGAGAAGCGAAATGAAAATCTCCGCCAATGTGCTTGAAGCCGTCGGCAACACTCCACTGGTCCGGCTCAACCATATTACCGCCGGAATTTCCGCGACGATCTGCGCAAAACTCGAAGCGTCCAATCCTGGGAGAAGCGTGAAGGACAGAATCGCGCTCGCTGTAGTCGAAGATGCGGAAAGGAAGGGATTACTCAAGCCGGGAGGAACGATCGTTGAGCCCACTTCGGGAAATATGGGAGTGGCGCTGGCGATCGTCGCCGCCGTGAAAGGTTACAAATGTATCTTCACAATTCCCGATAAAATGAGCATCGAAAAGATCCGGCGCCTGCGCGCCTTTGGCGCCGAGGTGGTCGTGACGCCGACGGCTGTGCCACCGGAATCGCCCCAATCGTACTATTCGGTCGCCAGACGTCTTTCCGAGGAGATCCCGGGCGCGTATATGCCGATGCAATACGATAATCCGGCAAACCGCGAGGCGCACTACGCATCTACGGGTCCTGAGATCTGGAAGCAGACCGACGGAAAGCTCACTCACTTTGTCGCTGGTATTGGAACCGCCGGGACAATCTCCGGAACCGCCAAATACCTGAAGGAAAAAAATCCACAGTGCCAGGTCATCGGAGTCGATCCCGAGGGATCCATCCTCGCCAAAGCATTCAAACGTGAGAAATGGTCATGGACTGACTCGCATCCGTACAAAGTCGAAGGGATTGGCGAGGACTTTGTGCCGAAAAATCTGCTCATGCAATACATCGACGATGTCGTAACTGTTTCAGATCGCGATGCGTTTCTGACCGGGAGACGATTGACGAGGGAGGAAGGTCTGTTCTGCGGCGGATCGTCCGGCGCCGCGGTTGCGGGCGCTCTCGAATTTGCGCGAGCGCGCCGGCTCGGCAAAGAAGGTCTTGTCGTGGTCTTACTTCCGGATGCGGGAGAAATCTATTTGTCGAAGATGTATTCAGACGAATGGATGAGACAAAATCAGTTTCTCGGAAAAAGCGCCCGGGTGAGCGATATTCTCGAATCGAAAAGGCGAAGAGTTCCTGAGCTGCTGTCGGCCGAAACAACCTCGACGGTGCGGGATGCGATCACCACGATGAACCGATTCGGCGTCTCGCAACTTCCGGTGTTCGATAAGGGAAACCTGATCGGGTCGCTGTGCGAGAGCTCGCTCTTCCAAAGATCGATGGAAAGCCCCGAGGTGATGGAATTGACCGTCGGGGCTCTGCTCGAGCCGCCGTTTCCCACCGTGGGGCTGGACGAAGACGTCTATGAGGTTGTGCAGCTTCTGAAATCGGCACCGGCCGTGCTCGTCCGCGATGCGGCGAAGTACCAGGGGATTGTGACACGATTCGACGTCGTCGGTCACTTGGGTGGACAACCCTGATGGCGCGAATGAAGCGAGGTGGGCATCAGCAGTCGATGAAATTTGCCACGCGCGCGATCCATGCCGGACAAGAGCCGGAAGCCGCGACCGGGGCGATCACTGTTCCGATCTACCAGACGAGCACTTTCGCGCAGAGCGCGCCCGGCGTCCACAAGGGTTACGACTACTCGAGGACCGATAATCCTACGCGTACGGCGCTCCAGACGGCGCTCGCGAGTCTGGAGTCGGCTGAGTACTGTCTCGCCTTTTCTTCCGGTATGGGCGCGGCAACGACTGCGATGCTACTGCTCAAAAGGGGAGATCACGTGATCTCGTCGCGAGACGTGTACGGCGGCACCTTCCGGCTTTTTCGCACGGTGCTGCAGAATTTCGGCCTCACATTTTCTTTTATTGAAACGTCCAGCGTGAGAGAAATCGAGCGCGCTATGACGCGGCGCACTCGACTTGTCTGGATCGAGTCGCCGACCAACCCGCTGCTCCGAATCACGGATATCAGAGCAGCGGCAAAAATTGCCCACGACCACGATGCTCTTTGTCTCGTCGACAACACCTTCGCATCGCCGGTTTTCCAGCGCCCTCTGGAGCTTGGCGCCGATCTAGTCCTTCACTCGACAACGAAGTATCTGGCGGGCCACGCTGACGTCGTCGGCGGCGCGATTTGCCTCAATGAGGTCGCGCTCTACAAGCGACTCAAGTTCCTGCAAAATGCCGCCGGCGCGACGCCTTCTCCGTTCGACTGCTTTCTCACGCTGCGGGGAATCAAGACTCTCGCTTTGCGCATGCGCGAGCATGAAAAGAATGCGACGGAGATCGCGCGTTTCTTGCAAGACCACACGCGGGTGCG
>Ga0075434_100001557_pt1 | contig 19447 bp, 18 predicted proteins | sample RhiMethybrSRZTD3_FD_75298 | JGI IMG/M metagenome (GOLD analysis project Ga0075434, IMG submission 75298) | Populus rhizosphere microbial communities from Tennessee, USA - Rhizosphere MetaG P. TD hybrid SRZTD3 | ecosystem: Host-associated > Plants > Roots > Rhizosphere > Soil | place: USA... | reverse complement strand
CGTGGCCCGGATTGGGAGCGACGGGTCGGCACGAGTTGCTGCGGGTCGAAGGAAATGTCTCAAGGTGCTGTCTGCGTGGCTGATGTACCGCCGGTTCTCCCAGGCGCTGAAGGTCGCCGTGCAGGACGAAGGATTTGTGCAGATCCTCGGGGCGGCGGTGCTCCTCGTCGTGATCGGCACCGTTACCTACACGACAAGCCAGGATTGGAGCCTGGTGGACGGCTTCTACTTCGCCGTCGCGACGCTGACGACATCGAGCATCGCCGACCCGCGTCTCGTCATCACCGGTGCTCCGATCAAGATCTTCACCGTCTTCTACATCCTCGTCGGCATCGGCATCCTGGTCGAACTCGTCCGACAAATCGGCTTCGCCTACGTTGAAGTCCGACGAGCAGAAAAAGCCGCGAAGCGGGAGAAGGCCGACCCACAGCAGCCAGCACCTCCAGAAGCCTGACTGAGGAGGGCGAGCGCCCACACTCCGGCGGGGCGGGCGTCACTACCTACTTAGGGGTATCAAGTGTCCTTACGCGCCACCGCACCTACTCTGCGCCAAGCTTGTCCCGCGAACGGACTAGGCGGGGTGGTCTCTTGAACTCGGCTGCGGGGTGCGAGAACATCGGGAGAATCGCTAGCGGACGTGTCACGCCGTGCCGCTACGCTCGGGGCCACGCCGGCATCCCGGGTCTTTAGCGTTCGCAGCTAGTGATCTTGTCTAGGCACTCGGCCGGAGCCCGCCGTTGACCGCCTCAGGGGCCAGACCTTAAAGTGGCGGAGTCAACCAGGAGGTAGGGGTGCTATGCGCGCTAGAGGGGTTCCTTCGAGGTCGTGCCTTTTCATCTCCGTTGCCGCGCTCTCGGCGGCGCTCGTGCTCGGGGTCGCGCCGTCCGCGCAGGCGGGGAATGTTGCTCCGAACCCGAGCTTCGAGCTGGACTGCTCCGGCGTACCGTGCAGTTGGACTACGAACGTGTCTGGCGCGGGCACGATCACCCGGGATACGACCGTCGCTCACAGTAGCGTGGCGAGTTTGAAGGAGACGGCCGACGCTAACGGCACACCCGGCGCTGCGTCCGATTGCATCCCAACGTCGGCAGGCACGAATGTAACGAGGTCTTTTTGGTATCGGACGACGAGCGCGTTCGTTACCCGCGTCACTTTCAACTTGAAGTTCTACGCCTCCTCGAACTGCTCCGACCTGACCTCGGTAGGACCGAGCAATCTCCTCACCTTGTCGCCGATAGCGGACGGCGAGTGGCATCAACTCATGGATTCGTCCCTCCTCGAGGTTTTCCCTGGCAACAACGGAGCGCTGGCAACGCTGTTCTTCCAGTGCATTCCGTCGACGTGCCCCACGGGGACGGTAGTCAACTTCGATGACGTAATCATGGGCTCCGGACCCCTTGCGGTCACGATCGCGTCCTTCACGGCCGTCCGCTCGCACAAGGGCGTACTCGTCCGCTGGCGCACCGGGACGGAGGCGAACGAGCTCGGCTTCAACGTCTACCGGCAGCAGGGCGCACGGCGCGTCCGCGTGAACCGGCGGCTGCTCCCCGCGCTTGGCGGGCTGCAGGGCTCGTCGTACTCGTACCGCGACCGCCGCGCACCCAAGCACCGGGCGTTGCGCTATTGGCTGCAGGACGTGGCCGTCCACGGGACACGCGCCTGGCACGGGCCGGTTCGCGTCTCCGGCGCGTAACGCTCAGTCGGAGGCCTTCAGGAAAGTTGGCTCGCCGCCGCTCCCAGCGTTGTGGGCAAGCTCTCGCGGCCGTACGGGCTACTCAGCGTTTTTCGGATGCTCCTCCATCCGTGGGATCTGATCTGCAACGCCGACCTCGGCTGCGGCGCTAAGACGCTCGGCCGGGCGAGGCGAGGCCCGGACGACCTGGCCCTCGGCGAGGAGGCTGTCGCTGCTAGTAGCCGGGGACAGCAGGTTCACCTTGAACTCGGCGGTTAGCACCCCCGGGTCAGCAGGCATTCACTCGAGCACCTCGAGCACGACGCCTCGTACCTGCGGCGGGGTGCCGCCGATTTCGTACGCCTCGAGCACCTGGGCGGCGGCGCGTTCGGCGGCCTCTCGGTCCCGGGCGTGCACCTCCGCGAGCGCCTCACCGGGCCGAACGCGGTCGCCGCGCTTCTTGCGGCAGACGATCCCGACCGAGTGGTCGATCGTGTCCTCCTTCGTCCGGCGTCCCGACCCGAGCTCGAGCGCCGCGAGGCCGATACGCATCGCGCTGAGGCGAGTCACGAAGCCCTCGTGCTCCGTCTCGACGTCGTGGATGATCGACGCCTGCGCGAGGGCGTGCTCCGCGGGATCCCCGCCTTGCGCGGTCACCCAGCGCTCGTAGTGCGTCAGCGCGGATCCGTCGGCAATGGCTTGCTCGGCCCGGCGACGTGCCTCGGCGTGCTCGATGCCGAGGTCGGAGACGGCGAGCAGGTGGGCGGACGCCTCGAGCACGAGCTCAGTGAAATCGGCGGGCCCCTCGCCCCGCAGCGTGGCCATCGCCTCGCGGAGCTCGAGGGCGTTTCCGACGGCCTCGCCGAGCGGCTGGTCCATGTCCGTGAGCAGGCAGACCACGCGCCGTCCGGCAGCACGGCCGAGCTCGAGCATCGCCTGCGCCAGCTGAGCGGCCGTCTGAAGCGTCTTCATGAACGCCCCGTCGCCGACCTTGACGTCGAGGACGATCGACTCGGCCCCGGCGGCGATCTTCTTCGACATGATGCTCGCGGCGATCAGCGAGATGTCGTCGACCGTCGCGGTCACGTCGCGGAGCGCGTAGAGACCCTTGTCGGCGGGAACGAGATCGTCGGTCTGGCTCACGATCGCGACCCCGACGTCGCGCACCTGCGCGATGAATTCGTCGCTCGCGAGCTCGACGCGAAAGCCGGGAATTGACTCGAGCTTGTCGAGCGTGCCGCCCGTATGGCCGAGCCCGCGCCCGCTCATCTTCCCGAACGGGACGCCGCACGCGGCGACGAGGGGCCCGACGGCGATCGACGTCTTGTCGCCGACCCCACCGGTCGAGTGCTTGTCGACCACCCTCCGGCCGAGCGCGGCGCGCAGATCGAGAGTGCGTCCACTCGCGACGAACGCCTCTGTCATCGCCTCCGTCTCGGCCGTGGACAAACCACGGAAGTAGACGGCCATGAGAAACGCCGCCATCTGGTAGTCGGGGACCGAGCCGCTCGCGTAGCCGAGCACGAGCTCCTGCACCTCGTCGGCGGCGAGCTCCTCGCCGTCGCGCTTGCGCTCGATCAATCGCGCGGGGTGGATCACGCGAGCTCGGCGACGAAGACGACCGACGCGCGGCGGACGCGCAGCGGACCGTCGAAGGCAGGGAGCTCCCGACCGCCTCCCGAGAGGACGCCGGCTGCGTCGACGTACGCCTGAGCCTCGGCCCGGCTCGGGAAGACGATCCAGCCAGAGCCGTCCCGTCGTTCGACCGCGGAGAAGTGACGGAGCAGCTGCGGCTCGCCGTTCTCGGCGGAGAACGAGCTGTCGAGGCCCGTGCCACCGAGGAGCTCGCCGAGTTCCCGCAGGTGCTCTTCCGAGTTCGTGGCGGCGACCAGGCGACCCCCCGGGCGGAGAACACGCGCCAGCTCGGCGAGGGCCCGGTCGACGTCTGAGACGTGGTACAGCATCCAGGCGGCCAGCGCCACGTCGAACTCCCCGTCCGCGAACGGAAGCTCCTGCGCGTCGCCGACGATCGCGTGCACGCCGCGCGCGACGGTGAGCGACGCCATGTGCTCGGACTGGTCGAGCGCGACGACGTCGCAATCGAGGTCCCGTGCGATGCGTTCGGCCATCGCGCCCTGACCGCAGCCGACCTCGAGCACCCGCGTCGGACGCGCTTCGGCCACGGCCTCGAGCACCATCTCGCGGGGATCGGGCCCTTCCGCAAAACGGTACGCAGCCAGGCGTCCGGCGAGCCCGGCGTCGGTTGAGTACTCGCGACGAACGAGCTCCGGCTCGTCGAGGCGCCCGAACAGCGTCACGGGCGCATCGCCCAGGGATCGTGGATGTTCACGCAGGCGAGGATAACCCGGCCGGCCGAGCCACTCAGGACGGCCATGTGAGCCGCCTGCTGGCTACTCCCCGATGATCGGCGTGCCGGGCAGGCGGCGTCCGGGGGCCTTGCCCCCCAGCCAGGCGTTGATGGTCGCCCCGACGTCCGCGAACTCGCCGTTGTGGATCTGCCCCGCGGCGTTCCGTCCCTCGACGTACATGAGCAGCATCGCGTACTCGCGGGAGTGGTCGGTGGAGGGCGTCGTCGGGTCGCAGCCGTGATCGGAGGTGAGCACGAGGAGGTCGTGGGCCCGGAGCGCCGCCAGCAGGTCGGGGAGGCGGCGGTCGAAGTCCTGGAGGCAGCGGTGGAAGTTCACCGGGTCGTTGCGGTGCCCCCAGAGCATGTCTGTCTCGACGAGGTTCACGAAGACAAGGCCGTCGTCGACCTCCCCGAGCAGGCGCTCGGTGGTGGTGATCCCTTCGGCGTTCGACTTCGTCGGGTGCGACTCGTCGATGTCGCAGCCGGCGAAGATGTCGTGGATCTTGCCGACGCCGTGGACGGTCATGCCCGCCTCGCGGACGAGGGTCAGGTAGTTCGGCCGTCGAGGCTCGAGCGAGTAATCGTGGCGGTTCGGCGTCCGGTAGTAGTTGCCGGGCTCGCCGAGGAACGGCCGCGCGATCACACGCCCGACCGCGTGCTTGCCGGTGAGGATTCCGCGCGCCGTCCCGCAGGCGGCGTAGAGCTCGGATAGCGGCACGGTCTCCTCGTGCGCGGCGACCTGGAAGACGGAGTCGGCGGAGGTGTAGACGATCCACTTGCCGGTCCGCTGATGCTCCTCGCCGAGCTCCTGGATGATCTCCGTGCCCGACGCAGGTCGGTTCCCGAGGACCCCGCGTCCCGTGCTGTGCATGAACGGGTCGATCACGTCGTCGGGAAAGCCGTGCCGGTAGGTCGGGAACGGCGTCGGTGTCACGACGCCCATCAGCTCCCAGTGCCCCGTCGTCGTGTCCTTCCCGCGCGACCGCTCCGCGAGGCGGCCCGCGACGGCCGGAGCGCCCGGCTGGGGCGGGCAGCCCTCCAGTGGCTCGACGTTGCCGAGCCCGAATGCCTCGAGGTTGGGGAGATCGAGGCCGCCGACGGCCCGGGCGACATTCCCGAGCGTGTCCGACCCTTCGTCCCCGTACTCGTGGGCATCCGGCAGCGCGCCGGCGCCGACGGCGTCGAGCACGATTACGCAGGCCCGTGGCATGCGGCCATTCTAGGCGGGTCGTTTCGGGCGATCACGACGGCTATCCTGCTCTCGTGACCACGGTGCTCGGCCTGTTCGGACTCGTCATCTTCGCGGCGTGCGTGATCGCGCTCGCTGCCGGCGTCACCTGGCTGGTCGTCAAGCTGATCCCGGCCGAGCGGCCGGAGCGCGGGCAGGAGACTGGCTAGCGACCACGGCTCGAGGGCCTGACCGGATCAGGTCACACGGGCGAAAGCGGCAGCACGTCTTCGAGCGGAACGTAGTCGAGCCCATGTGCCTCGGCGACCGCCTCGTACGTGATGCGGCCGTCGAGGACGTTTACACCTCGGGCAAGCGACGGATCGCGGCTGACCGCCTCGGCAAGGCCGTGATCGGCGATCGCCTCGACGTACGGCAACGTCGCGTTCGTCAGCGCCTTCGTGGACGTGATCGGGACCCCTCCCGGCATGTTCGCGACGCAGTAGTGCGTGACGCCCGACACGTCATAGACAGGCTCCGAATGGGTCGTCGGCCTTGACGTCTCGGCGACGCCTCCCTGGTCGATCGCGACATCGACCAGCACGCTCCCGCGCTTCATGCCACCTACGATCTCCCTCGTCAAGAGCTTCGGTGCGAGCGCACCCGGGATCAGGACGGCTCCGATCACCACGTCGGTGTCGGCGACCGATTCCTCGATCTGCAGGCTGGACGACATGAGCAGCGTGACCCGGCCGGAGAGGATCTCGTCGAGGTAGCGCATCCGGTCGATCGACCGCTCGAGGATCGTGACGTTCGCCCCCAGCCCGAGCGCGATCACGGCAGCGTTGTAACCCACGATTCCGCCGCCGATGACGACGACCTGTCCCGGCGCAACGCCCGGGACACCGGCGAGGAGGAGGCCCCGGCCACCGAGCGGCTTCTCGAGGAAGTACGCGCCCGCCTGCGCCGCGATCCGGCCGGCGATCTCGCTCATGGGAGCCAGCAGCGGAAGCGCCCGGTTGTCGGTCTCGACCGTTTCGTATGCGACGCAGGCCGCGCCGCATGCGCACAGAGCGCGCGTCAGCTCCTCGTTCGCCGCAAGGTGCAGGTACGTGAAGAGCACGAGATCCTCGCGCAGCCGCGCGTACTCGTCCGGCAAGGGCTCCTTCACTTTCAGGACGAGCTCCGAGTCCTGCCACACCTCGTCGACCGACCCTGTGCGCGCGCCGACGGCGAGGTACGCATCGTCCGTGAACGCGCTTCCCTCCCCCGCCCCCGCCTCCACGAGCACCTCGTGCCCGCGCTGGACGAGCTCGCGGGCGCCGGCCGGCGTCAGCGCGACGCGGTACTCGTCGGCCTTGATTTCACACGGGATGCCGATACGCACGGCGCCGCAACGATAACGCGCGCTAGCCGGTTGCGAGCCGGCGCGCGAGCTGCCCGGCGGCGAAGGCGGCGGCGAAGAACGCCGGGTCGTCGCGCGGCCCGCGGCCCATGTGATCGAGCGGTAGCCCCGCGCAAGCGTCCTCCCAGCCCGCGACGTCGACCTCTTCGGCAGCGAGCCATTCCGGTCGCTCGACGCCCTTCGGCCACGCAACGAGCACCGAGTCCGGGCAGGCGTTGATGACCGCACGAGTGTGATGCGAGACGCCGCGGTGACGCGGTCGCGGGTCGCGCTCCGAGTAGCGCACGGCGAGGACGGCTCGGCCCCCGAGCTCATGCGTCGCCGCCGCGGCACCTGCGGCGGCGAGGCCGCCATGGCCGAGTCGGGTTCCGGTGCCGACAATGCCGGGGCCGACCGAGCAGACGACGACGTCGTACTTCGCACCGGCCGCCCACGCCAGCGCCGAGTGGACGCCGACGCAGGTGACGTCACCGTCGATGCACGGTGCGGCTGCGACCGCCACGCCGACGAGCCCACGCGCCCTGAGGGCCCGCACGGCATCCGAAAGCGATACCGGGAGCGCGCCGCCGCCGACCTGGACATAGGCGACTCGCAGTCCCTCTCCGATCCCGGCACAGACAGGGGCGAGCTGGCTGTGCAGCGTGCAGCACACCGCCGGACGCCCGTCCAGATGGTCGGCGAGCTGCCCGTCCTCCTCCGCATGGCGCACGGCCTGCTGCATCGGCGTGTACGGCAGGGTCATCACGTGTGCCCTGGGAGGAGGCTCGAGCTCGAGGCCGCGCGTCAGATTCGCGTAGACGATGTCGAACCCGCCCGAACCCAGGCCGAGCTCGCGCGCCTGGACATTGACGATCACCTCGTCGTCGAGCGCGACCGGACCGGTGACGCGTGGATACGCGACGCACGGCCGCCCGTCGACCTCCAACCGAGCGAGGCCCTCGTGACGCTCCAGTACCGCGGTGACCCTGCCGCGGCGAAGGCTAAGCGGCACGCCTTGCTTCGTCGAAGAGCGCGAGCGTCACCTCCACCATGTTCTCCAGGTCGGAGACGGAGATCCGCTCCGCCGACGTGTGGATGTCGAGCATGCCGTTGGCGAGGTTGACGCACTCGAGGCCGCGCTCGTTGAAGACGTTCGCGTCGGCCCCGCCGCCCGAGAGGCCGAGCCGGGGCTCGAACCCGCAGCGCTGCAACGCCTTGCGAGCGAGCGCGACCGGCAGGTCGTCGGGGCGGAAGCGGTAGCCACGGTAGCTCTTCTTGAGATGCGTCTCGACCTCGCACTCGGCCAGGGTCGCGGCGAAGGCGAATGAGTCGAGCATCTCCTGGACGAGATCGGCGAGCTTCCGCTCGTCGTGGGAGCGGGCCTCCGCGAGCAGCGTGCACTCCTCCGGAACGATGTTGCCCGCTGTTCCGCCCGTGATCGTGCCGACGTTTGCGGTCGTCTCCTCGTCGACGCGGCCGAGCCGGAGATCCGTGATCGCGCGAGCGGCGGCGACGATCGCCGACCGTCCCTCCTCCGGATGCATCCCCGAGTGCGACGCGCGGCCGCGAAAGCGCACCTCCATCGCACGCGCGTGCGGGGCGCCGAGAATGACGTCACCGATCGGCGCGGCCTGGTCGTAGACGTATCCGACGCGGGCGCGGAGCCGGTCGGCGTCGAACGCGCCGGCGCCGAGCAGCCCGACCTCCTCCTTCGGCGTGAAGAGAAGCTCGATCCCGGCGTGGGGCCGGCGCTCCTCGATGCAGCGCCGGACCGCTTCGAGCATCGCCACAACGGCCGCCTTGTTGTCGGCCCCGAGAATCGTTCCGCCGTCGTTCCGGACGATCCCGTCCTCGACGACGGGCTCGATCGGACCGTCCGGCGGAACCGTGTCGAGGTGTGCGCAGAGAAAGAGCGGCGTTCCACCGTCGGGGCCGGTCGGCTCGACGGCCGCGAGGACGTTGCCGGCGGACGCGTCGATCCGCGCCCCGGCGTCGTCCTCGCTCGGCTCGAGGCCGAGCTCACGTAGGTAGTCGATGACGCGGTCCGCCACCGGTCGCTCCGCGCCGGGAGGGCTCGCGATCGCGGTCAGCTCGAGGAAGAGCGGAAGGAGCTCCGGAACGGCCACGACGCGATCTTAGGCTCGTTGGTCTTGGCGACCGGAAAGAAGGCGCAAACGGCGGGCGTTGCGCGCGGCCGCCCCCGGGGACGGTCCACTCCCCACCCCTTGGGGCGGGGCGTCGGGGTCCACCCGCCACCCGAGTCCGACGATACCGCGGTTGGGGTCACGACGCTGTGCCAATTCTGTGAAAGGAGACGCCGCGCTCCGGTTCGCGTCCGCCCGCCGCGACTCCACCGTCCGGGGGACAGGGAAATGCCTCGCGGACGGCCGCGGTTCGTGTTGACCGCGAAGCCGGAGCCCTAGGGCGCGGTCTCGAGGGCGACGCCCGCGCGCTCGCGCGCGCGCTCCAGCGCGGCGCCGACGAAGTCCCGGAACAGCGGCGCCGGCCGTGTCGGCCTCGACTTGAACTCCGGGTGGAACTGGCTGGCGACGAACCACGGGTGATCGGGGAGCTCGATGATCTCGACGAGCCTGCCGGACTGGAACGTGCCCGAGATGACGAGGCCGGACTCCACGAGCAGGGGCCGCAGGTGGTTGTTGACCTCGTACCGGTGACGGTGCCGCTCGTGGACGACGGGCTCGCCATAGGCCTCTCGCGCTCGCGTCCCGTCGACGACCTCGACCGCCTGCGCGCCGAGCCGCATCGTCCCGCCGAGGTCCTCGATCTCCTTCTGCTCCGGGAGCAGGTCGATGACCGGGTAGGGCGTCTCCGGGTCCATCTCCGTCGAGTTGGCGCCGTCGAGTCCGGCGGCATGGCGGGCGAACTCCGAGATGGCGACATGCATGCCGAGGCAGACGCCGAGATACGGGATCTGCCGCTCGCGGGCGACGCGGCAGGCGAGGATCTTGCCCTCCCAGCCACGGGAGCCGAACCCGCCGGGCACGAGGACGCCGTCGGCCTGCTCGAGCTCCGCCGCAGCCTCCTCGAGCGACATGCCCTCCGCGTCGACCCACCGCACGCGCACCCGGCAGCCGTGGTGAAGGCCCGAGTGCTTGAGCGCTTCGAAAACGGACAGGTACGCGTCGTGGAGCTTCACGTACTTGCCGACGAGCGCGATCTCCACCTCCTCCGCGAGGTCGCGGACGCGCTCCTCGAGCTCGAGCCACTCGCCGAGATCGAGGTCGCCGGCCGGCAGGCGCAGCTTCTCGCACACGAGCTCGTCGAGACCCTGGGCATGGAGCGCCGAGGGGACGAGGTAGACGTCCGGCACGTCCTCGTTGACGATCACCGCGTCCCGGTCGACGTCGGCGAACAACGCGATCTTGTCGCGGATGTCGGCCGACAGCGGCTCCTTCGAGCGGCAGACGACCACGTCCGGATGAATACCGATGCGCCGCAGCTCGTTCACCGAGTGCTGCGTCGGCTTCGTCTTCAGCTCGCCGGCGGTGTCCACGAAGGGCACGAGCGTGACGTGGACGTAGCAGACGCTCTCCGGGCCTTCCTCCCGCCGGAATTGACGGATCGCCTCCAGGAAGGGCAGTGACTCGATGTCGCCCACGGTGCCGCCGATCTCGCTGATGACGACGTCGGTGTCCGACGCCTCCGACATGCGGCGAACGCGCAGCTTGATCTCGTTGGTGATGTGCGGGATCACCTGGACGGTCGAGCCGAGGTACTCCCCCTTGCGCTCCTTGCGGAGCACCGCGTACCAGATCGCCCCCTGCGTGTGGTTCGCATTCCGCGAGAGGTTCTCGTCGACGAAGCGCTCGTAGTGGCCGATGTCGAGGTCGGTCTCGGCGCCGTCCTCGGTGACGAACACCTCGCCGTGTTGGAAGGGGCTCATCGTCCCCGGGTCGACGTTGATGTACGGGTCGAACTTCTGGACCTGGACCTTGAGCCCGCGCGCCTTCAGCAGCCGCCCCAGCGATGCTGCGACGATGCCCTTGCCGAGCGACGAGACGACGCCGCCGGTGACGAAGATGTACTTCGTCGGCCGCCTACTCACCAGGCGCGCCTTCCGGCGGCGTCGAGCGCGCGCAGACCCCAGGTGCGCTCGATCAGGCTTCCGAGTGAACGCCGCTCGCCGAGGACTGTAAAACCGGCGAGCAGCGCGATCGCTGCGGCACGGCCTCGTCCCGTGAGTCGGCTCACGGACTTCAAGCCTAGCATCGCGCCCAGCGCGTTCGAGCCCGCGTCCCCCAGCATCGCCATCTCGCGGAGATCGTACGGCAGCAGCACGACGGCGCTTGCCCTCGGCGCCCCGAGCACGAGCGCCGCCGCCAGATAGGCCTTCAGCGCACGGCCAGGCGCCGTATCGAGCTGGTTGAGCGCGTTCGCGGCGAGACCGACAAGCAGGGCGCCCGACGCCCGGCGCGTCGCGGCGAGCCCCACCAGCGGAATGGCGACGAGCTTGACCACGCCCGTCGTCGAGCCCGACCGCAGGTGCTCCCAGAAGCCGCGTTCGGGCCCGCTCCAGACGTCGTCGGCCAGGCCGATCAGCGAGACCAGCGCCACGGCGGGGTCGCCCTGGAGGCTGATCAGCCAGCCGACGACCGGCAGTCGCAGGCCGCGAAAGCTCACCGCGAGCGGCCCGCAGGCGAGCAGTGCATGAACGAGCTGGCGGCCGCGATGCAGGAAGCCGACGAGATCGCGGCCCGTTGCGCGATGTACGAGCGGCAGCTCGACCTCACGGACGGTGAGGCCCGCCCGGACGGCGTCGATCGTCATTCGCACCTCGGCGCCGAACCCTGCCGCCACCGGAAAGCAGGCGCGCCGCGCCGCCGTCGAGAGCGCGCGTTGCCCCGACAGCGGCTCCCGCGCGGCAAAGCCTGACCCGGCCCGCACGAGCGCGCGGGCGATCCGCTTCGCCAGACCGAGGCCGCCGCCCCGGCGCTCCGCGAAGGCCGCGATCGCGAGATCCGCCTGCGCATCCGCCAGCGGCCGCAGGTCCCCGCGCACGTCGGCGTCGCAGAGAAGCAACGGCCCGGGCGGCAGCGTCCGCTCGGCGAGCGAGAGGGCCTGACCCTTGCCCAGGCGCGGGAGACGCAGCACGTCCGCGCCGGCGGCCTCGGCGAGCGCGGCGGTCCGGTCGATCGAGCCGTCGTCGGCGACCACGATCGTCGCGCCCGGAAACGTCTCCGCGAGCTGCCCGACCGTCTGCCCGATCACCGCCTCCTCGTCCCGTGCCGCCACGAGGACGGTGAGCCGGTCAGCCACGCGCCGTCGTCGCCACCTCCGGGACGGACGCGACCTGGGGCAGCACGCCCGCCGTGGCCGTGTCCCTGAACCCGTAGTTCCCGGGCTGGCCGCCGGCGAGCAGGAGGACGAGGGCGGCACGGCCGGCCGGGTCGTCGACCGCGTCGACCGTCGACAGGTTCGCCCGGCCGAACGGCGCGATCGCCGACCACGGAGACTGCGAGCTCTCGACGCCGACGGCCGGGACGCCGCCCGCGGCGATCCCCGCGTACAGCCCGCGGAGCAGCTCCTCGGTCGGGCCGCGCTGCAGCGCGGCCGAGCGCGCGACGACGACGCCGTCCGCTGCTCGTCCGCTCGTTCCGGACCGCTCTTCGACGAGCACCCCCGAGAGGCGATCCCAGAGCGGCGTCTCACCGCCCGACACGAGCTCGTGCCCGAGCTCCCGCCCGAGGGTGACCAGCCGGCCCGAACCCTCGTATGCGGCGAGGGCCGGCCGGCCCGAAAGCTCGCCGTCGAGCGCGTCCGGGTCGATCGGCACCTTGATCGCGCGCAGCCGGAGCATCCCCGGCGCCCCGGCGTCCTGGAGCGCCGTCTCGACGGAGCCGTTGACCCTGTCGTCGACGGGGCCGACGAACACGACGGCGATCCGCTTGCCCTGAAGGCGATCGCCGACGAGCTCGGGATACGCGGCTCGAAGCATCGCGTCCGCGGCTCGCCGGCTGGTCGCGTCGGCGCCCCTGCTGCGGCGCAGGCCGTCGACCTGGTGGCGGAGATCGGAGATCTCCTTCTCGAACAGCGACCGCTCCGTCCCGCGCAGGAACCCGCGGTCCGAGATCCCCAGGCCGACGACGATCCCCAGCAGGAGGGCGACGAAGACGGCCGCGAGCGAGGCGACGTGGTAGCGGAGATCGAACACGCGCGCGCCTTATCCGAGCCCGACGAGGTCGCGGACGCGCTCGCTCAGCAGCCCGATCAGTCGGCGGATACCCGGATCGGCTGCCACCGCGACGACGACGGCGCCGACGGCCCCGAGCGTGAACGCGATCAGCGGCCAGAGACCGACCCGTCGGCTCACGAGCCGTGAGATCCCGCGGGCGTCGACGAGGATCTCCCCCACCTTCAGGCGTGTGACGAACGTCGACGACATGCCCGCCCGGTCGCGTTCGAGGAAGTCGATCAGATTGAAGTGAGTGCCCACGGCGACGAGGAGGCGCGCGCCCTTCTCGTAGGCGAGAAGCAGCGCGAGGTCCTCGCTCAGGCCCGGCGCGCGCACGGTGGCGTAGGGGACGCCGAGCTGCTCGAGCCGCTCCGCGCCCGGCGCCCTGCCGTCGGCATACGCCTGGACGAGGAGCTCGGCGCCGCTGCGGAGCGCGCCCTCGGAGACCGAGTCCATGTCCCCGACGATCACGTCAGGGCGGTACCCCGCCTCGCGGAGCGCGTCCGCTCCGCCGTCGACGCCCACGAGCACCGGGTCGAAGCCACGGATATACGGACGGACGATGCGAAGGTCGCGCTTGTGGCCGGGCCCGCGCGCCACGACGAGCGCGTGCCGATCCCGAAAACGCGTCCGGAGCGGCGGAAAGTCGATGCCCTCGGCCAGGATCCGCCCCTCCTCACGCAGGTGCAGGAGCGTGTTCTCGACGAACGCCTCGAGGGACTCCGTCACTCGGCTTCGCTGCTCGGCGAGCGCGAGCTCGAGCTCGACGGCCTCCACCGTTCTGCCGGCGCCCACTCGCACGCTGTCACGGAAAAGCGTCGCGCCGCGGATGGTGACGACGTCGCCCTCCGAGAGCTCCTCGAACAGCGGAGCGCCCGGCATCTCGATCAGCCGGACACCGCTACGCAGCAAGAGCAGCGGCCCCGGGTTCGGGAAGCGCCCGGTCTGGGACGCCGCGACGTTCACGACCACCCGCACACCGGACTCGACGAGCTCCTCGGCCGAGACGCGATCGAGATCGGCGTGGTCGATGACCGCGATGTCGCCCGGCTTCAGCCGGTGGACGAGGCGCTTCGTCCGTCGGTCCAGCCGCGCGGGTCCCGTGTACTCGACGAACGAGGTGGCGCCGCGAGCGAGCGCCTGGGCGATGGAGGACTCCTGCTGCGTGATCGCGCGCATCTTCTAGCGATTTTGGTCGAGAAGCGCCAGCAGCTCGCGACCGCCGACCATGCGCTCCAGCTCCTCGCGCCGTGCGTCCTCGTCGAGGAGCTCGATCCGCGTGTGAGTCGGGTCGCCGGGGACCTTCTCGACACGGAAGTGCCGCTCCGCCCGGCTCGCGATCTGCGGAAGGTGGGTGATCGTCACGACCTGCGCGCCCACCGCGAGCCGCTGGAGGGCGTCCCCGACGGCGTGGGCGGTGCGGCCGCCGATCCCGGCGTCGATCTCGTCGAAGATCATCGTCTCGCCGCCGCCGACGGTCGCGATCGCGAGCGCGATCCGCGACAGCTCGCCCCCCGACGCCGTCTCGGCGACCGGGGCGAACGGCAGCCCCGGGTTGAGCCGGACGTGGAACGCGACCTCGTCCGTCCCCGTCGGCCCCGGCTCGCGTGTGCCTAGCTCGGCCTGGAAGAGCCCGTCGAGGCCGATCGCCCGAAGCTCCTCGGTCACGGCCACGGCGAACGGTTCGGCCGACTGCGCTCGTGCCTCGCTCAGCGCGCTCGCCAGGGTGTCGACCTTGGCCTGCTGCTCCGCGAGGTCGCGCTCCGCCACCGCCGCCGGATCGTCACCGCTCGCGGCCCGCGCGAGCTCCACCGCGGCCGCCTCGGCGCGAGAGATCAGCTCATCGTACGAGGCGCATGCGAAGCGCCGTTTCGCGTCTGCAATTCGCGTCAGCTCGGCCTCGACCTGTTCCAGGCGGGCGGGGTCGGCCTCGAGCGTGTCGAGGAATGCGCGCAGCTCCGAACCGGCCTCGCGTAGGCGCACCTCGGCGTCACGGAGCTCGGCCGCGGTGGCGGACAGCTCCGGTGCGATCGACTCGACGGCCGACAATGCGCGCTCGGCGGCTGCAACGTGCGCCGCGGCACCCGTGCCGTCCTCGGGTGCAAGCGCCTCGGCGGCTGCCCCGGCGGCCGCCGCGAGCTCGGTGACGTGTCGGAGTCGTTCACGCTCGGCGCGGAGCTCGTCCTCGAGGCCCGGCGTCAGCCCGTCCGCGGCGGCGGCCAGCGCCTCGAGCTCCGCGAGCCGGCCCGCGAAGGCGGCGCGGTCACGCGTCGCCTCCGCGTGCCGGCGGCGGGCGGCGGTGAGCTCCATCCAGGCTCGCCGCAGCGCTGTGCGGCGACGGAGCTGCGTCTCGCCGACGTACCCGTCGAGCACGTCGACCTGATACGCGGCGCGCGCGAGCCTGCGCTGCTCGAACTGGCCCGACATGGCGACGAGCCGCTCCGTCACGGCCGCGAGATCCTCGCGGGCGACGCTCCGGCCCCACGCATAGGCGCGCGAGCGCCCCTGCGCGGAGACACGGCGAGCGAGGACGAGGCCGTCCTCGTCCTCCGGCCGGAGGTCGGCTAGCGCCGCCAGCTGCTCGTCGTCGAGGAGCCCGTCCGGGACGTCGAGCTCGGCCTCGACGTACGCCTCCTCGGCGGCCGGCCCGACGGCGGCCGCATCGCCTTTCGTGCCCAGGAGGAGCCCGATCGCCTGCGCGAAGATCGTCTTCCCGGCCCCCGTCTCCCCCGTGATGGCGTTCAGGCCGGGCGCCAGCTCCAGGTCCGCATCCCGGATCAGGACGAGGTTCTCGATCCGGAGCCGGCGGAGCACCGGCGACATGGTATGCGCGCGACCGTACGACCGACAGCGGCGTTCGCGGACAGGCCTCAGAGCGTCTAACGGAGTGTTGCTTCGTCGTCGGGGTGGATGAACGCCTCGCGGCGTACAGCGGCGCCCGGCGGCACAAGGCTTCACTCCGTTAGACGTCTTAAGCGGCGAAGACCCGGCGATACCGCCGAAAGAACGTCGCCTCGGGCAGCGTGGCGAGGAGGCTCACATCGTCGTCGACGCGCACGACCGCCGACTCGCCCGGATGGAGGTTTCCGGCCGCGTGGCCGTCGACGAGGAGCGACGCGGGGACGTCCGGGGTCTCGTTTCGCAGCTGAAGGTCGAGGCCCTCGGGAACGACGAGCGGGCGAACGTGCAGCGAGTGCGGCGCGAGGAAGCTCACGGCCATCGCCTCCACGCCCCAGACGAGGACCGGCCCCGCGTTCGAGAGGTTGTACGCGGTCGACCCGGCCGGCGTGGCGCAGATGACGCCGTCGCAGGCCACCTCGCCCAGGTCCTCGCCGCCGAGGCGCCACGACAGCCGGATCATTCGCCCGAGGATGGCGCTCCGGAGGACGACGTCGTTAACAGCTGCCTGCTCCCGCTCCCCGACCTCGACCTCGAGCGTTCGCAGCTCGACGACGGCGTAGTCGCCGCTGAACGCCCGCTCGAGTCCGCTCTCCAGCTCGTCCGGTGCGATCGATGTCAGGAAGCCGACGCTCCCGAAGTTCACCCCTATCACGGGCGTGTCGGTGCCGAGGAACCGCTTGAGCCCGCGAAGCATCGTCCCGTCGCCGCCGAGAACGACCGCCAGGTCGGGTCCCTCGGCGGGGTCAACGAGCTCGACGCCGGTGCGCTCGGCAACCTGCTGGAGACGGCCGAGGGCATCGCCGATCTGCGCGGCGCGCCCGTGCAGAACGGGCGCGACGCGGCGAACCGGCTCACCCGATCGCAGCATCGATCCAGCCGTCGAGGTCGTCCGGCAACGCCGGTGCCTCGCGATCGCGCAGGGCGAGGAAGAACTCCCGGTTCCCCTTCGGTCCCGGCAGCCCGGAATCCACGACATCGGTCACCTCGGCACCCCAGTCCAGCGCAGCCTCCGCGACTTCGCGGAGCACGCGCCGCTGCACCGCGGTGTCGCGGACCACACCGCGCCCGGTCTCACCGCGCGCGGACTCGAATTGCGGCTTCACGAGCACGAGCGCTCGCCAGCCGGGCGACGCCAGCCGGAGAGCGGGCGGGAGCGCCTTCCGGACGCTGATGAACGAGACGTCGCACGTGACGAGGTCCGGCGGATACGGAAGCTCGGTCAGCGACCTGGCGTTCGTGCGCTCGAGCACGGTGACCCGCGGATCCTCGCGAAGCCGGGAGTGCAGCTGCCCGCGGCCGACGTCGAGCGCGATCACGCGCGCAGCGCCGCGCTGGAGCAGGCAGTCCGTGAACCCGCCGGTGGAGGCGCCGACGTCGAGGCAGTCGAGGCGGCGAACGTCGATGCCGAGCACATCGAGCGCGTGATCGAGCTTCTCGCCGCCGCGCGAGACGAACCGCGGCGGCTCGGTCACGCTCAGCTCGGCCGACTCGTCCACGGCGATGCCCGGCTTGGAGTACCCGTCCACGAGCCCGGCCATCACCATCGCCTGTGCCTGCGAGCGACTCTCGGCAAGTCCGCGCTCGACGAGCAGCACGTCGAGACGCTTTCGCACTCGGCCAAGGCTAACGGCGGCAGTCGGTTCAGTCACCCGCGCCGGATTCGCGGCGCGCCCGCGCAAGCTCGGCCTCGACCGCCTTGGCGATCTCGGCGAGCTCGTTGAGGATGTCGATCGCGCCCTCGGGGTCGTCGTCGGCCGCGACCCGCTCGAGCTCGGCGCGGGTTGCCTCCAGTCGCGCGAGCAGCTCCTCGGCGCGCTTGAGGGACTCCTCTCCCGGGACGGGCGACTCCGTCATGCCGCCTCCGTCATCTCGCGCTGGATGCGAGCCAAAATCCCGTTGACGAGTCTTCCGGCCTCCTCGGTCGCATAGCGCTTCGCCAGCTCGACGGCCTCGTTGATCACCACCTCTGCCGGCACCTCCCCGCGCTCGAGCTCGTGCACCGCGATCCGAAGGACGTTTCGCTCGACGACACCGAGTCTGTCGGCCGTCCACTCCTCCGCGGCGTCAGTGATCCGCCGGTCGAGCTCGCCGGCCTCGCCGGTGATCGCCTCGGCGAGCTCCCGCGCCCACGGATCGACCTCTCCTTCGAAGAGCGACGCCAGCGGCTGGCCGGTGACGTCCCACTGGTAGAGCAGGAACAGCGCCTGGCGCCGTGCCTGTCGCCGGCTCACCATCACGCGATCAGCGCCGGGAGACGGCTCGCGGCCTGCTCCAGGAAGGAGGTCGAGTACCGCCCCTCGGCGAACTCCTCGCTGCGGAGGACGTCCACGGCGAGCTCGCGTGTCGTCGGGACGCCCCGGACGTCGAGCTCGCCGAGGGCGCGCAGCGCGCGCGCGATCGCGGCCGGCCGGTCCTCGTCCCAGACGACCAGCTTCGCGAGCAGCGAGTCGTACTGAGGCGGGACGACGGATCCCGCCTCCACGTGAGTGTCGAAGCGGACGCCCGGGCCGAGCGGCACGCGCAGCGATTCGATACGGCCCGGCGCGGGTGCGAAGCCACGACTCGGATCCTCTGCGTTGATGCGGCACTCGAGCGCGTGCCCACGGCGCGCCGCCCGCCCGGTCCACCGCAGCGGCTCGTCCGCGGCGATGCGGAGCTGCTCGCGAACGAGGTCGACGCCGCAGACGAGCTCGGTCACCGGATGCTCGACCTGGAGGCGCGCGTTGAGCTCGATGAAGTAGAACCCGCCGTCCGGGCCGAGCAGGAACTCGAAGGTGCCGGCGTTGCGGTATCCGATCGCGCGTACGGCGCGCTCGGCCGACGCCTCCATTGCCTCCCGGGTCTCGTCGCTTAGCGCGGTGGACGGCGACTCCTCGATCAGCTTCTGGTGGCGGCGCTGGATCGAGCACTCGCGCTCGCCGAGCGTGAGGACGCCGCCTCGACCGTCCGCCAGCACCTGAATCTCGACATGTCTCGCCGGCCGCAGCCACTGCTCGACGTACAGATCGCGGTTTCCGAAGGCGGCCTCCGCCTCCGCCGCTGCGGCCTTGAAGCACGCGTCGAGCTCGTCGGGCACCGACACGAGCCGCATGCCGGTGCCACCGCCGCCGGCAGCCGCCTTCAGCAGGATGGGGTAGCCGACCTCCTCCGCGACCTGCCGGGCCTCCTCGGGGCCCGTGGGCCGATCCGTGCCCGGAACGACCGGCACGTCCGCATCCTCGAGCTCGAGCTTGGCGCGCGTCTTGTCGCCCATACGCTCCATCACGTCGGCGCTCGGGCCGACGAAGACGAGGTCGTTCTGCTCGCACGCGGTGACGAACGCCGGGTTCTCGGACAGGAAGCCCCAGCCGGGGTGGACGGCATCGCAGTGCGTCGTCTCGGCGGCGCCGACGAGCGCCGGGATCTTCAGGTAGCTCGCCGCCGCGGCGGGCGGACCGATGCAGATCGCCCGGTCGGCGAGCCGGACGTGAAGCGAGTCCCGATCCGCGGTCGAATAGACGGCGACCGCTTCGATCCCGAGCTCGTGCAGCGAGCGGATGACGCGGACGGCGACCTCGCCGCGGTTCGCTACGAGCACGCGGTTGAACACGGCCTAGAGCGCGTCCACGGGTTGTGGCCCGACGGGCTCGAGCTCGAACAGCAGCTGGCCGTACTCCACTGGCTCCGCGTTGCCGACGTGGATGATGCGCACGGTCCCCTCCACCTCGGCCTTGATCTCGTTCATCAGCTTCATCGCCTCGAGGATGCAGAGGGTCTGGCCC